>Ga0209611_10000642_pt1 | contig 54146 bp, 42 predicted proteins | sample S1TSphgellanicum_3_FD_187693 | JGI IMG/M metagenome (GOLD analysis project Ga0209611, IMG submission 187693) | Host-associated microbial communities from peat moss isolated from Minnesota, USA - S1T2_Fc - Sphagnum magellanicum MG (SPAdes) (version 2) | ecosystem: Host-associated > Plants > Peat... | reverse complement strand
TACCATAGATTTTTATTTTTATTTTAGGATTTGTTTCAACAAAACATGGGATTTTGCTATATTTTTTTATTCATGTTTATAGTAATACAAAAAAACACAAACTTTTATAATGAATTTTAAGTTCATATTGTTGTGTGAATTGTTTAATATGAAAATATGATGAAATGGAATATAATCTAAAAACAATGTATTTTGAAATGCAAATTTTAATTATATGAAATAACCATGAATTTGGTGTTTTAATGAATGGCAATGTTAAAAATGTTGTGAATGAAAGCAGGAATAGTGAATGTATGCAAGTGAAATGCAAATATGTTGTTATAGTAATGTGAAATATTCTGCAGGAATTAAATTTCACTTCTACCATGTGTGCACACACCTAGGTCATAAAGAAGTGTGCATATTAACAGACAATGAAGTACATCGGATTTAATCTAGGCCATGAATTCTAAATAGATTTCACCTTCCTGAGCTTGAATGAATACTTGACGTTTGTTACAAAGGTATTGCACTTTTCCTAAAACTAGAAAATTGTCATGCCCAAGCCATGTTTCTCCTTCTCTAATAACTTGCAAAAAACCTAACAATAAGAAGAAGTGAACAACAATTGGAAGAGGCAATTGAGTTTTAGGCTTATTTCTACCTCCATGTTGATCTCTCACACACTTGAATAACAATAACCACTAAACACTAGAAATTCTATAACACTCATATTACCATTAGAGAGCCCTCCTCATTTCACAATAAACTTCCATCACTTAGTTAAAGAAATTAAGGAATGCTATAAACGAGCCAAAAAGTGGTCGCAACATGACTTGGGGGGAAGCATCCACCACTAAGCAAGTTGTTGAATTGCACCAAAATTGTTTTTTGAGGCCTAGTAGCAATGGTGCACCAAAAGTCCCAAATCAAGTCTCTAGAAGCCAATAACAACAATGCCTTGCGTAGTAATAATGAATTTGGGATGAACTTCAAGAATTGAAAGCTACATAACTCTCTATTGATCCTCCTCCATGAAGTGAAGATTACAATAGATCTATAACAAGGCGACAATTATCTTCCCCTGCCAAAAGAAACACTCACACAAAAAATGTTCAACATGTTGACAATCAAAGTACCAATTCTCTTCCCTTGCCAAAGGAAGCGCACACACAAAAAATGTTCAACATGTTGACAATCAATGTACTAGTTCTCTTCCCCTGCCAAAGGAAACACACACACAAAAAATGTTCAACATGTTGACAATCAAGGTACCAATTCTCTTCCCCGGCCAAAGGAAGCACACACACAAAAGTGTTCAACATGTTGACAATCAAGGTAGAGTTGAATTTAAAGCATTGTGCGCCATCGTAGTTCAAAAGCATGTAGTAATGGTAGAATTTCATCTATTTAAGAAGCCATAGAAATTTCCTTGAGAAATGAGATTTCCTTGTTTGTGAACCAAACATCATTTCTTGAATACATGTTTAATTAGTCAATAGTTATGAATGAGGGTTTTTTTTCTTACTATCATCACAATTTCTCTCGTGAGAAATTATGATGATAGTTAGGTAATGGAGAGTGATTGAAATCTATGTCATAGGAACATTCACTTTCCATTGAAAAGGGAAATTGTTATGGAAATGTGTATGTTATCAATGTTGGGAACAATATATGGGGGTTTTGCTAAGGAACTTTCTAAAGAATTTTTAAAATCCTTATGTTCCCATTAAAAACATGATACATGTCAATGTTTAATGAATCATGCAATTTGACTCACAATTCTATAATTTGGGCAACACTTGACCTACAAAATGTGTAGTGACCAGGGTCACAACTAGAGAGCAAATTATAATGGAAAGTTGTATGGTATGGCAAATAATTATGTCATCACAAATGCCTAATGGGAATACATCCTAAGTGTATCACAAAATAAATTTAATTTTTGCTTCAAGAAATTGATCTTTGGTGCATGTTGATTAAAGACCCCAATTTCTGCATTAAGTAGACTACTTTTTCTTGTATACTTTAATATCATGCTTGCATCCATAGAAAATAATATTTCAATTGTTTATCATGAATTTTGTTACCTACCATACGCAAACCAATTTGTATAATGAAAATAATGGTGTTTGTTTGTATGTTTGAAATGTTCCTACTTATTTACAAACCTTTCCAATGCTTCTTCAATTCTACCTATAAAAATGTACGTACTTCCATCCTATACACATAATAAGGTCAATGTTTTTGATGTCTAAGGAACTCAATGAGTTGCAATTTGAAAAGGTTTGAGTTGTTTTGAATCTAAGAATCAAAATCCCTTATTCATGATATTCACAAAGGAGGAAAAATTCAATGCTACGTTGTTTTGTGGGAACAAATTAACATCCTCTTTGGAAATTGTGTATTTTTATTGACAAATTTAGTTTTAAATGGTCTATTAGGCCACAATTTATTCAATTGTGAAACAACAATGAGGAGGAAGAACTAGATGTTGTTTTGTGAGACAAAAGAGCATCATCTTTTAGAATTGTATCAGGGATGTAGTTTCAAAATGGTATATTAAATTGTAAATAATTTATTACAAAAATTCATGTTAAATTTTGCACCTTGATCATATTTTTTTGCTTTGTAAGGTTGGTTGTAAATTGGAATTGGATGACCATATAATATTTCAAAGAGTTGTTGAAGTTGCAATGCCATGGTGAGTGTATTCCATCTTGTCACATTATAAAAGGAGATCATTGACAAGGTCAATATTGATTTCTATCAACATGTTAGATATGGGTCTTCAATTGGCCTTTGTCACCTATTATTTATTTCCTTTTCCCCCATTCTCAATGCTTCTTTACAAGTTCATTTTAAACTTACATGTCCAAAACCTCCTCCTTGTTTCCTATTGCCATGCACACCTAATTATTTTTCTTGTGAGCTTGTAATTAATTTTTGTATTAGCACACATGGTGTTATGTTGCACATCGGTCAAGGATTCCATAATTAGTTGTTGAGAGTCTATGAAATGACAACACTCTATTATATTTTCAACTAATGTGGTAGAAAAGCCCCTATGTAATACAAGGTGAAGCTTCACAACCCTTAAAATTTGATTTGTGAATGCTACATTTTTGTTTGTTTGGGTAATGATCTTTGATATATTGGGGTTCTAATGTTAAGTTCAACATAAATCTTTAAAGATAAATCAAACATACACACTACACAAATGCTTAGGGGTTTTTTTTTTAAAGAAAAATATTTAAAACTTATCTTTTGGAATGCTCTATAAAGCCTAAAGGGTTTCTCTATATAACATTGCTGCTACTTAGGTTAAACCACAAGGATTATGAATTACATTGTCATTTTTTGCAAATCCAATTTGCATTCAATTCTTTTTTTGTGCTTTTTAAAACCTAACCTTCTATGGATTGAAACATAAAAAAACCATTGAGGTTTTCTTCTAGAATTTGATTTCATATAACACCTATAATTATGAAAGTAATTTAATAAAGCATGTCAATAGCATGTGTGCACATTCAAATTCACATCACATATTTTCAATAATTGGTTCTTTGTGGTTTAAGTGGCAACATTATGAGCCACTTGTGTTACTATTGATTAAGTACACAAAATACAATAACATAACTCAAATGTGGTGTGTCACAATTTTTTGTAATGTAGTTTAATTTAGATTCATCAAACATGCATTATGGCATAATCTTCATACATTTATGTTGTAATATAAATTAATTTGAGGTCTCTTGTAAATTGTTACCAATATGAGTTGTTTAAAGAATGATGTGTTTTTGTGGTTCATTTGTCAATTTTTTGTTACATGTTACCCCATTTCAAGGTTGTTAATGAGGCTAATGTAAAACCTTTGCAATTAAAGGGATCATGAAAATTATGCACATGCAACTTATAGCTCTTACATAAATCAAAGAAAGCATTCTAATTCACAAGTGTGATAATACAAAGGATTTCAAGAAGTTTAGGAATCAATGCATTTTGCAAACCAACGTCGAAAAAACATTTTTCAAAGATGCAAATGAAACAAAAGTTGGTGATTGTTTGGAATCTTTCCATCTTCCCAAAATCAATATAAGAGACAAGCACTAATGAATCTATTACTCAAGTGCTGGAAAATGTGATTGTTTTCATACATGTTAATCTATGAGATTATTAAAAAAATAGTGGCAATACACTTTAAGTGCAATTTCAATCATCACACACCAATTCTTTTGGCTACATATTAGGTCATTTTCAAGGTTGTGGATAAAAGGAAAGTGACAATGGTGGAAGGGGCTAGACCTTCAATAGGGCTCATCTTCTCACCATTGACGTCACTATAAACAAAATTTCTTATACATCTAGAAAAAAGGTTGAACCATGCACAACCTATTATGGCAAAATACTATTCCTTTTGTTTCTTCTTTAGTCCATATCCAAGATGGTGTCATCTATCCCACTTTCATCACTTTGTTGCTGTAGTTATTTTACAAAAGGTTTTCTCATTTGAACTTTTGTGATGGGTGTAAACAATAGCGGAGAGGAATATGTGATTAAGAATACAAATTAAAGACAAAGCTTGATTCAAAGTCCACGTTTTACATATAGAATCCAAATACTCATCTTTAAAGTGTCTTATTGCCATCCCATCCCAACTAGTAATGCTAAAAATATTAATTTAACATGGCCACCAAAAACATGTAAGGTATTTATGTGTCAAGTCATTAAAAGAGTGTTAAGTTAATGGCTATTCCAATTACAATAATAAAAATAAATTGACCATGTCTCAATGTAATCTATGGTCTCTAGGAGTGAAAGACCTATTCATTCATTCACACATAGTTGACAAGTTCTAATAAAGGAAAATTTTGAAATTTTTTACATTATCTAATGCAGAAGACAAAAAGAAAGGAATGATGAACATTGATGAAACCTTTTATATTTTGTTACAAAATTCACAAATACAAACATACATCTTAAGACCAACATGCCAAGTGGGGTGCGACCCAAGCTTGTTGACACATCATTGTGGGTTCAATTCACAATTAGGTTAGTCCAAATTTCACGTAAGTATGTCAACTTAATTGTAAATTAAAAGGGATCATCACTGAAATTGGTCACTAAAAACACCATAGTATCCTTGGGATCAAAAATTCCTTAAATTCGTATCTAATTGATGACTGAATTTCCATCCAAAATTAGATTAGTAGTGCAACTCAAATTTCCAACAGATTATTTGGATCTTTTCGTTCTTATGACATACTTGTATGCAAAGGATTTAACATGTTGGCAAAAGTAAAACATAAAAACTCAACACTCAATATGCAACTAGGGATAAAATTTTAAAGACCCACTATCATCAATTAGTTGGGTAGAAAACATCACCTTCAGAAAGCTTCATTCCACCAAGACTCCATCAAAAAATGAAATTCCTTGTCACCACCCCTTGATGCATCTTCCACTGTTAGAGTTGCTTGAACATGCCATAAGAATTTTTCACTCTTTTGACTGAATTAAAATCTCCCAAAAGTTCATTACTAATGGGTGTCTTTTGAGCGATCACACCTGTGAATCTTCCAACCGAGAGGTGTGCAAAGGTTCCTGAAGAAAGATCATGAAAAAAGATGCTGTTAGTTGATAGGGAATGGGATTTGCAAAAACATATTCCCATCATGATTCAAATGTGGAAGTCTGCTACAAGAACTTGTGATAAAAATGGTCTGAGCTTGGAAGGGTTGGGAGTACTTCAGTAGGAACAAGAAATCAATATTGGATAAAGATTGATAACCAGGTGGTCAGCATCATAGCGAGTGAGATAGTTGCGTGCTTCTTCTTCCGTAGCAGGTAGCACTTTTCGGACTAGATGCTCTTTATTACCTTCCAAATCTTTTGGATTCAGAGTGAATGTGAAATAAAATGTGTTAGAGACCTGTCAAAAACAACAGGAAGATTTAACATTAGAAGATTCTTGCTTGCTTGTCTCCTCACTATGTTTTGGCCTATGCTATGATTTTTTCCCCTTCTGAACAAGGTACAATGGCAACATGGTTCCTTGACTTAGTAATCCTGATTCTACAAGCTAGGATACTTTTGCTCACAGTGAATTGATGAACTTCATTGTTGTTATGATTTCTAATAAAGAGGTCTCTCAAGGTGTTGAAGGGAAGTTCATTGTTGTAATGCAAGCTTGTAAACTCCATACCTCACTTGACCGATTCTCGGGCTTGGTTACATGTGCAACAACTTCAACATGGATGAGAGGCTGCTCCACATTCTCTGTCTCTGTGTACAACACACATGACTTGAATCGAAGAAGGTCCCCAACATCTACCTATCAACCCAACCATAGCCATCTGTTAATTGCATTATTCTGGAGAGTATGCTTGTCAAAAGGACAACACTGATATATGTATTTTTGTCACCATCTGATGCATACCAAGTCACTCTGATCATTCTGGCAATTTGTGTAGGACAGAAACCGGTGCTACATTGTCTTCGCATCTCATATCCCATACAAATGTACAAAGAGAGCATCTGGAACCCATGACGTGTGCATAGAGACGATAAGTGCCTACCGGCCGTCGGAAGTCCACATGATCTACTTCCAAGAAGAGGGGTGTGATTCCACCAAACACATAACATGTTGAAAATGCCAGCTCAAATGCCCGTCGCATCAAAAAGCCTCCAAAGATTCGACCATGTATGTTCCTTTGTTGGGGATGACAGATGATTGTGTTTTCCAATCGGGTATCCCTAATCAAAATGCTATTCCGGTCTGCAAGTGCTGGCATCTCAGAAAATACCCGCCCCTGCCCAAAGAGGAGAGACATGCAAAGCTTTATACCCAACTGCCGGGGAGTGTCCACAAGTAGGTCAAACCTCAACAATAGCATATCATGTATATCCATGAACAAGATCAGAAGAAGCAAAGTGGAGTGAAGTCAAACACAAAACAACATCAGTGAATCACCATAAGGTGGAAAGAATTCAACATGCCTCAGTAAGTAAATTCCTCAACTGTTCACTAGTGGCAGCAGTTATGTAAGAAGAGTGTTGTTGTTGCTGCATACGCTGTTTCTTCTTTTCAGCAGCATGGGCCTCACCAAGGGCATACAAGTGCTTTTCCTCCTCTGTTTCAGGGACCAGATAGTTCACTGGAGCAGCTTTTTGAGTCTGGGAATCCCGTGCCACAAATGTGAAGTTTGCAACCAGTGCTACATTGTCTTCACCTGCAATTGCTGTCATTGAAGATTGTTTTTTGCCATCATTCCCAGAACATATTCAAGAACCAAACTTACAGATTGCAACACACAACAACACCTGAATCCCACACATAAGATGAGGATCCACACATCATAACATTTGATTTCTGATTCCAGCCAAGGCAACTGTGAGCTCTGAATTGTGCATTTCCTGATTGACCACAGAATTTTCCTGCACAGATAATTTGCAAGTGGCAGAACCTGATTTTGTTCTGAAGAATTTGATATAGAGACAAAGATGACACAACTAAACAAATTGAAGAAAGCAGAATCTGAGGAAGATGAGTGTCTCACCATCAATAGGCTGGTTGACCTCCATCCGAATCTCCATGGAAGATCGACCTACCCATGCAACAGCACCTCCGATCTTGAGATCCACATCAATAAGCATGGGCTTCTTGATGCTGATTCGATCCACCGATGCCGTGACAAGCAGCAGTGGCCTTGTCAAATGGTCATCATCTGTGCAGTGCTGCAGATCAACAAGGGTGGGTGGGTTCCAAACTCTTTGGGAAATCACAAATGGGTGATGTTTCAGAGATGCAATTGGGTGGGTGTTGTTTCAGAGCTTCATCCTTCTTGTGCTTCAGAGCTCTCCCTGTGTGGCAAAGGAATGCTTCTGACATGCTTTGTTGCAAAAAACTTCTTGATGCTTCTGGCATGTTTGTTGAATAAGCTTCTTCACAAGAATGAAACAGGGTTACTCTTGAGCTCAAGAAGAACAAGAACAAGAAAGGGTTTTGTTGACGTACCTTCACGGCAATGGTTCCAGCCAAAGCATCCAGGTCTTGAAGGAGCTTGCCGATGCGGATGGAATTCCAAGGATCGCGGTAGTGTTCTCTGAGAACCAGATCCGACGAGAAGCCATAGCTCACACTGGTTCGGCTCTGCGCCGGCGTTCGATTCAGCAACCTGGACTGCGCAGGTCCATCCAGAGGAGAATTCTGCACGCGCTGCACGAAGCTGGACCTCGCATGCCACAAAGCCTCTGTGACTGGAGACCGATAAGTCCCTGGCCACAGACTGAAAGGCTTCTCGATCGGTGCCGGAGGAATCACGATCTTCTTCTTCTCTAGTCCTCCTCCTCGTGCGCCATGCGTTTCTTCTTCTTCTTCTGTCACACCTGGAGATGGAGACGGCGAAGACTTCATTGTCCCAAGGGCTGAAAGAAAGAAAGAAAGAAGATCAAGCTCAAGACGAAGAAGAAGAAGAAACTCTCTACAGCAACCCCTGTAGCAGAAACTCTGAAACTTGTAATTGGGCAAAATACAAGACCCAAAAAAAAGAGTAAGAACGAAATTGGAATGAGAGAATCAAACAAACAAAGGGTCTGAAGCAGAATTAGAAGAAGCAGAAGAAGATTCTTCTTCTGCTGCTGCTGCTGCACTACTCTTCGTTCCAACTTCGTCCACGACCGTCAACGAGAGGGAGGAGGGGACTCTCTTCGACACTCGGGGTACGAGACCCACGAGACGTGACGGAACGTGAACGTGGAGCACAAGGGCTTTTTTAATTTTCTGTCTCCGGGTTGTTGTTGTTGTTGTGATTGCTTTCTTGCTGGATCCCAAAGATTGATTTCGGGGAGAAGATCAAGACAAGAAGGGAAGAAGAAGAAGCTCATAATCAGGTGAGAGGGAGGAGGGAAGCGAGGGAGAAGCGTGTAAGGAAGGAAGGAAGCAGCGATGGGTTTCTAGCTCATTTCTCTCTACTACATGCTCACTGCCCTTGTGGGATCCTTGCTCGTCAGAGTCTGCTACAGCAAATGCAAATCCGCTAACATGTAAGAAGATGATCTTTAGGGTTTCAATTCTTCTTCTTCTTCTTCTCCAGCTGCGCTTCTGCAACTCCCTCTTCTTCTTTTTTCCTTCTCAATTTCTCAAATTTTTTCTAGTGTTTGTTTTTTTGGATCTGGTTGTTTCTTGCTTCAGATTTCTCCATGGTGCATTCTCTTCAGATTTAGGGTTTTTTCGATCTCCTCCTCCTCCTCTTTTCTTCAGTCCCGAAATTTCATTCTTGCTTCAGCTTCAGATTTCATCGTGGTGCATTCTCTTCAGATTAAGGTTTCTTTTTCCATCTCCTCCTCTTTTCTGCAGTGTGGAATTTCCTTTTTGATGGTGGATCTGGTTCTCTCTTGCTTCTCCTTGCTTTAGCTTTCTCCCATGTGCATTCTCTTCACATTTAGGCTCATTTTTCCAATCTCCTCCTCCTTTTCTCCAGTCTGGAATTTTCATTCTTCATAGTGTCTTGACCAGGAGCGCATGACTGTGAAGAAGAAGGATTAATTATGCTCTCTCAGTATGCAGCCGGTCTTGATTGTGTTCATCTTCAATCCTGCTGATTATTTCTTGCGCTTCCATACAAGCTGCTTTTTTGTTTGTTTCTTTGTGTGGTATCTCTGAATTGAAAGCAGCCTACATTTAGGGTTCGTGCCATTTTGAAACTTTCTTTGGTGCAATTGCAAAGCTGATGTTAAGCAGCCAACATTTAGGGTTTGTGCTCCATTTTGAAACTTTCTTCAGAGCAAATTGCAAAGCTGATGTTTATCTTTGCTGCAAATAAAGTTTCTGCTGAAATCTTGATTTCCATTTCTGATTTGTTTTGGGAACTCTCTGTGGAATGAATGTGTGCAACAGGCTCCACATTACATTCAAGTAATAGTCTTGGCATATTGTCTCTGCTATTTCATGATGAAGGTGGCAATGGTCTGGCACTTTGTGAGTGACTCCAGTTAGGTTACCACTGCACTCAATGTCATCTTAGCCTTCAGATGGATGTTGTGGAAATTGCTTTGCAATTATATAGATATGATTATTATGTACTTGTACACAGCCACCTTCAGGAGCTGATGAAGTCAGCAGGTAGTCATGGTAGTGGCTCATTGCTGCTATTCGCGAAGAAGAAAGATCTCTCTGCAATTTCATGGATCTGGTAATTATCTGTAACATATGAAGGTTTTGACTTGTAGCTGTGGAAACAAAAATGCAAGTGGGCAATTGTATGGCTGTCCCAATGGTAACCCCTTCTCAATCCTGTACTGAAAGCTGAAGGTGAATAGAGAGATGACGAGGCAAAAAAAAAAACCCTTTGCTGGTGTATATCTGACAAGTTCTGAGTAGAGCATTGTACACTTGATTTACAACAGGAGAAGAATTGTTTTGTGATAGTAGAATGTTCAGACTTTGTCATTTTGTGTTTTGGCATGCTTCACTTCCAGCATTCATGTTCATGTCATGCTAAATCTTGTTCTCTTCAACATCCTCAACACTCCCATATACTCCAAATTCATTTCCTAGTCTCAACATAGGCAAACCAAAAAGGAAAAAAAATGTGATATTCAATAAGAATGTCTTTGCAGGATTTCCTGGATTTGTCTTTGGAAGTTGTCCATTGCACTGTCCCTTGTCACCTCTAACCTTGATTGATGATCAAAACCTGCTTTCCAATGAGAAACAAGATCAGCCAGATGGGTGCAGCTTATGCCACCTCCTCCTAGCAAAAGCTGCTGAAACACAGTAAGTAATGATAGACATATTTCTGATTCAAACACTGATGATTGCATTGGCGTGTTCATGGTTGTCTTTGTAACCTCTGAATTGAGATTACTTCTCCATGGGCTATTGAATGACCTGGGAACATCACAAGCAGGGGAAAAAAACCTTTAATAACATCCAAGTGGCACAATTAACCCTTGCCTGTTTTACATCCATGATCTTGGAACGTCCCACCTGTGTGACCCATTTGAGTATGGGATAAAAGAAAAAATCACAAACTGGGAGTGAAGGATAGAAAAGAAAAGGGTGGCTACTTTCTTACCAGCGCCACAATGAATTGGTTTCCTGAGGAACAGGAAGGTTTGAGAGAAGAAATTGCAATAGATGTACAACAACGCACCAGTTCTCTTCCCCTGTGAAAAGGAAGCACACACACAAAAGCGTTCAGCATGCTGACAATCAAGGTAGAGCTGAATCTAAAGCAGTGTGTGCCATCATAGTTCAAAAGCATGTGACAACGGCAGAACTTCATCAATCTAAGACGCCATACCAGAACTGAGATTTCCTTATTTGTGAACCAAACATCATCTCTTGAATACATGCTGTTTAGTTAGAGGTTTAGGGTTAAGGGTTAGAGTAGGATCTGATGTTAAAACAATACCTTGTTGGGCTTCTTGCTCTGATAGTAATTTGTTGAAGGGCCAAAGGGCAGTGAGAGCTGTTATGAGTGAACCTAATGAGCTATCTCCAGGGACAAGTCTTTGCAGTTCCACCATCAAGCTGGCCAGCCTCCAATTGATAGAAGCTGATGAATCTGCCACAATTTGGTAGCTGAGATCATGCATAAGAACAGACCAACATGTGAAAGGAGTTTCTGGAGCCATAGTTGTTGCTGCTGCTGATCTTTTGTGGTTTTTTGCTTCCATTGCCTTCTTCCCAAGCACAAGAGATGCCACCAACCAACGCAACAACTTTTCACAAATGCTATCAATATTTTTGCCTGATTCAGCTTGCCCCATTATATGTCTATGAAAATCCTCTCGATGCGCATCTGGGGACATCATTTGAATTGCAACTGGCGCTGCCCAGCTAGCAATTTGATAAAGTAGCTGCTTGTCCTGTGAAAGGCATCCACGATTAACTCTGTTGGTCAGAAGCTTTCAGTAGCAGGGAAAAAACCCATTCAAAGCATGTCATTGCTGCCCATAGCCACATGACAACTGGAAGAACAATGCACTCAGTTTGTCAACAGGAGAATCTCAGCCATGATGCTGGCTGGGTCAACAAGACATGAAAAGAGAACAAAAAAAAGACAACTAGCAAAAGACCGGGAAAAAGGCAAGAACTGCAAAAGAACCAACAAAGAAAGGAGGAAACCTTAAATGTGCATACTGCTGGTGGTGAATTGTGAAGCAGCAAGAGCAGAGCGAGTGCTCTAGTCTCTTGGGTTGTCTCAACCTTGTACCCAGTATCCACCCCTTCTGCCTCGGACCACTGGATCATCTCAAGTAATCCACTCAATGTGAGTGTGAAATGAGTTTGATGCGTTTTCCTCCTTTGTGATGCACGGAGCACAAAGGTGATGATACGAATTGTAGGCTGGCGGAATACTGCATGAAGTTTGGGCATTGTGTCATCACCATGTGGGGTCAGAAAGCGATGCAACTCAAGGGCAACAGTAGTCAACTCTTCCATGCCCTCCCCAAGGCCACGCTTTTCCACAAATCTCCACCTTAAGACATTCTCAATCATCTGTGTGAAAAAGAATCACATCCTTATGTCAGTGTAATAAATCCTAAACCATTTTTGCCACCAAGCTTCAAATTTTTGTACACCACCTAGAGAGATACAAAACAGACAAATTTCAGTGTGGATTCTATAACCTCTAGCACCATTGCTGCCATGTCGCTGGCATCCTTACTATCCTGAAGCTCCCAAGTTGTGGATTCTCTCAAGTTTACAGCAGTGGACACAAGCCATGGCAGAAATCCAGCATGCTCAACTAGAGCCTGAGCACATGGACCTATCCTTGCAGCTTTCCGCAGAACCTGCCATCACCAAGCATACGCTCCCCAATCAGTTTCAAGAGAAGGCAATAGGGGTCTTTTTTTCAAACAAAATAATATGTGAGAGAGACCATGCGCACCTGCAGTACCCATTTACGTGTGAAGGTATCTGCAAGAGGGGAACCGTAGAAGCTCATCAGAATCTCCAGCACAAACTGACGGCGATAGATTCGCGCATCATGAACTGACGCCAAGCCAGATCCCAGAAGACGAAGCATCCATAATCGTTCACTACGATACCGAGGTGACCCACTTCCAAACATTGAGTGGAAAAGAGGAATATACTGTCAATCCAACACTCAAGATGTTAGCAGCAACCAAGGAAATCCATTTTCAAGAGCAGGAGGAAGCAGAAAATGCCACTTCCAAGACCAAGGAAATCTTTCATGAGCAAGAGGAAGCAGAAATGGCACTTCCATACAGAGGAAAAGATGCACAACAATAATAACTGAACCTCAAGATCCATGCTGGGTCCTCGTAGAAGATAGCGAGTGATAATTGGGTAATGAGGATTTTCAGGATGCATCAAGATGCATGAAGCCTCTGCAGCAAACAACACCAGCACGTATGGAAGCTGCTGCCAGATCTCTGTGACAGTATTTTTCACATACATGAGTAGTAGGTGGATCTGCCGTTGTCCTTTGAAACTTGGTCCATCCTGCACCCAAGAACACTTTGTAAAGTGTTGATTCGATTGCTTGTGATGTTCAAACATCAGGAAAGAACAAATTTGGGTTGATGATTTGCAAATGGGACGAGCCATATTATGGAAAGAAGTTTCTGTACCTCCAATGCAGCCAGATATCCTGCCAAGACCTCATAGCCCGATTTTCGCAAGACATCATCACTGGAACTGATTGAAACAAGGGCCACCGCAAGCAAACCTAGGTGCACAAACTCCTCAGTGTTGATGCACCCCTCTGAAATACCATGTAGTGCGAATGGCAGGATGAACGCAGGGTCGTAAGCAGCTGCCCTCAATCCTTGCTCTTCCACATCATGAACCCTTCCATGAGACCCCTGAACAAAGATGGCAATGATGACATTAGCAAACCTTGAAACACATGCAAAAATTTAGATTCATTGCAAGGCTGTAACTATCTGCTGAATCTTGGAGTTGTAGGAAAAGAGAGTGCCAACACCTTGTTGAATTCCTTGTTAGCTGTTTCAAATCCTGTGGACCTGACATCCACCTTCCACTGATGTTTGCTGTTTGCAGGAAAGCCCAAGACACACAGGCCACACCTACGTGGGTCTATTGCTATGTCCTCCCGAAATGTTCGTTTCCTAGCCTCTGTTGCTGTCTCCTGCTGCCCCACTGCAGTGCCTTCTTCATCACTCAACAGTTTTCTTTCTTTGGTTCTCGCCCTCCTCTTGAGAGCAGCCTCCCCCCACAGATAATCCATACCCGCCAGACCCACAAATCCTGAAAACCCACAAAACTTGATGTTTCAAAAAAGTCCAGTACCACCCATTCAGCAAATAAATCCACATCAGGGGATCCTGTCCATAACTAGACACGCCCAATGAAAAGGAAGAGATGGCAACACATACCTGGCCCTCCACATTTCTCCACTTCATGCATCAGGTCCAGTATTTCTCGATCCACTCTGTCTGATGTGGCACTGTATGCTGCAAGTAGCAGAGAGAGGAGTTCCTCCAATGTCACTAACTCCACGGGTGAAGCAAGTGAACCATCTGGGCGCCTCTTTAACTGGAACAAGAGTTTAACAAGCTTAACAAGCTCAAACTGTCTCTGTTCCATAAGCTGCAGTTCCATGTCGTTGCCTGCATCTCCTGATTGGTTATTTGAGGCCTCAGGTGCTCTGGAATCTTTCTGTACTGTGACCCCAGAGGAGGAGGAGGAGGAGGTGTCATCATTGGACAAACAAATGACAAGAGGAGACCCAATCAATGACAAAATGGATGGAAGTGAACTAAACACTGTGCCCTTTCCAGCATGTCTCCCAAGATTCAGGGGAAGTTTCTTGGGAGCTGAGCTACATGAAAGTAGCAATGGCACAAATTGTGAGTGAGCTATGACCAAGTCTAGCACATGTACTGCAGCATCTCGCACATCTCCCAATTCATGCTCCTGAGTGGCAGCAGAACGATGAAGATGCATGGCAAGGGCTTGGAGTGCTTTCATCACCATCGGCTTACCAAACCTGAACCGCAGTGCTGTCTTTGCAAAAGATTCCAATAGGAGTATGATTGTAGGTTGGAATTGAGTAACATCAAGCGTTTGCACTATCTCAGAAAGTTGGGTCAGCAGATACTCTTCAAGGATTGCTACCATCTGCAACCTAGAATCACAGCTACTTGCACCACCCATCTCTTGGGTTAGTTGTTTGAACATCATGCCCAATGTAGTCACTATAGTAGAAGTGTATTTTGTGCAGACATCTGCTGTTGCTTGTCTCTTCTTGTCTTTCTTTGTATGTAAAGGTGCAACTTTCTGCTTCTCCTCCTCTTCCTCCTCCACCTGGATATCTGGCTTCTTGTCAGAAGAATGAAGAACTTGAAGAACATTCCACAACAGTACCTTCACTACAGCAGCTTTTGAATACACCTTCAGAAGCTGCATGAATAGATCTGCTTCACTATAGTTTGGGGATTTAAGATCCAAGAAGCCAAGGGGAATGCCATCTTTTGGTAACAGTTGATGAAGTAGTGCTAGCTGCTTCTTCACACTAACATTACAGATCCCAAGACACTGTTGTAACATTTTCACCGGTTCCTGCATTGCTGAGCCAAGGCTGGATCCTGAAATTTCCAGGACATTGCATGATGACTCTTGTAGGTACTCCATGACAAACTTGTCCCAAGTTCTGAGATGCTTTGTCAGCAAAACCCAATATGCAGTTGCCACATGATGTGCCATATCATTGGCTGGTCCCCTCAGGGATCTGACAAGGTATGCTTGAGCAGCAGGGAGTAACAGCAACAAGTCACTATCTGAAAGGAGTGGTACTTTACTCATGGGTGAAAGATCACCAGCTGCTGTCAAAAACTTACCTGCCAACCCCACATGCACTAGGCTCACACCATCAACCTCCCCCCTGTCGGTTGTCCCAGCCACAAGCAATCGTCCAAACTCAGCCATGTGGATCTGGCTTGCCTGTACTAAAAGGAGTGCAATTTCTGCTCGCACTTTCGAAGGACTCCTGACACAATGGTGGATGACTTCAACAGGAGTAAAGCTGATCAGCTGTGGCAACTGGGCAGCTACTGTTTGGGAGGAATATAACCCCATTGCTGCCACAGGTGCAAGTCGCAGGGCAGAAAGCAAACAATGGCCTCCAGCCTCCAATGGGTCCTCCTCCTTCAATGTTATCTTCATTACTATTCTATAGATATCAAGTAGCGACTGTCTATTCACAAGACTGGCACTGGTCCACATCCTCTTACCCTCACTACTCCAAACTGATGCTTTTTGCCCATTCACTCTCAAAACTGCCTCAAAACTGGAGAAAAAAATATTGACAAACGTGAGCCACTCTGTTGGGTGTGATGTACCAATTCGTGAAAATAAAAGCAGCAAAAAGTGGAGCAAAACTTGGGGTTCTGCATAGGGGGCTAATTCCACAACAGAAGAAAGAAAAGAAGAAGAAGCAGAAGAATTGGCATTTCCAAACTGAAAATCATTGAGAATCCCACTGAATTCTTCCATCTGAACTGCAGCAATTGCTTGCCCAACATAAGCTCTGCATGCAGTAGCAATCTTTGCTTGAAGTTGCAATAATTGCTTGGCTGATACTGCAGTGGATTTCCCATGTGGATCCCATGAAGTGGACATCTGAATCAGAGACTTCAAGTAATGGAAAGTGTGATGGGTCAAAGCTCTTCTACTCCTTTGCCTCTTTGGGTCTTGAAGATTCAGGGAGCCGGCCCACATCCCAGTTTGCATTGAATTAGAAAGCACAAAGTGGGCCAGCGATTCACAAACCATGTTGTTGCAAACCATAATCCTCTCATCATTACTGTGCTCACTGCAGTCACTTTCTCCTCCACCATCCATGTTCCACTCTTTGGGAAGAAGGACCACATATTGCAATAACCCAAAACATTTGTGCAGTTGCTCATCTAATCCATCGGGTGACAGAGCTGCCAATCTGTGAATCCAAGTGAGAATCAACCGCATAGCTATAGGTCGATCCTGGACTTTTATTCTTGTGGCTGCATCCTCAAGATAGGAGGACATGAGTTCTGACATCAAGAGCTTTCCTGCATGACTACAGACAGCTGCTTGAAAAAGCACTGGAAATGGAAGGACTTGTAGAAAGAAATCCATGGAAGTCAAGTGTTTCCGTGACATAGAGACAGGAGAAATCACTTCTGTCTTCTGTCTCTTCATCACAGTGGCCACTGTATCCAACAGCAGCCCTTGATCAATTGCCTGCTCAACAACCTCGGAGAGCAAGCCATGGTACACTACAACAACATTGATCAGTACTGGAAAATTCCCCCTAAAGACCTTTGCACACATCTCTACAAGCAACGAAAAATTCTTCAAAACTTCCTGTGGCATTGCACAAAGGATAGCAGAAGTCAACTCCAATCCTTTCTCTGTTACACCCACCTCCTCCTCCTCAATCTTCTGGCAAGATTCAATCACTGCTGCTAGTTGCCCATCATGATGCATCATTGTCTCTGATAACCTGATGTGCAAGGGAATTGGATCTTCTTTGTCCAAGCTGAGGACAGTATGGGCCTGTAATAAGAGCGCCCAAAGAGGCAACCATTCAGCCTGAGATGATCGTGGGTCTGCCGCACCACTGGGCTTGCCGAGCAGCAAGTCAGCAGACAACAGAGATGTGATGACTACTGCCAGTGCTTGTGCATTCACCTGCATCCATTACCACCACCCAAAACATAAAATTCCCATAGTTCATCAAACCAATTGCAAGGTCTCTTCCTTAATTTAGCCTGGAAGAGCAACAGGAAGCAGCTCTGTCCAGGAGCTGATTAGACCTAGAAGGAAACAAAATGACTGGAATATACCTGTGTTTGCAGCAGATGGTGAAGCACGCCAGAGACATAAAGTGAAATTGCAGCTTGCTGAGGGCGTGGCATACCTGACCGGGCCACTCGAAGTGTGTGCTCTAAAGCACAAACTACAAATGGGCCAAACTTGGGAGCTGTGATACCTGAGAGAGAGAGGGAGAGAGAGAGAGAAGGTTGCTCAGAACCATGGGTGAGTGAGAAATCCAGAGAGGACCACAACAATGATGATGAGGGTGGGACACAATTTTTATGTCTTATTTTCATTGTGAACTGCAGCATAAAACTCATAAAAACAATGAAGGACTTCTTTGGAAGTCCACCAACAATCACCTGGTCCTTGGTTGTAATGATCAGATGAGCTCTCCTTCAAAGTGTGAGCAGAAAGAAGAGAGTACAGTTGATCCAAATACTTGTAAAGACCACGACCAACATCAAGCACTGCCCTGGTAAGGAATTCCACAACACTTTCACCAACAACAGTGCCCAGAAACTGTGGAGCAGGTACTTCTGAATTCGTGTTCTCAGGAGAATAAGAATTGTGCACACTACTTCTTCTACCCTCCAACATCAGGAGATGATCCAACCAGAATGTCACCTCATGGGTATTGCTTTCAAAAGCACCTGTGCTCAGGAGGACACAGGAGGCAACCACGTAGGCTTGGTTTCTCATTTTCCCACTGTCGAGACTGACCAGGAGAGTCAGGAGTGGCTTTGCATGCTTGTAAATGAGGCTGAGAGTCACTCCTGCTGCCTTCATGTTGCTGGAACTACTATGTACCCAAGGAATGCAAAAACTTTCTGGACTGCCTGTTGTGGCTAACAGAAGAGCTAAAATCGCTTCTTGTTGTGAACGAGATATGTCAGCTGGACTACTCGGCAACAGTCGGAAAGGGTCAAAGCCTTTCTCTGCGAAAGCCACTGGAAGAACCCTCTACATCAATCAATCAATCATGAAACACCCACATGAACAATTAGTCCTGCTCATACTCATGCTCTTGCTCATGCTCTTATCAGTACAGGATCTTGCACATATCCAAATCTATCTTGCACACATTCCATCAGTGTCTATCATGCCCAACAAGTTCCACATGTTACAATACCTGATATGCAGCTAGCACGTGCAGGATTTTTGCGTGAAGCAGACATTCAATATCACCTCTCCAGTGACTTTGCTGCCCAAAAATCAGCTCTTCTCCCCAGATTTGTGCGAGTGTTATCATTTCTTCACTGTCCAACTGATCCTCTGACTCAATGCTACTTGAACTGGAATCACTCTCTGAATCTGAGCTTATATGAGTAACACTGCCCTTGCCTTTCTCCTTCCTTCTCCTCTTGCTAGGGGGCTTGTCACTATCTACAACATGGCCTCTTTTGTGACAACCCTTGACAGCAATTGATTTCACTTCTGTATCAACCTTCCGTAGCATTGAAAGCATTAAGAGTAAGACATTTGGGTCTGGCAAAGCTGCCCACATTGTGGTCTGGATACTCTCAGCCAGTTGCAACCACTGTTTCCTAGACACCTCCCTCCCTTTCAAATTGTCTACCACAGTGCCACTGCTCTCGGCTTCTTTGTTGTGACTTGTTAAATCATCACTTGATCCTCTTAATTGGATTTTCTTTACATTTGTCTCTTGAACAACACTGCCTTGCCCAGACAAACTTTCTGGGACAAGCCAATCCAGTACATCCCCGAATCCCATCTCTGAGTGTTCTGCAGGAATTTTCTTGTATAGATTCTCATCAACAGCAAGAGTGGCTGCATCAAGAAGTCGTTCTAGAGACAGTAAAGCCTCCAGCAATACTCGCAAGCTTCCATGCCTAACCAGCACACTTGCATGCTGTAGACCCCTGTTGAAGGTCACTTTAGATAAAGCTCGTGGAAATAACCGTCGCAAACTGCTCTGAATCAGTGGCCCCTCCATTCTCGGGGGAGGAACACCCTGTTGTGCCATTGCAGGGAAGGGTGGTGGTGTACTTGCAATAGATATCAGTTCCACGACAATCGACATGGCCACAAACCTGAAGAAAAAGAGAGATTCAGGGGCTTATTTGCATCTCATGTGCTTGACTCAAGCAAGCCTCCCTTGATGACTTCTGATTTTGCTCCATGGGTACATGCACTACTAAGTCTGATTTATTTTTTTCTAGCTTTCATTGAGCACAGAATGTGCACCAACAACAGATATATGTCAAGCCAGAGCGCATCACTGACACCAAATGAACATAAGTCCAAGGATGACTTGCTAAACCAGTGGGTTGAACTCCTCACCAAACAGGAGCTGGTTGAGGTTCCACAGAAAATGGGACAGAATCCAAGTAAGCAGCAGCCAGCCTTGGTGTTGCTCGTGCAGTGGCGAGCAAAATCTCTCGGTGTTGAACTACTTTAATTGCCTGTAGTCTGCGCATGAATCGTAGTAGCCTACCCTGACCCCCACCAAAGGCACCTGTCTTTGCTCCAGGTGGTGGTCCCCAAGCTGACGCACTTTCAGGACACAATCCATGTGCTGGATTTGTACAAAGAGACATCAACATTCCATACGCTACCTCCTTGGAATCACCCAATTGATCATCAGCCACAATCTGTGCTAACTGTTCGAGAGCAACATCTCCAAACAAAGCACTCTGGAGGCCTGCTGGCACAAGAGCAGCATCACTCAGCACCTTCTGCTGTAGAACATACAGAACTTCAATGATTGTGGAGTTGTCATCACTTGCCAGGCCATGCAATACACTGGCATACAGCGGCCGCTTTTGAAGAACCCATCGTAGTAGCCCTGGATCCCCAACCACAAGGAATGACAGTGCAAACTCGATGAAGTATGACCTGCACCAAGCAAAATTACAATTGTGTTATGCCTACTATTCCAGAGAAGATGATGATGCATAAAGCTGGCATCAAGCACAGAGAGAGATAGAGAGTGATGGATAACAGAAAAAGAAGCTTGACCTCATCGTCTGGCTGAGAAGACCTTGAGATAGGCCTTTATTTACTGGGGCTCTAGAAGCCTTGCCAATCTTCCTCAAGGCTTGAAGTGTAAAATCAAAAGTGGTTGCGACTTCAACTGCAAGAAGCCTTCCTCGCAATACAATGCTAGCCATGAGTCGTAGTGCAGCTTTTTGCCTACTTCTCTGCGATGAAGACAAATGGGAGTAGATATCTTTCATCCTAGTGCGGACAATGGACCGTGCAAGCTTGTCCAGTCTTGCCTGCACACCATCAGTTGCAATGAGAAAGCAGAGCTACCAGATGAGAACCAATGGCAGCCCTCCTTTCTTCCACTGTCAACGCTGCTAGTGCCATGTTCACCAAATGTTGGCAGCAGCTCAAAAACCTCATTGTGATGATGTAGATTGTTGCAGTGAAAAAAATCTCTGAAGCAGACAAGATCTTTCACACAAAGGTTCTCTCACAATGCAAGGATTTCTTGCAAGGATCTTTCAGGTTGCAGTGTTTTTTGCACACACCACAGGGAAAAGCAGGCTATGAGAGGGAAAACAAAGTCTCACCTGGACTACCATCAGACCCTTATGCTTCTTTGGTACCGGATCGCCACCCGAATCTCCAGTCCATTGTCCTTTGCCAATGGGATGCCACAACAGCTGAGAGAGAACGAGCATGAGAGGAACAGCTGTGGTGGTTGCTCCCGCACCTGCTTCCCATGCAGACACTAATTCTGCACATTGTGGTGATGCCAGAACATACTGCAATAACACCTTGCTACCCTTTGGAGTAGCCAACAGTGTGAGGAACTGATGCAGAGCTTGCTCTAGCTCTCCACTGCTTCGGGAAGCTAAACCTGCTGCCAGATTTAATGTCTCCTCATCCACCTGCTCTGTAGCCATAAACTCGTTCACTCCTTCCTCCATGCTCCATTCCTCCACATCTGCAACCCAAATCCACCCTGAAGCTTTAGGATTCAGGATTCAGGGTTTAGGGTGTAGTGCGTTGCAATCTAGACATTAAACCCTGCAAAACCAAACCCAATTAGCCCAACCCGGCAAGCCAATTTTCCAGACACAGCAAATCTTCCTTCACCTTGAACTCTTGAGACACAAAACATCAACATGGGTAGAAGGGGAAAAAACTTTGTGGTGATCAAAGTACCTTCTTCTTCAGCATCAGACTGTACAATCTCCTCCCAACTTGTGTACTCACTGTCATGACGTAAATCTTGTTCCTCCTCTTTATCACCGCTTCCAGCTTCCATTTGGGCTTTCATCGGAGAAGACTCTGAGCCTTTCTTCTTGTGTCCCATCATAACCTATTCCAAGTTAGAATCAGATTTCTATCATTAGAATTGCCGGCTCTCCTCCTCCTCCTCCTCCTCCCTCACTCCGTTGTTTATCCCAACCGCTTCTGCAACAAGTAAGCGGGTGCTAATCTGCATCGTACGAGCTCCTTCCGAGTTAGGGTCATGCAGCAACGCCCACTAAACCCTAAACCCTAAAACCGCCACTGATCTGTCCACCAGGCAAACCGCACTAAACCCTAAACCCTGAAACCTTTGTAATTCTTTTGAACCTCAGTGTTAATCTCTTCAAAACCTAATAGTTGAACTTCTGATTTATTAAAATTTTGCCATAAATAATTTTTCAAAAGTTTGGCAAAAATAATAATAATAATAATAATAATAATAATAATTTATGCCAAAATGGTAAAGGTACTACACTAGTGTCAAACCCACAAAGGAAACACAAGTTATTGAATACCCACCAATTTGTGTTTTTTTTTCCTTGACAAATTTTGTTGTTTTTTTTAATATATATGAAAGGTTCGGAAAACTTGGGGAACAAAATTAGTGCAAATTTGACTAATTTTGCTGAAATTTTTGATATCATAAAATTGAAGGAATTTTTTAAAAACCTAACACCAATGGTAGTTTATTCCTTTAAACCCTAAAGTTTTGAATTTATAAAGCATTTATTAGAATTTTGTTTAATGTATGTGAAGGGCACCTTACCTTTATTAAGGGGAGGGAGATTTTTTGGATATTTGTTATTCCCATTGTGTTCCTTTCAAGTTACCAAAGGGCTCCCCAATTTTCAATGTGTTCTACAAGATGTTCCCAATGGCACTACTTAGGGACTTTTATCTTGTATCTTTTGCTAAGACGAGATTACTAACGAACCCTGAACCTATTTACTCTATACGTTAATTGGAGTCTTTAAAATTTTATTGCATTGTTTCAAAATTAACTTAAAATGAGAACAATTTTAGATTATTATCTCCTTTGGTTGTGGAGAGGTCTATACAATACAAAATTGTTTAGGATTTTTTTTAATTTCCTTATAATGCTTGTTTTTTTTCACATTATCATGAATTTTCATGGAGTAATAAGTGCCACAATCATATCTTCAAAGTATTTTCAATCTCCTTTTTTTATTTTGATATGGTTTCTTGAACAATCATGGAATTCAACAATTCTTACGCAACACCTCTTTCAACCTTGTATTTTTTTTTTGGGTTGTTTCTCTCTTAGATGTAGATAAACTTTTTAGATTCCCAAATGCCCCAAAAAAATCGACTTTCAAATGTAAATTGTTTTTTCAAACTCCTTTCAAGTTATTTGTGTTCTTATGTCATGTAAGAATGACACTAAGACTCTAGCATTCATGTGGGCAATTAACCTAAACCACAAGATCCCGAATTGCAACTTCAATTGTAAGAAGAAAACCCAATTAGGAGTCCCCACACTAGGACCACACTTCACAATTGGGAAGACACCAAAGTAGGACCGTGTTCATAGGAGGAAGAGGACTTAATTGAGAATCCCCATGTAGTGATTACATTTAAATAGGAAGAGATGATGGTGGGAAGTCATAATTTAAGAATTAAGGGTTTCTTTCCTTGCTCCCATAAGAAACCCAAATGCATTTTTCACCAAAGTTATGATGATAACAAGGTAATGGAAAATGATTGAAATCCATGTTGTAAGAACATTCACTTTCCATTGAAATGTGCAACTATTTTTGAATGTGTATGTTATCAATGTTGGAAATTATACTTGGGGGTTGTTGCTAGGGAACTTTCTAAAGAAATTTAAGAATACATATACATGTTTCAATTACAAAAGGATAGGTGTTAACATCTAATGAATGATAGTTGGATTCACAAATGTGTGCTTTGGTCAATGTTTGACCTAGAAAGTTGTGAACTAAATGTGATCATAGTTAAAAGGCAAATTATATTAATGGAAAGTCATTTGTTATAGTTTATAATGTTGTCATCGTATATGGCTCAAGGAAGTATGTCCTAAATGTACCAAAAAACAATTTAATTTTTACTTCAACAAATTGATTTTTGCTACATATTAATGAAAACCCCCAATTTTTTCATAAAGTAGTCTATTTTTTCTTTTGTATTTTATCATGTTTTCATCCATAAAAAATAATATTTCAATTATTATTCATCAATCTAGTCCATTGCTAGTCCACATTAAAGGTTACCTACCATATGTAAACCAATTTGTATAGCAAAAATAATGGTGTTTGTCTATTTATTTACAAACCATCCTAATGGCCCCTTTAATTCTACCTATAAAACATATGTCCTTCCATCCTATACACATGAAAATGAAATTAACATGTTTTTGATGTCTAAATAACATGATGAATTCCAATTGAAGAGGTTCAAGTTATTTTGAATCTAAGTACCAAAATCCCTTAATCCTAATGTTCACAAGGGAGGAAAAATTAAATACTATGTTGTTTTGTGGGAACAAAAACAATGTCCTCTTTGAAAATTGTGTGCTTTTATTAACAATATATTTTTAAATAATATATTGAGCCACAATCTATTCAATCGTGAAACAATAATTAACATGAATAACTAAATGGTGATGTTTTGTGAAATAAAAGAAAATAATCTTTGAAAGACGTGTATTTTCTTGGTTGTAGTTTCAAATTAATCTACTAGGTTGCAATTAATTCATTTCACATTTTGCACTTGAATCATATTTTTTTGCTTTGTAAGGTTGGATGCAAAGTGGAAATGGATGATCATGTAATACTTCAAAGAGTTTCTTAAAGTGCCATGGTGAAAAATAGTGTGTTCCATCTTGTGCCATTGTAGAAAGAAATCCATCACAAGGTCAACAAATTGATTTTTATCGACATGTTGTAGGATATGTGATCTCAATTGGTCACTTGTTATTTATTTCCTTCTTGTCCCATTATTGTTGCTTTGATTTTTGCTTTTTTACAAGTTCATTTTCAATTAAATGTTGAAAACCTTTTTCTTATTTCTTATTGTCATGCATACTTAATTATTTTTCTTGTGAGTATTGATTTTTTGTCATTAGTGCACATGGCCTTACATCACACATTTATCAAAGATTCCATAAGTAATTATTGAAAATCTATAATATGACACATTTTATTAATAATAATGCATAATTTTTCATTTAATGTGGCACGAAAACCCCCATGTAATATAGGGTGAGGCTTCCATTAAATTTTGATTTATGGTTTTACATTTTTGTGAAGGTAGTGATTTTTCATATATTAAGGATCATGTTCAACATCAAATTTTAAGGATAAATCAAACATACACATTTTACAATTTTTTTAATTTAAAAAAACACCTTTTGTAACTTGTCTTATGGAATACTTTATAGAACCTATCTTTATAATATAAAACATCATTTTTACTTAGGTTAGACCACAAGGATTATGGTACATTTTGTAATTTTTTCCAAATCCAATTTGCATTCCATCTTTTTTTTGCTTTTAGTACATCTAACCTATCTGATATGTAATCATGGCACCAATATAATGTCATCTTTCTCAATGTATAACTAAACACATTGATGATGTGTTTTTCATATGTATTTCCATTTGCTCTTACAACTACATGAAATATCTTCACATGAACATCTAAATATGCATCTTTCTTGTAATCTGGATATTTAAAAGTTGATCGATGTGGCTTGGCTACTGAACCCCCTATTTTAGGATTCAACATTGATCCAATTCTATGTCCTTCATAGTTTACTAGAATTCTTGGTGGCCATCCCATAGATCTATTTGCTTGTGTTGTCATGATTGGCGCTATGTAAACCGTTTGAAGTCTTGAAATGGGTATTGTTACCTTATTTCAAAGTCCATGAATTTGGTCTACTTTTCCTTCAAGTTGAGTACTCATTAATACTTAGTATGTACCTTGACCATTCTCAGAATATTTTGTTCTTCTTAATGGCTTAAACTCTTATTTAAGATTACAAGTTATTATAGTTGTATCTAGCATCACAAATTTAATTTGTTATTCTTGTGAAATAATAACTTGTATTTAAAATATCCCACTTATCATTTTAGGCATTCTTAATGATGGTGTTAATTTTTTTAATGACCTAGCTTCCAACTATACAACATTTATCTATATTCTTTGTGGCATAGAGTTTGGTTTTTCGAAAAATGGTTCTACTCTATTCACACTAGGAGAATTATGAATCCTCGATCTATTGTGTACAAATTGTCCTTCACCCAAATAATTTCATGCATCTTTTCTTTTAAACTATTTTGAATTTGTTTTATAGAATATATTTCCAACATCTATTTCCCACATGTTTAACAAATCCATCCTTCACTTCATTATCAATATGTGGACATTTTGTGATCATGCGTATTCTAACTATATAAAAAGCATAGCTCTTGGAAAGAGTTTGAACCAACATGGCTGAATCCATAAAATCGTAACTTCTATGTTTTGGATTCCTTCTTTATTTTCCGATTCCTTTATTTATGTGGTTTGTTTGAAATGGTAATGCCTCCTCCAAAACCTTCACCTATGCATCATCATACATAGATGTTCTTGGGTAATTTGCATCTACCCATTCTAAAATGTTAGTATCGTAATTATTTTCTGTGTCCTAATCCTCTATTGGTTCATGATATTCTAGTGATGCTAACTAGTACACAAAAGATAAGTTTGTGCATCTATTGTAATCATTCCTCCAACTATTCATAGATTCTAAAATTGAAGAATTTTTAGGGTCCACTAATAACAATTTGTCCTTTGCATTTCTCTCTTTTCAATGTTCTTGAATAACAAATAACACTTGGAAAACATGGATAATCCTTTCTCTTAAGCATACTTCAAATTTAATCCCCTTCACTAAATATCACCTTTTGCAACCAAGGAGTCTTTACACACCCCCTATCCATGCTTTTTTTCTTGCTCCAATTCTGACTAAAGACATGCGATGTCTTACAAGTTATTCTTTTGTTCACAAAGGTTTTGGTTCCAAAATTATACCCATGTTTAATGTTTCATACACTTCTTGTTCTACATCTTGATTTTCTTCAAGATTTGAATTCATGTTTTGGTGTTGGGCTTCTTGATCCATTTGCCTTTATAAACTTCAACTCACCATTTAATTCATATTATTTTATTAATCTTTTATTTCCTTTAACTTTTGGTATTTTTTTTTTACTTAAGTCCTTGTAGCGTTTACCACTTCATGACTTCCATCTTCTACTTCCAAAAAACTTAGAAATCAAGATCTATAAAAAATAATATATCATTTTTCGAATTTTGAGATCAAAAAAAAATTGACACTCTCAAAAAATCCAAATTGCTTGCAATATTGTTATTTTAAAAAATTGTCCTTGAAATGGTTGCCAAATGGTAAACATATATTTTATTCATAATTACTCTCTACCTACTAACAAAACAATACAAATTATATTTTCAAAAGTACATATGACATTCATAGTCTATGGTTTTATTCATTATAATTCCCCAGTAGATTATATTCACACATTTTTTTATTACAATTACAATTTTTTTATTTCCCAAATTCTTTATTATCTTTAATAATCAAAATATGTGATTATGATTCATAATTCAATTAGAATACACAACAATTTTAGAGTAGTCTCATTGTTTCCTCATCAATATCCTTTTTAAAAAAAATTCAAACTTGAATATATTAAACATTTGTAAAAATCCATAATGAAAAATAGGAAAATCTATGTTTCAAATCCAACAAAATTTTAAACTACTTATTGTGTCTCTATTTTATTTTCCAACAACTTTTTAATATTCTTTGTGTTTGAAAAAATTAATCTTTTAATCTAATTCAAAATCCAAAACTACATCTTAAGTTTTTTCCCTCCAAAAGTAATTTGAACATCAAACTAATAAAATGTTTTCATCTTATCCAACTAACTAATCATCTTCATTCTACCTTATTGCCTAAGGGGTGAAATCATCTAGGTTAATAATCTAAGTGGATAAGGGATGGATGGATTTTTATTAACTAAAATGTGTGGAAGGGATCAAAATAAGGAGATTTATAAGGATAAGGAAATATATAAAAATAAAAACTCAACCCTTGTGTGGTGAATATCCTTCTTGGGTTTTTTATTTATCATTTAAGGAAGAGGATTGTGGATCATTCCTTTGTATCATTCTAGTTTGGATGTGGCTAGGAAAGTTTTTTTTGGGGAAGAAGTGTGTATGTCACATTGGAGATAAAGGTGGAAAATATGGAAGTATCTTGAACTTTGATTCTTGCAATGGAAAAATGGTTGAAAATATATCATATTGTTTTGTTCTACTTGGAGGATGTTAAATAGTGGGGGAAAGTAGTACACATTAAGATTGCATAATGTTTTGTTATGTTTTTTATAGTAGTTTCTTGTTTTTTCTATAAAAGCAATAGGATTTTTATTTTTGTTTATAGAATATAAAATATTTTCTACCATAGGATAGTAGCTACCATTCAAAGGTAACAACAAGGATGTAGACATGAGATTTGGGGTTTGGAAGGAAGGTAACATTGCTATAGATGGTATGTAACAACCACCAAGGGTCTATAGGCAATGTAAATAGTAGGCGGTAGCTACAAAAGGTTTATAAGTGCTACAAATGGTAAGTAGTAACTACAAAGGGTCTATGTCATGACCCTAGCCTTGGGTTCGCAACCAAGGCAAGGGCTTACAAAGGTTTGAGCTAAGAAAGAAGCCCGAAAATCACATTTCACACTACCAGGAGTGTAAGAGAATGTGGAGGAATGAACCCACACACTCCCAAATGGGCTCCCATTTTGGTAGTTGGAGTCCCGATGGACTTCCAAATTTTCATAGAGGTATTTTAAAGGACAAAATTCATTGGATTAAAAAGTTATTTATACCATTGGAAAACTCTTGAAACGTAAATGTCTAAAATGAGATTTCATGACTCATTTAAGTACTTAAAACACAAGTTATGGCCAAAAGAAAGCTCGGGAGTCAAAATGCCAATTTGATTCCCAACCACTAAAGTCAAAAATCGCCCTGAAATATGTGCGTATAGGTTACGTGTCACATATCGTTAGAAAGCTCTTAACAAGGGTTATAACTTTGCTTTAGACTTCGCCTCAATCGAAGGTTTGCACAAGAAGTTATGGCTTTTCAAAATGCCAAAAATCTCAATTTTGGGAATTTCAGGATTCACAACTTGGGAGTCCCAAAACAAAATGACATTTGGATGTAGCCCCCGTGGTTAATCACAAATAATATTATAAGGGGGAAGGTGGTAACTTCCCCCAAGTCCAGGCCATGGTGAGTCTTGTGAGTCTATGTATGCCCATGGTTCATCCGTGCACCAAAAGTGCTCCAACCATGCACCAACTAACTTGTTGTTTGGTTTGTGTAGGTCCATGTGAATAATTGACCTAATTATCACTTGTCGTAGTCCCCATCTTGAAGCTCTAGCACTCCACTTTACCCCCGAAGTGCTACGAACTAGGGAGCGTACCCCAACTCCTTTTTTTTCCATTGTTTTCACTTGCGAACTCGCATTTGAATCTTTCAACGAATGTGGGGGTGCATTAGTTTACATGCAGTTATGGATATTTTTCAAGTCTACAAATGACGATAGTTACTACATGATGATAATTGTTATAGAACGATAGTTGCTTCAAAACAATAGACAAACAATAAACAAGTTTTACTTTCATGTGTTTTCATTTTTTTTCTCATTCCTTTTTTTATTTGGCAACATTTTTCATTGATAATAAATAGGTTGTTGAATTCCATGGTTGCACATGTAGCAACTTCAACATGGATGGGAAGATGTTCCACATTTTTTCTTTCCATGTAAAACGCACATGATTTGAATCAAAAAATATCCCCAACATCTATTTGTCCTTACTATAGCCATCTATTAATTGCATTATTCCAAAAAGTACACTTGTCAAAAAAACAACATTGACATATGCATGTCTATCACCATTTCATGTATTCTAAGTCACTTTTATAATTTTAGTATTTTTTCTAGGACAAAAATTAGTGTTACATTGTCTTCACATTTCAAAACTTATATTAATGTAAAAAAAAAAAAAAAACATCTTGAACTTGTGATAAGTGCGTAAATATTTGCCAATCATTGGAAGTCTACATGAACTACTTCCAAGAAAAAGGGTGTGATTCCACCAAACACCTAACATGTTGAAAATGTTAGCTCAAAAGTTTGTTCCATAAAAAACCTTCCAAATATTTGACCATGTATGTTCTTTTGTTTGGGATGACAAATGACTATGTTTTCCAATTGGGTGTCCCTAATCAAAGTGTTATTCCAATTAGCTAATGTTAATATTTGATAAAACATCCATCCTTATCAAAGTGTATAGACATGCACCCAATAGTTGAAGAATGTACGCAAGTAAGTAAAACCACAACAACAATGTATCATGAATATCCCAAGCAAGATCACAAGAAGCAAAGTGGAGTGAAATAAAACACACAAAAATGGCAACGTATCATCAAATAAACAAATAATTTGACATGCTTTAGTAAATAAATTCCTCCTTTGTTTTAGGGCCCATATAATTCACAAGAGCAACTTTTTGAGTTTAGGAATTGCACACCACAAATGTGACATTGTCTTTACAACCAATGTTATGTTGTCTTTACCTATGATTGTTGTCATTCAAGAATTGTTTTTTCATGATTCCCTTAGAGAAAAACAAAGTGTATTCAAGAATCAAATTTCAAACAAATCACACAACAACATTTAAATGCACACAAAAAAGGAGGAGGATCCACACATCATTACATTTTTTGTATTCTAGCCAATGCAAAGATGAGCTTTGGACTTTGCATTCCTTGATTGACCACAAAATTTTCCTTGAAATGTTTGCAGATATAATTTTAAGTAGTAAAATTTGATTATGTAATTATGAAGAATTGGAGAGAAATGAAGATGACATAAACAAACAAAATTGAAGAAAACAAAGTTCAAGGAAGATGAATGTCTTGTCATAAATAGGTTAGTTGACCTCCATCTAAATTTCCATGGAAGATTAACCTACCCATGCAAGAGTTCTTTTGATCTTGAGATCCACATCAATAAGCAAGGGCTTTAGCTTGATGTTGATCTAATCCACTAACATTATGACAAACAACAATGGCCTTGTCAAACGGTCATCATTTTTGTAATGTTATGGATCAACAAAGGTGGATGGGTGTGTTCCAAATTTTTTAAGAAATTATAAATGGGTGATGTTTCAAAAATGGAATTGGATGGGTGTTGTTATGAGCTTCACTATTCTTGTCCTTCAAAACTTTGGACGAGCTATGTGGCAAATAAAAGTTTTTGCCAAATTTTTGGGGAATTGGCTAAACCATCTCAGTCTTCTAGGAGCTTGCCAATGTGGATGGAACTCCAAGGGTCCTTATAGTGTTTGCTAAAAACCGAATTTGACAAAAAAGATAGTTGAAGTTTAGTTGCCAATTGATTCAACAACTTGGATTGCAGATGCCATCCATAGCAAAATTTTGCACCCATTACACGAAGTTGGACCTCACATGCTAGTAAATTTTTATGAGTGGAAATTGATAAATCAATAGCCAAAATTGAAAGGTTTTTCAGTTGGTGCAAAAATAATCATTATCTTCTTTTTCTCTAGTCCTCCTCATTTTCTCATGCCATGTGTTTTTTCTTCTTTTGTGAATCCTAGAGATGGAAATAAAAACAATGAAAACTCCATTGTCTTAAAGGCTGAAACAAAGAATAACACATTCAAGATGAAGAAGAATAAACTCTCTTTTAGCTTTTTTTATTATCTTTCTCCCTTTTTTTCTCACCTACAAAAATGGTTCGGTTGCAGTTGGTTACCATTTCTCTCTTTTTTGCAAATGGAATAAAATGAATGTGTTTCCAAACATTAGGACTTTTGTGGAACCCCATGTCATTTTGTCCAATGATCTTTGTTGTGAGTTGTTAATAGATTATATTTTTAAATTTAGATGAAAAAGAAGGATAATGAACAAGGAGATTGAAAAGAAAGGAAAATAAATCAAACAAACAACAAATCAATTGCCATTAGAAAAAAACTTATTATTTGACCTACAACACAAGGATAAATAACACAAGAAGAGGAAGAAGAAGACTAGTAGTTCAATTTGGAGAAAAAATAAAAATAAAATCATATTGGTTTGGAAAATGCTTATAAGAAAATTGTAAGCGATGATGGAGAGTGGTGGAATGGGAAGTCAAAAGATGAAGAAAAAGAATAAGAATAATAGGCAAAAGGAAAAGGAAAAGATGTACAAGCTTGAGGAGGAGTTGGATTCAATGTCCCCTTTCGATGTGCCTTTGCGACTACGAGTAACACAAAGAAAGGGGGGGCAATCTCCTATGCAAGAAGAACTCTCCTCCACTTCCCATTGTAATCATGGTCTAATTTTTTCCAAATTTTGTTTTATCCTTAATTGAAAAACTTTGGTAGAATTAGAAAAGAACGTTTTGTCATATCTTTTACTTCTATGTCTTATCATTGTTGTAATCATCATCATTTAGATCTTTGGTCTTGTATTTCTCTCTCAGCTCTTTTAGATTTTCTTGAATGTTTTTTTGTTGAGATGTTTTTCTACTACTACTACACATTATGTCAAATAGATCTAATTCAATATTTTGTTCAAGCATGTGAACAAAAGGTTAAAGTTCGAATTTGTTTTATGGCAGTGAAAAAAGATGAATGCAAACATAAAACAATTGATGAAAATGAAAAACTTTCAATAAGTCTTTGCACACCATCATTAACTACTCCAACTTCACCATTGAGGATGGCTTTTGAGGTAAGTTTGTGATTTGATGTACTATAAGTGGCTCTTAATAAGATTGATAAATACACGATGATTAATCATAATTTGGCAAACATGATAGTGTTGTTGTGAATGTAGTAGGATTCATCACAATGGGCAACAACCTTGAATGTTACAACACCCACACCTTATTTTTATTTTTATTTTATTTTTGACTAATTGACTAGCTTGATGAAAGCCTAACTAACATGTCATGAAATCAATCAATTTCATGACAATTGAACCAAATTGATGGTGATAAAAATGAAAATGGGTTGAAAGGTTTATCATTTTGTCATTAATTCTACAAAAGGGAAAAAGGGGAAAAAACACAATGGGTGAGCTTATAGTTTATTTGGATTAAGGAATGATGAATCACAATCATGGATATGGAACTAGGAAGCTAGAGCGATTGTGCAAAATGATGGTGGTGTAGCGGCAAATATTCAACATAAAAAAAGAGGATGCTCCTTCTCATGTACACCATTAGTTGCCCCCCATTTTCCCCTTTGAAAATTGAAATTGAACTAAGGCATTAAAAAAACAACAAAATAAAACAAACTAAAAGTATAAATGCTATGATGTGTGGTTTTTGTTTAAATGCACACATAATTTACGAAATGCAAATGTATGCTAGGTGCTTTAAGCAAGTCTAGCGATGAATAACAACTTTTTCATACCACAACCATTCACCAACCTTGAAGTATTATCCCCTTCATCTTTTGGAAGGTGAATGTTTTCATAAACCTATTTTTTTTCTATACCTTTCAACTATACATCACAATTTGGTGCAACTAATATTTTGTGCCAAAATAAGTTAATCATGACACCTAGCTCCAAAAGAAATACTTATCCTTTAATGTCTTCACTTTTTGTAATAAGAAGTTTGGTTTTTTCTCTTAAACCCATTTGCAACTTTAGAGGTCAAAAATGAGATAGAGAAAAACAAATAAAGGGATTATTGTTGGAAATGTGGATTAGAAACAAATTTTTTTTTGTTTTATTTGAATGTTAGGGACGTGGTATTGTTGCGAAGTCCTAGGAAGGAGATCCTTCCTGATAGTTTAAGAAGGCAATATACAACAAACCCATTTTCAAAGGTGTTCATTTTAATCTACTTCATTTTCAATCCGTCTATTTAAAGGGAGGATGGAAAAAAATGTTAGAATAAAATTACCATTTCATTTCTACTACAAAGAGCATGGGGATTGATTATGAACCTTTTATATATGAGGTTTTGAGCTTTGAAACAACAATTTGTAGATTTACATTTGACTAGAAAGTCCTTTTGTAATGTTTATTATATTAGTTATTGTTTACTATTGGGTTTAGATCATCATTGGGTTATCTTGTTTTGAAACTAACCATACCTATGCTTTTAAAAATGTATTGATGCAGCATGTAGGGTCAAATATAAGGAAAAAAATAAATTGGGCTAATGGGTTTTTGGAAAAAACAATCAAGATTAAAGAGCAATGCACTGGTCATACATTGCAACAATGGTCTTTCTCTCAAGATCACAAGTTGTCGACCTTCACAAAGGGTGGATTCAAAGATAGGTCAACAACAGTATGTGTCAAAGTTTTATCCTCGCTACTTGTTTAGATTTATATGGAAGGATGGGATTAAAATCATTAGTTGTTTATCCATTTAGCCCCATACTATTTGTGAAAGCAAGGTGAAGTTTAGTTGGTGAGGATAGGCAACTATGCTAGTGTATGTTTGATATTTTTTATGATATCATGTCACCTTCCAATGGCAGGAACTAGAAATGAAGCTCCAGGAACAAGGCATGGCACTTGTGTATTACCCTAAAAAGTGTGTAAACATTCAATCTACTAAGGTTTTGGCAAGCTTGATAGCAGATCTTCGTGTGTTTCTTATCCACCCTTGCCCTAAAGGTTGTGGCCCTATTGAATGCCATATAAGGAGACACATCAATGCCAAGTGGTTGCTCCCAACGTAAAATTTGTGTTATCCTTTGTGATGCACCTTCCTTATTTACTTGTTTTAAGTGGTTGGAAAGTGGATGTTCCTTGTTGATTTTTAAATTTTTTTTTGTGGGATTTATGGACAAAATAGGTATATGTTGCATTTTTCAAATGGAGACCAATTCCTTCTATCTGCCAGGAAACATAGAAAAAATGAAAACAATTATGTTATATCTTTGGATGAAGAGGATATGTCAAAGAACACTGGGAACTACTTTGGAAAGGTATCATGTTTCCTTTTGATTATGTCCCCCTTGCATTTCTTGATATGCTTATCCCAACATAAAAAAATTGTAAACAAAATTTTCATTAGGTTTTGTTGGTTGTAACCTTGCTTGTGTATGTCTTGCAATAAATATTTGGTAGCAAAAAAATGTTAAACCTAGAGAGCAACTAAAATTGTTGATTTTGTTCCTTTATGAAATTTGCTTCAACTAAGTTGTGAATTGCACATTACATTGGGCCTTGGTTTTACAGTTGCAATTTAATTTCATGGGTTCTGAATATTGGTTTTATGACAAAGGAGCAACTTTAGTACATGGAAACACGTTAGTCACACAAAAGCCAAAAAAACTTTTTCATTGAGTTCTTACTATGTATGAATAAGAAGAACTAACTTGCATTAGAAGCCCAAAAGGTGAATTTTTGGGTGGCAAAGTTGATGTTTATGGAAGAGAAAATACTTTGCAATATTTTGGATAAATGTTGCTTGCTCAAACATATAACTTCCTAATGTTAAAATTTTTTGGTCATTGTAGTCCACGACTTCCCATATTAAATGAAAGAAAAGAAATGGGTGCAATTAAGTACCACTTGAATATTCTTGGATTAGGAGGGCCTCGCAAAATGACAGCCATCATTCCTTCTATTGACAAAGATGGCAACCCTCATATATTTCAACCAAAACCTTGTGGTGCCCCTGTCATTTTGGACATGTTCAAAAGAAACAAACATAGAGAAAAGATGGTTGTTATGCAAAATATGCATCCCCATTGGAACAAACAGGTTACACACTTGTAGTTGATAGTTATTTACAATTGTGTGATATGGCAACCACATGTACCCACAAAATTACAAGTGCCAAAAGTGATGCATCAAATGTAATTTTCAATTGAAGCTTTGGATGTGCTAATCATTAAAAAAATGTGGGTGTAGTAGCTAGGAGCTTATTGCCTCAACTTCAATGGTCGTGTCACAAAACCATCTGTTAAAAACTTTCAGGTAATATTACATGAAAAACATCATTTTAAAAAAAATGTATTTGACCCAAATTCAACAACCTACCTATAGTTTTAGCCACAAGCTAAAATAGGTTTTCCTTTAAAAAGTGGCCAAAATGCACAGTTACATTTATGAACAATAGATTTTTAGGAAAGTCATCATGCATAACATAATTGATCTAATTATGGGTCACACCCATTGTTTTTTTGGTGTAGCTTATTGCAGATGATTACAACTACATCATCCTCCAATTTGGCAAGGTGATTTGTTGTAAAATCATTCAAAACATAGTGCAATATTTTATAACATGCTAATAGAATGAGTCATAATTTCCATATATGAACCATATATGCTCAATTTCATAACAATGTATTCGGCAAGATGTAGATTGGAAGAAATTTTTTCACTATGGATTATCAGCATCCTATGTCAGCATTACAAGTACGTGCTTTTCTTCTTTGACACTTGAACAAGTTAAAACAATTATGGAGAAAGAAACTTATCTAGTTCAATTACTTGTCCTTAACTTTTAAGTAATAACTATTGCAATTACCGTTGTACATGAAAGATACATGATGCAAAGTTCCTATACAACTTAATTTTGAATTTGTGACTTTGTCGTGTGTTATGCCAATCATATTATGTGGCTATTTCTAATGTTGGCCAATTATTGATTTCTTTTTATAACCACTAAGAGGTTATTTTTTAAAATTTTGGTTGTTGGCTATATTATCAATATCAAAAAATTTAAAAATTGGGTATTGATTAGGTTATCAATAATTTTTTGGGTAATAATTGTTAGTTATGCATAAGGGTAGGTTTTCAAATACCTAGTTGATAATTTTTTGTTAATTTGCTAGTTATAAATTGGTTATAAGGTTTTTAAAAATTAAAAAAAGAATTATATGTTTGTTTTATTGTTTGAACTATCATCAAATGCATAGTGTTTTAATATTGATAATCTATTTGGATGATAACCAAATCATCCAAATAGGTTATTATATTACATAAATTCAATATCACGCAATTAGGTCCTTAGTTGGTTATCAAAAAAATGAATAACCAAATGGCAGGTTTTTAATAACTAGGTTGATAATAAGGTCAAAATTCAATAATTGGCCAACATTGGTAATCTCTTGATGATATATATGTTGCAGGCATTTGCAATTTGTCTTTCGAGTCTAGACCCCAAGTTGGTATGTGAATGAAATTTAATGAAGTTGATCAATGCAAGGGGAAAGATGCAAATGTGTATGGTTTTGTTTAAACTTGCCATTGAAAGTAAAACCATTACGCAATGAGTTGGTTGTTTTGTATAATGTGTAAAGAAAGGGTGGGTGTGCATAAACAAGATGAAGCTCAAATTATGCATCATGCACAAAATGTGATGGAAACCTATATCATGCATTAATGGATGTCAAGTATAGGTTTCTTTACACCTTTGTCATAACCTATTCTCCTACATGAAAACCTCAAAGGTGCAAATAAACATATATGAGAATTTGAGATAAAGTTTATATGAAGTTAAATAATTTTCAAACCTTATGAAAAAGGACTCATGTGTATATCAATTTTATGTTGTTTAATGATGTATCATTAAAAATTATTTGAAAACTAATGTTTTACACAATATGGGGGAATTTGTAATGTACATGACCTTTAATATCATGGTACATGAAAATTTTATAAATAAACATTTATAACCATAATTTGCAATCAAATAACATCTTTTCTCTAAATTAATTAAACATTTGTAACAATTCAAAATAGGAGTTTCCAAACCATTTAACCTAGCTTGAACCTTTAGAAGTTTTTTAGAAGTAGTCAAACTAAAGAAAAATGACAAAGTCCTTTATGGCACAATATTTGTGAAATTGATATAATTTTTTTCACACACAAAATAAACATTGGATGTAATAAAAGGTGGGTAGGAATATAATTTCTAACATTGTCAAAATATATCACAATAAAATGTTATTATACACCCCAAAATTGTCAAATATCGATCATTCCTACAAATACCTAGTAACCTAAAAAGGGCCACATTAATTCAATGTTTGTATTGAGTACAAATGTGGCCCTTTCCCTCAATGAAGTTCATCACTTATTGCAAAGTTGATGGAATAATAACAAAAAAATAACATTACCTTGGGGGGAAAAAAACAAGACCAAAAGATGTAGCATGCATTGAAACTAATCATCAAGCACAAAACTAATGAAACATCTTTAAAAAACAACAAGAGCAATCAAAGCTATGACAAATTGATTCATGAAGATGATAAAACAATGACGCTATAACAACAAAACAAAACCCACAAAAAATCATAAACCTCGAAAAAACAACATAACAACATTATAGTTAAATTGATTAAATGATGCAATCACAATAGAAGAGGAAAAAACCAAATATATATATTAGTAAATTCCAAAACAAACTAAAGAAATTGCAAGAAAAGGACATGAACAATAGAAATTCTAAGCAAAACATTAAAAACACAATGTGCCCACAAAGGCTTGTCACAATGTATTGCAATAAATTAATTGATACGATGTGCTATGAAAGACATTCATGCCTTGGGAAAACTCCCTACTTCACATTAGAACAAGTGTAGAATGAAATGGTGCTCATCATAACCACCTTTCAATCACATCAATTACATAAACCAAACATTTAAATGGTTGTTATTGTGATTGGAAGGATAATTGAGACATGGATTTACCATAGATTCACATTGGATTCATCATGGCTTATAGTATATTTAAAAAGTCACTACAAAATTTACACCAAAGAGGCAAAATTCCAAGGATTCTTGAGATTCATTATTGACTTTCAAAACAAATGGTGTCTCAAATCTTCAAATGGCCAAAACTCCTTTAAAATGTAATCAAATGGGACATACAACCACATTATAGATTATAATAATTGAAAATATTTTTCCAATGTTTTATCAAAATTTCAATTTGGACATGCTTTGGCCATTCAAATTGCACTTTGAATGTGTAGGACACCTACATGCACTTGGAAAAAATTTGGGAGATTTTTGTTTCAAAATTTTAAACATTTTATAGAGTGGGGTTTTTATTTTTTTGAATGTGGGAACCCATTTTATTGTAGCCCTTTCAAGATTTTTCCAATGATTAAAACTAGATAATTCAATTCAAATAATGTTTGGTACCCCAAATGTTGATCTAACTTGAAATCAAACACTTGATTTAAAAAATCCCAACTCTTAAAGTGGGAATGCATTCAAAAATGTTAAAGGTTTCTCCTTTGCAATTTCACATACTTCCAATTCACTATGGAAGTGTGTTTGAACATGTCATGCCTTGGCGTCGTTCTTGACTTGTTTGCATTGTCTTACCTTAGACTTATGTTGCAACATAACAACTAAAACTACAACCTATATTTATGAACTTGAAGAACAGTAAGACACTGATAGACAACAACACAGTGGGAAAGAATTGCATAGCATGACGTTGTTTAAAGACTTAGCAAATATATGTCAATACTAGTACAATTTGAGATAATCATAGTAAAAATGTTGAAAAATATTCTTGGATGAAAATTCCAATAAGTTAATCAATATGGAAACATGTTCAATTTTGTAGTTGCACCATAGTCACAAAAAATAGTAGTAAATGATAAATAGTTGCATATTATCACAAATCGAATGGCAACATGCTTTGTAATTAATTGCAATTTGTCACATCATCATAGCAAACAAACCCATCATTTAAAAAATAATCATTGTAATTAGCATGTGTGGTTATTTTCATTATGTTTACACCCATTATACTCAATGGAACACACAATGGTTGCATAATGAAATTTAATTTAAAATTATACATAGTCTTTTTTTTGGTATACTTTATTATGCTCACCTGAATAGATATGATGTAGCCTTATTTAACACATCATCATATGCATGAATTGTTGCTTTTAATGTTAGCTATCATATCATGGTTGATGGTAAATTCAACATACAACATAGAACTTAAAAAGAAGGCAAGTAGGTGTGAAGGTACTTATCACTAGGGTCCTTAACATTTGTGTTTGATTATAATATAAATGGTACTTACATTAACCACAATATTCTTTTGGTGATTTAAGTATAGGAGAATATAAGAAAAAAAAATTTTAAAACCTTTTTAGAATATATGTCACGAGGTTGGGGGTTGATATGAAGGTATCCCCTGCATTCCAAAAAGGAATAATGATCTATGTTTTCCAATATTTTTTTAGGAAAACATATTGTTAATAAGTTTTGAATTTAGAGTGGCCAAATTTCTCCCCAATTAAAAGTTATTTTTTTCTCAAAACTTCCTTCAATATCTTGTGCTCTAGTGATTAGAACCATGAAACTTTTGTTTCTAGGAGTAATCTAAAAATTAGTTCAACATGAATTGTTAAATAATCTTTGAAGATGTTAATTGATTATGCCCAAAAATAATGACCACATTGGATTAGATAAGTTCCACTATAGCATACATGCTTCAATCTCCAAATTTTTATTTATTTTTCTCTTTAGTAAAATCCTTATGCAAAGTTTATGATTCACATTAAAAACACCAAAATTATTTGCATGCATGTTTGCACTAATCCATACCAAACTATTTGAACATTTTTCTTGTGAATATAAATTGATCAAGACTAGTGAATTGTAATGTTAAAATATATGTGTTGCACAACTTGGATTTTTTAAAAAATAATAAAGGATTTAAAAATAGTTCATTTATAAAACATCGATTCAAAATTGACATTAGCATTCATTTATTCATTAAAAACAACGTATCATCAATATACCATAATACCTTGGTACCTTTGGCACTAATTACATTTTTTTTAAATGCTAAGATTTTCAAAAAATATTTTTTAAAACCAAAATTTTATGAAGGAAATTAAGAATCTTTGAGAATATTTTTTAAATATATTTTTTGAGAAAATTAATTAGTTATTCAATAGACATGTGTTGAAGTTGGTCTTGTATTATGGTATACAATGGCAAAATTGCTTTCATTGCACCCCACTTTTGACATTACATAAACATTATGATTTGTTTGACATCTTTTCAAAAACATGTCAACCCTCTTGTGCCACACTTTCAATTACCACTTCAAGTTGTGAATGGTTATATTTGTGTCTTACAAAAATATGTTCAAGTCAAACACTTATGTGTGTTTTGGTTAAACATAAATACATAAAATTTTGTGGGTGGTTCCATAGACGTTTTCGGTCACATTTCAAAATGCAAGATATTTTGTGTATGAAAATTGTTTGTAATCACAAAAAAAATTCATTAATATAAGATCTTGATTATTTATATATAATAAAAGGCAAAATAATTTGTGGAAAGGCTTGAAAGATTACAATCATGGAAGGACTTCACATAAGTGAAGCATAATGTTGCAAAAAATAAATCTTGAAATTTTTTAATATTATATTTGAATTTTGATATGACCTTTCACAAAGGTCAATCAATGATATTGCATACATTTAACTATGATCTACCATTTTTTAAAAGCTTACACCTATGACAATTCCAAATGGACATTATTCAATAAAATTTTGTAAATAACCACTTTTGACACGTAGGATGTTGTTCAAGTTAACAAGGAAGTTTTTAAAAAAATGTTCTTTTGATTTTTTAACTTTACATCCAACCTTTTTGCACCTTTATATTAATACATTGGTCAAAATATATTTTAGTTACTAATTTATGTTTTCTTGAACAAACATGAATTTGTACAACCTTGTCATGGGGACAAAAATAACAAAGTCTATAGGATTTCATAATGAAAAAAAGAACAAGGGTAGGTTTAAATCCCAAATCTAGATTGTGAAACAATAATAACAAGAGTAAGAATATGACATGTGCGAACAAAAATCCAACAAAATCTTATTGCATATAATAAACAAAAACAAAACAAAGATATGAGAAAAAAAACGTATCAAAAACATGTGTTGAACATATTAAAAATAATGGGGAATTTTACTTATATTTATAGCTATTGGGCACCTAGCTTAAAGAACTTCCAACCCACATGTGGCCGATGTTCACCCATGTGTGCCCATGTGCACCCATGTGTAAATTATGAATGAATCAAGATTCAATTAAGAGTGAATTAAAACTTAATTATGAATGAACTGAAAATTAATTAAAAATGTAATTTGAAAATGAATTAAAGGTTAACTAGAAGTGAATTAGGATTTAACTAAAAGTAAACTAAGGGTTAATTAGAAGTGAACTAGGATTTAACTAAAAATAAACTAAGGGTTAATTAGAAGTGAACTAAAATTTAACTAAAAATGAACTAAAGGTTAATTAGACATGAACTAGTATTTAACTAAAAGTGAATTAAGGGTTAATTAGAAATGAACTAGGACTTAATTACAAGTGAACTAAAATTTATTAAAAAATGAACTAATAGTTAACTAAAAGTGAATTGAAAGCGAACTAAAACTTAACTAGAAGTTAATTGAAAGTGAACTAATATTAAATTAGGAGTTAAATAGAAGTTCATTACAAGTCATTAATGAACATTCATATGAATGAATTCCATGGCATTAGCATCCATAACAAACCATTGTCACATATTTAACATCTCATGACTTAGTAATGGAAATTGTTCAAAATTTGTTCATTCACAATTCGTATGTTTTACACATTGATATTGTGCATTGAAAACACGTTGGAGACACAAATTTATAAGAAGATGCGAAATTCATGTGACATTTGTTCATTCATAGGTTCATACTTCATTTGTCAACACATTTATCTATGTGTCAAACGTGTTTTCAACGCATGGTATTTGTGTGTAAAATGTACAAACCTATGAATAAAGAAACTTCACATGATTTCCATTATTAATTTGTCATATGTTAAATTTGTGATGTATGATGACAATCTAATGTTAGATGTGCATAATTGCAAGGGTAGATACATTTGGGAGTAAACATTAAGCTTTCAAAGAAGATGTGTTCATTTTTTTGTCATTTTTAACCCTAGAGGTTTAAAAGGTTTAAGTAACCCTTCACTTGGCACCCCTACATGTAGAGACCTTCATATGGGTTTCCTTTGACCAAAATAAAATCTCCCAAAATAGTTGGGTCAAAAAATAGTCAAACCTTTTATCAATACATACATTTCCATGTGCAACTAAAGTGCATCTTATAATTATACATGTTAAACTTCATACATGTAAACAATATCCTTCTTATAGCCAAACAATGTGGATTTTTTCCCAAACAACTCCATTTACAACAACAAACACATGTGCACATGCATGATTTACATTTCAAAAAGTGAAAGTAAGTGGTGAAAATGCTCAACAACCAATATTTTTTATTGTGAACTTGAGTGATTACTCATTGCCAAAATGGTGCTAAACACAAAGGGGCAAATGAATGGGCATAATATTTTTGCACAAGGGAGTTTTGAAACCTAGTAATGAAAAAATAATCCTCGTATTTTAATGGAAGGTTTGAAAACCCCAACCACAAGTTTTAAGAATCAATTGTTTGGTTATATGGTATAATTTTAAAAAGTACAAGTTGGGCCATATTTGTTAACATGATGTTTAGGTGTTATGTCACCTATTGTGTGGTGATAGGTGTATATAACCTAAAGTGTAAATCACTTGCATTTTCATTGCAATATTCTTCCATTTCTTCTTATGTATATATTTATGTTTACATTACCCTTACACAAAGGTCATGTAAATCACTAATCTATTTGATCTAATCCAAATGCCTTGACATTTTATAATTCAATGCATACATTTTATGTTGCGAATGCATGTTTGATTTGGGAAATCATTATGTATTTCGTTCTTACGATGCATTGGAAAATACTAGTGAATTGTTTGACATGAAAAAAAACCCTACATGTTTTTAATGTTTTATATACTCTATTGATTTTATAAGGTTTTGCACAACCATTACATTATGTGAAAGTAAGGTATAAATGCCTTAGTATACATTATTATACAAGTTTTAAATCATACCCTACTATTCCCCCTTATAACTATTCAAACCTTTTGGGAACGCAAGACTATAACAATGAATGATTTAAGGCTATTTAAAAATTCATGGAATAAGGCTGAAGTTGTGATTAAAAAAATAAGATCCAATTATTTAGGATGATTTAAAATGTACTTTCAGATGACAAACTCTTTATTTAAGGTTTCTTGGTAAACACACACCCCCTTTTAAAATCCAATTCATTTAAATCTCAACTTGAATACACATGGTTTCAATTTTAGGATTTGTGTTTGCCCGTATTATATATATATATATATAAGTATTGGGATCATTGTTAGACCACATTAAGACTTTCATTTGAAAATTTTGAGGATTACACTCACTATCCAAAAGGAATTTATTCACCATTTAAAAAACCCTTAAGATTCCCCCCCCCCCAAATTCATAATTAAATTTTTTTTAAAAACTTCAACTTGGGTTAAGTTTCAAATTGTCTTGTCTTTAAAGGAAAAATAAAAGTTAAAGAAAATTGAAGTCTAAATTACTCATAATGCTTATTATGATAATTCTAACATTATGATCGTTATAGGTGCTCTAGCTTTATTTATTCTACATTTACATTTGAACAATTTTAAAGGACATCAAAGAACCTTGTGCACGTGTACACTTACTACATGTCTAATGTCATACATTTACATCAATGTGGGTGGGCTCTCAAATTATACATTTACACAAAGTGTCAAAAAATGTGAAGGGAACAAGGCCCATAAATAGAAAGCCTTATGATGCAACCTCAATTTTACAAAGGGAGAAGAAGACCTCCTAAAGAGCAAAATATAAAAAAAGGTTTAGCTATTAGTTCTTGTCATTTCCACATGCATATTGACTTGTGAGTTGAAGATAATGGAAGATTTGTTGCCTATTCCAACTCATACAAATTGTGAATTCCAAGCCCCTAAAGACAAAGGATCCAGAAGAGAAAGTGGGGGCCCAATGGAACTTGTAATGGAATCCAACAAAGCAACAAACCCATTTATGCATCCATGATGAGTCTCTTACCAGCCCTTGATAAAAACATGAAATGAATGCCAACCGGTGCTCAGTATGTGAACATGCTGAAATATTTATCACATCCAAGTTTAGTTATTTTCTTTTTTGCAACCCCACCCATAATAAAATTAAAATGAGGACTCCAAATAGGTGGAAACTACTAATAAAAAACCACTTGGACCAATTAATCATTATGATTGGCTAATCAAAAATAGGTACTAGCAGTTAAATCATATTTATTACACTCTTCTCTAGCAGGTGCACAACTTTGCTGCATTTTTTACTAGCCTCAATAAACAGAGCAAATATGTAAGAGAAAAATCATTTTTGATGCACCCTCACACTCCTTGAAAGACTCAAATGTAAATTCAAAAGTGAAAACAATAGAAAAAAAAAGTTGGGGTAAGCTCCCTAATTCGTGACATTTTAGGGGTAAAAGGGGCATGTTAAAGTTCCAGGTTGGGGATTAGGACGAATGACAAACGAGTCAACTATTCACACAAACTTGCACAAACCAAACAACAAGTTGATTAATGCGTAGTTGGAGCACTTTTGGTGCATGGATGAGCCATGGGCAAACACAAATTCACAAAGATTCACCATGGCTTAGACTTGGGGGAAACCACCACCTTCCCTCCTAGAGTATTCTCTATGATTAGCCACAGGGGTTACACCCAAATGTTATTTTCCTAAGACTCTTAAGTTGGGAGTCCTGAAATTTTGGAGGCCCATAACTTTTTGTGCAAACTTCTAATTGAAATGAAGTTAAAAAAAAGTTGTAGCCTTTGTTGAGAGCTTTTCAATGATATGTGGCACGTCACTTGCACACATGTAATTCAAAGTGATGTTTGACTTTAATGATCAGGAGTCAAATTGGCACTTTGACTCCCAACCATTCTTTCGGTCATAATTTGTGTTTTAAGTATTCAAATGGGTCATGTGAGCCCATTTTAGACATCTATGTCTCAAGATCTTTTCCATTGTATTAAAAACTCTTTAATCTAATGAGTTTGGCCCCTGAAATCTTTTTCTGAAAATTTAGGGACTCCATAGGGATTCCAACTCCCAAAGTGGGAGTCCACTTGGGAGTGTGTGGGTTCATTTCCTCACATTCTTTCACATTCCTGGGTTGCACTCTCGGCCTACACCTTTTCGTGCCTTTGTCTCGGTTGCAAGCCCAAAACTACGGTCGTGACAATTTTCTTGTGCCACATCGATATTTTTTTACTTTTCTTCATCCAATTTTAATGTGTAGGGTGACATACTAAACATTAGTGGGGAGGCTTTTACAAAAACAACTCGTGACTCATAAGTAACTTACTTAATGAGAATAATAATTGAGGTCCAATTTTAGGGTAAAAACCACTATTGGTTAGTTATTCATTTTTTTCAATACTAGGCAAGCTAGTTATCAATAAATTTTTATTTTTGATTTTCAAATAGGGTATTTTTTTTTAAATTAGATTTTTGAGAATCACATGGTATCAATATCAAGCAAAGGTTAGTTAATCATTTTATCAATATTATTTGTTTTTTCCAAAGGTAAAAATCGCATGGTATGCATTAAGGTCGGTTATTGTAATAACCTATTTGAGAATCGGCCAATGTAATGTGTAGGTAGGTTATTAAGTTGGAAAATTTATACATTTTATTAGCTTCATTTTATTTGCAAAGTGATATAGGATGCCTACATAAAAAAAGAAATGCCAAGTCTACTTCCAAATTGGCATATTGAATTAGAGTAACAAACAATAAAACACCGTATTCATCTCTTTTACTACTACATGGTTCAAATGCCTTGCTCAAAACTCAAAACTCAACCATTCCATAATTACAACTATTCAATCTACCACTTGTTCCAAAAATTTAGATTGATAAGTTGGATTAGATTCAAACATTGTTTACTCCAAACTTTGAGCTTAGTTTTAACTAAGATATCATCTTAAAAATTTGCCTAATATAAATTCCTCGCATTCAACCCAAGACTATGACAACATAGTTCTAATTCCATTCTCTAAACAAAACTCATTAATTAACTACAAATGCTCTCTATAGCAAATCAATTTTCTACTTTTTTTGACTCTCAACACTAGAGTACTATGTATATGACGCGCTCCTAAGTCCCTTGTTGAACCCACTTGAGGGTTCAACTATGTAGAGTTGCGGAAAGTTGGGACTTGGGGGCCGCTCCCAATTTCCAGCACTAAAAGGGGTAGAGGGGTGTGCTCAAAGTCCCGAGATTAGACTAGGAAGAGGGACTAGATTATCAAGCTTGAATCTGCATCCAAAAACCAACCACAAAAGGTTAATTAACATTCGGGAACACCCTTGGGTGTTGGGACAAGCCATGGGCATTTTGACACACAAGATTCACCACAACCCGAACTCGGGGGAAGCCACCACCTTCCCCCATATAGTATTCTCTACAGCTCTCCACCGAAGCTACATCCGAATGGCACTTTTTCCCGGGACTCCCAAGGAGGAGTCCCGAAACTGTCCCGGGTTGGAGTCCCGGGACTTTGGACGCTCATAACTCCTTGCCCTGAACTCGGGTCGGGAGAGGTCTAAACCAAAGTTGTAGCTGTCTTCGAGAGCTTTCCAACACCGTGTCGCATTCCTTCAGGCGACGTCGGGAAGAGATCGATTCCCGACTTTTAGTGGTTGGGAGTCAAATTGGCAGTTTGATTCCTGGCCCTTCTTTTGCCCATAACTTGGGCTGCAGATGTCCAAATGGCACATGCGAGGCCATTTTGGGCATCTAGACTTTAAGACCTTTCCATTGATATAATAAAAAACCTCAATGCGAGGTGTTTTGGCCTTTGAACTTGAGCTTTGAGTTTTCGGGAGTCCTAGAGGACTCCATTTTCCCACTTTCGGGAGTGTGAGTTGCATTCTCACACTTAGCCCCCAAAGTGGGGTTGCGACAGTATATCACCTTGTTAATTACCATGTACATATTGTTAAACTTTAACTCAAGATTACATCAACATAATTTTAATTCTTCTATCTAAACATAATTCATGGTCTCTTTCTAAACATAACTCTCAAAAATGCAAATTGCTACCTATAATAACATGCTTTCCTACATTTTTTCTCAATAAGTTTCCATCTCACAAAAACTTTGATCAGCCCCCATTCCATAGACTTGAAGAACTTAGCAGTTCTAGAATCCTAATTTTATCATCATCTCCTCTTTTCAATTCATATTTGTTGGAACATTACAAATTACAACGTTGTACCTATCTATTTATTCCTACTTAACACATCAATGAACCATTAAAGTCCTTGAGTCCATTACTATTACTATTAGTAACAACATAAATACACCTTGTAGATGTAGCAATTGTTTGTAGTTGTTCCTTCAACACCTGTTTGTAAAGCCCCATAACCTTTCACATTACTTGCAAATAGTTGCAAATTTACATTGAGCACATGTTGTTTTTCATTTCCTGCCAAAATCCCTGGCCCCTTACTATCTTGCCCTACTTTGTTGTTGAAGAACAACAATTCAACATGTTAGTTATTTCTTTTAACAAATTGAAAAATAATTGTCTTGGAAGGACTTGTTAACAAATAGGAGATCTACTCAAGTGCAAACATAAATCTTTATTGAAAGGAAACTACAACATGATGCTCACAACACGAAACATAACATCAAGAACTCCTCAAGGTTCTTGTCACATGAAATACACAAATTTGTGTAATGAAGAAAAGAAAGCCAAACCATTAACACCAAGGTATTTAACTAAAAGACTAAACCACAAATAACCAAACTAAGAAAGTAATTCAACCTTGTGAAAGTAACCTAATTACTTTCCTATTCTAGTAACTAATGAAACTTAATTAGTTGAACTTGAATCCTCAACATTCCCCCTCAAGCTCAAATCCACTTCTAATACACCAAACATTTTTAAAAACTTCCTTAGCTTGTTTGTACCTAAAGCCTTTGTGAAAATGTTAGCAACTTGATCTTCGGTACTGACATGAATAAGGTCAATTTCTTTTGTTAGAATTTTTTCTCTAATAAAGTGGTAGTGCACCTCAATGTCTTTTGTCCTAGCATGATAGACCAGGTTATAAGCAAGTAGTATGCTACTGATGTTATCACAATAAATGATAATAGGAACATCCATTAACTATCCCAAATTTGAGAGTAGTTTTTGTAACCAAACTACTTCACATGCAACAATTGCTACACCTCTGTATTTTGCCTCCGTGCTTGATAGTGCAATTGTTGGTTGTTTCTTACTACTCCAACTAATAGCACCACTTCTAAAAGAAAACATGGAACCACTGGTTGATCTTCTATCTGAAACATTGTTAGCTCAATCACCATCCGTGTATCCATGTACTTGTAACTCGCTCTTGGCTTCATAAAAAATTCCACATTATAATGTATGTTTTATGTACCTTAGTATGTGCCTCATTGCATCCAAATGTGGCATTCGTGGTTTTTTGCATGAATTGACTCACCATTCCAACTACATAACACAAATCTGACCTTGTGATGGTCATGTAAATCAAACTCTCCACTATGCGTCTATACATAGTGGTATCCTCCAGAAGGTCTCCTTCATTTGCATTTAACTTCACATTTTGCTCTAATGGAATTGAAATGGGTTTGTAACCCGTCATCCCATATTCAATCAATTTGTTCAAGGCATATTACCTTTATAGTAACCATATCCCTTTAAGGGACTGGATTACCTCAATGCCGAGGAAGTAATGCAACTCTCTCAAATCCTTCATCTCAAACTTTTGCTTCAAAAGCTTCTTCAAATCAGAGATGTTTACATCACTATCTCCTGTGATAATCAAGTCATCAACATAGATGACTATGACTATAATCCCATGATCTGTCTTTTTCACATATAGTGAGAAATCTATATTGGATGTTTGAAATCCACTTGTGATAAGATATTGACCTATCTTGTTTGACCAAGCTCTAGGTGTTTGCTTCAAGTCGTACAAAGCTTTCTTCAACCTACAAACCAAATTAGGATGTGTTTGGTCCACATAACTTGGTGGTTGCTCCATGTACACTTCTTCATGTAAATCTCCATGAAGAAAAACATTATTTACATCCATTTGATGTAAAGACCATCCTTTTGTTGTTGCCATAGCAATGATTGCTCTTACAATTGTCTTTTTAGCAACTGGACTATAGGTCTCCTCATAGTCTATGCCATAAATTTGGGCATAACCTTTGGCAACCAATCTTGCTTTGTATTTGCTCACAAATCCATCTACATTGTGTTTGATTTTGTACACCCATTTGCACCTAATTGCTTTCTTGTCCTCGGGTAAAGCTACCAATTCCCAAGTAGCATTCGCATCCAAAGCCGCCATCTCTTCATCTATGGTATTGTCCCACTTAGGGTTTCCAACCGCTTATTTAAAACAAGTGGTTTCAACCTCCTATATAATTCTCACCATGTATGCGTAATGATGAGCTACAAAGCCATCATATGTGAGTTTTTGTACATGGTACTTGACTCATGTGGATCTTTGTACTCCACTATTGTTGTCAGGTGTTTTCAAAACTTTCTTAGCCATTCGAGCTCCAGGAGTAATAACTGAAGGGATTCTTGATTCTTCACCCACATTCTTCTCTGAATCACTTGATTCATCATCTACATGAGGATTTCTAGATGATGTTTGAGAACTACCATGTACAATGTTTGAAGATCTTAATCTTCCTTTCCATGGAATGCTATTGGACCCACTAATTGAAGATTCTTGTGGTCCACTAATTAATTGTGATTCTTGTTCCACATTTGATGAAACATCACCATTTCTAGCCTCTCCATCTTCTGCTACCTTCAGTGGTGAGTACCAACCAACCATTTCATCAAACACAACATCTTTACTCACTTGCAACTTCCGAATGGAAGGATTGAAGCATCTATATCCTTTTTGTTCTAAAGAATATCCAATGAAGATACATTTATTAACTTTTGGGTTTAGTTTTGATCTCTTCTCCTTAAGAACATGCACGTATGCAATGCAACCAAACACTCTGAGGTGTGATATCTAGTTTCTTACCTGTGAATTTTTCTTCAGGTGTCATGCCATGAACTGTTGTTGTGGGTGTTCAATTCATGATATAGACTGTAGTTATTACCGCTTCAACCCAAAAGTAATTTGGCAAATTTTTTTCATTCAACATGGCACGTGCTATTTCTACAATGTGCCTGTTTTTCCTTTTAGCAACTCCATTCTGATGTGGGGAATAATTACATGAGTACTTTTTCTGAATTCCATGTTCCCTCAAGTACTCACTGAATTCATTTGAAAAATACTTTCCCCCTCCATCAGACCTTAGGCACTTGATGTTCACACCCTTCTCCTTCTCCACCATTGCTTTGAAATTCAAAAAATGTTGAAACACTTCACCTTTGTGTTTCATGAATTAGACCCACACCTTCCTTGTGTGGTCATCAATGAAACTCACGTAGTACTTGCATCCTTCAATGGATTTTGTCTTTGTGGTCCACACATCTGAGTGGATCATTTCCAAAGGTTTGGAACTTACATGAGTTGTTTGTGTTGGGAATGGATGCCTAGTTTGCTTCCCCAATTGGCATGCTTCATAAACTTCTAACATTACCTTTTCTATTCCAAATTTGGGAAGGCCTCTAACAAGATTTTGTTTCTCCATTAACTTAAGACGTTGGAGATTAACATGGCCAACCTGCTTGTGCCAAATTCCAATGTCTCCAGCTCCTTTTCCATGTGTGAATAACATGGAATTCACCTTAGGCATGTTCACATCCAAGGTGAACATTCGTCCATTCCTTTCCCCTTTTGCAATCAATTTGCTTTCATTCTTCATGTTTTCCACAAAACATCCATTTGGGTTGAATGTCACCTGTAAACCTTGTTCCACCATTTGGCCTACAGAGACCGATTTTTTTGTTATGGTTGGAACATGAAATACATCTTTCAAGTACTTTGTTTGCCCATCTTGCATGGACAATGGCACCTTGCCAATTTGTGTGATGGGATGTGTGGTGTCATCACTAGTTTCCACAAACCTTGGTGTCTTCAAATCCTTTGTGTCTATAAACCATTCTCCATGACTAGTCATGTGGTTTGAAGCTCCTGAATCCACATACCAGACATTGTTGTCTAATACACCTCCTATCATTGAATTTACCATGTGCTGCATCACAAACAGTTGTTCATCACCTTGATTGCTAGTTGATGCATGGTTCCCTTGTTGCAGCTTTCCATTCCATGCATCATGCTCTCTTTGATAACAATTCTTCGCCATGTGCCCAAGTTTCCCACAGTAGTAGCAATTTGAGTCGCTATTTGGTTGTTGACTTCCATGACTTCCACCACGACCTCCACGACTTCTTCGACTTCCTCTTCCTCGAAAGTTTCCTCGTCGACCTCCATGAGCTTGACCTTCATGTTGATGATGTCCACCATGCAAGCTTCCGTGTCGACCTCGAAATGAAGTTTTACCACTTCTACCTATACTTCTATTGGTATTTGAGTAGAAAACATTTTCTTGTGATCCTCCATTGGATGAAGTACCAACAATTCTCATTTCTTCACTTATAAGTAAAGTTATTAAGTCTTGGAAATCGAGAAATGTTTCTCGAACTGCAATTAAAGTATGAAATTAACTATAGTATTTTCCAAATCCATTCAAGGTCATGGCCACTAAATCTTCATCATTTACAAGGGCTCCTATAGATGCAAGAGCATTTGCAAGGTTTTTCAACTTTGTAAAATAGTCATTAATGTTCATTTTGATTTTTTGTAAATTATGCAACTCTTATTTGAGTTGCATTTTGCGAGCTTGTGTATTGGTGCTATACATCTTCACCAATGTATCCCAAGCTTGCTTGGTGATTTTGCATCTTGAATATGCACAATCATGGAATTTGACGCATTCTTAACTCCTTGAAGGACTTAAATGTGAGTCCAAGTAGAAGATAGCGGAAGAGGGAAAAGTCGGGGCATGCTCCCTAGCTCACAACACTTTGAGGGGTAGGGGGGCGTGTTGGAGCTCCAGGATGGGATTAGGAAGAGTTGACAAACTTCACTCACTCACATGGGCCTGCACACAACCCACACAAAGTGGTTAGTGCATAGTTGGAACACCTTTGGTGCTAGGATGAGCCACGGGCAACACGGACACATTAGATTCACCACAGCCCAGACTTGGGGGAAACCATCACCTTCCCCCTTATAGTATACTCTGTGGTTGGCCACGGAGCCGACATCCAAATGGCTGTTCTCTTCCGGGACTCTCAAGTGGAAGTCCCGAAATCGTGCCAGTTGGGACTCCTGCGACTTTGGAGCCCCATAACTTTGCGAACAGACCTCGAATCGAGATGTAGTTTTAAGCAAAGTTATAATTCTTGTCGAAAGCTTTCTAATGGTATGTTGCATGCCCTCTGCAGTCAAGTAAATCAAGTCGATTCCTGACTTTTTCTGGTCGGGAGTCAAACTGGCAATTTGATTCTCGGCCCTTCTTTTGGCCATAACTTGTGTTTTAGATTCCAAATGAGCAATGTGAACCCATTTCAAACATCTATGTTCGAAGAGGTTTCCAATAATGTAAAGAACGCCACAAGCCATTGAGTTTTGGCCCCTGAAATCACTCATTGAATTTTCAAGAGTCCACCGGGACTCCATGTCGCAACCCCACTTTGAGATAAGTGTGAAGATGAAACTCACACCCCCAAAAGTGGGAAGTTGGAGTCCTCCGGGACTCCCAAAAATTCAAAGCTCGAGTTTAGGGGTCAAAACACCTTGCATTAAAGTGTTTTTTATATCAATGGAAAGGTCTTGAAGTGTAGATGCCCAAAATGGCCTCACATGTGCCATTTGGACATCTGCAGTTCAAGTTATGGGCAAAAGAAGGGCCGGGAGTCAAACTGCCAGTTTGACTCCCAACCACTAAAAGTCGGGAATCAACCTCTTCCCGACGTCTGCTGAAGGAGTGCAACATGGTGTTGGAAAGCTCTTGAGGAGAGCTAAAACTTTGGTTTAGACCTCACTCT
>Ga0209611_10000641_pt1 | contig 54189 bp, 38 predicted proteins | sample S1TSphgellanicum_3_FD_187693 | JGI IMG/M metagenome (GOLD analysis project Ga0209611, IMG submission 187693) | Host-associated microbial communities from peat moss isolated from Minnesota, USA - S1T2_Fc - Sphagnum magellanicum MG (SPAdes) (version 2) | ecosystem: Host-associated > Plants > Peat... | reverse complement strand
GGGGGGGGGGGGGGGGGGGGGGGGGGGGGGAGGGGAAACAACATATTGTGGACAAAGAAAGAGTAGAGTAACAGTCAAAGACGGAGGTGTTCTTGAAATAAATGCTCACTCAAGATGGAGTTTTGAGGGCATTACCTGATGTAAAAAAAATCCAAGTTTTTTTCCTTGTGATAGGGTGAACACACCCATCACTAAACACAGGCCTATTACTGAGCACCCATATAGTGCAGGAGTTGGCCTATGTTGGATAAAAAAAAACCTTATGGACATTGTCAGTTTAGCCTATCACTAAACTTTCGGTGATAGACATTGGTGTTTAGTGTTTTTCATCGTTCTGACTGGCCATAAATTTGATGGTTTAGTCATAGGGCTTTAATCACACATATTTATATAATCTATTGAGTTTTCTGGGTGTAATAATGTTTGGTGATGGGTGGTTAGCTAAACTTCAATGTGCAATGGGGGAACGTGGGGGGTATTAGTAATGTTTCATGAAATGAGAAAAATGTTTGGGATAAAAAAGACAATTTGGTGTTGGGCATCAGATTGAACACTAAAATTGCAAAAACATAACATCAATACACAAGGGGTAGAACGAGATTTATTTTTAATATTTGGTTTAGATAATGAATTGGAACACTTTTACAAAAATCAAAGTTTGAAAATCCAAAACACTAGTTTGGTGATGGGGGTGTGTAAATCATGTTAAAAAACACACAACAACAATCAAGGCATCATTAGAATCCAATGAACACTCAAATCAGTACATTAATTATGGAAGAATTTTTAATTTTCCCCCAATTTTGTGCACCCCATTCTCACCAAAATAACATCACCACAATCAAAGAAACACAAGGTTATGTCATAAATTAGGAAATCAAATGACATTGTAACATTTCTTAGCATGTTAGAGTTTCTAAGTAGTGATATTAGCCTCAAATCTTTCATTAGAATCAACCTAATCATTATGTAAATATGCCTAGGCCTTCAATAATCAATAACTATGAATTTGCAACAACATTTGGCACATGGTTCATTGGATGTGGAAGCAATAATCAAAAACCCAAAGCGCTCAACTCAAGAATCTTTGGCAAGAAGGAGTTTGTTATCATTGTCACAACTACTTCCAAGAAGGACCCATGGACAAGAACTTTTAATGGATTATTCATAGAGCCATGTTGTGATTTTAGAAGAATATCTAAAAGCTATATGACAAAAAGTAATGGATAAGGAGGCAATAGACTAAATATGAAAAAATCAAAAAAAAAAAGGCAAGAAAAATTAATTAATTTTTATTTTATAGTAGTGATTGTAACTACAAGAACAACTGAAAGGGAATTTGCAAAACAACACTGAACAAGTTTCATCTTAATTTGGTCATCCATAATAGTTAAAGAAGTAAGGGATATATTTCACTTCAATTTCAAGGAAGGGATGAAAGTTCAACCCAATGGATATAGGGGTGTCAATTTAGGTGAAACAACAAATGCCCAACAGCGGGCTAATGCTCAAATGCAACAAATAAAGGCGCATTTGTGGCATCCTTGCAACACACTCGGATAAACAATTGAAATTAAGAAAGCGGGGAAGGGAGTGAGGTTTGTTGTTCAATGAAATAAACAATGATGACAAAAAAATAGGGGGTTGGGAGAGTAAGAAAGAATAATAGTAGTGAAGGTTTGCATTTTTCTGTAACAATGTGAAAGCTAGATCATTAAGAACACCGGAGTTCCAACTTAGAATCAAATATCAAGAGGAATAGTAGGTGATTAGGTTCCAGGCTTAAAAATAATGACAATTGATTAGGTTCCAAACTCGAAAGGAGTGGTAGTTAATCAAGTTCCAAGCTCAAAGAGTAGAAGTTGAGGTTCGAAATTCAAGAGGAGCAATAGGTGATCAAGTTCCAAATTCAAGAGGTGCAACATTTGATCAGGTTGCAACTTGAAGAAAAACAACAATTAATCAAGTTCCAAGTTCAAGAGGAGTAACAACTAATCAACATCCAAGTTCAAAAGGAGCAACAATTGAAGTTTGAAGTTCAAGAAAAGTGGTAATCAATTAAGTTCAAAACTCAAAAGGAGTAGTGGTTGATTAACATCTAAGCTCAAGAAAAAAATAGTTAAGGTTTAAAGCTTAAGAAAAATAATAGTCAATCAAGTTCAAAAGCTCAAAAGGAACAGCACCTGATCAAGTTCAAAGTTCAAAAGGAGTAGTAGTTGAGGTTTGAAGTTTAAGAGGAATGGTAGTAAGAATTCAAGTTCAAAACCCAAGAGGAACAAATAGTTGATCAACATCCAAGTTCAAGAGGACCAACAACTAATCAACTTCCAAGTTCAAGAAGAGCAACAATTGAGGTTTGAAGTTCAAAAGAAGTGGTAGTAAAAACTCAAGTTCAAAGCCCAAGAGGAACAATAGCTGATCAACATCCAAGCTCAAGAGGAACAATAGCTAATCAACATCCAAGCTCAAGAGGAGTAGCAGCTAAGGTTTGAAGTTCAAAAGGAGTGGCAGTAAGAACTCAAGTTCAAAGCTCAAGAGGAATCACAATTGATCAAGTTCCAAGCTCAAGAATAGCAACAACTAATCGAGTTCAAAGTTGAAGAGGATGATCAAGTTTAGATGAACAACACTAGGAAAGTAAGTTCAACACATACATACCTTTAGAGTAGCAAAAGAAAAATGCAAAAAACACATGCAAGAAGATTAGGAGAGGATCATGCATGAAAAACAAATGCACCTTTTTGGACCACTCCAACACCTACACCACACAAACAACTTGGTGTCATTAAGCATCTAGGAGAAAAGTTGGGAAGTTACAACTACTTGGAGAATGCCTTGAGTGCATGAAAGCAGTCACAAAAACCTACATAATGAACAAAGCTCTTAGCAACAACAAAAGGCCCACGAGCAAAAGGGATTCAAAATGGATGGAGGGAGTGCTAACAAACTGGGTGTTGAGGTGGTGAGTTCTGGAGCGGCATTGCACTGGAAAGTGTTTAAAAATTAGGGTTTAACTACACATTAAGGCATTGATCACCAAACATGCTTTTGCCCATTTCTAGGTTTTAATCTTGACCATTGAATAAACATGTTTGTTATATCCAATGGAGGGTGTACATTTGGGTATGAGATTGTTTGGTGATATCTTGGATGTTGTACATGTGTCAGGTATGATATGTGCGTTAATAGATGTTAGATTGCCCACTGATAGGGGCAAAAATTGTTTGGTCAAAGGTTTTTTTAGGCAATGAGGCCAAGACCTTTGGGAAGCCATGACTTTTGCATCACTTGTCCAAATCCAATGATCTAAAGGGCAGCATGTGCGCCCAGAGCTCCTCTACAATCCATTTTCAGACCTCGGATGCAACCAATGCCATAAGAGATCACAAATTTCCTGAGTTTTTAAGTGTACTATGACTGCCTATTTACCCTACTCAACAAGTATCATGGGGAAAAAAGAAGAAAACTAGACAAGCCAATAGCTACCCATTCTGTTAGGTATGGGTATTACCAGCCCAAACCAAAAATGGTGAAACATAATTTTAGGACCATAATTTTCATGTGGTCAATGAGAAGGCTCAACATGCACCTTGGAAGACCCAATCTCTTTTCTTTTGGGTTTGGGGGTAGTGGAGTTTTTGCTTTTCCCATAAGTTCTCACTATATTCCCCTCAAGTTCGCAATGTGTTCCTGTAGGTGTTCTCTAATTGCACCACACTTCATCCCATATGTCTTGCCCAAAGTTGAACTTTTGTATAAGGTTATAAACTATAAAGCAGGGTTAAAGGGAAACACCTCTATACTTTTATGTCCAATGTTTCCAAAAAAATGTGATGGATGAATCAAAGTGGCTCTTGAAAAAATGAAAAAATATTCTTTGGGGGAACCACATTACTAATTAATAGAAGTAACAATGGGTACTTGGAATAGGAGCTGGTTCTTTATTCTATTTTCTTAACAATCCATCAAAAGATTGGAGGTTGTTTCAAAAAAATTGCATGGATTTACATGGTGGGTAAATGAAATTATTTAACATTTACATCTTTTACACAATTTAAAATAAATTTACATGATTTTACACTTACACTTTCGAGATTAGGCATTTACATTTACACAAATGTGAATGACAAATATTACACGTACAAAGAATGTAAATAAGTTTGCAACTTACACTTGCACAAAAGTTCTGTCTAAAACCATATGTAAGCCTTGGGCCCTGAAAATATGCGACAGACAAAATAGGTATGTATTTCAAGGAGGGTAAGGCCCAAGGTGGAAGGCCTTGCCAAAAGAAGGGCCTGCACAAGACAAGAGTTGTGTGTGAACCCCAGTTTTGATAATATCCTTGATCTCAAGGGCCTTACCAAACATAGAGACTTCTTGGAATTTTTGGACTGATGGGATCATTGAACAAATCACAAGGTGAACCATCTACAAGGTTTTAAAAAAAAATCCTTGTGCAAAGAAATAGGAGATACCTCCCTATATCTCCCTATAGCACAAAGGATGTTCTTGAAAATGGAAGGCCATAGCATCTCTTGGAGGTCAATTTTTGTTTTAGAATGTGTTGTCCAAATACAATGGTAAATTTTTGGCAGGTCAATATAATGTTGGTAGGTTCTCGAATTTAGAGAGGTTCAGGCTATAGGACAAGTTCTAGGGTCTCCAATATAGAGGTTTTGAGTTTTGCTGGAATCACTATTGAAATCTAACTAAATAATTGACCTCTTTTTAAAATTGAATTAGAACTTGAATTGAGTCAAGGGTGCTATCTCATTTTTAAACAAATTCAGATTCTCTAAATAGTCAAGTAAAACTTTATAAGAAAAACATATAATCTTGACCTTACATCTTAAGCAAGTTACTAAATTTAATTAGTTGCACATATTTAATATTATAAAATCTTTATTTTGAATTGTGTGCTCTAAGTGAACAAAATAATATGATAATCTTTTAATTTATTTTGGTTGTGTGTAATGGAGATGAAATTGAACATGATCTTAAATCAAATTGGTTTTAAATTCTTTGTAAAAATGACCAAAACTTAAAATTCAAAAAATCATTCTAAAACCATATCGAAAGTTTCATTTTTTTTTTTAAAATTAAAAAAAAGTTAAAAAACCAAGATTGAAGATTCCTTTCGAAATCAAGAACTAAACAACACTTTTCTTTGCGTGTAAGGTAAAAAAGCTCAATGACATTTTTCAGTATAAAATGTAATTATAAGGTAGCCTCCGACGAATACAAAGGAAAAATTAGGTCAGGAGTTTACGTCATAAGGTGTCCTGTGTCGTCCTGGACGGCAATCAAACCTCGCCTGCACCCGACCCGTTGTAAGAAGCCATGTTGGGGATGGCGAAACGGCGAACGAAGTACAATTGACTAAGCGATCTACGCAAATTCCACAATATTACGTGCGAATCGGGGGCAACGCAGCCTCGTGTCAAGCTCAAAATCCCGCCAGATTTTTGTACGTTGAGCAAACCGGCCAAATGCAACAAGACTTCCAATCATGCTCCGACTTCGATGATGATTAAGAACACTCGGAGGACGACAAGGGGTTTCATCGAGACTCATCAAACTGCATTTTACATCGGGATCTTCCCAAGTCCAGAGCTCGCTGTTGTCTGAGCTCAATTCAGATGCTCCTTGAGATGAAAAACCGGATGAAAATTCTAGAGCGAACTGTTTATGTGGTTTTTTCTTCTGATTTTTTCCCCCTTCTCTCTCTCTCTCTCCCCTGTTTCCTTTGTGGGATCGAGATTTGATGCATGGAAGTAGTGGGCGGTGATCCAACGCATTTGTCGCTTCAAGAACTGAAGAATTCCCGAGAATGACGATCAGTAGTAGGCAGCTAGACTCACCCTTCAAATCAGATCGCCACAAATTCGGGATTCGAAAATAGACCCACACATATAGAGAGAGAGAGAGAGAGAGAGAGAGAGAGAGAGAGCTCTCTTACAGACAAACAGACAGAGGTCATGAGAACAAGACAGTCAGACGGAAAGCTCGACCGAGTTTCGAGGACCGATTACTGCTGCTAAGGACTGCACGCAGAGGGAGCCTGAGGTGGGTGCCAACCGGGAACCCCCGGATGGGTCAGCTTCCGGAGACTCTTGTCCTGGAGGCGTTCAATGGGTCGTCATCACCTCCTGGCATACAGCTTCTCCAACTGCTGATTGCCATCCAAGCAGCGTCGCTTGCGTCCTTGGGAGGAGGCCCAGATTTCGATCCCAAGTACTACGTGGACTTGCCGCTGAAGTATCCCGTGGACACTACAGCGGAGGCATTCTCTTCGTTGCCACGAACTTTGCCTAGCGGCACAATCTCGTCAGGCATGGTTTCTTCAGTTCTCTCTGTGAAGCCCTTGTGTGTCAAGATCTTGTCACAGACCCCTCTCTGTATGCGTGTGTGTGTGTGTGTGTGTGTGTGTGTGTGTGTGTGTGTGTCTCTCTCTCTCTCTCTCTCTCTCTCTCTCTCTCTCTGTGTTTCTTTCTTTGAGTTGTGGAAACTGCGCATGGAGTCTAGAGCTAAGAATGGGTGATATGGGAAGCCGAGTCTTTGAGTCCAGAGTGTACTTGTGTGCCTGTGTGGTGGGTGGTGATTTGGAGCATGTGTATGGTGATGCAGATACATTGCAACGCTTCCTGGAGGAGAATTTTGGCATACCTGGGAGTGATCTCGAAGCCTGTAGGCCACAAGATTACACTCCAGAGCCTGTAGACTTCCTGCCTGGTGTGTACAATCCTGAAGCACGAAGGTGGGCTTTGAAGATCCATTCACTGTGGTTACTTCTTGCCCGTCAAGTCGCAGACTGTGTGAAGGAGGAACCCAACCAGCATACCTTGCTGCCTCTCCAACATCCTGTCATTGTGCCTGGAGAGCGCTTCCGAGAAGTGTACTACTGGGACAGCTACTGGATCATCCGGTACAAGTTCAGTTCTCTGTGTGCACATATGGTTCTTCATGTGCAGACATTGTGCATCATCATTGTTGTTGTTAATGGAAAAATGCACAATTTTAGCCTGTTTGTTCTTGCACGAGCAAGCTTTGGAGGTGCTTATTATACTGGTGCTGCATGACCTTGCCATTTGACGGAATCAAGTTTGTTTTGAATTTTTGAGCAGGGGTCTACTTGTGAGTAAGATGTTGGAGACAGCAAAAGGCATGGTGCAGAACTTGTTGGCACTTGCAGGAAAGCATGGATTCGTGGCAAATGGAGCTCGAACGTACTATCAGAATCGCAGGTGAGAGATCCCAACTTATTACAGCTTCATTGTTGGGAGACTCAAGCAATTGCTGAAAATTTGCTCAGAAAATCCAGGTCACAAGGTATCTAAGAACAAGGCAATTCCTGGGGATTGTGTTTTGTTGTATGTTGATCCCCAAGTAAGCCAGCCTCCACTTCTCAGCATGATGGTCTGTGCAATTCATTTGGAAGCAGCCAACCTTACCCTTGTGGAACAAGCATTGCCAATTCTTCGTAAGGAGCACAACTTCTGGACAACAGGTGTGACTTTAGCAGATGCCTGCAATTGTTATCAGCACTCGATTCTTCTCATCTTTGAGAATGAAATCAATAGTGGGTTGGTGATCTGCATAAACAGGTTAATGCCAGGCTTGATCACTTCGAAATTTTATTGAAAGTAAATTGTGTGAGTGCAGAGCCTCATGAAGTAGTGATACAGGACCATCAAAAGAACAAGCACCGACTGAGCCGTTATTATGCCCAGTGGAACACACCACGACCTGAGTCTTGTATCATAGTAAGCCAAACATACACCCAATGTTCTTTCAATCCTTGAGGCATTCAAGAAGTTTGTACATGGAATTTTGGTGGTGGAATATTTTTTTTCACTCTGTTCAATTGTGACTTCTGAAGAAGGAAGGTGAGCTGTTTTTCAGGATGAGGCAATTGCAAAGGGATTGAGTAAGGCACATCAAGCAGAGCTATACCATGACATAGCTACTGCTGCAGAGTCAGGATGGGACTTCAGTTCGCGCTGGATGGAGTAAGTCTGTCAATGTATTGGGATATTTTCTGGTTTGAGAATTCTGTAGTGAGAATCTGAAGGTTGACAACAGAGTTTTGCATATTTCTTTCCTCCTCTTTTGACTGTGTCTGTTTCAAATGATGTGGATTTACAGGGACCACCAAAATTTGTTCTCTCTGCGTACATCTGCCATAATCCCAGTGGATTTGAATGCCTTCCTTCTTCAGGTGTGTGAATGCCTAGTTTCAATTGTAAGTATGGGAGAAAATGAATGGATGAGATGGGTGGAATCACATGTATACCATGAAGAAGTGCAGGAGAGGTTGCAAGAAGGGTTGTGCTCAAGATACAGGAAAGCTTTCCTCAGACTTGCATGAACAGAAGAACACTGTCCAACAGATACTGATTCAGGAGTTCAATGTGTGCCTTCTCACTACTTGGTGAGTTCTTTGCAGATGGAGCTGGACATAGCCTTTTTAGCAAGAGCTACTGGTGATGACACAACAGAAAGATACTTCACTATGGCTGCCAATGCTCGGAGATCGGCAATCCAGACCATCCTTTGGAATGAGGATGAGTCTCAGTGGTTTGACTACTGGCTCCCTGTGAACAACTCCAAATTGCAATCAGTCAACTCACAAAGAGTGAGATTTTCTTCACAGAGCCTGTTGTGCTAGGGAGATGTACCCTTAGTAAACAATGTAGATGTTCCAAATTGCTGTTGTTTGCTTTGACAACTCCAGCCTGATATTATGCTGTTTCTGTTGCAGGTGGTTTATGACATGGATAGTGGCCACTTGAATTTGCAAATCTTTGCTTCCAATTTTATCCCTCTCTGGTGTGGAGTATTGGCACCAGGTCACTGCTCTCCCCCTTCACATATAAGCTGTCAAGGAACAAGTATGGTCCTACAGTTAAACTCAGCTCTGCAATTGCTCCATGGTTGGTATTATTCAAGGGGACAATGTCAGCAGTTGGGATGTCACGTATAAGGAACAGATTGGTTTTCCAAAAACCTCAGGAAAACTATAGCTTCTGAGGTAGGTCATCTTACAGGAAACTATGTTGTTTGTTTGTGCAGGAGATGCAAAGATAGAAAGGGTGTTGGAGGCATTCAACAATTCTGGACTAATGCATCCAGGAGGCATAGCTACTTCTCTTAGAGAAACAGGGCAGCAATGGTTTGTAGAGAGCTATCCAGCTACCTATGTCTGCCTGCTTACTTGTAAAACAAACATAACCTGTATATGAAGTTGCCATTGCTATGTGTAGGATAAAGCCCCAGGGGACCTGGCTGCCCCACATTTTGGGAATGTCCCCCATCCATGGACTTTACCCATTGTAAAGCATTAGGCAAACACTATTATGAACTTAAACCTACATAGACCATGACATGAAGGATGGGGAAGGTTCTTTTGCCTACTCTTTAAGAGTGGCTGGGATCTTACACCCATAAATAGGGCATAATTTCCCTCCCACTCTTAAGGAGTAGGCGTAAGATCCCTCATCTTCTCTAAGAGGGGATATTCATGGATATAAAGTGCCCTCCAAATACATGAGGAAATTTCTCCTAGTGCTTTACATCTACAATCCTGACATCTGCAAAATGGGATTGTAGACATAGTACCATTCAGTAGTGATACTAAGACTTCCTCAAATGAGCTTCGCAACTTCAAGAATATTAAGCAATACAGGAGTTTCAATTATATGTGCTCAATGGCTGCATTCTGCACTTTGAAGAAAAGATGTTGGTTTTGAGTTCAAAACAGATTGCAACCAGAATGGAATGAATACAGTGATCAATTATGTGGGTATGGACCAGGGACTTTCCAAATGCATGGGCTCCCCTGCAGCACATGATAATAGAAGGACTTGCCACATTGAACTCTGAAAAGGCCAACAAGATGGCAATTGATATTTCCAGGTGTTGGCTTAAGTCCAATTATGTGGCGTTTGAGGAAACTGGGCATATGGTTGAAAAATATGATGCCAGATATTGTGGAAAGGTTGGTGGTGGAGGCGAGTACAACACTCAGGTACACATTAGTACAATCTTTGTTCCTCTTTTAAAATGAGCTACCCAACTATTTACACCCATCAAGTTGAGGACTTATCATCAGAACTTTATCCATTTTTCGTGCTTATAATGTTCATATAGTATGCCCCTTACAATATGCAATTAGTGGGAATCAGTCTATCTTGTATGACCTGATGAAACCTTTGTTAGGGCTGATGTGTGACATTGAAATTCTAGTGGGCTTGTTGTGACCACTCTTGCAGACAGGATTCGGTTGGACTAATGGTGTTGCACTCACTCTTCTTCACAAATATGGCTGGGCTGAGGATCAACCACTTGCACCCACTTCCAATTTGATTCCGTGGTTCACTACTTAAAGATTTTACATGTGCAAAGTTTGTAGTAAGTCTGCATTTGATTGATTCATGGGCAGATCTGGACTTCAATTCACAGTCAGGTCAGAGCTGATCTCTTTGGCAGCTTATTAATTCAGTGGTTTTTAAAATTGTGCAAAACCTACTCCCTGAAAATGTTACCCACAAAAGGCAGCCAATAAAATGCTAGCCTTTGACCAATCCCCATTTTGCACAAGCAGTTAGTATCTCAGTATGCATGCTGCAGCAACCATGATATCATAACATCTCTGCTTGAGATTAGTATTGGAAATCCCTTGAAAAATGCTACAATTCTAACCATCATTGTACATTGATATCTCTGCTTGAGATCAGTATTGGAAAATCCTTTTTTAAATGCCAAAATTCAGCAGCATTGGCATTGCTAGAATTGAACAAATGTAGGCAAGCTGACAATTGGGTTGCAAATGGAACTCTGCTTCTACTTGGCCATAGTTTCAGAGACCATGATAACTTAAAAAGCTTTCTTTTGTTTCTGCCAAAGGGCCACAAACTCCATAATTCAATCTTATGTACCATATGTTTCAAGCCATCAGTGACAATCCATGTCAGTTTACCACATAATAATTTGTGTGTCAGGAATAGTACTAGATTGTAAGGATAGATGTGGCTCCAACTGTTGTCAAATTGTGTGTCAGGTAGCAGTTTGGAACTGGTGGGTTTGTTCCTCCTTGAGCAATTCACTTGAAAGCTGACTGTGGCTCATTCCATAGACCAGATACACCACTACTCCCAAAAGTAACCAGGCTGAAACACGGAACAATGTTGGGATCCCAAGACTCATGAGCAAGTAAACATTCACAAGAATGCTGCCCAGTGGCAATGCTGGTACCCATGGACAATGGAAGCCTCCTGCTTGCCCAAACTTGTGATGGCCTTCATCTTGCTCAATCAAAAACAAAACTGTTGATGCAGCCACAAATGATGGAGTGCCCAACAATCCAAAAATCCATCGAATGGGCATGGGAAGCTCTTCTACGGCAGCAGCCAGGCTGATGAGGACAACACCAATGAAGGCTCCAGTTATGGCAAACACTGCCACCCATTGCCTTAACTTCTCATTCGATTCAGGCAAACTAGTAGTAGTGTCATCTACAGAAAGCAAAGATTCATGAAGGGCCAATCTGGAACTGACAGGAGATGCATTTGGGGCTGCATTTGCCTCCTGATCACCTGTCCCATCCTGTAGTAGAAGAGACCCACTGCTGCTCACGGATGATACACCATTCAAGTCTTCAATTGATCCATGGCCAGGCAGAGTTTGCAAGGATGCGTCTGACAAGATTGACAACACAGGTGGGAACAGGGTCGAGACTTCACAGGCATAAACTGGAGTTGATGGAGAAATGTGCACAGAGGGAGCACCCTTGTCAGGGGGCCAAACTTGGATGACTGGCTTGGAAGCATCTGGAGGTGAATATCTCAGAATAAGAAGTGAGACTGCAACAATTGTGAATGCCATCAGTGTCCCAACACTCACCATGCCTGAAAGCTGATCAACATTCATGAAGAATGCCATGGCTGCTGCAACCACGCCTGTGATCACAGTACTGTTGACAGGCACAGCTGTGATGGGGTGGACAGTGGAGAAGAAGTGCGGGAGCAAGCCATCACGTGCCATTGCCATCAATATTCTGGGCTGAGGCAGAATTGAGCCCATAAGGGCTGTTGACAATGCTGCAATTGCACCTACTGCAACAATGTATTTGGCCCAGGGCATGCCATGTTCATCAAAGGCAGACGACATAGGTGTGTCTGGGTCTATCAAATTGAAGGGGACAAGCCCAACAATCACAGCAGAGAGCAACATATACAAGCTGCCACAGATGAATAGAGAAAATCCAATGCCCAGAGGAAGGTCTCGTTGTGGATTCTTCACCTCCTCTGCTGTACTGGCAACAGTGTCAAAACCAATGTATGCAAAGAAAAGAGTTGCTGCACCACCAATCATTCCATTCACACCATAGGGCAGGTATCCTTGAGACTGGTGGTAGCCTTTCCACCCACTAGAAAAGCCAGCCCATGAACCTGCTCCAACCACAAAGGCAAGCACTAAAACATTGAGAAGAACCATGATAGATTGCACCCTTGCACTCTCCTGAATGCCCATGCACAGGAGTGCTGTGACCAACAGCACCAATAGCCCAGCACATGGATCAACCACAACATCACTCCCGGGAAAAGTTTGTCGTGCTATCCATCCTGGCAAGTGCTCTTCTCCCCCAAAAAAGATTCCCAAGTTTGGTGAGATGCCACGAGCAACAGTGGAGCCACCCACAGTGTACTCCAAGATGAGAGCCCAGCCAATTATCCAAGCTATGCTGCACATGTCACACACACCCATCAGTACTCTGTAGAATTTTCTTTAGCCACTCACCTTCTGGTTGCTCCACACACCACTAAACCTAAATTGCAAAAACTACAAAAAGGAATTGTGTACTTCATCAGAACATGGAATCTATGCCTCGTCCTTTTTTATTAGGTTAGTAAATTATGTCATTTTCTAGTTAAATTGAATTCGTCACTTATGCCATTTCTAGTTGCTTATGCCATTGATTTGATGAAGTAGTGAGACATGTCTCCAATTTCAGAAAGTTTTCTAGACTTGCAATTAGCTGGTGTTTTGCACCAGAAGATTCAACAGCAAAACAATCAGCAGCAGCAGAAGAAGAAGAAGAAGAAGAAGGGATCAAACATAGTACCCTTCGCTCACACATGTGTAGGCATAATGGTAAGCACTACCAGCACAAGGGAGGCGGCTGGAAAGTTCTGCATAGCACAGAGCTGCAAGAGCTGCAGCAATTCCAGCAATGAGGAATGACAGTGTGAGTGCAGGCCCTGCTCGCTCCCTAGCCACAGTTCCCACCAAAACGTACACCCCTGCTCCTAGGGTGGATCCTACCCCTGCAATTGGTGCACATCTTTCTCTATGTTATTGCACTCCATATTCCTGGACCCATGATTCCAAAAACGCTCGATTGCATAACGAAATGCTCCTAGGAGCTCCAAATTCAAAGACTTGTGATGTCAATCAAGCAGGCAGAGCTCAGGATTCAAAAGATGCTAACCGATGGAGATGAGGTCCAAGACACGGAGCCTCCTGGCCAGTTGATCCGTGGGCCTCGTGCGGCGCTGCTGCTCCTCCTCCTGCAGCCGCACCACCTTCCTCCGCCATAAGGCCCGCGTCCTCGTCCTCGTCTTCATGTGACAGATGATGCGATGATGCTAAAGCGTCCAAAATCTGTTGATGTTATGTTCCCATCACCCTCACAACAACAACGAATACTCCGGCCACCCCTCTCTGTCGCTGCCATCTACAAACCCATTACACTAAAAAAAACTACCTAGACTTCCGGCACTCTCCTCTTCTTCTTCTTCTTCTTCTCATCCCCAAATCTCTCTTCAGGTTCTCTAGAAACAGGTCTGGGGAATTACTGCAGATTCAGCAGCACTGGAATAATTTTACTTGCAGCTACTGCGAGAGTATGCAAAGAATGGTTGGTCGGTCCATGATCCATATGTGTGTGTGTGTGTACACCAAACCAACAACCAACAACCAACTGTAGTTTTCTACTACAAAAGAAACACTATCATGTCAATTGCAGCGTGAGAGAAAACTTGTTTAATAACCGGAAGATGAATTTTTGCAAATCACAACTTCACAAGATTCAGCTAGCTTGCTTTCTCGCGCCATTCATTTCTTCATTCAATCAATCACATACTCACTCGATCATGGCTCGTCAAAGGTCGGCTTTGCAGGAGATGATGAAGCCGCACAACAGAGTACCACACGGCACGGCACAGGTTGGGAGAGCAATCTCGTGTGAACTGCTTTTTGATGGACTCTTTTCGGGGTAGACGACGACGAGGCGCTTTGCTTTTGGTTTTTTGTTTGTCTTTATTTTTGTTTTTTGGCCTCGCCTACCAAGGCAAGGATATTGTGTATAGATTCATTATAGAGAATAGTAGCTTAAGGGATTTTGGCCCCAGGGTAGTAGGTCTATTTTTAGATGAGGACTTTTGAAAGATGATATTTTGGTTTCTGTTGAAACTTGAGATTAGTTATACAGTTATGATATCTTGAAGGATTTTGGTTGCTTCAAGAGGATTCATTTGAAGATTATATTTTTGCATGGTAAAATATTTGAATTTCCATAATTCGTCTTTTGCCTTCAGATTTTTTAAAATGTAAATGACAAGGCCACAGTGTGACACACTTAAGATACTTTTGCCTTGTTTAGTTTAGTTTTTTTTTTTTCCCTAGATTTAAAAAGTTGCAACTTACACCTAGTAACAGGGTTTTTTTCTCAATTTTGTCAAGTAGGTGGACTGGCTATTATCCACCAGAGGACTGAGCCAAAGTTGGCTAGAGGTTGGACAGGACGGTACAAAATGTTGGGAATCCTGCCTACTTCTAGCGACGTACAAGAACTCACTATCTAAATCTGGTGAATTTTTATTTTTATTTTTTTTCACTCAAAATATGGTGACTTTTGTGTATATTTTCCAGAAAACACTTTCTAGAATTTGCACAGCATTTTTTTTTGTCGCCAGTGCGAAAATTCACCAAAACAACAACACTACCTAGTACTGCTTTTCTATTTGGCGAGTATCCACTTTTTTCCACCCGAAAATTTTGATTTCTAAAGTACATATAACAAAGGATTTTTGTGGAAAAAAGGCCCTAAATAGCTAGATTTCCAATATATATATATCACCAAATTTCTACAACAGGGGTTCCATCAGTTACCCAAAATACAAAAGGATTCTTAAATACTTTCTAATTCTGTCTATAGCTAGATTTGGCTAAATCTTCTTGCGGATGATCCCCAGTTTGGTTGTCACAAAATTGAAAAGAAAAGAAACCTAGGCACCTACTTTGGCCTAATTTCCCAATAGGTACTTAATTCAGCCCACAGTTTCCTGAATTTTGTTGCGAACCTGGAACAGTGGAACTTGGAAGAAAAAGCCTACTCGCCTTGAATAGTGTAAATTATTTTAAAAGGCTACCACCTTAGCCTAGGGTCAGCATTCATATGGACAAAACGAGTAATTATTCATTTAGAAATTAATTTAATCTTATGGTTTCAATATTATTATTATTTCATGATATACAATTCTACAGTTGTTTTCTACCTAGTGAAATTATTTGAATCATAACCTGCAAATAAGTAACCCCCAGTCTATAATGGGGGTATTAGTCCAGGCCAAAAATGGTGACTAACAGTTTTCGAAATGGAAATTTCATACAGCCAATGGGAAGGCTCAGCATGCACTCACAGTGCCTTGTTTTTTCTTTCAAGTTTTGGGGGGGCCTGGGGGAGGATTTTTTTAAATTTTTCCTTTGCTCCCAACATGTTCCCTTCAAGTTCCCAATGAATTTCCATGAGGTTCTCAATATGTTCCCTATGTTCCCAATGTGTTCCCCAAGGGTGTTCCCAATAGCACCTTGCTTTAATCCCATACGTTTTGCCTGAAGTTCTCCCCTTCTTGCCTCTATAGCTGGGCCAAAGGGAGAGGCACTCCATCTTTCCACAGAATTTTCTTTTTTGGGTAACCTCCATAGTTTCAACTTTTTATTTGCAATGGGCCCACAAATTGGCTCATTGCAAAAAAAAAAAAAAGGTTGGACTTGTGAGGCTTTCATATTTTAACAAAATTTGGTTTCAATATTTAAAGAATTATTTAATGACAATACCGACCTTAGGGGAAGGTAGTTAGATAAAATCAATAATAAAAAAATAAATCAGACTTTAGTGTAGTGTAGTTAGTGTTTCACCACTTACATCAACTAGGCAACATACCTAAACCCCAACCAAAAATAAAACACAAAAAAATTATTTTCAAAGGATTTATCTTGGGGCTGTTGTGTGTGGCGAGCTAGAAGCTTGAAACGTGGTTGCCAATTATTGTTCCCTAATGCCTGGGAAATTTTCTTAGGTACTTGTCCTCAAAGGAGCCAGAGAGCCCAAAGTGGGGTGTTCTCCCACGCCTGTCGCATGGCTATATTTTATTATTATTTTTTGCACTTATTGCTATTGAAACATAGATATCTACAGCCAAGTTGCTTGGTTTTGAGTATCATGTTACATGTTCATGATGCTCCTTTGCACACTTGTAGATCCTGGGTTGGCTATTTTGGGTGAGACTTTCTTTGTCAGACGTTAGAATCAAAAACATCCTGGTTGTGAATGGAGGATTCAAGGTGTAGATTACACACGAGGTTCATGCCATCATCATGCTTTACAGCGTTCTTTGTTCAGTTTCAAATTGTAATTACATGTCAGATTACCTTGCTTGTTGTATACATAAATGGTCTACTATGTTACTTAACATAAATAAAAAAATTGAAACCAGTGCTTTTTTTGTGCAAAATTTCCCTGAAATGCTAAAAAACAAACTGGGTTTGCAACCCTACAAAGGATTTTTTAATTTTTTTTGAATGTTTGAAAAAATTTTGTAAAAAAAGCAAAGGGTTGGATTGGGTTCGTGAAATTTAAAAAGGCATTTTTCCTGCAGGTCATCAAATAGTGGCAGGATTATAAAAAAATTTATATATAATTCTACCTATCATGTTGCCATTTAATGCTAACTTTTTTTTGAGATGCTAGCCAATGGCACAACACACAAAAAATTGAAAAAACAAATCACTGAGTGCATTCAAGAGGGAAATAAATGAAATGTCCAAACAATTAAATTAAAATAGATCTTTGAAAATAAATATTGTACCAAATGATTTGCCTTTTCCTTACCTACTTCTAGAGCCTTCAAAAGTTCAACCAACGTAAGCTAGTTCTAAGTTATTAAACACTTTTGTTGGACAAGTTTGAAGATCACATACCTATTTGTCACAACATGGTCCAAGCTACATTAAGTTGTTGAAGACCCAAATGAAGGCATAGTCCTAGCTTAAAAGCATGGCCCAATTTGATTCATAAGCAAAGAATGACTTTCTTGCCAACAACACAATGGGTCTCTGTGGATTATGCAACCAAGTGCCCATGACAATACCATCCTATGGAAACTTGTTATCACTTCACTTACTTTGGATGAATCACAACTGAGTTACCAAGGTGGAATACTATTATAGGATTATTAAAATATGTATTATTCCACCTTGGTAATCTATCCTATAAGCACTACTACTTCTCTCCTACCCTACCTAGATAACAAGATATACGAGTGGGTATGTATCATAGGTACAGGTGGGTATGTAATCTAAGTGGTTACTATGTAGGTGGGTATATAAGTAAAGCACTTTGTGAGTACTAGGAATGAAGTAACGTGTGGATAGCTTATACATAGCTAACACTCAAGGTGAACCATGAAAAAGTGTTTCATGTCCACTCTTCATCCATCCTGCATGGTGCACCATAGGGTGCTTACACTCTTTCCAGGCTTCAATCTCCAGACGTGAAAAAATAAATTATATTTTCACCTGTTCCAGCACATGGGTGATTGGACTCAAGTGGATGTACCCCTATTTGAACATTCCTTTTCCATGAAGAATTCAGAATCATGGCGTTGTTTTCACTTATGAAATGCCAAGTACAAATGTTCCTCCTTTTAACCACACTCTAAGAGGGAAGAATGTCCAATAGCATTGGAAATCTGGAGTTAAACATCCTTCGCTGAAAAACTCCAGGTTGGGGTGACCTCCCAACATAAGACACTTGGACCAATTTTCTAAGTGTGTTTGGAGAGCACCTTAAGCCTGGGAATTTATATATTAAGATAGGTGTATGTTTTGTTTTGTTTTGTTTGTGACCACATCTTAACCCTCTCAAATGGTCGGGCTCCTCATGCTGCTTTTTGGCGTCATCAATTTTTTTTTGAGTAGGCAATGTGCACAATGGTTGTTTTCCAATTTTTGAGCCAACAAAGCAAATTTTATTGAATTTAGAATGTTTTTTGACATTTTTCATTGAAGATTAATTTTTAAAAATTTTAAATGTTTTTAACATTTTAGAAAATAACATCTAAGCCATTTCAACCAATTAACATCTTTTCATCATATTGGTCTTATGTTCGCCCTATCACATCACATGGAAAAATGCATAGAGATTTTTTTATGTTTTTTAGAGTATTCCCTTTGCAAAAGCATGTCAAAGCACATCAAATTAACAAAAATGAAAAAAAAGTTTGAACTTTTAATAATTAATCCAAACTTAGAATTCTTTAATTTTGCATGTTGCATTACACATTTCAAGCATTGCCCTCCCATCAATATTACATTAGTCAAATGTTTGTTTTTTCAATTTTGTGATGTAACCAAACTAGTTGAGATTTGAAAGAGCAAACAAATGAATCAATATGATGAAGAGGCATTCATTGATTTGAAAAAATAAAATTTATATTTTTTGATTGATTTTTAATGAAAAAAATCATTTAATAACTTTTACTCTATTGGTCAAAAAATTGCAAAATGAAAAAAATATTTACCAAAAAGTACACAAGGTATTCCTTGCTGAAGTTGGCCTCCACAATGAAGCTACAACATTTTACATTAACCACAACAATTCCTACAATTAACTTACATGTGAACCTTTCTTTAAAATCACCTTGGAGATTTAGTTCAAATTTGTAGAAATTATGTAGATCATGTTCATTGAAGCATAAGAATGTAGGCCTTTTTCATCCACCGCTACATGGCTTCAAGTTGCAAGAATAACAAAAGTGATATCATCTTGCTTTACACTTCCATACATGTAATCAAAATGTTTAAGAACTTCCTTACCATGTCCATTCCAACATACCTCATCAAATGAAAGGTGATCACACTTTCCAAATGTCCTCCATGTTCCCACATTTTCATACACATCAACCAGGCTATTGCTTGCAAAGAAATTAATGTAGCAACACTTTCAATTACCCCTTCATGAGTCCACCTGCACTCTTCACATGCTTGTTCACAAGCTTATGCATTACACATCAAATCAAAACCAAATCTATCATAATTCATACCTTTTTGATGTATTTGTTGGAGGAGCTCCACTTCTTTTGAATTCAATCTTCATATTGTTACCATATGCAATGGTGCTGATAAAAAACATGTTGTTGGAAGGTCATTTCATTTTGTGTCGACATTCCATCAAAACTACAAGATTTCACATAATTGGTTTTGTGTAATTTGATTCTAGTATGATGATGAATAGGATAGCTAAGTGACATTGTTTTAAATCTCCCCTATCCTTTTCAAGTATCCAATGTCTTTAGTATGTTGAGATTTACAAATCTATGTGGATTTTAGTCATTGGATTTTATCATCACCTACGAACATATCCAACTCAATATTGACTTCCATCTAGGTGCAACCTTGTTATTTCTTCACACCTTTTTCATTTCCGTTCCACTCAACATTTTCATTGAAATCCTACTTGCTAACAGTAGGACATATGAACATTTGATAATAACACATAGCTTGTAGGATTTTTTGCTTCTAGTTCATGAACTATTTTTTTGGCACATTCTCTTATCTCAAGATTACCATGAATTTTATTGTGAACAATTAATTGACAATTCATCCATGATAATGGAATGATGGAAAGTACATACATATTGAAAATAGAAATAGAATATCAAGAGTATGAAATCAAAGAAAAATGTGTAAGAACTAGTAACTCACATTGTAACATTAGTGTTATTTATACATTTTTTTTAATTACTTAATTATTTTCTTGTTTTAAGAGTAACATGGTCACTGAAAAATCATTAAATTTGGTTATATGCAATTATGTTAATTTATCTTATTAATTTACTTCTATTTATGGTTCTAGATTTGTGATGATAAGGCTAACATTGTTTTACTTATCTAATTGGCTTATGTTGATCACATGGACAACATTCCCCCTTGATCAAATTTCTTCAATCCTAACATTTGCATGCAACATGTGTGTTTGAGTATTAACAATGGTTTTGTGAATAGATATGTAGACATATCAACAATGTTATAATACTTGAATTCTATCTCGCCTACAACTACCACCTTTTTTATGTAATGATGTCATATGTCAATATGTTTAGTCCTATTGTGGTGGATAGGATTTTTTGTGAGAACAATACTTCCCTTATTATCAATTATTATCTTTATTGCAACTGGTTAAGAAAATCCAAGCTTTCTTTAAAATCTCTTCAACCATATGGCTTCACTTACATTACTTGAAGCAACCATGTTTTATACATTTTTTGTTGATAATGTATTAATAGATTTTTTTTTTGTTTGAACAACCTATAGTTGCATTGGCTAAAAGGAATGTGAAACTAGTTGTTGATCATTGAATATCTCAATCAACACCCTAGTCAAAATCATAAGACCCACTAATGATTACTTCATTATTAGATTCATTTTGTACTCCAAAATAATGAAGCCAATATTCATTAGTTCCTTGCAAGTATCTCAAGATGTGTTTGACCACATTCCCATGTTTTAATATGGGTTCTTGCATGAATTGATTTAAGATCCCCCACAAATGTAGTGATGTTTGGTCTTGTTCCTACCATCGCATATATGAAATAACCCATAGCTTGTTTATATGACACATGTTTCATCTCTTCAAGTTTTTACTATTTCATCGACATCTCATCCTTGGTGAATTTTGTGTTGTTATCTAGGGCACGTTTACAAGCTTGAAGTTCTCCATTCCAAAACTTATAACAATGTATTCATTATTCCTCTTTTGACCAAGTTTAATGTTCTTCTCTTCCCTATTTCATCTAATTTGCATCCCAAGACAATACAATACTTCCCCCAAATCTTTCATGTCAATCTTTCCAAAAAGTTTCCTTTTCACAATGTCCAATGCCTTCACATTCTTACTAAAGATTAATAAATCGTCAATGTACAAAACTAGAAACATGGCATTTGTAGTGCCTATTGCTACTACATAAACACTATAACCAAACTAGTACCTAACAAATCTATTCCCTTTGAGAAAATTATTGATTATTGTGTTCCAAACTCTTTGAGATTGCTTTAATCCATAGATGGATTTCTTCAACTTGCACACTAGGATCTGTTTGGTTCTTGAAACTTTGAACCTTTCTGGCTTCATCATATAGACCCCTTGAAATAATTTTCCATTATAAAAAGCACACTTTATGTCCATTTGGTGAATTTCCAAATCTAGTATTGCTCCAAGCACAAGCATTGTTTTAATTGACATGAACTTGGTTACATTCACATACACCTTGTCATAATCAATGCCATGAATTTGTGAGAACCCTCTTGCCATTAGTTGGGCCTTGTAACAATTATTTCCCTTTTCTACATTGTGTTTCACCCAAACATTTGCAATTCATAGGTCTCCTACCATTCGGAAGTTTTATCAACTCCCATGTTCCATTCTTAATAAAAGACTAGTACTTTTCATTAATAGATTGTTTCCACAAGTTTGCGTCCTCCTATTTTAATGCCTCTAATAATGTTTGTGGTTCACTGATTTCAATAATGTTACAATTATACTTATTGGCAATGTGTACATGTGTCCTTCGGAATTTGGTAGAATGTTCCCATTCTTAGCAAATTTTTGCACGTCCATGCAACTTGGATAGTCATTGATTCTAGTTCAGTTTTTTTAAAGTCAAGTGCCCCCAACTCTTTAGTAGTAGCTTCCATTTCCATGCAACATCTCCTGCTTTGTCATCAACATTATTTCCTATCGTTATGTTAGCTACATCCAAAATTCCCCTAGTGTCTTGATCTACATTTCTAAGACTAGCTTCACCATGTTGGAGATTTGCAACTTTGTCAAGTCCTTGATCTTGATTTAATTTGTTATCAACCATGGCTCATGTGTTCTTACCCAACACTTGTCCAGAGATTGGAGCTAAAGTAACATCTAACTTTGAATTTGAAATTTTTGCTTCATTAATCTTGACCACATCCCTGCTCACCTTGAGTTTTCCAATTGCAAAATCAATTAGTTGGTAGGCTTTTGAATTAGCACTATATTCAACATAAACATGCACTTCATTCTTTTGGCCTCAAGTTTTGTCCTCATTTGGTTTGGTTCGAAAGTGTATTAAGCTTCATAATCAAAGATCCTTAGATGATTTGCTATTGGTTTTTTCTTGTTCCATGCTTCTTTTGGTGTCATCCCTTCAATTGTTTTATGAGGGTTTCTAGCTTTCAAGTATGTTATTGTATTGATGGGCTTTGCCCAATACTTCAAGTTGTTCTTATGATGAAACATCGATTGAATTGCTTCTATGACGATTTTGTTGAAATGTTTAACCACGTTATTTTGCTATAGTGTGTAAGGGTTGCCTTTGCTTCTACTTTCAAAGACAAGTCATTGACAAGATTCCTTTGTGCAAGGAGTTTTAAATCATTTTTTTCTAGATGACCAAATCGTAGATGCCACAAATTTAGGTTGTCAGCTTGTTTTCTTACAAAGTGGGTGACTTGAGTGGTCTCCACTGCCACCATGCTTGATTTGGTGGCACATCATTGTTTGTATAGTCAATTTTCATGTAGGCCTTTTTTTGATCACATGGTTGTCTTTGTTTTTTTAATGTGCATGGACTATTTTGGAATTCAAACATGTGGCCTTATGAAATAGCCTTGCTCATAAAGAACATTTTTTTAGCAATTCTGAGTACATGCAACACATCAATGAAAGTTCTTGATAACATTCTTTGTTATTTCCATGGTAATGTCCACATTACCCTTTCCTACAGCCTCCTAAACTGAGCTATTTCCCATGTAAACCTTTATGGGGATGATATTTTCATAATCATGAAACCATTTTTTATGAAAAAATATGTGCATCAATGCTCTAGAATCAATGTACCATGCATTTGTGTCATAAAAAACCAATAATGTAAAAAAAATTCATTTTCATTTTTTGTAATATTTCCCTCTTTTGCCTTTTGCTTTTGCAATATGTTAACCCCATGTCAATTTTTTTCTTCTTAAAATTTCTATATCAATGGTCAAGTTGCTTGTAATAGTTGTAAACATTTTCGCTCCTATTTCTCATAACTTTTTTGAAATCAGATTGCTTTTGCTTGAACAAAAACTACTTCATTAATCATGCCTTTTTTTTTCCACATCAATTCATTAATATGAAAATGGCATGTAGTTCATTGGCCTAAATCACTATGGGACTTTAAAATTGAAATATGTTCATTGTATTAGTTTAGTGATTTCACCTTAGTTAAACCTATTTCATTATAGGGTCACTATTAAACATCATGTTTCAACTAATTGACATAATTCACTATTGTAATTTGTTATGATAAATAAGTTTATTTTTATGTTATTTGAAATACCTTAGGTTACTTTACGCTATACCTTTATGTTATTTTAAATTAAACTATTTAACTAGCCTTATGCTATACTGTAGGTTATTCAAAGTCATTTTATTCTATGTTATTATAGGTTATTTTATTTCAAGGTATAATAACTTTAAATGACTTGAAATATAATATAATAAATAAATGTAAAATAACATATTGAAAAATTGCATATAATAACTTAAGGCGGATTTAACCTAAAGTAGAATAATATAAAATAACCAATAATAGCCTTGGTAATTAGCCTAGAATAACCAAAAATGGTCTATGGTAAAATAATCTATAATAGTTTAAAATAGCTTGCAATGTAATAATTTAAAATAACTAAAAATAATTTGTTGTATAATAATATAAAATAACTTAGAATAACCTATTATAAAAATATAGAATAATGATTTAAGGTAGAATAATTTATGATAGCCAAGAACAACTAAGAATAACCTACAATAAAATAGTCTTAAATAACCAAGAATAACCTAGGGTAACATAACCTAAAATGGTTTAAATTAATTAATGGTAAATAATTTAAACTAACCAAGAATATCTTACCATATAATAAGAACAATAGTCATGGTAAAATAATTTTAAAATAGCCAAGAGTAGCCTACAATATAATAACAACAATAGCTATGGTAAAATGATTTAAAATAGCCAAGAATAGCCTACAATATAAAAACAACAATAGCCTATGGTAAAATGGCCTAAAATAACGAATATAGTCTACAACAAAATAACTTAAAATAGTCTACGATATAATTGTCAAAAATTTCCAAAAATATCTTAAATTTTAAAAAAAATGCATAATAATATGTGATGACAAAAAAAATAAAATCATTTAAACAGTGGTTTAATGGTTAAAGACTTGTTTTTCAAACGTGGAAGTGAAGGACATGAAAGGTTCAAACCTTCACACTTGCACTATAAGTTGGTGGGTTAGGTTTCTAACTTAGGTTATGAACTTAATGAAGGTTCCTACATGATTAGTTTAGGGTTGTATTTAATTATTATTGATTTAATTATTGGTGAATTTGATTAATTATTAATGAATTCACCTATCTGTAGCAATTAGTTTTTATTTACTAAGGGGTTGGCCATTTTCACCATGGTAAATATTTTTCAACTTCATTCAAAATCTAATGAAACACATAGTGAACTTGAACACATATTGATAGAGTGATTTTTTATTCAACAATATTGTGCATCATTTCATGTTCGATCTTTTGACTTCAAAGACTCCAAGGCAATGATTAGATGTTGATAACTTTTTGGGAAAGTGATGAGGAGTATCATGACCTTCACTTCATCAAGAATGCAAGCTTTGATTGCATCAAGTTTTTTCGCCATAACTTTGGGCATGTTCACGTGTTGCTCCATTGTGTCCAATGGGTTCATCTATGACATTAAAAAAATTTGGTTAAAATTTTTTTGTTAACAAATCCCTTGTCATTGAAATGTTTCTCTAGTTGTAAACCTTGTCATGGAATGATGGGAAAAATGGGGATGACAAAACACAATGATTATAGTGGAGTTATTTCCTTTCAATTTCTTTGAGAACTAAGGTTATATATCAAAACTGGTTTTTTTTTTAAACCCATGATCATGAACCCTAAGAAGCACCACCATAATTGTCAAGGGTTTTTTCCTGTTTCTTATAACAACCCAACACTAGATTTCAATTCCAAAACAAATTATCAAAAACTTTCCACAAATATCATATGATAAAACACATCATATTTGTACATTATTCCCAATGTACGAAGTTAAATTGAGAGAACATTAAACACCCTCCCCCCATCAAACTTTGCTAGGGTGTTAGAAAAAGGTTACAACACCCTATGCTGCTCTCTCATTTTGACTAAAAATTTAAGAACAAAAAATAAATAAATAATCAAATACATTCTTTTTTAAGTAGAAAGAAATGTGCTAGTGATAATAACTTTCCTCTAGTGGTGGGTTTGAATCTCACTAAGAACATTTTGTTCTACATAGAACATCAAAAAATGAATTGCACAATTCTTCACAAAATCATGCAAGGCACGAAACAACAATTCCCATGAAGCTCAATGGGGGGAGAAGTATAATCTCCTCTGTTAAATTGCTCCCCCCCCCCCCAAAAGTTTCAAGTTGGATCTCACAGATCCTTCTAAAACTGATTAGCTAATGACACAATAATCTAATTCTGCTCTCAGGATTCATTTTAACTATGGTTAGTTATGACATTATTAAGTGTATGGCCTGCAGGTCTGGGAACTGTTGAGTTGAGTAATGTTGCCAACACTTTTTCTTTGCTTTTTCTAAGTTCCCACAATATCAATTTCATCATTCCCATGGTTGCTGACTACTTTCCAAATGAGGTTTGTGGTAGCCTAATTACATTTTCAAAGTTTCCTCATTGTGTTGGAGATAGCAATAATTGTTCCCAAACATTCCCAGGATGTTCTCAATACCTTTTGTTGATATTGTTTATGTGATATTGAGGCTTAGATTCTAAGGATTCCTTACACATAGGTACAGATCAACAGTTTGGGGATAGTTTTCCAGTGGTAACCATCTAGTAGGGATTAGGGAAGGACAGAAAATTACACCATTTTGAGCTGGAAAATTTACAAAGTTTATGTTTGATTATTATGGGTACTCTCCACGTTGAATAGATGGGTTACTCAGTGGGATAGTCACAAACCTACTGATCTCCAGCATAGGAGCAGTAACTGTTAATGCCAAAGATGCAAAGGACACGGCCTTTGAATGACTTTGAGAGGTGTTTGCTTCAACCAGAAGGATCAAAAACTGGCTATCACTCTTGACTTCATTTTGTTAACCCTGTAGAAGCCCTGAGGGAGACAACCCATATCTCTGCTTTGCCCTCAGAATTATTCATGATGAAAAGCCAATTTTGTGACTATGGATTTGTGCATAATATCGCCATAATCTGTACATAGAGCAATGCTCAAGCAAACTGTTATTGAGAGTTGTTCATTTTCTCCTTAGCTAGAGTCCATGTTTGTGTGCAATTTCTCAGAGGGTTAATGCTAATGTTGAGATCTTATAGCTTTTGAAACAAGAGTCAAATGTCAAAATGTTTCGCACTCCAGGTTCAGGAAGGCTGTGATCATGGGTTTTTGATGAAAAAAATGAATTAATTAATTAGGTCATGCTCAAAACTTGTGTTTGTGTCAAAGGATGGACCAATAACTGAATGTCACTCTATACCATGATGATTTTTTTGTAACAGATAGGTTACCTTGATCAAAGAAAGTTTTTGAACTTTCTGAATCGAACAAAATTTAGCAATTTGTTTGAAGAACTAGTTGAACAGTTTGCCAATGTTCTGCTGCAAATCTCAAAAAGCTATTGATATTGCAACACAAACAGTGGATGAACCCAAATCCCCAAAAAGACCATGGTCACCCAAATTCAGAGAATTCAAATCTCCTGAACACCACCCGAAGCTGTTAGAGGAAACCCTTTTACATAGACGGATCAATAAACTGCTTGGACCCCATTTTGAATGGGACAAACTTGACCCTGTTGAGATTTGCAAAATCAATACCCAAATTTTGAGTAGCAATAACTTGGAGCTTGCTTGGAAGAACTGGCGGCATGGCAAATCTGATGGAAAACAAGTTCAAAGCAAGAAGCAGGCTACTAGTGTGGTTAATATGTGGCATCCTGGCATGTTGAAGGATGTAGAAAGGCGTACGTATGAACTCTATTTTCCAGCTATTGTCAATCAATCAAATGGTGACTTTGTTGCATACAATCCAAATCAAAAGGCTTGGTTTGGCATGCCTCAATTGAGTTTTCTTCCAAACAATGTGAAGGATGTGATTGCTGGGGATGGAGGACTTTTATGTGTCAATGGTGGGGTGCAACCCAGGCTTACAAACCCTGGGACTCCACCAATCCCCTATGCAAACGATTATAACTTCAACCTATACCCACAACAATCAATTCTCTTAGTGTGTAATCCTCTTACACAAGAGATCAAGTTCATCCCAAGGCATACAAATAAGACTTTGGATGGAAAGATAGCTTGGATGCAAATCACAGTTCCAACTCAAACAAGTTTACCAGATAATAATATATCAACTCATGCTCAACCCGCTCGAAATAGATATAGGTTGCATGTTGTTGGAACCCATCACCAGCCAGCAACTCTGAATCAGAGTGCTCAAGATGAATTGGTTTTGATGACTTATGATTCAAGAGCTGATACATGGATATCTGGGACTGTTGTTGGACATGCTCGCCTCTCAAAGTCCGTGAAACCAAGTTTAGCTGTACTTCCAGATGGGTTTTTCCTTGGAGGCCAAGAAGAAACAAATGAAGTGATCCGAGTACGGACTGACAAATGCAGGAAAAAAGATGATGGAGAGTTTCAAGAAGGGATTGTTGTTGAGAATGTACCACAAGACACGTTATGGCGGTACAAGGAATGCAAATTGTGGGCAAACAAGATCTTTTTTGTACAAAGCTCCACATTACGGTGGCACTCGGTTGATTTTGAAGTACTTGATGTTGATGACCTTCCTCGGGAAGATATGCAAGTTCCAAGGTTGTTGCAATGTAAACCTGGGGACCCTGTGTTTGCAGTGACTCGATCAACCAAAAAATCTGACACGATTGAAGTTTATGAAGTCATGGTTATGGATGGAGGATTTCCAACTGGTTGTTTCAAACTACAAAGCAAAATGCCTAAGGGCATGTTTCAGACATTGTTTCAGAGTGAAACATCCCTAAAAGAGTACTTCTGTTCAGCTAGTTTGCAAACTTTGTGTTTTTGGGTCCCTGGATTTGATGAGATCGGTCAGGTTGGGACAATAGTGATGTATAATGTGGTTTCCAACAAATGGTCAAAATCCCAATTTCCATATCTCAGTAACACACATATAGGTCTAGATACTTTTTCATTAACTAGATGTAGTTGGACTCCCGATTGGAGAGCAAGACCCTAAAGATGGCAACAAGCCACAATGGATGATCCACTCACATATATATAAGACAGTCTGTGCATATTACTAAGCAAAAAGAACCAATTGAACAAAAATATGCAACGATTAAATACAACATCTAGAAAAATCTTTGATCAGATGAGGAACATATTAATGACTTTTGTGGCTTTGTTTCAACCAAAATGCTTTGAAAAGGCATCATGCTTGGGAAGTTTCAAGGAAGATTTTGCTTTGACAGAGTTCCTCAGAGTTCAGTATGAAAAACTTGCAATTAGATTGTATGGCTAGGAACCCAACTTTACAGATTTTTTCAATATCAACGATTGTTCTCACCAATGTGGTTGGAAATAGCCTTCATTGTGAAGCAAATTGTATTGAAACTGGGACCAAAACAAATTTGCCCCTGATAGCTAGAAAACAGAGGGGTTTTTTCTCTTGTCACAAATCCTTTGGCGTCTACAATTTGCAAAGCAAAATGACTCACTTATCTGCAGAAGAAGAAAATGCTCATCAAATGTGAAGGTTAACAAGCAGATTTGGGATCCAAAACAAATGACAAATCTACCTGACCGTGAGGGATTTTTATTTTTTATTTTTTCAATTTGTTGCAGTCAAAAAAGTAATGATAGATGTAAAATAACAACAAATTTAGTCAAAATTGCTTTGGGAAATCAGAAACCTCCAAAAAAATTCCACAAAAAGTTGTCACCAAATGATGCAACTGATGGATCACATAACTGTGCTATATGAGTGAGAATGCAATCCTCAAACTCTAACCTTCCAAAGATTACCTACAATCAGCTGAAGAATTCAACCTCTCTTGTTGCATTCCTGTTCTTTTGTCTTTGTTACACCCTTTGTAATCCTACTACTAAGGAAGGTAGTTTGCTCGTTTTGTTTTGTTTTGTCAGCTTGAGATCTCCCAAACCACAACACCTCTTGTGAACTTTTGGTATTGTTGGAAAGCCCTGGATGAGTAGAGATGCAATGAGGTGATTTTGTAATGTTTAAACATATGGTGCAGGAGTTATTGAATATTGGACAATTTTGTCAATGAGAATTCAATAAAATCAAAACAAAAATAAAAAGGAAAATTGGGGCACACTCGTCATATTCTTGAAAAGCCCTCAATGAGTAGAATTTTATGGAGGTGATTTTGTAATTTTAGGTCTAAGGTATGAGAGATATTGAATTTTGAATGGTTTTTGTCATTGGAAATTTTCTCCAAGAATCCATTTTTAAATTTTTTCTGAAAAGTTAGAAAAATTAGTTGATTTTACACAAGAAAGACATATTTATCCAACACTTTCACAATTACTTTTGTCAAAAAAAAAATTCCCCCCACAAACAAATCACTTTCCAGAAGATGATGTACCACTTTGCCTTTCCAAATTCATTCAATATTAGATTATGTGGTCAAGGGCACAAGCCTTAGTATGTATATTCCATAATATGTGTTTCTCATGTTATTTTGGTTGTTGTATCACTCTCACAAACCAAATGATGCAACTTGATGGACACCTTTCTTTTCATTTACCATGTTTTATGCCTCATGCCACTGATGGAAAATTTAAGAATTTATAGAAATCTTAAATATACCCTTCATTTGCAATAAGTTTCTGGCAGATGTTCGATTTTTTGAAACACCCCCACAAACACTAGAGGAGAAACTGCACTTGGTAAGGTGCCCTCTCAGTACACTACATTTTGTGTAGTGGGTCTTTGCATTCCTGTCTTGGCACTATGGACTAGGTAACCAGCGAGAGGCTGCTGGTTACCAGAAATAACTGAGGTGTGGGAGTGCCCAAGTTATTTCGGGTACCCAGTGTCCTTGAGCTGGCCACAAGGCATAATCTTTTGTTTAGAGGTTTCAAAGCAACCCCATAACCCTCATGCGGGTGGATGAATGAAACAACATATCACCCTCCTCTCCATGGACGAAAATCCATAACCATTCTCTTGTCTGGATGATGTATGCAAGAAAAAAAGAAGAGGGAGGGATTATGCACAGTGAGAGATGGGAGGAGGGCCAATCCAAGAAGCTTGAAAAGCTCTGAACAGAAGGTAATGTTATTGCATCGGATGGATGCATTTGCCATACATTAACAAGAAACTGCAAAATGGATTATCCATTGCAATTGTTATGAACGTTTGGGCAATCTCTTCATAAGTTGGTGATCACTCACTGGACATTTCTAACCTAAGTAGTCAACTATCAACTTGCTGGTGCAACAGTAGAGCACTCTTCACCTTTGCCTAAGGCTAGGTACGTTGGCCGAGTGAGAGCAAACAGCATCTATCTGCACACACAGCAGTAAAACAACATGTACACACTATAATTTTGGATGAAGTACATTTCAAGAGGTTTGAAGGTCAGTTTAGGACTGTACATGTACCCCTGATACAGTGACCTCGATCCGGGAGGGCCAGGATATGACTGTGTTTTTTATTGGCTAGTCATACTGATTGGTCCAGGTGGTGATGTTTGGATACCCTCTCACTTTATGCTGCTTAATTTTTCATGTTTATTAGTGTGGCCTGTGCAGTTGGCCCAAGTGTTACCACGTCCTCAACTGATTTTTCCTTACAAAACCTGGTTTTTTGGAATTTATTTGAATTTTCAGCGGCAGAAATCACTTTTAAATCAATATCTCCCGCATTCTGAATCCAAATCTTACCAAATAAATTCCATTAAATCCTGCTCATCAAGATCTTTCCAACAATACCCAAGGCACATTCCAATTCCTCCGAAATTCTCAGCTACTTTTTAATTTAATTTTCAGTGAAAAAATCATTCAATATTCAAGAACTTTTGCACCGCAAGTCCAAATGTCATGGAACCAAGCCAATGCACCCCTCCTCCTTGAGAGCTTTCCAAAGAGACCAAGAACACGAAGTGAAGCATCCCGGTTCGGTGGATCTCATAAGTACAAACAAAACAAAACAAACAAACTACCTTCCTTCATAGATAGATGGGTGAGAATGGGAATAATTAACCAGGTATGATGGATGTTGTAAACATTGATTGAGACCCAAATAGAATGGAGATGGCTGAGACGAAACAACCATCATGTTTACCTGGACAGAAGATGTTGGATAAGCTTGATTGTTTCGTTCCGATGCCTTAGAATTTTTTGTGGTAAAGATTTTTGCAATACCTATGTTGGTGGGTGTTGCAGACAGCGTTGCAACAGTTGTGCATTTTAAGGCCAAAAAACAAATCTGGAGCGGTTTGATTCCAAGCCCTCCACATTGATGGCAAGTTACTTACATTTGTATACTACCCTGCAACAGTCCAAAAACTTAACATAAAAAAAAACTAGACATGCAGTTATTTGGAGGTTTTTTGGTTCACTGTGTTGCCAATGGCCATAATCTGACGTCGGATTAAAGCCGTTGGGAACATAGTGAACCAAAAAGCGTTTGAACCCACAGGGAACAACAACAGACACATGGTAAATCAAAGTAGCTCCTGTGGGGACTGGTTGAGATGAGGAATTTCTTCATCCATCATGGATGGGAGGTAACTCCCAATGTGATGTCAAGTAGCCCAAGGCAATGGGGATGTTCTTGGGGTGATGTTGAAATGGTAATTATTTTTTTCTCAAACATGGGAACAAGATTATGAGGATTGAAATCTGACCTAATGAAGACAAAAGAGACAGTGATAGGAAGAATGTTCTAGATCTTTTGGCTCATCTCAAGGAGTGGAATAATCAAAGGTCTCCCACCTTTTCCTTCGCCACATCTATGACGAGTGGATATCCTTATCATTAGTGATGACTTTCGGACTTTGATGGACGTTGTCATTGCTAACCCAACTCGCACAAATATGGTTCAGTGAACATTGATGATGACAATACATATCGCAATGATGGTTGCTCAAGAAAAAACACAATTATATGTTGAGCGAACACTAAACAATGACTTCATTCTCCTCGCTATTGAAACATATGGGTGTCTTCATTCTTGTTTTGATTCATATTTCATTGCTTGTGCACACATCATTATCGTGTCTCATCAACGGTCTTTATTAATCCCCTCGATGCTTGTTTCTTACTATTAACAATGCTTGTCCATAGCCCTACGACGTGTGCAAGCCATAACAATTCTTCAATGAGCTACTGCACTTGGTCGAGGTTCCTCATCTCTTTCACACATCATAGCTAGTGCACTTCCATCACTAGCCAATATGTGGCAAACGACAACTGTTTTGTTTTAGGTCTTCTTTGTTATTGTTGATTGTCATTTCGTAGCCATGGGTTCTATTTCCATAAGGTTTTTACTTCATTTTTGTTAATTGTTTGCTTTTGTTTTTTCTTTGGGTTGTGTCTTCTTGTGCTCTCATTGATGTGTTTTTTATGTTTTTTAATTCATTGTGGGCATTGTGTTTCAATTGGAAGGGTTCAAATTTTGTATGGACACCAAAAATAACTAAGCCCTCCCCTTGGATTTGGCTTTCCTTGAATGCTTAAATGTTATAGTTGTAATTCAATTACAACTTAATTCGCCACTAAAAAACAACTAAAAGATTTAACCCATATGTTTTGTCTTTGAATCCCATGTTACAAACTATATAAACAATGTTTGTTCTTTCTTATTCTCACATTAAAATACAAGTGCCATTTTGGGATGAGCTCAAAAAAGCTTAACCTAAAAATAAAACATACAATTAAAAAATAAAATTTCATGGCTATTCTTTTAGGTCACTTAGTTTTGTGTTTTCCTACCTATTTACCTACCTATGTAAGTAAGTAAATTCTAAGTAAATATGTAGGTGTGTAGGTTTTAAAACTTACCAACCAACCTACCTATGGTTATGTACAACCTACCTAACTACTAAAATAGATATTTTTATTTATTTATTTGTTCCAAAATATAATTAATATGCCATGTGGTAATTTTTTATTTTGCCATGTGTCATAATCTCGGACCACCATTAAAAATCATAATGAACAATGGAGATCAATATTTTGAAAAGAAGATAATTTTTATGTCTAAAACTTTTCATAACACCATGTGTTAGATTTTAATAGATTGATGACAATCAATGACATTAGCATGACATCATGGGTGCAATTACAATGGAATTGTATAATAGTTGAAAATGAGTTGTTTTGATTGAATTGTAATTGAGTTGTAATGAGTTGCACAATATAACTGGTGAATTGTAACTCTACAACTCATGCAACTTGTTCATTAACATTCATAGCATATAAATATAATAAGTTGCAAGTGTTCTTTGCAACTCAAAAATTGAGTTGGAAGGCCAATTGTAAAACATCGTTTTTTTTCATAGTGTTTGGATGTTTTGGGTGTTGGAATTTGATGTTATGACTCATGCCATTATTATTCATATATAAAATGCCTTATTTTTATTTGAATCACTTAGTGAGTCTTTTGTTTTTCCATTTTTTTGTCTTGCATTGGTTGTTCAATTTGTGGCTATCTTTTTCCATATTCCATTGAATTTTATTTTTCAGGAGGTGCATATCATTTGAGCTCTTGGGATGGTTTCAATATTGAATGAATGACACAAATAGAATGTTCAATGAATGTCACAAGTTTGTTGTTAATGTACACAACTTATAAGATTTAAAAAGCAAAAATGGCTTTAGGTTAGGCAACAATTCCCTTTTTTTGGGGTTCTATTGTCTTTCAAGCTAATTGTTTATTTACAATTCCATGCGACATGGTCTTGAAATGATCATCCTACTTATTACATACTACCTAGGTTACATACCTACTATCTACTACCTAGCATACCTAATAAATTAATTACCTAGCTTGCATTTAATAAATTAACTATTTAACATAGCTAATTAATTAATCAATTGATATAAAAACATTATGACATATGCATAAAATAAAATACCTCTTGCTTAGTTTACCTACCTACTTACTACCCACTAGTATCTATCCTACTTATTAGTCTATTTATTTAATTAATTAATTAATATGAAAACATGATCACATATTCACATGTAATAAACTAATTAACCTACCTACTACCTATCCTTTTTACTACCTACTACCTAGTCTACTAATTAATTAATGACCTAGCCTACCAACTACCTGCCTAGGTTACTTAGCTTAACTAGGTCTAACCTTCATAGCTCAGCGGCCTATTAGCTACATCTAGTAAACTAGCCTACTACTACCTATAAATAACTTAGGCCAATTAACTAAGTATGCAAGCTAGGTTAGGCTACCAATGTAAATAAGCCTACTTAGTTTAACGTAATTTATTAAGCTTACTTAGTTTAGTTTACCAACTAGGTTATAATTTAGCCTTTTCTAATAACTTATTAGCTATTAAATATTATATCATGGAAGACCCATGGATAATTGCAAAGACAACCCATGGATGGGTACATTAAAAGGATAATAGTCCAATTGAAATAGCAAAGTTTGCCATGTGTGGTCTATGTTTTTTTGTACATGTGGTAAAATATACTATTTTTATTATGGTTACAAAAACAATTACATTATTATCGATTGATGGATGCAATCAAAATTGGATGACATTGTCCACTTTTCATCTACATTTTCAATGAAAATTGTATTAGTTGTAAGTGGTAGTTGCATCTATGACTAGAATTTGGTTCAACCTTTCTTGTAATTGCATATGCAATTACAACAAGTTACAACTACATGGACATGTAGGACTAACACATGTTAGTCCTAAAATAAGTTGGTTTAGACACTAGTCATAAAAATATGGTTAGAATTGATAACATTTTTTCTAATGTCAATGTGTTAAAAAAGAGAAAGACAAAATCAACAAGAGTCAAATTGTCTATAGATGGCAATGCAAAAAAACTTTGAAGTAAAGGAGAGAAAAATGTTTGCAGATGGTAATGGGTTTAAGGTTGAAAAAGTAGAAGCAAAGGGAAAAAAAATGTCTACAGAATTGAGATGGTAATGGGTTTAAGGTTTAGAAAGTATAAGTAAAGGGGAAAAAATTATTTACAAAATTGGGAGAGATTATCTAAAAAAATGAAGTGAAACTAGATGGCAATGGAAATTCAAGGTGGTAGGAAAAAAAAAGAAGGTGCATTTAAAAATACTTTGATAAAAGTGGTTTAAGGTGATAGAAAGGAAATGGAAGGTGCATTTAAGAGGATTTTGGCAAAAGAGGTTTAAAGTGATAGAGTGGAAATGAATGGTGCACTTTGGAGGATTGTGGCAAAGGAGGTTTAGGGTGAAATAATGGGAATGGAAGATGCATTTTGAAAGATTTTAGCATAAGAGGTTTAGGGTGACAAAGTGGAAATGGATGCTGCACTTTAGAGGATTGTGTCAGAGAAGGTTTAAGGTAATAGAATGTAAATGGAAGATGCATTCTGGAAGATTTTTGCACAAAAGGTTTAGGGTGATAAAGTGAAAATGGAAGGTGCATTTTAGAAGTCTATGGTAGAGGAGGTTTAGGGTGATAAAGTGGAAATGGTGGGTGCATTTTAGAGGATTGTGGTAGAAAAGGTTTAAGGTGATAGTGTGGAAATGGAAGGTGCACTTTAGAAGACTATGGCAGAGGAGGTTTAGGGTCACATAAGGGTGTAGTCATAATCCAAATAGCCAAAAAAAACATTAGACTGCAAAGAAAAATAATCAAAATTGGATAATTATTTATGTTTTTCCATTTAAAACCATGGTAATTAATGCACCCCCAAACTTTTTGATTGAATCAAATGCGAATCCCAAAATGAAAATAATCAAAGAAGAAGGAATTGGGGTACGTTCTCTCGCTTGCAACACTTCAAGGATAGAACGACATGTTGGAATTTGGGGATGGGGACTAGGACAAGTGACAAGTGGATCAATTATTCATATAGATCTGCACAACAAGTTGGTTAATGCATAATTGGAACACTTTTGGTGCATGGAGGAGCCACATGCATACATAAACTCATAAGATTCATCACGGCCCAAACTTGGTAGTATTATTTGTGATTGGCCATGAAGGTTGCACCTAAATGTCATTTTTCTTATGATTCCCAAGTTAGGAGTCCCAAAATTCTCGAAATTGGAACTTCCACCAGTTTTGACGCCTATAACTTCTTGTATAGACCTCTAATTGAGGTGAGATTTGAAGCAAAATTATAGCCTTTGTCAAAAGCTTTTCAATGATATTTGGCATGCCCCCTACACATACATAATTCAAAGAGATTCCCAAATTTTAGTGATCAGGAGTCAAATTGACACTTTGACTCCTAACCTTTCTTTCAGCCATAACTTATGTTTTAAATATTCAAATGGATCATGCAAATTCATTTTAAACATCTACGTCTCAAGAGATTTTCAATGGTATAAAAAAATCTTCAATTAAATGAATTTTGACCCTTCAAATTGCTTTTTGAAATTTGGGGGTCCATCGGGATTCCAATTCCCAAAATGGGAACCCAATTGGGAATGTGTGGGCTCATTCCTTCACACTCACCCGCATTCTTGGGAATGTGAATGTGACTCCCAGGTTGCACTTTCGACTTGCACCTTTCCATGCCCCTTGCTTTGGTTGCGAACCCAAAGTTAGGGTCATGACAATAATCATGGCAAGTTATTGTTTTTTCATTCATACAAATGTCAAGGAATTTAAACGAAAAATCCATTTGATGAAAGTTTATGTTTAATTTTTGATTTAGAACTTTTAAAAGTGAACAACACGTAAAACATGAGTCAATTATGTAAAAGACTCTCAAAAATACTCACATAATAATAAAACACATTTGTTGGGAAAAAAATTAAGAAGATAAAGACCTATTAACCACATTAAAAAATCATTCATGCCCTAAAATATGTGGAATTCAAAAACTTAAAAAATTCAAAGAACTTTCCAAATTTGATCCAAAATTTTAGAATTTCAAAAATCTTTTGTCACACATAAATGGGGTAAAATGTACATAATGTGTTAAAAAAAATTGTAGTTTATTATACAAGATAATATAAAAATGTAATAGAATAAAAATTGGTTATGATTTAAAATTATTATCATTTTAAAAGATAAAACACTAAATTTACAAAGAATTAGATCACTTTTCAAAAATTCATATTTATTAAAAAATAATGAAGAAAAATACATGTCATGTACTTGGACAACTATAATCATTTATTATAACAAGTTGCAAAAAAAATTGTTCCAAAATTCATTCATATGAAAAAGTTCTTTTTGGGAAAAAAAACATATAGTTTTTTTTTACGATAATCATGTTGGCTCATTGTATATTGTTTGCACCCATAATGTAAATGGAGGATGCATTTTGGAGGATTGTGGTAGAGGAGGTTTAGGGTCATAAAGTGGAAATGGAGGGTGCATTCTAAAGGGTTCTAACATAAGAGGTTTAGGGTGACAATGAAAATCAAAGGTGCATTCAAGAGGCCAATTTTGGCAAAGGAGGATTAGGGTTGCAAACAAAAAAAGGAACATGCATTCAAAAGGACTTTGGTGATGGAGGTTTAAAGTGGAAAAATAAATGAGAGGTGCATTGAAGCCCTTTTGACTATTGTGGAACTTAAGTGTTTCCAACTACTATCAAGCTTAGGCCCTCTTGAGACTTGTCAACCTTTGCACGATGCACTTTCGTACCTGAGCAACAAAAACATCTACAATGAGATGTTGATGGGGGACAAAGCATTGGCATGGTGATTCATGAGTGATCAACATCAGAAACATGGCAATAACATCTCACTAATGAATAGAGAGAGATGGGAGAGCTCAAGCCCTCTTGATTGTAGAGCAATGGTGATGGCAATAAACACATGGATAGACAAACTAGGGATGCAAAAAAAGAGTTGGAAAAGCTCAAGCCTTCCTAATTCTAGAACAATGGTGATTGTGACAAACACGCAAACAAATAGATTGGGGATGCAAAAAAGGAGGTAGGAGAGCCTGTGCTCTTTCAATGCTTTCTTGATTATTGTCAACATGAATCTTTGCCTTTGTTCCTGCAACAAAACATAAACATGGAGATGGTGACGAAAAAAGAAACGAAGAAACCATAGATAGGATGAAGATAAGGGGAAATGAAAGAGGAGCTAGGAGAGCTCTAGCCGTCCTGACAGTTACCAACCTTCACATTTTGTTTTTATTCCTACAACAACATGAGGGTGATGGTGATGGCGATGGCAATGGTAAGGCAAACAAACATACATGCAAAAACAAAAACACACAAACAGGGGGAAGGAAAGAGGAGTCAAGAGGGTGTGAACCTTTTTGATTGTTGTCAAATTTCATGTGATGGCAATGCACTTTGTGTGTGTTGTTGCCCAAGAATGAACACACTCAAAGCAATGTTTCTTGAGCCTTTTTAGCTTGTCCCAACATTTCAAACTCAAGGAGCTCTAACACTTTTGGTAGTGAGATGACTATACAACAAAACAAGCTACACTTGAGGGAGGTAGGGAAAAAGAAAAAAGAGAAATAATGGTAGAGAAGTTAAACTATGGTGATCCTAGAGTTCTTGCAGTAATAAACAACAAAAAATGTGTTGAAGAAAAAAACCACAAACAGGAGAGGATTCAAGTGTAGAATTGTGGCCGTAATCACTTCAACGTCCCTCTCTGAGATTTGGGGGAGATGTAAGGTGTCACGGGATTGCCCCATGTGGCACCACATCAATTGTCTATTTTAGGGTTTTAAGTTTGTTGTTCAAAAGACCTTTTATCTCAGAACCCTAAACACACCCATCATTGTGCAATTGGGCCTGCAAAGTTTTGAATTTTTTTGCCTTTTTGTAATAATTTTCAAATCTGAACAGTGATAAAAAAAATTTCAAACCTATTTAAGTTATTAGTTTTGTGTTCATTAGATGAATGGTATCCTTACATAGAGTTTAATGTGTTTGGTCATAGGTTTAAATTGCATAGAGGTAGGAGCATCATGTGTTTTGTCTAGTTATTTTCAAACAATGAGACCACACCCACTTTGAGGTGTCAAAACTATCTCATTTCTAATCGGAATTGAGTTCTGTAAATGGTCACTAGTGCTTAGACTTGTGCTTCACCTAAGTTCTTCAAAGACCATTGTGAAAAATTGCACGATTACTAAACCCCAGGTCACATAACCCATGAGTGAACACTCATGGGCTGTTCTACCCTAGGTGAGGTCAGAATTCGAAAAAAAAAACCAGGAAAAACTAAGTAAAGGGTCAACTTGCAAAGTCCAGCAGGTGATGAAAAAATGCAGCCCATCCAATTGACAGAACAGCCAACTAGTGGGCTGGTGGGTTCTCAACTATGGCCCATTATGACTTTGTTTGAACTTGCCATGATGTGATGAGCTGCTTGCTTGAAACTATGTGAGATTGATGATTTGAAAATAGAGACCAAGAACCCTCCTATTGCCAAGTCCTGAGCAATTACCAAAGGCAAATTTAGGTGACCCTTCATTGACATTTGACCAAAACAGTCCCAATACAAAAGTTGGACCAGCCTTCACAAATGTGCTCAAAAGTCATGAATTTTGTCAAAATTTTACAAATCCAACTTGGCAAGAGTTGAAAGCTGAATTGTTCAAAAATAGGATTTGGTTCAGCAAGGGAAACTCCCCATCATTGAAAGTTTAGTTTTAAAAGTTAAATGGGCAGCTTTCAGAATTATAAGTTTTTGAAGGATTGCACCAAGATATCATGCTAATATTTAGTGACGATACAAATTCTCAGGTAGATAGAAGGCGAATGATGTGGAAAAAATTATTATGGAAAACCAAGTCGAGTTGAGGAACAAATGGATGGTCAAAGTTGACCATCCAATGTAACTCTACACAAAACCATACAAAATTCATCTATTTTTGGGCAGAAAAAAATCACCTGTGTTTTGGGACTGTTCTCAGCCTTCCTGTGTTTTGTGCACCTTGTACGCACTGACCCGTCTCTCATGTTCCTCAGTTTTGTAACATGGGCAAAAGCCAAAATTTGGATGTTGAGTTTATTAGAGGCTGCCCAAGCTTGAAAAAACCTGCCATCATGGCTCAAGAAATCCAAAGACATCATAAGTGTGAAAAAGATGGTATGATATGTCCCTATATCATAGGGGTGTGAATTTTTAGCCTCCTCAGTTGGTGGTAGGAGAAAGTGTGAGGTGGTGGACCATATTGGTCCAGTGTGACGGTTAAGGCATTCTGTAGATCATCACTCATACTTTGGCTCATCAAGCTGTGTAGGAGCCAAGTAGGGCCACGGTGAACCAGCACCCACCAGTGCACCATGAAGGATGAATGGTAAGTGGTCAGGAAATAGTTTTCCGTTGAGTTCCAGTTCCTTAGTTAACTTTGGTGGTTAGCTCAGTTGCTTTTTTTCTATCTACCTACTAGCAACCCACAAGTGTATTGTTAGTAGGTAGGTAATAAAAACAGCCTTTACCTTTATATAAACAATCTATTACTTACCTAGTAGTTACCTGTTTTCCTACCTATCTATATATATATATAACCAATTTTCTACAGAATTGGTTACCAAGGTGAAACCAAGTATTAACTCAGTTGAGGTTCATCCACAACTGAGTTACAACAGGCATCCAGTGGTTGGTGTGCTGGTGGGTCCTGGTTTACTGTGGGCCCCAGGTAGGAACTTGGAAGGCAGTAGGCTTGGAAATTGCTATAGGTAAGCTCAATTCGTTGGTACCTAGTGAAAACTTGAGCATACATGATTTGTTTGGCCCAGGCCTGTCCATGGAAAAAACCAGTGTTGAGTAGTTCTTTATTTTGATGAAGAACCTTTGTTTTGGGTACTACAAAATGAATCAGAATTGTCTTGGTTTCAGTTCTGGTTCCACACATAAATGGAACCAGATTTAGAAATCTGGTTCTAGGTCCAGTTCTTCAAATAAATAAATAGTTCAATCAATCTTGATTTTAGTTCTAGTTTGGGTTGAAAACCAGACCCCATTCTGATTTGGTTTTTACTAGGTAATGCTGATCAAAAGTGGCAAAAAACTGCTAGTTAACCTTGGTTGTAGTCAATTTTTTTTTCCAACAAAAAGTATTTCTGTTCTGGTTCCAGTTTCACATGCAAATAGAACTGGGAATCTGATTTTGGGTCCATTTCTGGAAAAATAAAATTCAATTTTGGTTTTGAATTTCAGACCTGATTCTGATTCAGTTCTTACTAGGGTAGAACCGCCCATCACTGAACACTTTTCAATATTTTCCTCATTCCTTAACCAAGTTGAGTGGTTCTTGTGACATTGGACACGCAAACTAGAGAGCTACAAATATTCTTTTAGTGTATTCTTCCACGGTCGCCTTGGCCAAGTTTGTGGCATGCTGCCAGTACCAGAGGACAATTTGTCCTCCATGATCTACCTTTTGTCTAATGGACTCTCTGGTCTCAAATGGACATAAAATTGTAAACAGTAAACAGTGTAGCAAGGAAAGGTGCAAAACAAAAAAAATTTTGGAAGAGGATGAGTGATGGTTTTGAATATTTTTTAAAAAAAAAGCTCTAGATCCTTATCTAGTTCCAGCCCCATATCTTCCTCACTCTTAATCCATTTTGAGTTATTTAAAACTTGATGGGTGTGCCAACTAAAGCTTTATAAAACTTCTTTGTATTGTAGAGGCTTGCAACAATCGAAAATGTTAAGCTCAAAATTTTAATATGTTTGAATTCACCAAACATTGAACCTTTTTACACCAAACATTTTATATTTTCCCCATTCCTTTATTGAATTGAGCAATTTTTGTGTTGTTGGAAGCTAGGGGGTGGAGGACTAGAAATGTTCTTTCAACTTTAGAAGTAGAGGAACAATGTGTGAGGATTTGACCTCCTTTGACTTGTTAAATGTTTGCTCACCAACATATACCCTAATTGGTAATGGAACCAAAAGTTCTTACCCCAAACCAGGTCCTTGCTGCACATTGGAGAAAAACACTTTTGTCTAATTCTTTGTTTTGGAGACAACGTACGATTCCAATTTGAGCTTTTAAAAACAATTAAATGGTCATATGGTTCAACTTCTAGTTAATGCAAGTGAATTGCAATTTGTTGACAGCTTAAAAGAAACACATATTTAACTTAATATCTTAAAATTTTCCATGTTAAAACCATTTTTTAGGTTCTTATAAACCAATGTTCACTGATTATTGAAATTTGACTTAGTTATCAAGCTAGTTGTTAATAATTTATCAACTGGTTTTTGATTTTTTTGAGGGTGAGTTAAACTGAGAACCGCTCAGTATTGATTTTAAAAAACTAATAACCCATTTGGATGACCCAATTATCATTTAAATAGGTTATCAGTCTTTAAGCAATATGTATATTCTAAAAACCTTATAATTGGCTAATAACTGGTAGAATTATAAATGGTTGGCAACCAGGTATTTCACAACATGATGTTATGCATAATTGATAATTATGACCAATTTTGATGATATTTTATTCAGGAATCAATTTTTAAAAATTGATACTGACAACATAGGTGGTCCAAAAAAGAATTTAAAAAAAAACCTATCAACCATTATTAAAAAATCCAATAATCAGCCAACACTAGTTAAAATTGTCAATTATTCATGCCAATTGCTAAAACATGCACAATTTGTTTTAATGTAGTTAAAGGTTGGTTTATATAGCATAATATGTTGGTGAACAATATGTTTTTGAAATTTGGGTTTAATGGTGCCAATTCTAGAACTATGCCATGCAATGTGGATTCTTTTGTGGAGCAATGAAATGCAAGCATGAGTTTGGTTCTTTTAGTGATTGTAGGACACAACAATGATGTTGAGAGCATGGGTTGTATGACACAAATGTTGAAATGTCATGCAACCATCAACTCTAAAGTCTAGAAATAAAATTTTTAAATTCACACTTTTTCATTGATTTTTATGGCTTGCATTTGAAGTTAAAATTTTAATAACCATTAAAATCTTTTGGATTTTTTTGCTTGTGAGTTTGGAGTTTGAACTCTATGACCACTGAATTGTTTTTTTCTTCTCTTGCTTTTTCTTTTTGATTCTATGAGCATTGAAAGGTCATCATAGTTTTTCTAGGAAACTCAAGAGAACTTTTTGAAATAAGGTCATTTTTATCATTTAAAAGTCCATAACTAAAGTTTTTCATAAGAGTTCTTTGAAAGGACTTTGTTTCTATTTTTATTTTACTTAAGACAAAACATACTAAGTACCTTTAAAACATTCCCAAACAACCCCCCCCAAAGTGCACATTTAAACACATTGTTACTTTGACAATCCATGTGTTACAATTTCAAAAGTTCACCCACTTAACTTAAGAATATTTTCTTATAATATAATTACATATTTATCTTCATATTCAATATAATTTAAAACTAAAATCATTAAATGAAATATTAATTTTGATACATCTCAAAATGGTTATGAACAACATGCCCTTGTAGAAAACTATAGGATGACATCCAAATCAATCCATTCATTCATGCATTCACCCAACATTGAAAGCTTTTAACTCTTTTTCTTTGTGATTATTTGACCATCAAAGCTTTCAATTGGTTTCTTTGTGATTTTATGATCACTTGAAGCTCATTGTAGTTGTTTTTTTGTGATTTTATGAGCACCAAAAACCCATCATAAGGAGATTAGAGTGCATTAAGTTTTAACATGTTGGTTTGTGTTTGTGATTACTAGAGTTTGAGATGCAATCAATTTGAGATCAAAACCACAAAGTGACATTGATTGTTGTCTTGAGATTGCATTAAAAATTCAAGATTAGAACCAAGGAGTGAGATTGCTCATTAATAATCTTTGAAGCCCTAATTTTAAATTGTTTTTATATGTGTTTAAGGTGCAATTGAAATCACACCAAAAAAGGTTAAGAGAGTTTTTAATTAAATTATGATTAAATTTCATGTTCTTTGTGTATTCCAAGTTTTTAATCTTGTTTCATTTATTCATATTTTTGTGACCACAATTTCATGTTGGGTTAAAATTTTTTGACATGTCAAAATTGCAACCCCCTAAGAACTTTAAATTCAAATTTTTGGGGGATAGAATCCCCTAGTATAATGTTGTTTCTTTTAATGCAACCATCCCCATTCATGTTCCTTCTATTTGCAGTCTAAATGAATCAACTTGGACCCTAATATGTTGTTTCTTTTAGTGTAGCTATTCCATGACTATTCCTTCTACAACACAATGTGAATGGATAATCTTGGACACTAATGAGGCAAAAGAGAACATTGAAATGTAGGAAGATATGTTGAATAGGCATTTCCAAGATACATGGGCTATAAAACCTCCTTGAGCATAATCTATCTTAGGTTTTGATGCCAAGGTCATTCAAGTTCAATGCAAAGTGTGCACCCAAATTGAAAGCAAAGATAAACTTTTTGTTCCCAAGCTTGATTATCTATGGAAGAATGTAGGTCATCACAAGGTTTTGGTAGCTAAGCTAGGTGTCAAGAAAGGAACATTACTTCTTGAAAAACAACATTCATGTTACTAGTGAAAAATACTTTGCTTATAGTTTTGAAACTGTGTTTCAATAAGCCATTCATCTTGCAATTCAAGTTGATAGGAAAAAAAAATTCCAATTAAGGTGGAATTGTAAACAATATGATTGTTGTAATTATAAAGTCCCTTATGTAGCAAGTAGGGTTGACTACAAATTAAAGGAACTAGATGACATGATCATTTGTTTGGATTTAAGGGGGACACTCTTCATTGAATTTAAAAACTATATAAATAAAAATATAGGGTGTTATACATTGGTTGTTAAATAAATTTTATAATTGCATTGGTTCTATAATAAAGTTATGTTTATTCTTAAAACCAATTTATAATTAACATAAGGTACGAATTAATCTCTAGTATTAGAAAAAGGTAGAAAAAAAATAGTTCATATGTATTAAAGATTTTAAATATTAACTGTTAATAGGTTCAATTAATATTATTAGGTCCAATTCAATTAATAGTTCAATAAATGAATTAGTTTCATTTATGTGCCATTTAGATGAAAATCTTGACTATAACAAAATTATGCAAACATGACTTATAAATTTTTAGAAAATAAATCATAAATGAACATCATTTGTTTTCTACCTTTGTTTGTTATGGAATGAAATGCCATGTTTGATGGTTCAAAAAATCAGATATGTATGTTACAAGTGTTTGGTAAGAAGTATAATTCATCCATCCAAAGGAGAAAATGGTTGTATTCCTTTCATTACATCTTTCAAATCCTTGAAAAATGGGAGTCATCATGTGTTCCTTCCTCTTGATCAAGTACTAAAACTAACAAATCAAATAAATATGGGGTGTCAAAACTCAATGCAAACAAAGAAATAAAATGACATTTATAATGGTTTAAATATGTGCATATTAGAAAATTAACTAATCATAGTAGGGTGGAGGAAAAAAAATTTCCTTCACCTAATACCCCCCAAATAATACCTTCTTTGATGGAAATAATGTAAAATTTTAACATTTAGTGTTGTCCCTAGGGTTTTAGTGCAAGTGGACCCTTTATTTTTCAAGGTTGTTGCAATAGAGTCACATCACAATTGAGGGAGAAACATTTTCCTTACATGATGGGGTAGCATTACATGACCCATAAAATAAATCTTGATGTGCAAACTTTCTTTAATTTGCTAATGGTAGAGCATCTACTCTAGTCACTGTATGTTTATTTTTCAAGCTTCCTCCAAGTGGCATTTAGAATTCACTAAGCTTACCAAGATTGTGGAAATAGAAACATTTAAAATGTTGAAAAATGTTTAGACTTGGTGAATTTCAATGTTAAAGCCTTCAAAATAAAACATGGCAAAATACAAAACATTGATAGTGAAAATGTCACAAGGCAACTCTTCAATCACTCAACAAGATTGAATCTTGACCTATTCTAAGATCAAGTCACACATTGTTAGCCTTGTTTTGTTTCTTTCCATTGTTGGAGGTAGTAAATGCCTTCACCAAATTTGCTTAAGGCAATGATGTTTTCAAATTTGATTTTGTGGCAATTGTAAAAATTTGTTAAGGCAAGCTTTTCATGATGAATTTTGATCCTATGAGTAGTTACCAATGTGAACATTTTGAAGTGTTTTGTGATGTGGTAAATAGTTTTACCACAATCACATAAGATTGGGTTACTAACCTTAATATTGGTACAAAAACCTTCGTATTTTGCATGATTAGTCATTCTTATTAAGCTATGACTAGTCAATATTAAATGCATATTTGAAATTGGTTGAAATAACAATTATTTCATTGCTTGGATATATGACAAATCAACACACTTTTTCCACTCTTGCATTCATGAAAGACAAACTTCACAATTAATTGGAGTAACACTTGAACACAATTGTTTGCATGTTTGCATAAAAGTTCTTCATTCAAAAAAACTTCCTAAGTTATCAAGAAGTGAAATTACAAGTTGAAAAGGGCAACAAATAAGAATCGGTGCTACCATTTAAAAGATTCTATTAAATGGATTTTTGCACATCCTAATCTTTTTGTTTCCACAATTTAGACAAGCATGATAATTATGTTTATTTCATTATGAGTTTTACTAACATTTGGGTGTGATGGGTGGGATTTTGAGTTATAATGGGCAAAGTTTGATAGTAGACTAAGGTTCAACTCCCCTTCAAAATATTAGTGTTCACTTGAAATGCAATTTCAATATTACTTAATGTGTACTGGTGTAGCTAAATTATTACTTTGTTATGAGTAATGTAGCCACATTCCTTGAATTGGTTTTTTTTGTTGCTGTTAGTTGGACTTAATTTCTTAAAAAATGGTTTATCACTTGCACTTATTTTGAAGAAATCATGGATGCCAAAAATTAAGTGACCAAGTGACCTATGAGCCATCTATTCTTATGCCAAAAACACAGTAGGAGGCACTTAGGGATATAGGAGGACAAACTGTTGTCACTTGTACAGATTTAAAAATTTATAAGAAAAAACCTTGGTAGGTGTTTCAACTTGTCAACAGTTTCAAAATTCATGCTGTGACCTCCACTGCTGTTAGTTCAACCACATCAACATGTAAGGGCGGGCTGCATGTTGAGGACAAACTTGCAGTTATATTTCAAAGTAGTTGGGTTGAGTCAAACGATGAGTGCATTTTTTGTAGGATCAAGATACAAATGCAAACATGAAAATAGGGAATTCTTGGCCAATTTTGGTTCGTTAGTGATGATCAGAGGTCTGGTATGGTGACTACAAAAATTCAGGTTGAGTCTATTACATGGAGTCATCTCCTTGATGACGGCAGATTGGCTTGGAGAAAAAGTTTTGATCAGAATTGGCTAGGCTCTGGAAGACGGCCATTTCGCGTGATTTGACAAGATCTGGGGAGACAGACACGTTATCTGTTGGAGAAGGGATAGGAAAGTCATTGGAGTTTTCATAGTCAATGGGACTGTTAGCTGACACTATTATGCCCCTCCAGGCCTCCTTGGGTACTGGCCCTTGGTCATGGTCTGGGGTTGTATTCTTTTTCCTTTGCAATAAGAATTTCTTATTTGCTTAATATTGAATCCTGAGTGAGCGAGATGGATTTTAGGCCAACTCAAATGTGAGGTAAGGCTTCTACTAGATACTAAATTACTAGATATTGCATCTGAAATAGTTCTATCCAAGCATATGACAGCCCCACAGAAGAGTATTGACAGTTCCGAATCAGAATCAAGAAGTGAGAATTTAGCTGTAGATGGCCAATCACTTGTATGTGGTGACATTGAGCATATGTGAAGGGAAGTCAGTTTCAGTGGCATCCTAAACACATGCAGGAACAATTTAGAAGTTAGGGGCTCGAAGAGGGTCGATGTTCAATCTCACAATGCCACCACATGACTTCACTTTACAACCAACATAGAGGGATTTTTGACTGATGGTACTAAAAACCATACAAGAGGATGATGGCTGCTCACTGGTATAGCCCATGCTGGGACCCTGAGACCTCAGAAAGGTCCTAGGGTCAAACTTCAATCTCCATGGTGTCTTGGGTCAAATGAGCTTGGTTTGGGGGGGTGCCAATGTAGCTCAAAGGATTTTGAGGTTGGATGTGCAGGAAAAGGGTTCTGGTTCCAATTTAAGTTCCCAAGGATCAATCTTAGTTTTGGTTCCAATAGGAGGTTGGTTACAGGCCTGGACTTTTTCCATGTGTAGAACCGGTGGTTCAAGTTTTTGAGAACCGGATATGGGTCCTAATTTGCATCCAGACCAGTCTTTTTCTTTGTCTTTACAATTTTGTGATGCAACCAAAGCGGCTAAATAGATTTCGCCTTGATCAGGAAAACCCATTAAAATAGTAGCCAGTCCACAGAACTGTGGTGACACCCTCCCCCCCAAAAAAAGCATTATGGGTGAATTTTTATTTTTAGAAGGAAATTTTGGCAAAATATTCTCTCTTTGTTTTTAGTGTATCCTTTTGGCCATTTTTGACCCAAAAAAACCCAGAGACGGATGGAGACCTAAGGGCTAAAACGTGTTTAGAAATCCAACATTGACAATGCTCAAACAAACACTTGAGACATCGTTTTGAGTTCTTTTTTGGCAATCATGTGCCAAAAATGATGTGGATCTGAATGCCAAATTGTCTCTCTGATGTATTTGTTGAGGTTTAATTTCTCACACAGCTAATTCGTTCCATTGTTTGTTTCCAATTAAATTGGAAAATATAATGCATGCTGCCATCATGACAGTAGATCAAATGATTTATAGTTGATTTCTTTCAATTTTTTGAAAATCAAAGTTATTTGACCAAGCAAGCATTATTTTCTTGATTTTGTGAGGTAAAAAATTGGCAATGTTATTTGTTTTTCCAGAAAATCAGAAAATTTAGATTAAATGGAACTGAAAAAAGCAGATTTGTCCAAAATGTTCTCCCAAAAAATCACCTCGTACAAAAAAATTCCCAGAAAAAGAGAGCTGATGTTAAGCTTTAAATATTTGTCATTCCTTTCGAAGGCAAATAAAAGAAACAATTTTTTAAAAAAAATGACGTGTAAATTTTTTGTGTTGAAATTTACATCTTGAACTCTTTTCAATATCAAGCCAATAGCCCCATCCATGATGGCATGTTTTGTTTCTTTAACCCATATGGGGATTTTTTGGTTAGGGTTTCATTTTGTCAATGGTCAGGCAAACACTCCTGGGTCCAATTCATGACTAGGCCATGTTCTTGTTATTTAATATAAGTAAATGTCAACACTATATGTCGCAACCCTAGCTTTGGGCTCGCGACCAAGGCAAAGGGGTTGCAAGGTTGCGGGCCAAGAGGAAGGAAGCCCAAGAGTTAACGCAAAGGCATTGCAAGGGTGCGGGCCAAGAAGAAGTCCGGGAGTCACATCATAAACTCCCGGGAGTGTTAGAAAGTGTGAGGGAGTATGAGGGAATGAACCCTCACACTCCCAAGGCAACTCCCACTTTGGGAGATGGAGTCCTGGTGGACTCTCAAAACTTCAGAGAGTGATTGCAGGGGTCAAAACCTAATGGATTGTGACGTTTTTTATATCATTGGAAAGCTCTTGGAGCGTAGATGTCTAAAATGGGCTCGCATTGCTCATTCATACATCTAAAACACAAGTTATGGCTAAAAGAAGGGTTGGGAGTCGAATTGCCAGTTTGACTCCCGATCACAAAAAGTCGGGAATTGACCTGATTTACTTAGCTGCAGGGGGCGTGCCACATATCGTTGGAAAAGTCTCGATGAGAGTTACAACTTTGCTTTAGATCGCATCGCGATCCGAGGTCTGTTCGCAAAGTTATGGGGCTCCAAAGTCGCGGGAGTCCCATTTGGCGCGATTTCGGGACTCCCACTCAGGAGTCCCGGGAAAAATAGTCATTTGGATGTAGCCTCCGTGGAGAGTTGCAGAGTATATTATAAGGGGGAAGGTGGTGGCTTCCCCCAAGTCCGGGCCGTGGTGAGTCTTGTGTGTTCGTGTTGCCCGTGGTTCGTCCTAGCACCAAGGGTGTTCCAACAATGCACTAACCACTTTGTGTGGGTTGTGTGCAGGCCCGTGTGAGTGAGTGAAGCTTGTCAACTCTTCCTAGTCCCATCCCAGAACTCCAACACGCCCCTCTACCCCTCAAAGTGTTGTGAGCTAGGGAGCGTGTTCCGACTCCTCCTTCTTCTGCTACTTTCTACTTGGGCTCACATTTGAATCCTTTAAGGAGTTGGGAGTGCGTCACTATAACACAAAATGGTAACCAATTCATTCGTAGTAAGGGATTACTGAGCCAAATCTATTTTAATTGGTCCCTCCATCCTATATTGGGTCTTGTCAAATGGCATCAGCCACATGGCTAGAGGTGGTTCCTTACATGTTAAATTTTGCACATAAGTTTTTGGGTTTTCAATGGGAGAGCATGTAAGTGCATGGTGGCTAATATAAGGGCTGCAAAAGAGATTAGGATGCAATCAGGTCATTACTTGATGTGTAATCCAAGCTATACAAATGCAATTGGAGTTGAAATTATGACTACACAAATGTGATCATTGTCAAAATTATGCTTTCACAATTGTGATGAGAGTTGAAAATGTGGCTACAAAAGAATGGCTACAGTTGAAAATATGGCAACATAATTACAATATTTCTAAGAGAGGGTGGAGGAAGAAACCAAGCACTACAACATGTCCATAAGCATAAACCTGCAAGCCTTCAAGGCAGTATGAACCCCAATCCAATAATGGATTTTTCCCAACAATAGTTGAAGGCTGACCTAAACATTAACACACATTAAAACCAACAACCTACTCTAGACAAGGTTAATGGAAAACATAAGCAATCAATCATTACATAAGAGATCAAATCCAAGAACAAAATGAAAATAAAAGTTGAATAGAAACAACAAGCAACATGCACATACATATATTAAGCCTACAGGTTGATGGCTTCAAAATCAATATTAAAAGAAACATGTAAACTAGTAGAAGAACACACCTAAAATTTGTTGTAATTATAATTCTCTGCAAATCCACACCATATCAACATTTATTGGTATGCCAATTTCAAATTGCAACATAAAATCAAAATGTGACCACAATATAAAACTTATAAATAAATCTTGATGACAAAATCCAAATGAGTTGTGAAATTAATTCTCATCTTGGTCTTGATGTATCGCAAGGTTGAGAAGGCTTGTCCATCCTCTACAAACCCTAGGGTAATCACTATAGAAATCTCAATTAACTGCAATTAGTTTGAAAGTCAATACTTCAACATGCCATTAGATTTTAACCTTTGCCATAAATGAGAAATGAGGTTTTGGTCAAAAGGTTAGAACATGCAAGCAATAGTGCAATTATTTTTCATAGTCGCAACAAAAAGTGAAGCTTGTTGATCCATTATAGTTGGACAAAATCCATTATTTATGTCAACATCATTGTTGTGTCCCACAAGCACTCCAAGGGTCAAAATTGAATTTGTCAGGGTCAATTTTTTTTCTAGGTCTTCACCATTGCTGTTAAGAATAACACAATTTAGAAGCTCACTCCCATTTTGCAGAATTGAATACACCAATGCAAGTTCATACAAATCAAATAGCCACCCACAAATCCCAAACACCCATTAAACACACATACTATCCGTAATGGATTATTATGAAATTTTGGAGCATGTTGTAAGCTTTGTGATGATCTCTTCATTATTCTTCAAAGCAATGAATATACTTGAAACACAGTCTTTTCGTTACCTTGTTAAACAATGCTTGTGATGCCTACTGAACAAGATGGGAATATAGGCTATGACGGAAATCATCATCTTAACAACCTCTCCTTGTAAAGTGTAGTGTTGTAACAACTTGAAGATCTCCACCATTGCACATGGGTGACAACTCATTCTAGTTGTTAATAGGAAATGTGATGATTAGAAAAAATGTAGTGTTATTGCAATTTGAAGATCTCCATCATTGCACATGAGTGGCAACTCATCCTAATCATCAATAGGAAAGGTGATGATTAGAAAATAGATGATAGGCATTTTAGGTGAAAGCCTAAATGATCTCATAATTGATTAGGTTGCTCGTAGTAAACACAACTTGCACATATGTGAAATTTTGTCACAAACACAAACATTGCTACCTACATGTTTCTGAAATCCATATGGTTATGGATATATGCCTCAACAAAATGACCAACTCACAATGTAGAGGGTGGCTTTCACCACACACACACACACACACACACATGTTGGGTATCACTATTAAATCCCTATTCAGGTCGTTCATACTTACAAATGGTAATTTCCAAACTCCAATTTTCGACTGCAAGAATAAAATTGTGGCTCTGTTTCATGAATTCTTTTTAGGGATCCATGTGGAGTGTGCGCTTAGGTTCCAAATGGAACTGACCAGGTAATTCCACGTCAATTTATGAAGGGCTTCAATGAAAATTACGCATGTAACAACCTCAAAGGGGGTGGAGGAAGGGGGGTTTCCGTCTAATGGAAACCGGGACCCAATGATGTGGACGTCTATATTAAGAGAGGTTATGATTATCTTTGGAAGGGACAGGTGGGCCACGCCTATTATGGCTAATTCACATGCAATTGACTGATATTCCTGCCTGATGCATGAGTGACGACATTTAAATTTCTTTCATAATCTGACCAATTGTATTATAACTTCACGTTAACACCGTGAGAGGTACAGCATTTAAGGGTAAAAGTGGGCCACAGTGAACCAGCACCCACCAGTTCGCCATGAAGGATGAATAGTAAGTGGTCAGGATACAGTTTTCTGTTGGGTCCCAGTTCACTAGCTAACCATGGTGGTTAGCTCAGTTGCTTTTTTTTTTCCTACCTACCTACTAACAACTCACAAGCAGGTTGTTAGTAGTTAGGTAGTAAAAACAGTCATTATCTATGTATAAACCATCTACTTACTTAGTAGTTACCTATTTTCCTACCCATCGACCTTATATAGGATGCCTATTTTCCTACAGAATTGGTTACCAAGGTGAAACCATCTCTTAACTCTGTTGAAGTTCATCCACAACTGAATAATAGCGGGCATCCAGTGGATGGTGCACTGGTGAGTTCTGGTTGACTGTGGCCGACTTTCTAATCCACTGGACAACATTTGGTTGCACCACTCTTCCTTTAGCAGAACTATTTTAGGGTACCTAAAAGGTAGGAAATGTAGGGACCTCCAATGAATCACGATTCTGTACATAAATTCATTTTATGAAAGTGAAATATATATCTTCCATATAAAGTTACCAGAACCAAGGGCCAACACCCATGGGGGCCAGTGTTTTTTTCCTAGCGAATTATCGCCAGATTTCTACTTAAAAAAAACCCTGGTTACCAAATAATAAGGGGTTTTAAAATTTAAGATCGCCTAAAAGCGACAGCAACTTTTTTTTGGGGGGAGTGTATCGCCACATTTACGTCTCCTGGCTGCAGTTTTAAGAGCTCCTTGAAATAATGTCGCCAACTTGACGAAATCTGTCTGAGTCTGCCTAGGGATGCTCGCCACCCTGACCCCATCAGCAAATTGAAAAAAAAACACTGATGGGTGGCCCAGGGCACAAAGAGCAGGCACACAACAACCCCAGGCGAGACGCTAAATACAACCCCCCCCCCCCCCCCCCCCCCCCCCCC
>Ga0209611_10000639_pt1 | contig 54219 bp, 46 predicted proteins | sample S1TSphgellanicum_3_FD_187693 | JGI IMG/M metagenome (GOLD analysis project Ga0209611, IMG submission 187693) | Host-associated microbial communities from peat moss isolated from Minnesota, USA - S1T2_Fc - Sphagnum magellanicum MG (SPAdes) (version 2) | ecosystem: Host-associated > Plants > Peat... | reverse complement strand
CTTGACTAGGATTGTAAACAACTAAGTGATGGCAAGAAAGCCTTGTGCATGACACATGTTTGGCAATTTTGGTCAAATCCTTCTTTGGTGCTTGGAATCTAATTGCAAGATACCACCATGTTATGTCTAACCATAAACATATTTCCAACCTTATGGAGCATGGACCTTATGCAAATGGTCATTAGATTGTGTATTGAAGAAACATATATATTGGTCAACTATTTCAAAATCATATCCAAACTAACTCTTGCTCTTCATTTTGAAATGAGAAGCGAAAAACCCTTATTAAGTAAGTTAGACTTTAAAGATTGTGTCTACCTAATTTGCTAGAAATAATTTAGACCAGAGTAAGCTTCTACACATACAAACCTACACAAGGTGATAGATGACACCTATATGTACATCCAAGGGGTGGACTACATTCTATTTGATAGATCAAGGTCACTAATTACTAATATAATAGAGTAAATTACTTGTACCTTCCAGGTCAATATCATCTTCCACAAATTGTTGCAAAAATGCAGTTTAATTTTCTGGATTGTGAAACTTCAAGATCATGGACAAGTGTCATCCAAGTCCAATATAACACCATAAATTTGGGATGATTTTATTGCAGGAACTTGGCTGGAAACAACTTTGATGGCACATTTCCATCTCTTTTGCTCAAATGTTCATATGATAATTTGCAAGGAGTGTAAGTACATACTGTAATCAATCTGCTCATGTTCATATGTTCTTGAATAATCATTTTGTGTATGTAACACCTGGCACATAGTGGAAATACAATTAAGTTGAATGTGCAAGAGTATGCAACTTTCTCTTAACTATCTACAGAGTTGCAGATTCATGAATAATGTATACCAGGATCTTGGAACTTAAATTTTAGCATGGTTAAAGCCTATCACTGTTTTTTTTAATGTAACAAATGTATATCCAATGAAAAATGATCCAATTAAGTTTGCCCAACATGTGTGTATATAAGCCTATGATCTATCCATGAAACATCTATGTAAAATTAGAAATAAAATTTTGATTATGGTGGGAAAATTAATCTCGGATGGTGCAATTTTGATCCTAATATTGTTTCATAATGATGGAACATCCATGGAAATAATTCTGAAGTGAGCATACAATTGGAACTTGTGTTAGGATGAGTAGAAGATCACATAGTATAGGCAGAAACACATTGAAAATTAAATCTTTGAACTAGCATAATTTTCACTTGTATTTAATGTTGTATATTCTGGATTAACATATTATTTGGTCATTCACTACAGATATTGTGATAACAATACCTTTGGTGGGATTTTGGATATGGAAACTTTGGATCAAGAGTATGCATTATTTTTGCCAAACATGCTGATTTCCTTGGTGAACAACAATATAACTGGACTCATGCCAAACAATGCCACTTATTCACCAGTCTTGTAAGTTTCCAACTTAAGTATGTTGTGTTTGAGTGCCATAATGCAATGTATATGTTTGATTCATTATAGAAAGTTTCTATACTATGGGTTGTGCATGTATCAAAATTAAGGGTACCTTACTTCACTAAAATGTAACGAAAGGAATGCAATATTTAAGGATTATAGTCTCTAGCACCCACATTAAATGCTTTTAAGTTTATAGAAATTAATGTAATTTCACACCTTAATAGGTTCAATGCCTAAATGTGAAACAGATTTTCATATCATACATCAATTCACCTTAAGTATATTAGGGCAAATTGGTCAATTTAACTAAACAAAGTTGGAAATGAAGTTAAAATGTATTGGCCTAAATGCCGATGCACCATTGTGAACACATTTTTATGCTCATCACTGGTCCTGAACTTAATGTGGGATTTCAATAAAAGGGCTAAGTTTGCACAATATTTTGAGATATTTTTAATTTTCCTTGAGTGATTGGATGAAAATACCCAAAATTCAAATTTGCTTCTATTGTTTCCCTAGAGTGTCATAACAAGTACATCCATGTAAATATAGAGTACATATCCCACAAGAAGTAATTTTAAATAGGACAAAGAAAATCAACTTCTTCATGGCAAGTTTAAATAAAGTAATGGAATTTCTTTTTTGCAGGCTTGGAGGGAATCCATGTTGTAACAATGCAAACTTGGAGTTATATTATGCACATTTGAATTGTCGATACAACTCAACAGGTGTCTCAATACCAAATATAGGTTCAAATACTCAACTATTGTTTACATCAGCTATGTTGACTTCAATATGTCTTGAAAAGTGATTTCAGAAATTGTTCAATTTTGGGGTCACATCAGATCACGTCATTTCTATCAAAAGAACTTGGTGAAATGGGGGTTTGTTTAATGGTTTATTTGTTAGTTCAAGGACAATAAAACACACATCATCAAACTCATGGCTTGTCCAAATTTTTACCTAATGGTGGTTTGAACATTCAAAGTACATTGTTAGATTATTTATTTGATGCCAACCATTGTCATATCATTATAGTTGAATGTTTCAAAGTTTGCAAAAAAATGACTTCTGTATGTTGAATTCAATTGTAAAAGATTTTGAAATTGATCTTTATGTGGGCTTGGAACAGGTCCTTCTAATTATAAGACAACACACAAGCTTATTTTGATACTGTCTTTAACACTTTCCATCTTTGCAATTGTTGGTGGAATCATTTTTGTGGGCATATTTTGGAAATATCATGCAAATTCATTTGATTTGCAACAAATTAAAAAAGGTACTCTTTCTGCATTTTTCAAAGATTCTCACATTTGTACAAATAGAGATAAACAAATAAAAGTTCACCTTATTTGACTATGCATATGTACTAACGTCGAACCCCATAGTAGTTTGTGACTTGCAATTTGATTACTTTCAAGATAAATGCACATTTTGATTTGTATTTTGAAAGCATATGGCATATTGGTACAACTAATTGAATGAGCTGCTGCTTTGCAGAATTTGCAAGGCAACAAGTGCAACCTACATTATATTCATACAATGTGCTTAGGGTGGTTACCAAAGACTTTCATCATGATAATGAGCTGGGAAAAGGTGGTTTTGGTGTTGTTTATAAGGTGAATTCTGCAATATCATGACCTTTTTATATTTATGAATGATTTGAGTACTATTTTGAATTGTGATCCCAATTTTTTAGTCTGATTTTAAGTTTTTATTTCACCTTTCCATTAACTAAGAAGCACTTTTTTTGCTTTGTCTCATAGGGGATCTTAGCAGATGGGACAGAATTGGCAATCAAGCAATTAATCAAATTTCAACAAGGAGTTTATGATTTTTTAAATGAAGTTGTAGTCATCACTGGTGTGAGGCATAGGAACCTTGTCAAGTTGAAAGGGTGTTGTGTACGAGGTACACAACGTTTTCTTGTGTTCGAATACGCGGAGAACAAAAATCTTGCTGAAGCTTTATGGGGTACGTTACTTTCTAATTAAGCCCTTATTTGCATATTAATATAGAAGGAAATTTTTAATAAGTTTCATATCATCATCATCCCACCATCAAACAAAGTTCGCATATTTTGTGTTTGCAGGTCAACGAGGGCAACAAACTTGTATCTTGGATTGGCCGAAATGATTGAATATATGTGTGGGCATTGCACGCGGCCTTGCCTACCTTCATGAGGATTCACAACCACGTATAATACATCGAGACATAAAAGCAGCCAATGTTCTTCTTGACAAGAATATGGATGCCAAGATTGCAGATTTTGGGTTGGCACGACTATTCCCAAATGATCAAAGCCATATATCTACACAAATTGCTGGAACTATGTAACAATTCTAACATACTACCCAAATTGTGATGATTAATGCCCAATTGGGTGGAACATTTGAGAATTGCATAATTCAATAATTATATTGCTTAAAATTAATTTTATTTCCCTTTTGTCAAAATTGGAACAATGATGTGAAGTTATATTATTTCCTAACAATTGTATCCTTATTCTTGTAGGGGATACATGGCTCCAGAATATGCAACACTTGGCCAACTCACCCCAAAGGCGGATGTCTATAGCTTTGGGATTTTGCTACTTGAGATTGTGAGTGGCCGGAAGAATATTGACACCACCTTAGAATCTGAAAAAGTCTACCTTGTCAAATGGGTATGTATGTTGATGTAACCCAATCCTAATTTTTTGTATATCAATTCTTCTTTTAAATTTGAAATCTATCTCTTTCCCATTTTGTGATTTTCTTGACTTAACATTGTGGTGGACTCAATCATTGTATTTATCTATTTGATGTGCTTGCAACTATAATTCCAATACTTATGAAAGCTTTGTTTTATAGTTCTAATATTTTAAATCTTATTAATAATTTGAATTGATGTGAATCATTATTTTAGGAAACCTTTCTTCTAAATCATTATTGTGAAACCTATTGCAGGCATGGTCTCTGTATGAAACAAATATGTTGACCAATTTAATTGCTCGAGACTTAGACATCACCATTTCGAAAAATGAAATAAAACAAGTGATCTTTGTGGCACTTTTATGTGTGCAAATTGATTCGACCAAACGTCCAATGATGTCACATGTGTTGGCTATGCTTCAAGGTGAAACGGAAGTTGATATCCATTTTATGGAACTTGGACTCTAGGAGACAAATCATAAATTTCAATCCATTTTACATGATGAGGCCATTCTACCACTACGTGAGTACATGTCAACTAATGATGGCAATAGTTAATTCTCGAATCATGTTGCAAACAGTAATTTTGAAATTGAACTTAGTGATCTACACCCAAGATAGATTATGTGCAGTTAATTTGTTGAATCCAACTTACAAAAAATGAATTTGCAATGAGTTCAAATATTGTTGAATTAAGGAACCACTCAATCCTTTCATTTAATACTTGGCTTTTTCATATAGATAATTAGTGTTGTTTGTGTTTTCATTTTTCTTTAGATGCTAATAGAAAAGTGTGTGATGTTTGAAAAGCCATTGAATGGAAACCTTGTGAATTGATCCAAAGGTAATGCACTTAGCATAATTTGTAGAGATGGATGTTTTTTTTTCTAAGTGTGAAAAATATTGTGCATAAATACAATATATCAATTTGCAGACATGACAAAAAGGGTGATGTGTTGATATCATTAAGTGTGTAGTATATACACAACTTCTAAATTTTTATCATCAATGAAAATAAGTGTCAACTCTTATAGATGAATTTTTTGACTATGAGAAGTTATATGATTATTCTATATTATTCATTTTTAATTATTAAAACTTATCTAAGTGATTTCCTATTCAAAAAAATTAATTATTCATCAATTGTAAGATTCTTAATTTTTATGATTCTCGAATTAGCCAAATCTGCATTCTGGAAATGGATTACTATTTTCAATGGCATCACAGCTCACCAGACCTCATAAGATCTTTCAATTCATGACCTTATGCAAATCCCAATTTTTTCTTAAGTTCCATATCGCACAATAGATAGCAAATATATGTTCATTTCAATGTTTCTAATTCTTCAAATGAACATGTTTTCAATATAAATAAATGTCTAATCACATCATTATATCTGCAATTTGGCCCCTAATATACTTTTTTTTTTCCCTTTCTGTGTTAAAAGCCTAAAATAGAATGCACCTACCCATTGAAATTCAAATTCCTTTTGTGATAGATGATTGAAACTTTGTAGGTTTTACCTATGCTGTTACATAATTAAGCATGACTTACATTTGTGAATAAGTACGTCAATCATTAAATAGTTAAAATTTGATTGAACTCGCAAATTGAGACATGTCAATCATCTTCAAATTTTGATGTGCAATTGTTCTTTCAAATTTCAACCAAGATAACTAATAACCTTGTTCAATATGGTAAATTGCCTAGTCTCTGATGACAGTGTTCATCTTACATGGAACAATAGTTGCTGGATATCATATATTATGACCTAGTTTGAATAATAAATAGAGCATAAAAGCGCTATTTTATTGTGGTGGTAGAAGTTGTAAACACATGAATGTGTTTTTTTTGGAACTTTTAATTGTTTTGCTATATATCTTGTCATACATAGTATAGACTTTTTGGTAGCATGTGGGTGATTCTACTAAAATGAGTTACATAGGTATTTTCACCATCATATTAGTGCAATTGCATGAAAACTTAGAAATTTTGTTTATCACCTCATGTATTGCTAGTGGGATTTTTTCAATAGACATATCAATTGTTTTCCATGTGAAATGCGGCGTAACTAAGTTGGACATATTCCATAGCAATATTCAGCACTTATCTGTTTTTCAAAAGAAAGAATGGGTGGATAAGGGTGTGAGATATATGCAGCCTTGATTGACAGTTCTAAAAAAACAAATAACCAATCAAATAACCTTCTTTTTAAATGTTAGTTTTTTCATGAAACTAGTCAGTTCTTTGATTTTTAAAATTATCAAAAAAATCAAAGCCAAAGGTTTCTTATTTCCAAAATGTTCAAAAATAAACTAAAACTAAAAGTTTTTAACAAAATGAAAAAACCACACAAGATTGATCTAGACTAGTGTTGGATGGGTATTAGAAACAACTTGAGAATTGAGCAAAGTTTCAAGCCAATTCTCACCTTGAATTTTGCTAGGTATCACCCTTGGTGATGCTTTGTTTGAAACTTGCCCCACATGCTATCATTGGAAAATTAACTTTTGAAAATAGAAATTATATTTTGATATTCTATTAAGGTACTAAGGAGTAGCAAGGTCAAGGTATTAACTAATATGGTATTAAATATTAAAAATTCATTGGATTATTCTCAATCATTAAAACTTTTACCATTAAGATAATGACACATGACACACCATGGAATGTTCATTGACCTTTTTGACATGTGTCCATATTTAAACACCAATTATATGGTGACAGATGACAATTAAAGCTCACTTTTTTATTTTAATATATTAATTAATGAAACCTAGATCATCTAATTTAAGGTTAATAAGATGTTGACATGTGATGCTTAGGTAGGTAGGTAATTATTACACTCTACTAAATAAATAGGTAGGTCTAAACATAATAGGTAGTTTTGGGATAATCTAATTTTATTTTTGGCTTTAACCATTTAAAGTCAAGTTTTTTTAATTAGCTTGTTCACAATGGTACTTGGTACTTGGTTTGTGAACATGGCTATTGCACCTACTTATATAGCATGCAAAATTTGATTTGAAACCAAAAGATACAAGATAAAAAATTCAACGACAAACATCACCAACTTAGTCGCATATTGGATGCGACTACTATACTAGTATTTATGTTATGTATTAATCTAGTTTACTTATTAGCTATATATCTATATATTGGAAATAATAATAATAATAATAATAATAATTTTAAATGATTCATTTACACTAGCAATATTAGTTATTGCAATTATAATTAATAATTTTTAAAAATAATTATGATCACTTGAAATGATTAATAATTATTATTATTTTAATATTATTATTTATCTTAAAGTAACAATTAGCTTAAGATGTTTAAGTACTTGTAGGTTAACTACTGTAAGCTATTTACCATAGTATTTTAACATTAAAAATAATAATATTTATAATATTTATTGAAAAAATATATATCAAAAAATTATTATTAAAATTATAAATAATACTTATGATTATTTACAATATATATTATTATTATTATTATATTATCTAATTAAGTTAATAGCTATATAACTAACCTAGGTTAGAATATTTGTAAATTAACTAGTGTATCCTATTAATAGTAGGTACATTAACATAAATAATAATACTTAATATATTATTACTATTACAGTCAAAATAATTATAATAACATTTTATAGTAATTAGTTTGTTAATACTATTTATTATTACTAAATAATTAATATAGAAATTAGTAGACATAATTTTAATTTTAATACATTTTTAGTATTTATGATTACCTAAAATATTGAAATTTTAATGATATTATAAAATTAATTAATTATTAATTATTAATATTAATGTTTTAATTAATTTAGCCATGGTTCATTTAACCTATTATTTAGTGTAAAACATGAGTAGTTTAACTTCTTACTTCTATTATAATCAAGATAATTTATTTATTCAAGGTCTAGTTTAGGTTTAACCTTGGTTAATGTGAGTTTAACCAATGTTTTATCTTAGCTAACTTTAATTAACATGGGCTTAGCTTTAGTACTATACATAGTTTAGGTAGGTATATTAAGTATATTCATTTAAATATTTATTAATTTAAATCATTATTTATATGACACATGTTCATGTTGTACACATTTAGTTGCATGTTAGTTGCACACACAACCGTACGACCCAAAAATTATACAATACCAAATTTGTAATTACAAACATGACCAATATCGTTGCAAACGATATCTAGCTGCATAATAGGTACATAGTGATTAATTGCAAATGATAAGATTTTTACCAGTGTGATGAATGAACTACATTTCACACCCTTTGTGGTCCAACAAGGGAAAGCCACAACACAGAATCAAAAGACAACCAAACTGATGAATCACATTGCAAAAAATTTGGGTGCCATAAGCAATGTCCCAAGTGGGGGCTTTGCCAAGATGACCATCAAGGTAAGGCTACTGGACTCCTTCGTGAAGAAGGAGATCAAAACCAAATGGGTGAAATCATGGTTACACCAAATGGAGCCATCTATGGAAACCCAACACCTCAAAACTGACAAGGAGTGAATTCATTTCGCTCAAACCCTATTGAAAGAGCACGTGTGGGAATGGTGGCTATCCCAAGCAAGAGACACCCGACCTACTTGAAATCTTCACTTGGGAGGAATTTAAGTTACAGCTAGACAGGAGGTTCATGTTACACCACTTGGTGCTCTAGGTTGTCATGGAACTCTTAGAGTTTACCCAAGAGGAAAATAGGGGCTTGTTGGCTGCCTATGTCCAAGACTTTAGTCGCATGTTGATTGTAATCCCCATAAAAGATGAATATGCACAAAAGTTAATCTTCCTACATGGACTCAAGCCTTGGGTGCAAAAGATAGTCTACCAGAAGATTGATATTTTGGAAATGTGCCAAGGGCTAATGAAGATGGAGTGTAAGGAGGATGAGGCTCTCTCACACCCCAAGGGTGAAACTAGAAGCAGGGTCATTCAAACAAATCAAGCCGACCCAAACAGTGTGAACAAGATTCACAATAAACAAAAGTGGGGCCAAGGTAAGCCAAGGCCTCAAAATGACAAGGAGAAGTTAGCGAGCAAAAAGTTGTCAATCAAAAAAGCAAAACAAGACTTGTCCAAAGTCAAATATTTTAATTGTGATAACAACGGACATTTGGCGAAGGACTACACCAAGCCACTTCGAATAAGTGAATGCATTACCTAAGGTAAGTTGATTCTCCAAGGGGGCTTCATGACTGAAATAGGGGCACGTGAAAGTGAAGCCTCCAATTAGTTAAAACTAAATTGTGAAATGATGAACTTATGTATTATCTATTAGATTCACAAGGCATAGTTAAAGCCTTGCTTAAGGTAGCATTAAAAATCAAGTTGTTTTGCATGGGAATTCAATTTTTTGAAAACTTCGCCATGTGTGACTTAGATAATTTTGGCATAATTATAGGAAACACATTTTTGGATGCTTATGAAGCAGCCATCCTTTGTAATGGAGATAAGTTGAAAGTCTATGCCAATTGTGGCTCTAAATTAGTGAACTTGAATGTGAATTATAATTTTACATTGGTAAAAATGGGAATGAACTTGGTTGCTTTGGCTAGTGAGTTAGAGTCACTTAGTTTTCTGGTTTTGATGTCTTTGAAAGTCTCCCAGGGGGAACCTAAGCCACAAGGGGGGAAGCAACCCCTCGCTTTTATTTTGGATTCACTTAATAAATTTTTGAAAGTTCTAATAAATGAACTCCGTGATGCCCTTCCACCTTATAGAGAGGTTGACCATAAGAAGAAGTGGTACTTGGATCGGCCCCACTATCCAAAACACCTTATAAGTTAAACCAAAAAAAACTAAAAAAACTCAAAAATTGAATGACCTCCTTAGTTGACGGTATATTTGGCAAAGTAAGTCGCCATATGGGTGCATGTTTCGTTTGTGGATAAAAAGGACAACAAGTTGAAAATATGCATTGATTACCATGCCTTGAATGAAATAACAATTTTAAAAAATTATCCTTTGCCCGCATTGACGATTTATTGGATCGACCCAATGGGGCCAAGTACTTTAGCCAAATTGATCTTGAATCGAGGTACTTCCAAATCCACATTGCAGATGAGGACATAGAAAAAATACCAACAAGGACCAAATATGGCCCCTACAAGCTCCTAGTGATGCCATTCAGGTTGTGCAATGCTCCGTTAACATTCACAACCCTCATGAACTCTATTATCTATGAAAAGTTGGATGAATTCATGATCATCTATATTAATGATATATTAGTGTATTCCAAGACAATAGAGGAACATGTAAAGCACTTAGAACATGTTTTGAGTAAGCTCCAAGAAAATCAATTCTTTGCCAACAAGGTGACAAATGAATTTGCTTAAGAAAAGATTGACTTCCTAAGGCATATACTGTCACGGGAAGGGTGAGACCCAACCTTAAGAAGTTGGAAGTCATATGTGATTGGAAAAGGTCAGTCATGGTCAAAGGAATTTGATCCTTCCTAAACTTGGCTAACTTCTACTAGAAGTTTATAAAAGGGTTTTTGCAACTTGTGAAACCACTTTCAAACCTCTTTAAAAAAAAGTTATCCTTCGAATGGAAGGAGGAACAACAAAAGGCATTTGAGGACTTAAAGAGTAAACTTTCGTTCACCCTTGTGTTAAAATTCCCGAACTTCACCAAACCATTTGAAATCCACACTAATGCAAGTGACTTTGCCATTGGTGGGGTGCTCATGCAAAATGGACACCCGATTGCCTTTAAGAGCAAGAAGATTTGTGGGGCCCAACTATGATGGCCAACTCATGAAAAGGAGTTGTACATCGTCATGTGTTGCTTAAAAACGTGGCAACACTATTTGGGGACGCATAAAACTAAGGTCTAAATGGACAACATCTCCTTTGAAATGCAATTAAAGGCCTTAGCAAAACAACTAAGATGGCATGACATATTAACATTGTTGGATGTGGAGTCAATCCACAAGTTAATATGGGATAATGTAGTCCCCAATGCACTAAGTAGGAAAAAGGAATTTCATCCAATTGGAAAAACCTCCAACCAAGACCTAGGCATTAAGGGCCATCTTCAAAGGTGAAAGCAACCTAAAATGAAAGATTAGGGAAAATTTAAGTGTAGGATCCGCTCTTTTAATGTTATTTTAAATAATTGCATAAACATCAGAAGGTAGAAGACATCACCTTAAAGGAAAGACTCTTCAGATGGAAGCAATCCCAAATCTATGTGCCAATAAGAAAGCTACACACAAAAATCATGCAAAAGGAGCATGATGTTCCCATGGTAGGACACCATGGTGAAAGAACCACAAGAGTGGTCATGGAAAAGAAATTTATTAGTTTGAAATGAAGTAGGATGTAAAGCATTTTGTGTGCATTTTGTGTCAAGTGTTAAAACATGAAATCTATATAAAAGAAAAAATATGGGTTATATAGACTTCTACCAATTTCGAACGAGCAATGGGAAAATGTGTCCATGGACTTCATGACCTAACTACTTGAATGGAATGAGACGGATGCCATTTTCATGGTAGTCAATCAATTATCCAAGTTGACTAAAATGGCTCAAACTAAAATAATTGCAACAACTTTTGATTTAGCTAAATTGTTTTTTAATATGTGGGTCAAGCATCATGGGATGCCACAATTTATTATTAATGATACAAATGCCAAGTTTACGATGAACTTCTATAAACATTTATTCTAGAAGGTGGGTATGAAATTATTGTCCAATACAACATTCCACCCACAAACCAATGGCCAAACAAAAAAAGGTCAATGGGGTGTTAAACAAATATTTCAAAAATTATGTTGGTGCCTATCAAAACGATTAGGGTGAACATTTAGGCCTAACAAAGTTTTGTTATAATTTCATAATGTATTCGGTGACAAAAATGTTTTCATTTAAGTTAGAGTTGGGAAAGGAAACCAAGAAATTGATGGACTTAACCATTCCCATGGGAAGTATATATCATTCCAAGGAAATTATGGAGATGGTCAAAAGGTGTGAAGAAAAATATGCCCAAGCCAAGAAGCTCCTAGAGCAAGCTCAAAAACGATATGGGAAACATGCCAACAAAACATGAAGGCATGTTGAGTTTGAGGTTGGGCAACATGTGTGGCTAAACATTTGGGATTTTAAAATGCATGATGGACTGACCCCATGTTTAATTGCCAAGTGCGTGAGGTCTTATGAGACTTTTCATAAAATCGCACCCCAACATGTACACCCCAAAGTTGCCAACTAATTTTATGGCACATCTGACCTTTCATGTCTCAAAACTCAAGTTGTTTTTATAAGATGATCAAAGACTAGAGTGGTAGCAAAAAATGTAGCTAGAAGTGGATGCCATCGAACATAAATTAATTGTTAAAATCAAAGGCATATTCTGTGCAAAACAAACATGCTTTAAAGGCAAGGAACATTTAGTGAAATATAAAGGCTTCCATCACAAGGAGGTAATATGGATGAAGCTTATTCACTTAAACCACTTGCCAGAAATGGTAAATGAATTTGAATAGGAAAGGGGTCATGAACTTGGAGTGAAGAAAACTTGAAAGAAAAAAAAGAAACCCACGTGCAAACAATTTAAGTGTTGATGAAGGCATCAACTTTTAAAGTGGGGGAGAAGACCCACAAAATTAACTAGTCATTAATGAAGGTTAAGGGTTTCTACAAGCGTGGTCAATTGCAAAAAGGCTAAGGTTCACGGGGAGCTATTGGATGGGATATGTAAGGGAGTGTCAACCAACGAAAATGGACTTGGAATTGAATTTGAATTGAAAAACTTCAAGGTTGGATCAAGCAAGATTGGGGTGGTGGTGCATGCAAAAAAAATGGCACGTCCTTGAGTGGAGAAGTTAAATTTCTTGTGCATGAACTCACAATTCATGTCCCAATTGGGTAAAAGGGATTTGGACTATAGAACCCAATCCAACACTATCTATTGGGACATTTGCAACCCTTGTCTGGCATGTTGGTTGGAATTTATAAGCTAAAAACTTGAAACAAGTTCCAAAAATGAAAGAAATGATGGTTGAATAAAGGGGATTTGATGGAAGATTCTAAGTGAGCACATAGGGTGAAAACGAAAACATACCTAGTAAAACCTCTTGCATTAAAAACACAAAGACATAGTGCAAATTAACTCTCACGATCAGGAAGTAGCTAATCTAAAAAGGGGTTAGGAGAAAAGACGACGAAAATGCCTAAGGCGATCACCCTAGAAAAAACATTAACACGGATGTTGACATCTTTAAACTGGGGGAGAATGACATGCCCTTTTAGATGGATCCTCTGGTGTGCGAGCTTGCATAGTTGGGGCCCAAGTCTAGACCACCATGGGGTGGCCCCCATGGTGGACTTGGTTTACAAATTTAAATGTTGGATTAGATTTGACTCCTGGTTTGACATACTCACAAGTCGCATGGGTGTCAACAAATGAAGGTTTGAAGAAGGGGGTTCAAAGCATTGGTGTTGGCACACTAAGTCCTTGAACTAAGTGAAGTCTGTGGTTAGGCCGAAAGACGAAAGATGGTAATCTTAGGCAACAAGGCCTTGGACCACTTGGGAAGTCCATAAAAGTATTAGTCCCACCTGTCTAAGGGTCAAAGTTAGCCCAAGGTAACAAGGTAAGTCTAAGTGCCAAAGCTTACCAAATGTGTGGTTTTCCATGTGCAGGTAATGTAGGTGTTTAAAGCAGCACACAAATGGAATAGGGTGATGTAGGAATGGCACCAAGGCATGAAAGGGTGAGAAATTTCCAAAAGGAGACAATTTTTGTCAAGGTTTTTAATTTCACGTCATTATTTATATAAGTAAATAAGAAAATTAAACAATTAAGTAGGTTGGAAGTAAGTTGGTAGGTAGGTTGCAATATAATAGGTAGATAAATGAAATAAGAGGTAGGTACATAAGAGGTCAGAGGTAAGTATGTTAATAGGTAACCTAAACTACCTATTTTGGCTTAGGTCATAGTTAGGTAGGTACACAAATAGGTAGGTAGGCTTAAGTAGATAAATAGGTTTAAGCTACCTGCCTACTTAGGTCTACCTACCCAACTTAAGTAATAATTAGGTAGGTAGGTAGATAGGCCTTGGCTAGGTCTATTTACTTAGGTTTAGACACCAAACTTAAGTAATAGTTAGGCAAATAAGTAAGTAGGCCTATGTACATAAGTAGGTAGGTAGACCTAGGTTATTTACCTAGCCTAACTAATAGCTAACTAGTTTGGCCAATTAATTAACATAATATGTTCAATTTGATTAGAAAACTATTGGTCATTTTGACCATACATGTCATTTTTCTCTATCCAATTTAATTAAATGTCCCATTTGATTAAAACCCATTGACAAAGGAGGTCAATGTTTGTTCAACTTGATTGGATGTTCAATTTGATAAATAGTTAAATAGGTCATTGTAATGTAGTTCACTAATAAAAAAATACACATGTCATGTAGGCTACATGCTTCTAGTCAAAATGGGCACATTCACTAATCAAGGTAGATAAGGTAATCAACTTGGACAATTTTTAAAACCATGAATTATAGCTATTATTTTTGTGGTATTACAATAGACTAATTGAATGACCCTTTAATCAACTTGCTCTTGAAAAAAATGAAAGCATATATCTATGTGTTTAAATCTTTCATGGAACTTTGGATTTTGCACCAATCAATACAAGATTGATTGTCATACATGAGTTGAATAGGACATTGGATAATAAGTTTGAGATCAAACATTAATTGGTAAATGCATAATGTTTCCTTAGTTGCACTTGCAATTGCCATGTATTTAACTTTAGTATTAGAAAAGGCAACAATGGATTGTCTATTGGATTGCCATGAGATGTGACCATTGGCATGTTGAAATGAATATTCCAATAATGGAATGTCAATTATCAATGTTTTTGGCCCATTTAGAACTGCACCATCTAATGGAAGATGTGGAAAATTTTTAAGATGTAATGCCATAGATAAGTATAACCTTGATGTACATTAAAACCATTTTGTGGTAATTTGATGTTCAAGGTCTACCATTGTGCATATTGTAACATTCATAAGACTTCCAACAATTTTGTAAGGAACATCTTTCATAGTAATTACATCATTGGCAAGAATGGGTGCCATACTTTTGTTAAGTTTAAAATTAGTTTGTTTGGCTTTGCTTTTGGTAAAGCTGAACCTTTTTTTTAAAATCCATAAATGCTCATACCATATTTGAGGAAATTGCTTCAAAATGTATAACTTATGTAAAAGATGGCATGTTTTATTTTTTGCACCTTGTTATATATAGTCTTTAGGATGTTGCATGAATATTTTTTCATGCAAAATGCCATTTTGAAAAGTCATATGGACGTCCATCTAATGAACTTCAAGACCCAAGGTTGTAGAAAGGAAAATAAAAATATGAAGACAATTTGATTACATGACAAAAAGTTTCATGGTAGTCAATTCTAGGCTCTTGAAAAAAAGTCAAGCCAAAAGTTGAACTTTATATTCAAGTATGGAACCATTAGAATTGTACTTCTTATGAGGACCCATTTGCAACTTACTAAAGACCTATTTGGAAATAAATTATTCAACCACCAAATATTATTCCAAATTTAAAAATTATATTCATCATCGAGGGCTCCCTTCCACTTGGAAACATTTGATAAATATACAACTTCCTTAAATGAATGTATTTCATTTAGTTCTATCTAAAACACATAAACAAAGTTCAAATGGTCTTTATATTGGGGGTTTGATTTGAATATTCGAGTTGGTTGTCCTTATGGTTAGAGGTTTGATGAAGTTGTTTTGGGAGCTTCATTTAGATTGGGCAACCATTTTATGTTGGTGGAGTTCACTTTGTCTTAAGGATTGAAATGAATCTCAAAAATGGTGAGCTTCATGGTCTAACATTGGAGGTGTGCTTGGTACAATGGGTTCTATAGTCTATGGATGTTATGCATTGAACTCTATTAAAGACTCGGGCACTCTTTGAACAATTGGGATTGTAGTAATTTCTTTTTGAAATTCACCATTAGGAAACATATATAAAGCTTTCATCTTTCCCTTTGTTGGGTCACAAATAGAGGCATCACATGTTGCCCCTTTTTTCTTCAAAAATAGGGTGGTAAGTCCTAATTCCTAGTTCTATGCATAAACACATACAAAACAAATATCAAAATGATCAATAAGCTACTAACAACATGCCTAGTTCTACTTACCACATTTTCAATTATATTAACAACATTTTTTTAAAAATCCTAATAGGTTTTCTACCTACATGTACTAACCCAATCTTGTATGCAAAAAGGAATTCTTTTTTAGTTTATGACACAAAACTTCTACCTATTTTGCCATATAAATTTAGTGCTTTAAAAAACACCAAACTTGCAAAGAAAAAATAATACAAAACCAAAGCAAGGAGGATGGGAAATGCTACCCCAATTCCCTCCAAAACCCCATTTGGAATAACAAGAATTCAAAAACAAATACCATATCTCCCAATTTGAACAAGTTGTCAATATGTTTACCTGTCCAATATTAGCCTACCTACCTATCCAATCCCATCATGCCTACATGTTCCCCTAACACATGGCTTGTTCATTAAAAACCAGATTTTTTCTAAAATTACATTTTTGTTTTGTTTTGTCATAAAGTCAATAGGCTTTACGACCTTCTATCTCCCCATAACCCAAGAAGATGCATTCATGCAACTTCATTCCCAATTTATGGCAAATTCTATAAGAATATGTACATATGCCAAACAACCAAAAGCTTAAAATTGTTCACATCCAATTTGACACCATACCAAGCTTCATATGGTGTATTATCTTTTAATCTTGAGGTGAAATCTTTGTTTTGAATAAAACACGTTATAGCCACTATTTCACCTTAGAATCTATCAAATAATTTTGCATGGTGCAACATAATCCATGCACCTTCAATTATTATTTCTTTGTTTTGTGAACCCATTTTGCTATGGAGTGTAAGGCACCTTAATTGGCTTTAGGATTCCATTCAGATCACAAAGTCCATTTAATTTTTTATTAACAGATTCACCACCATTATCCATGCAAAGATTTTTTTTCATCTTAGGTTTGGTTTTCCATTATGGCTTTTAAAAGTTAAAATTTTCAAAAACTTTTGATTTATGTTAAAACAACATGATGATAAATCTAGATTGGTCATTGATAAAAATAACAAAATATTTAGTCCCTCCAAGAGTTGCAGTCCTCATTAGTCAACATACATCTAAATGGATGAGTTCCAAAACTTATTTAGTTTTTCTTTTGTCATGGAGAAGGAATTTTATTTTTTGTTGTTTACCATACAAGCAACTTTGACATTCAAACGGTAATGTGGAAATAAAATTATTTATTCTATTAACCATCTATTTGGTTTTCATTAACTTCACTATTTGCAAATTAGAGTGACCAAATCTTAGGTGCCACTTCATTGTATCTTTATCACACCCATCTTTTATTTGTGTAAAATTTAAAGCAAGGTCTTCACATGTGATTCCTTTACCAATGAGATACCCTCCTTCATACATTCAATATGTATGTGCATATAGCTTGGTTGTTGTGAAGTGATGACACATTTGTCTTGAATGAATTCAAACTTTAAGCCATTTTGAGTTGATTTGCCCAACAACACTTTTTCTGAGAACCTCAACACGTAATATGTTTCTTACTTTTGTATTCAATTTGGAAGTTACCTTGATTAAAACGTTACCAATGCCAATTGCTTATTGGGTTTTTGTCATCCCCTAAATGCACCATCATTGGATTAAAAAATTCATTATAGGATGTGAACCATTCTCATTTTGGGCTCATGTGTTTCGTTGTTCCAAAGTGCAAATACCACATTTTGGGTGATAATTGGTTACTTGCTAAATATATTTTAAACAATTATGGGGTATTTTTACAACACTATTTAAGGTATCATTCACAACATTATTTTCTTGGGTCCTAAAGAAACACTTTGCTCAATCCACAATGCAAAATTGACATTCCTTTGCATGGTGGTTTAGTTTTTTACAACAAAAACATATTCCATTTATCCTTGTTTGAATATTTTGGTTTTGAAAGTTCAAATTGGACTTTGAATTGTCACTTTGATTACCTTTCCCTCACTATGTTTTCTATGGCTTCTCTATGATTTCAAAAATATATCTCCATAGTTGAATTCGAGAAGTTACCATGTCCAACAACTTTTTGCTTAATGCATGACATTATTGATCAAAAATCAAATTGGGTTGAAAACTCATTGAATTTACAAAACCACTAAAAGACTTTGGTAAGGCACATGTAATAATTGAAGTGTGAGTTCTTCATCAAAAAGTGTAATTTTGGCTCCTTTTAATTGATTTTTCAGATTTAAGGAATTTTCCAAGAAAGATGTGACTTTTTCCTCATCTTTCATTTCCAATTGGGATTTTTTTAAAGACAACAATTGATGTTTTGTTCAAATGTGCATACATTAATTTGAAGGCATCCCACATTACCTTTGCAATTTTATGTGATTTGATTACTACCATTATTTGGACATCGTCTACATTAATAAGAATATCAAACCTAGCTTTTATTGTCTTTTGACTACCATGCCTTTTGTGTGGTAGGATTTGTGATATTTAGATTGGGTTCCATACCATCAATTAAAGGTACTAAATCATTCCTTGTTAAAATCATTTGTAATTTGATATTCCAAATTGAGTAAATAGACCCATTCAATTTTAAATTTTATAATCACCTTGATTATTTTGTGTTATTGTTGTTAATTTGAGAAAAAATTATCTTCCCTATTTTTTTTATGTCATAAAAAATTTGTCAACAATGTATGTAATTTGACCATAAATTGATTCTTTTAACATTGTTTTCATTTTTCTATTATTTCATATTGATCTATTGGCATCAAATAATACATGAACTCAAAGAAAACACCATGCTAGAATTTTGCAAAGAGATATTTTTTTCTACATGTTCTTGCACTTTGTATTTTTGTTGTTACATGATTAAATTAGATTTGATACCATATTAGGATTTTCAAGGAGCAAATTAAGACTTACACTATGAGAAAAAGGGGTGTTTTACAATTGGCCTCGCAACTCAATTTTTGAGTTGCATCGGACACTTACAATTCACCATATATATGGTGCAACTCATTATAACTCAATTACAACTTTGTCACAACTCTTTTTCAAGTACTATGCAATTCCCCTATGACTACATTCATAATGTCATGTTGACATCATTTTTCATCCATCCATCAAAATTTAACATGTGGCACTATGAGGATTTTTCGTGATTTTTTTAGAATATTGATATCCATCGTCTATTATGATTATTCATTTTCAGTGGTCTTGGATTATGACACATGGCATAATCAAAAGTTGCCATGTGGCATATTAATTGAATTTTGGAAACAAATATATATATGTACCTAGGTAGGTAAGTTGATGTAGTTCCAACCTACTTACTTACCTACCTATTCACCTAACTACTTACTTACCATCTAGGTAGGTAAAAAAGTGGGACCTCTTTACTTAAGTAGGCAAGTAGGTAGGTAGGAAGGTAAAATACTAGAAGAGTAGGTGAATTAAAGAGTAGCCACATAAGTTTTTTAATTTGTTATGTGTTTGCCTTTAGGGTTAAACTTTTATGAGCTCATCCCAGCATGGCACATGTATTTTAATGTGAAAATGCAAGACGAGACACCTCCTTTATATAATTTGTGAAATGAGATATTGAAGACAAAGCATATGGGTTAAATCTTTTAGTGGCACCCTAGTTGCAATTGAGTTGTAACTACCAAAAAGAATTCCCACATGTTGTATGTTTGATTTTAATTTTGAAATTTATAATTAATCATTTGACATAGTCATTTGGAATTTAAATATTTGAATTAAATGTATGATAATTAATAATCTAAATTTATTATATGAATTAATTAATATAATTCAAGTAATTAATTATGGTTATAATTGATGATCTGAATTCAAATAAAATTCAATAATTACTCACCTACATTAACAAAGTTTGTTATCTTATTTGAAATAATTGATTAAATTTATAATTAGTTACTGAGTTTAAGTAATTAATTAAAGTGGAGAGGAGGGGAGGGAGGGGAGAAGAACTTTGCGTTTTATTGAACCATGATCTTAGTAAAACCTTTTAAGGTAAAACCTTCAACCTTCTTGATATGTCTTACATAGTGTGCTTCCATATTTTTGGTGGTTTCACAAACAAAACACAGATCATCTAAAAAGCTAATGGTCGTTTGGTAGCTACTAAAGCATAAACAACTTGCTTTTTGGATCCAGCTAATATAGCACGATGAGCCCAAGTTACGGCAGCTCCAAATGAAAGTAAAATAAATAGAACCTGTGAATCCATCATTAATCCAATAATAAATCTATTTTTATTGGTATAAACCTGAGAAGGAAACTAAAAAGGAACAATAACATGTGATTGAGTTTATTGCATTGTACTATGAAGTTTTGCTTGCTTTTAATTCAAAGGCTGCCAGACCTCCTACAAAGGAAAGAGAGTCAATTGAACATTTCAACCATTTTATTTATTATATGTATTAATTAAATATTAATCAATCAAATTTGATTAATGAATTCATATGAATATTTTATTATTTATTTTACTTAATTAGTTCATGGTAGTTAAGTATATTACATATTAATTACTAATTTAAAAATTAGTAACAAATAATTCATTTAGGAATATTAAATAATAAACATGAATTTGAGTAGAAGACATTGAGATATTCAAAGATATATTCATATGTACACCCTTGATGAATGTTCAATAAAATATATAAATTTTAAAAAATTTCAATTCAAAAGTAGACTTTCACCTTTCATGAAATTCTATGGTTTGATATGTATGTATACCAACATAATATTGTGAATTCCAATGTAGTGAAATATTATTAACACAACAATTGAACATCAATCACAAAAAAATAAGATTATAATATTTACTACATTATTTAAATTTTAGTTATTTAAATAATTATGAAATGAGTTATTTTAATTAATTAATTCCATAAAGGAATCAATTCATATCATTGAAACATTCGATAATCTAATTCAATTTTTTTTGAAATGTATAAGTAATCATATCTATATGTACATACCCATAAACACCATTAAAATCCAACTAAAGGCCTGCATTTACACTTTTAATGAATTGCATAATTTGTAAAAAATTTAATAGTACGAGTTGCCACATAGTTGACAATTAATTTTACATGAGTCGAACACTCTAGTTCCAAAATAGTGGACAAGTAGTCTTTATGTAGTGAAACCATGGTGGCACATTTAATTATAACTTAGTTGTAAAACTAGCCAATTTAGTTGACTTTTAGTTACAAACAAGTTGTAAGTTCCAATTGTTATGGATTTTTACTTAATCGTACACGTGACACGATCGTATGCATCGACGTCATATGCCAGTTGCAAAATAGTTGTTCATTTAGCGTTAAAGTTACACTAGTTGCAATACAATTGAAATTAACCATTTCATTACAACTTGCGATCATGGTCAAATTATAATTGACTATCACCATATATACTTTGTGTACATACGCCCATATAGAGTCCAAGTAGCAACTACTATGCAACTAAATTACAATTATGAAATATTTTGACGTGGCATTTCAATTGTTAATTCATCGTATTTCCATATTGTAATTATACCCTAGTTACACAATAGTTTCCATGACAATCTAATTACATGCCAATCTAGTATCCGTGGACATGATTTCTCATGGTGTTATAATCATTACAATAATTGAATTTATTTTTTTAATGTTCACAAAATAAAAATTTGAGAAATAATGTTCCAAAAGTTATGGCCATTAAGTACAATCATTCACAAATGTAATTTTTTTGAGCCATTTATTGAATTCCACTCATCATGGCAATTTGTGGCTACAAATGGATGTTGATTGTGAATCAACTACACAATAAAATGATAAAAGTTTTCCATGCTTGAATCAATATTTCCAACAACAAAATAGGGAGATTGGCAAAGGAGCTTGTGATGTATAATTGATGAATCTTGTCTTTGCTTGATTAGGAAATGCAATTAAACACCTTGCACAATTGCACCAAAGTCCCAAAGTTTATCATGTAATGTCCAAAACTTTTTTCTAAGTTTCCTTTGCAAAAGAATTCATAAAATTGTGAGAAAGTTCTTAGAATTGAGAGATGGCAAAAAACAAGACGGATGTAATTATTTTGCATGAGATGAAAAATAATGATGTACAAGATCAAATTGAGATAAATAACTATGGCAAAGGATAAGACAAACTTTAGAAAAATGAAGACACAAAAAATGATGAAAAAAAAAAGGCATAATATGAAAAAGTGATAAAGAACATTCTGATAGATGACAACAATTTATCATTATCCCCAACCACACCCCCTCCAAAAACACCTTTAAACATAATTCGATAATTTAATTCAGAAAATTTATCTTGGAGTTTTGTGATGTGTTTACTTCTCATTTGTCACCATATTAATTTGGGGTGGTGATTAAAGGAAGTTGTGAGACCATGATCCATGGTATTTGGGCCACTTTGGATGCCCATCTTGATTGAATGGTGCTCTAGGTAAACATTGCAAATGCTTTCAACACCATTTCGCATATTGCCATCTTTTGGGAACTTTGAGCAATGAGGGACAAGTTGTTTCAGCTTTTTCCATTTGTTCATTTTTTTATGGCATTCGAATTCTTTTGTACCTCAATCATCATTATTCCTTGGTGGCTTTGTCTATCATTTTTTCTTCTATGGGTGCCCATTAGGGTGACCCATTTACAAGGACTGTTTTGTCCGTAATTCATTTTCATGCTTTACGTTGTTCTTCAAAGGTATTCTCAATATTAGGTTACATGCAAGTGGCTTTTGGTATTTTCTCTTGATGTTTTGTTCAAAGGCCTTCCTTTTTGCTTTGTTGTTTCCCCCCCTTTTAAGTTTCAAAGTCAATTCATTATTTTTGATTTCACCCTTATGGAATTTTTGAGAGGCTTTTGGGTCTATGCTCATTGGAGTGCCCTAAAACCCCTTTAGTCTATTAGCAAGTGGTTCTCCCCATTTCTAGTGGGGGTGTAGGGTTGATTTCCTTATAGGTCATTGCTTTAGTTGCCTATCTAAGGAGTTGGGCCTTAGTAGTTTCTGTCACAACTTCTAGGTTTTTGTTGGATTTTGCCCATTCTTGTTAGAGGCAATAGGTGTGAACAATTTAGGGCCATTCCATTTCTAGGTGCATTTTAGATTAATGCAAAAGCTTCTTCCCTTGGGGTTATAACATGTGTCCTTCCTTTTGAATAGTTGACCAAAAGAGGTGTAAATCGCCTTCAAAAAAATATTTTAAAAAGATTGCACAACCATTTTTTATTAACATCCTTTATGATTTATCTATTGATTCACATCAAACACGTTTGAAGTCGTGTGTAAAGTCGGGTGCAAGCACTTCATTGTTAATCCACCCAATCATTCTTTTTTCCGCTTGCTTTTAGATGCAGGGAAAGGATGACCTTGCATGATGTGCGAAATGTTTTTGTGGCCATTGCAAAAAATGTGAGATTTCATGTTTCACAAAAACAAACCCATGTCCTCTTGCCCCCTATCTTAAAATTTTTGTGTTGTCGAATCGAAATTGTCCTATTAATTGATGGTGTTTGCATGTTGGTAGGTGTTGTCATGGTCAACCCCACTCAAATTGATTTGGTGTTACAAGTTGTTTTTTTTTTGCAAGGTTGCGATGACAATCATGGCTCAAACGAAAGATGGTATTTATCATGATTGATATTCAACAAACATGAATCTCCCTCTAACTGTGGACATTTTCGAATGTTTACACTAGCAAGTACATGGGTTCTTCACATGGCGTGGGCAATGAAGGGCACTAAAGGCCTTCCTCTTTCAATTTTGCGAGCATTTTATAAGTAGAAGTCAATGACATTATAACATGCACATGCAATCTCTATTTTGAGACGTGTTGTTACAATAGGTATAAGTTTTTCTAGGCTAGGTGTCATTTCAGGAGGTCCTCCCCTTTCCTTATTAGATATGTTTCTTGTGACAAAAGGCGATTTGGGAACTTGATGTTCCCCTTGTGGTTTGCCATTTTAGGTGGTTCTTTTGTCTTCTTGAACGTGGGTCCTTCCATTTAGTTCCTTGTATTCCACCTTTTTTGGGTGCTTTGATTTTTTCTATGATTGGCAAGGTTTCATCATCTCTTTCACTTTTCTTAAATTTTTTTCTTAAAATTGTAACCCTTGGCTTATGGCAGATGTGTGGAGGTAAACTTTGTGGTTTAATCCATTGCAATGCAAAATAGAGGTGGTACATATGTCATATTTGACATGTGTAAGATGCAACAACTGTCAATCGAACTTCCATAGCCTGCAAGTGGGAGAGAGAATCAACACCTATTGCAAGTGAGAAAAATAGTATAGATATTATTAGGTTACTACTAACTTGGGTTGAAACTTCAGATGGTAAATAGTTACGATTTCAAAGCCATTACTTTAACACTCGGACTCTAATGACTTACAATTCCAATCAGTTACAAGGTGATCATTATTGCAGAGCCTGCAAAGCCCACCATCTGTACCGCCATATCAAGGCAATCCAATCCCCGCAAAAGGACATCCCTGTAGATGGCCTTTTCCTTATACAAATAGTTTCCCACTGGGGACGTTCACGTGAAGGCTTACCTTTCCGAATCCAGACTCCAGAGTCGAGATGTGCGTTTCCCGGAATAACGAAGTCAAACATGTATTGATTCCTGTGCCATAAAAGCGGTTGCACTACTTTCAAGCATTGTTGTGCATAAATTCTGCCCTGCCATCAATGCGACCACTCTGGCAACTCGCAATTGGGAACCTGTGCATATAGCCACGCACGGCGGACATGTCACATACCGTATGTATGCGCTGTGTATGCGACTTATTACTAAGTACAAAGGTCCCCAGGGCCAGGTTCAACCAGCACCCACGTTGGTACCTTCACCTTTTTGAGCGAGGGCTCTTAGTAGCCATATTAAGCTCAAAAAATATTAGATTTGAACTCAGAGACCCTGATTTAGTCTTAGAATGGGATATTTGTAATATTTTGAAATAATTTAAATAGATTTTAAGGAATTTACCATGGTACCAATGTGGGTGCTGGTTCACACAAGGCCTTCTGTTCCAAAGGAGTTGGGGGGTACTCTCAAGGGGATAGCACCCTTGACCACACTCACTCCACAGCATTAGTCCAAACAACAATACATCACTCCACCAAATCAGATTGAAAGCACTAAAGGACTACTATAGTAAGTAGTACAATTGATTACTAACCCATAAGATGCACCATGGTTGGGCCAAGAAGGCTTGGGTAAACCAGTACCCAAGGTAAAAAAACATTCTGGGACTTTACCATGGTACCAGTGTAACCAGTTTTTAACATGGTACCATTTTACCAACTCTGATACCATGGTAAAAACAACAAAAATTTAAAAATCTGGTTGCAAGACTAAACCAGGGTCCCTTAAGTTTCAATTTAACATTTTCAGGGGTGAAATATGGCCATCAAAAGGCCTCACTCAAGAAGGTGAAGGTACCATTGTAGGTGATGGTTCACCCTTGCCATGCCAAGAAGTTTTCTACAAGGGACATTTACTCCAAAATTGCTTGAAAGCCAAGGTTGCTTGTAGCAGGAAATGCAAAGAAATATATATATACATAACTGAAATCTGATGAGAAGACAGGGAGTTGGACAGAGAGAGATGAAGGTGCCTACTACTGAAGGAAAGACAAAATAATGGGGCCAGAATGAACCAGCACCCACCGGTGCACCAGGAAGGATGGATGGTAAGTGGTCAGGAAACAGTTTTCTTTTGGGTGCCAGTTCCCTAGCGAACCATGGTGGTTAGCTCCATTGCTTTTTTTCAATCTTTTGGGTTGTAAGAAGGCAGTAAAGATAACCCTTACCTATCTCTAAACCTTTTCCTTATGCAGTAGTCACCTATTTTCCTACTTATACAGAGGATTTGCTTCCTACATAATTGGTTACCAAGGTGAAACCAGATGTTAACTGAGTTTAGGTTCATCCACAACTGAGATATATAACGGCAATCCAGTGGATTGTGCAATGCTGGTTGCGGCAGGTTCACTGTGGCCAAATAATGGAGCCAAGTCATCAGCACTTCAGAGTACTTACCTCCAAGACTAGAAAGAGAAGCGGCTAGCTTGGGAGGAGGACTGCATTAAATTACTGAATGTACAAAGGGAAAACCATGGCAAGATATTATGGCTCTTTGCCTTGGAGTTTTTGCTTTTACATACCAGCTGCCAGCTTGTGGAGGGTCGCTGTCCAGTCTGAGCTTTTTCATAAAATCTGTGCTGTTGGTGGAATCGGTGCCCACTATGCACCTTCATAAATGAAACATGCGAGAGACTTTCTGCACTATATTAAGACGGTTGCAGTCCTTGTTGTAAGTAGTTACTGGGAGGATGTCCTTCGTAGCTATGATGCACAAAAGTAATTAAGAACCAGTACAAATGGATGGCAGGCAAACAGCTAGGATGTGATCTCAACCAGCCTTTTTTTTTTTTGGCGAAATTTCGCTAAACAGCGAAACGAAAAATTTGAAAATTAGTTAATATTGAAGGTTTCGGAAAAAAACTTAGAAAAAATCGTCAGATTTCTATATTTGGTTTTCAGTGCCTAGCCAAAGTATAGAAAGATTATTAAAGAATGGTACCTCTTATTTGGTTTCTAGCCAGAATTGGCTAAATCTACCTGGGGATGATAGCTACTTTCTCTACATCTTCCTATGGATGATCTCCATTTTGGCAACAAATAAAAACTCCTAAACAAAACACTGGTCTCAACACAAACTTTTGAGCTCTGAAAGTGATCCGTCTTCATTGCGTTTCCGTACCCCGAAGTAACTTTAGTGCTTTGGGTGGCACACAACGTCCGTTTGAAAATTTCCCCATAACTTAAAGAACTGGCAGCGTTTCTGTACTGTATAAATTCATAGTTCAGAATATTTCATTTGTCAGATGGCTATTCTAGGCCTATGTAAATCATTAACTTGAGAAAGGTAAAGTCTCTTCAAATTCAAAATCATTAGGGTGAGTAAATTCCGTGACGTGCAATTCATCCACATTTCTTTCAGTTTTTAGTAAAATGTAAGTGTTTCCATGTGGGAAAGGTAGCACACTCAATCGCTATTCCGAAGATTCCTTTGTTGAAGTCCCAGTACTGCAGGGGGGCCAGGGTGAACGAGCACCCATGTTGGTACCTTTTGAGCGAGGCCTCTTACTAGCCATATTAAGCCCAAAAAATATTAGATTTGAACTCAGAGACCCTGATTTACACCAAACATAGTATATTTGTAATATTTCGAAATAATTTAAATGGATTCTGGGATTTTTATCATGGTACCAGATTGGGTGGTGGTTCACCCAAGGCCTCTAGTGGATGCTTATCTTAGCCTCTTGGCTCCCACAATTTCACCAGACTCACGCATGCCAGAAATGTAAAACTAACCACCAACTCAAGAGGTGCCCTAAAACCTTTGGAGCCATCAACCAGCAGTCACTGGGCGATTGCAAGAGGGAGCAGGACCCTGGACCTTGCACCTGTTGATCACCATGCAAGTGGAGGGTGAACCCCTTACGGGGAGGGAGGCAACAGCCCCATCGATCATTATAAAAATTGAGAAAGTACAAGGGGGGCAGCAGGCGCCACGAAATGGCAGCCTCGCCCTCCCCAAAGATGCGGCCGTGAAGCCATTCAGTCTTAAAGGCAAGCTCAATGCTATTCTGATTGTCCTGAGTCCTATCCTGGCTAGAAGATCTAATGGCCTTCCAGGTGGCCATGCCCACCTCTGCCGTAGCTTCCCAAGATTGGAGCAGAACCCTTTTGAGGGAGTACTGGCCATCAAAGTGCCTTCGGCATCTTTCGGACCAGAGATAATAGAGTAGAAAGCTCCTAAGAATGTCGAGGGGTTGTCTCCTGTAGGAGAAGCCACCCGGGTGGTAGCAATGGAGGTCCGGGGGGTTGTCCTCTTCTTCGAACACGGACTCCCCAAGAAGAACGAAGGGCCAGGTAATGGAGAGGCGGTTGGGCGCCTCCCATTCGCCCCAGACACTGAGGAAAGCACTCCAGGCTTTTTGGGCCGGGGTGCATTCCTTGAGGCAACCATGCAAGTGGATGGCTATGTAGTAGAGGGGACATGAAAACTCATTAACCCTTCTAAATGATGCTTTGGACTAAAGGTTTCTTTTCCCCCAGGAGAAAAAGAGAATTTGTGAGATTTCACTACTCCTCTTTCAATTCGACATAGGTGCAAGGCTGCAACCAGCTGGTGTTGGTCCTATTTCCAAGACTGGAAGTAGCAGTTGTTAAGAGACCCTTTTCATACAACTCCCCTGCTGCCATCCATCTTGACCTCAGATTAGTTGATCGAGAAATAGGAAAGTGTTGCACGGAGTTTTCCAGGCAAAGGACTGCAGGATTGCATGCGAGTTATGTTGAATCTGGCCAACCTGCCCACTTTCATGGTAAGATTGGAGTCTGGATCACTACAAGACCGTTGTATCAGTAATTGGTCGTTATTTTTCTTGTCTGCCATGGGCCTGATCCATCTTTTGAAAATAAGATGGATATGCCCATACATACTATGAACATCTTGGGTGTGTAGTGGACACTAGGAGGCATGATAGTGTCCATTACACGGTCAAAGCCTGTATAATAAGGCCCAAAAAGAAAGTCTCTGGGCAACACCAAGATGTGTCTGGCCATCACCAGACACATCTTGATCGGGCAACTGGGCAGTCAGGGAAATAAGAAGCAGATAGTACTTTTGTACCCATTGCCGATTTAACGTCCTTCAGGATGGCTACAAGTCACAAGCAGACTCTTCAGGTAAACGTGGGGCAGAACCTCTGCTAGCTCCGGTGCAGATCCTGCCGAAAACACTGATTTGGACAGTTGCAGTTTCTCATACAACTACACGGCCATGTCCTCTACCCATCTGTAATGACAATCAAACCGTATCTGACACCCAATTTTCCTTTGTCCAGAAAAGAGCTGCTCAAGGTCCTTCCGAGTTCAGCACCATGAGCATTCAAGATATTGGCAGATAGGTTGGCCCCCAGTTAAAACAAGACCTTAGAACTTCAGCTGCTACAAGGGTATTCCAAATACCAGAAAGAATTCCATCAGGATTATTTCTATTTGACTTAGTTTGAGACAACGGACAAGCCTCAAGAAATTTGAGCACTAACCCAAGTGAACAAATGTTAATGCTATTCAGCTCCACTGAATGGTGGAGAAACATGGGGTATCAAGCTCTTAAAGCTGGAGTCAGCACAGAGTTTGGAGCTGGTGAGGATTTGTCCATAGATGTAATATGAGAATTTTTATGGGGTAGAGCCTGATGAGGCGTTGGAAAGAGTAGTGCAAGGTCCCAATAGGGGCAATCTTGTTTTCTTCTTGACATGAAACTAATAGCTTTCTACAGAAGATCTTCCTAGTACTTGTGTTTGGGTCACATGGTGGCATTGTTAAATTGCAAGTGTTTCTTATGTATGTTACTAATGTGTGTCCTTTTCCCCACCTTGCTTACGACTTTCAAGGTCTAGAAGAAATAGGTAGATAAATTTATTTTAATCTACCATTGTTATGCCATCCATCATCTAACATGATGGTCACCCCAAATGGTCACCCCAAATCCATCTAAGTGATTCATCTAACATGATGGTAAGTTCTTGTCACCCCAAATCAATCTAAGTGAGAAAAGTGAACAAATGAAAAAAACCTTTGAATGTCATGTTAAAGTCATCATTTCACAACAAATGCCCACTATGGGGATAACAATGGAGTTCAAGAAGCATGGACATGGGTTTTATACATGTTTAGCTTTGTTTGGAGTAAAGTTCATGTGTTGTCCATCATTCTAAAGGTCTAGTGAAGTGTGTTTTTGCCTAATAGACATAGTTTGAAAGTGTCATTTCTATTTCGAATCAATATTTCTTCTAGTGCATGCATAGTTTAGAGGGTTTAAGGTTTTGCAAGGTGGCTGTTAGTGGACGGTGGAGATGCTTACAAAGAGTTTAGTTAGTTGTGAGGCTGGAATGGTAGAAAAGTGCTTAGGTCATTCAAGTGGTGGCCAACTAAAATGGGTGGGCGTCTTGTGACCCTGCCCATGGAGGGAGGTTATTTGCTAGGTGCATGACACAAGGCAAGAGTTTCAATGGTCTAGAGCCCATGTCAGTTGAAGTGGGGACAATAGTTGTAAAGGGTTTTCAATAATTTATTATCCATAAGAATGAAAAGTTCAATATCAACATAACCAAGGTCGTGCATGGAGAAGTATTGCCACCAAGGTATGCACATAACTACATAAAGTATTTACTAAAAAACACAAGGCCCATGATGCATGTAAACCAAGTCATGGTAAGAATTGAAATGGATTATTTATGTGACCACATGGTCATAAATAGTTTTGTGGGTGTCAAACCATGATCCTTGGCCTTCGAAGCTTGGCTAACCAATCTCAACAATTTGGTTGGTGAGGGTAAAATGTTGTTCCATGACATGCTCAAAAGAGGTTTTTCACGTTTAAGACTTATGGGCTAAACACCATCAAAAGAATTATAATGTTGACCCCTTTCAGGTCAAGTTGGGGCATGTGTATTTTTCAAGATTGGGTTGTGGGTTTCAAACCAAACAATCCAAAGGGGATGCAAATTCCAATTTGGATTGCCCTATAGGAAGTTCCATCAGAGTTTCGAAACATAGGATTAGTAGGTTCATTACTAGAATCTAGGTTTTTCAAAGGCTTCAAGTTGACCAACTGGTCTTTTTTGACCAATGGACATGTCCATTTTGACTAAAGATTCAAGGCATATATTTTTTGACCAACCAACTTGATTAAAGTGACTTATTTAATTAATACATATAGTCAAATTGAACAACCTTGGTCAAAATGACAAATGGGTTTTAATCAAATTGAACATAAAAAATTAATAACAATAGTCAAATTGACCAATGTTCTTTAGTCAAATGGAACATCTTCATTATTTATTACATATCTACCTCCCACCTACAATCTTACAACCTACCTACCTACCAATCCATCCACCTACCTACTTACCTACCCACCCACTTACTTACCTATAGACTACCTACCTATAACCTACCTCCTACCTCCCATCTACCATGGCCCTACAATTTATCTACCTACTTGTTTGTTATTGTACAACCTACCTAATTACAATTGTATTATACCTATTATCTACCTACTTCCTAAGTCCCAACTCACTTTCACCTCCTTCCCATCCTACAACTTACCTACCTCTTCTAGCTTCCTATTTACCTACCCAACCTACCTATGACATGTACCCTGCCTAATTTATTGAATGGAATTTAAAATGGAAGAATCAAATTTTAACAAGTTTTGAAATGTGTCATCAACTTGCTATTTTCAAAAATATTTTCTTACAACTCATTTGAACATTTACAAAATATATTGATTTTATTGATTAGATCTTTGAATAAGCTACAAGATTATGCTTTTATTTGCTTCATTTGAAAATAAAATAAAATAAAATAATGCCAAAGTTGGGATTTTCAAGTTGTTTCATAGTTAAAGAAAATGTTGCACAAGTCTTATTAACAAAAAGTTGTGTGATTTGGTGGTTAGGGCATTTGGATGCTTCCATGAGGTCTTAGGTTCAAATTTGGGCAACTCATGTACATGACTTCATATACTTGGTGGTGTATATGTGTACATACGATTTAAGGAGGGCATAAGTTGGTACCTACCAACCTACCATTTTATCACATAACAATGTGTTGACATGTGCCACCATACAAATGTTGCCACATGGCAGAACATATTGTTGCCACGTGGCAATATATAATGTTACCATGTGGCAACATTCATATGGTGCCATGTGTTAACATCAAATGATACCACATTTTAAGTAAATGATTAATTAAAAATATTTTTTATTGGTTGTATTTTACTAGTAACATTTAACAACTAGTCAAAAGGTACCAATCAAAAACTCCCATCAAAAGCACCACCTTATGGTTGGTAAAAAAATCATCCTAGTCATATTGGACTTATTAAAATCAATTTGTTGTAGAAAATTAAAGGGTTTTTTTTACACCTATCACTTTGGGATTTCTTTTGACCAAAAAACCTGGTTTGAAAAACCTAGAATTTTAATAGTGGTTGTTAAAGTTCAACAAAAGAACTGCACAATGATGCGCTCCCAAGTTCCTAGTTAGACCCAAAATGGGTCTAAGTTACTCAAACAGTGGAATTGTGAAAAACTCGGGGCACGCTCCCAGCTCTCAGCACTAGAAGGGGTAGAGGGGTGTGCTGAAGCTCCGGGATGAAACTAGGAAGAGTGACAAGCTTTAATTATTTACTCAAACCTGCATTAAACCAACCGACAAGTTGGTTAGTTTACTTTCTGGAACACCTTTAGTGCTAGGACAAGCCATGGGTAACTTTAGATTCACAAGACTCACCACGACCTGGATTTGGGGGAAGCCACCACCTTCCCCCATATAGTATTCTCTGCACCTCTTCATGACACCCACATCCGAATGGTTTTTTGTCCTAGGACTCTTCCTTTCTGGTTTGGACTTTTAGGATTTTGCAAGGTCATAACTTTTTGCTCAGACCTTTGATTAGGATGAGGTCTCAAACAAACTTGTAGTTCTCCTCGGATTTAACGTGTGTTGCAAATGTCCAAATGGCCCATGCAAACCCATTTTCGACATCTAAAATTTGATAGCTTTCCAATGAAATAAAGAACACCCCAATGTGAGGTGTTTTGACCCCTGCAATCGAACTTTGAAATTTTGGGAGTCCTGAAGGACTCCCCAAGTCCCCATTTCAAGAGTGTGAGTTTCATCCTCACATTCTTTCAAAGTAGGGTTGCGACACACAAGCTACTAAATATCATATTTTTGTGGCAATTAAAGTCGAAAATGGGTGGGAAATAATTGTTGAAATCAAGAATGAGTTTATAGGGGCCATTGCCCTAATCCTTTTCAACTACAACCATTTCCCCATTCACTACAAATTTTGCCTTGATTATTCCCATCAAGTTAGGGACTGTTCGATTTTAGCTCTATAAAAAAGTAAAGGTTTAAATACTAAAAAGCTAGGGGGAAGCCACCAATTGTGAAGAATGGTGGAGCTAATGAATAGGGAAGGCCAAAGAAAGGGTTTGAAGGGGGTAGAAGTAGGTAACAGGGATGATGCTAGGAAAACAAATAAAATAAAAGGGGAGTGCCACACTTATCCACAATAATACAACTTTGTTAGCTCAAGGAAATGTTGTCAACAAGCATGGAGAAGATAAGTAGGTCTTCATTATAGTTAAAAGAAAAGAAAAAATTAAGGTTGGGAAAGGCAAATTACAATTAATATGGATTCATGTGACTAATCATCAATGTGAGGTAGAAGCTACCACCCAAGCTGGTGCACAAAACAAGGAAATGGAGGTGGATGGCAATAAGGAACAAGGGGCTAGCAAGGAAAAGGTAGAGGGACATCAAATACCCCCATATTGAAAAAAGATTAAGCCAAGACCTTGTTAATGAGGAGGAATGATTTTTTCCCCAACATGGGGGGAAAAGTTGGAACTTAGAAACATGAGGTACAAATAGTGAAGTGTTGGAAACTATAAATGGAAATGGAGGGGGGACCATGGCTTAGTCATCAAGAAGAATCACATGCAACAAAAGGGCAATAGAATAGGGAAGGTTAAGTAGGGTAGTGGAATGCAATGGTGATTGGTTGAACAATTTGATGGTAGGAGGAAGGGGGTTTAAAGAACAAGCTAATCATGGCCAAAATGTGGCCCCTAGGGAACATGAGCCTGTGCAGGATACTTTTGAGGAAAACTTTATGGGGAAATATGGCAATGAGGACCTTGACAACCAAACAAAGGGGTGGAGGAATGAAAGTAACGAGTCACATCCATTGTAGTTACAAGAAGTGATAGAAGTAGCCTCAAGATGTCTATTCCAAGAAATACATAATTCAACAAAGGTACTAAAATTAGACAAAAAAAATTCAAAAAAAAAAAGGATGGATTGGATGCTTACCAACTAGGGTTTGGAAATGGAGGCTTGATGGAAGTAAAAGCTTAATTCATTACACCAAACCAAGCTAGATGTTCATAAGGTTATGAGAGAGAGTGAAGGAAGCTTGAGGAGGCACACCCATATCTAGTACGGGGTAAGATCCGAAGGTTGAAATAGAAGGGGGATGGAAAAAGTGAACATAACTCTTCCTATTCAAAATGACCATGCAAATACAAATTATCATGCAAAATGTGAGGGGTTTAAGTGATGATATGACGATTTAAAGATTATAGATGTACTATAAGGATTTAACTCCCAATTTAGATATTTTGTTCTTTCAAGAACACAAGATGCAAGGTGAAAAGGCTAAAAACTTAAGGTACAAATTGACATTTGATAAGTTAGGGAAGAGGGGGGGGGGGGGGGGGGTGGTACACATTGGCGGTTGAGAGGTTGGGAATTACAGTAGTTGAAAAGGTGAAACTTATGGTGAATAAGATACATTGGATTAGGTTGAGAAGGTAATTATTAATTGGGGATCTTGGGCTAGCAAATGTTTATGTGCCCAACGAGCTAAAGGATTGTTGCTTTTTATGGGATGAAATGGCAAAATGTCTTCCAAAAGATTGTAAATGGATATTAGCAAAGGATTGGAACAAGAAAGACAAATTTAACAGTTGTGGTAGGCTTATGTCACAATTTGAAAAGTAGCATGGGAACAAATGTTGGAGCGCCTACAAGTGCAAGACATGTTTGACCCCAAGGGAAGGTTCAAATTTTCCTAGGACAATAGATGGAAATATGGAACAAGGGTGATGGCTAGAATGGATAGATGTTATGTTCCTAGAATGAATGGGAATTCTTAGCTAGGCTCCTTTGACAAATATGTGATTTTGGGGGCCTACAATTTATCAAACCATTATCAAGTAGCTTTCAATTACACCATTAGGGAAACAAAGTAAACATAAAAATGTTTTTTTCAAATGAACACAAGGTACCTAAATAATCCAGATGTGATTTTCGGCATGATACAATTATGCAAAGGGTGGAAGGACACAACACCTTTCTTTTCCAAGCTACACAAGGTGGTTAAATTCTACAAATTCTTTTGTATCAAGAAGGTAGAGGAGAAGGAAATGCATAAAAGGTTGGAAGTTGTGTATGAAATGCTCCAAAATGACCCATAGGACTATGCACATTTAGAAAGGTTTGGATAGGCTATTGGGGGAGCTCAAAAAGTTTGAAAATACAAGAGTTAATGACTAGAACTTAAGATATATGTTAAAATGGTTTGAGAAGGGGCATTCTACCACCAAGGAATTTTTTGATGTAGTAAAAAAGTGGAGGTCACAAGTGTTAAAACATAGCTAGAAGGGGCGAATGGGCAAGTGGTGACAACCCAAGAGGAAATGGCTACCTGCTATAGGAATTATTACTCAAAGCTATATGCTAAGAATGCAAACAATCCAAGGACAAAGGAAGCAAGGGAACTTTTCATTGGAAACTTTCAAAATAAAATACTAGAATATAGGAAGTGTTTTTTGGCCAAACCCATGACAGAAGGAGAATTATTCATAATAGTAGAAGAATTAGTGAAAGGAAAGGCCTTTAGCTCAAATGGAATAGTTGCCAAAAAAATTTCAAAAGATGTGGTAGGTGATTAAAAAGGAATACATTTAGATGGTGTAGGAATCAATTTAAAGATGGTGGTTCCCCCTTGGTGTTACAAAAGGGTTAATAACATTGTTGCACAAAGGAGGGGAAAGGAAAATGCTCTCAAATTGGAGGCCAATCATGCTACTTAATACATAGCATACAAAATTTATGCAAAGGTTCTTCAACAATGACTACAACCGATGTTGATGGCGGTAATAGCTCGGATGAATCAGTTTTTTTATCATTCAAGTACATTTTGAATAACATTTTAACTCACCCATGAGACAATATCTTGGGCCAAAAGGTCCAAGCAACCTTAAAATGAACTTTTTCAAGGCATATGACAAAGTAAACTTGGACTTTTTGTTCACTTGCATGGGGAAGATGGGGATCCCAAGGGAATTTGTGAACACGACAAAAATTCTATTCAACAGAGCCTATGCCCATATAAACATTAATGGGAAACTTTCAAAAGCCTTTGCCATTCAATAGCGGGTGAGGTAGGGTTGCCCATTACCCCCATGCCTATTTTTGATAGTGGGAAAAACTTTGAATGCCACATTAAAAGAGGAGTTGGAAAAGAAGAGAACCCAAGGAATCAAATTTCCCGAATCTTGAAAACAACAAGTAATTATGCAATATTTAGATGATACCAACTTCACCTTTAAAACAACACGAGATTACGTGGAAGGGTGGCAACGGTGCTAAACCTATTTTGCCAAGCTTTTGGATTATAAATCAATCACAATAAATTTGTGGCATCTTGGATCAATCAGAAGAAAAAAACAAAAGCTTAATGGAACCAAATATGTGGGTGAACATGGGTGACAATAGAAGTCACATTTAAATTTCCTTGCACACCATTTGGTATGTTTCTAGACTCAACTAATGCAAATGCATTTTTTATGGAGAAAGTCCAAAAGAAGTTTAGATATTAGTCTATAACCAATTTATCCCTAAGGGGAAGGGAAGTGGTGGAGAATAGTATCATGTTGTCCTCACTTTAGTATTTTGTTGGTGTGTGGGGGGGAACCTTGAAAGGTCTCAACAAGGTCACGAGGTTGTTGAAAAACTATTTGTGGGTTGGAATAATCCACAATTGTAGATGTAGGGTGGTTTAGGATCAACGAGTGAAAGGAAGAAATAAGGGGGATTAAACCTAATAGATCCAATTGAAGTAAAAGATGCTCTCCAAACAAAATGGGTTATGCATGCCTTTGAGGCAAGTGACTCAAATATATTCAAAACAATTTAAGATTTAGATTAAAATGTTATCAACTCAAAAATAAGGTAAATGAGTTCCTAGACTAGAATAGTGCATGCAAATTAAACATAAAAAGTGTATGGTCAACCCTATGGAATAGGATTGGGAAGGCTTGGGCTAAAATGGTGAAAGAAGTGAGATGAACAAACTCAAAACCTTAGAGGATGCAATGGTGATGAACTTTTAGTGGAATGAAATGGTCAAACCTTGGGATGACAAATTATCCAAGTAAAGGGCAACATAGCTCCATGCTTTGGGATGGGAAATGGTTGTAGATGTATGGGACAAATCAAAAAGTCGGTTTATGACCAAGGAGGAATTAGGGGGAAATTTTATAATTTTAGCTAAAGAAAAAGGGTTGTATGAAATGATCATTATTGAGTGGGATAGGGAAGTGGGAAACTTATTGAAAAACCAAGACAATTGATGTTTAGAAGGAGTGTGGTTTGGAGTCTTTGGGAAGGACAACACTCCCATCATGGGTTGGCATAATAACATGGTCTTTTAGGGTTGAAAATAGAGAGGAGTAGGTATTGATGCTCCCAGCAGAAGTTAAATTATTTGCAATGGGACATCAAACAATGGTTTTATCCCCATTGAGGTGGGATGGGACTGATTAGGGACAAGGAAAAACATAAGTGGAAGGGTGGCTTTAGTTAGGGTGGTCAAGGTGATCAAAGGCCTCAAAAACAAATCTCTATTGTGTGGGAAAGTAAGGGCAATGGATTTGGACCTTGAAGCATATTTTTTGAAAGGAGGTAAAATGTTATTATCATACATAATAGCCTTGGGGAGGAAAATGTTGAAAACACTAAAACCCAAGGTCAATGTAATAAATAAGAAGTGGATGGGGTTGCTTCAACCCAATTTCAAACTCAAGTGGGCCAACACATGGTGTAAACAATGGAGCAAAAAGAAGTAGGGATCATCTAATCATTTGGCACAAAATAATCAGTGCATGGAAAACTAAATCCAATTTAATAGTTAGTTAAACATGTCCATCATGTGAGCATGAAGAAAAGCCAATTTTGATAGGTTTCGGGAATGTGATCATGTTCAACAAGCCAAGGTAGATGTGCATGCAATTATAAATTGGGTGTGATTTTGGTCCATACCTATTCAACACCTAGCCCCAATGTAATGGAAACATTACATCTTTGCAACCAAAAAACCTATAAGATTTTAGTCCATATCATGGTTATGGTCTCTAGTGCAAGGCATTACCTTTTGGGTAATTTGGATTGAAAGGAATGGCAAGGCATTCAACAATGAAAATTGGCATGTTCACAAAAGGCAAAAGTTCATATGGGATGTTTTAGTGGATTGTGGAAGTGCTACATGGGCGAAGTGTGTGAAGTTGTTCAAGCATGTGTTGATTAAGGAAATGAAATACTTGAAAAAATTTGATAAAAGTTGGGGCAAGCACAAGGTGATATGTGATAAAAGGGGTAGATTTATTAAATGGTGTTATGATGGCCCTCAAAAGGGTTTTGTTAGTTAGTTTTTGGATCGATGTTGCGTGGTTGTCACAACCCTAGCTTTGGGCTCGCGACCAAGGCAAAGGGGTTGCAAGGTTGCGGGCCAAAGGGAGGGAAGCCCGGGAGTCAAAGCAAAGGCATTGCAAGGGTGCGGGCCAAGAGGAAGCCGGGAAGTCACATCACATATTCCCGGGAGCGTAAGAGAGTGTGAGGAAGTGTGAGGGAGTGAACACTCACACTCCCAAGGCAACTCCCACTTTGGGAGATGGAGTCCCGATGGACTCCCAAAACTTCAGAGAGCGATTACAGGGGTCAAAACTGACTGGATTGTGACGTTCTTTATATCATTGGAAATATCTTGGAACGTAGATGTCTAAAGTGGGCTCGCATTGCTCATTTGGACATCTGAAACGTAAGTTATGGCCAAAAGAAGGGCCGGGAGTCAAACTGCCAATTTGACTCCCGACCACAAAAAGTCAGGAATCGACCCGATTTACTTAGCTTCAGGGGGCGTGTCACATATCGTTGGAAAGCTCTTGATGAGAGCTACAACTTTGCTTCAGACCGCACCTCAATCAAAGGTCTGCTCGCAAAGTTATGGGGCTCCAAAATCGCGGGAGTCTTAGTTGGCGGGATTTCGGGACTCCCACTCGAGAGTCCCAAGAGAGAAAAGCCATTTGGATGTAGGCTCCATGGCCAGCCACAGAGTATACTATAAGGGGGAAGGTGGTGGCTTCCCCCAAGTCCGGGCCATGGTGAGTCTTGTGTGTCCGTGTTGCCCGTGGCTCATCCTAGCACCAAGGGTGCTCCAACTATGCACTAACCACTTTGTGTGGGTTATGTGCAGGCCCGTGTGAGTGAGTGAAGCTTGTCAACTCTTCCTAGTCCCATCCCAGATCTCCAACACGCCCCTCTACCCCTCAAAGTGTTGTGAGCTAGGGAGTGTGCCCCGACTCCTCCCTCTTTCGTTGTGTTCCATTTGGACCCACATTTGGGACCTTTAAGGAGTTGGGAGTGTGTCAGTGGTTGTGCTCCTCGTTGGCTTGGTGATGGGTTGTCCTTATTGTATGGAATATTGGCAAGATGGTCAAATGCATTTTTTAATGATACATGGGGGATATGATAGTTTCATCCTCATAATACCCCACTTAAATTCCTCAAAAAATGTGTGTAGAAGGGAGATTCTATTATCCAACTTGTAGCAAAGAAAGGGAAAATGGTTGTACCATGGTCTAATTTAGGCTATAGAGAAAGGGTAAGTTCATAGGTAAAATTTAATAGCATATGTTGCAACTATACTTATCTATCATTTTAGACTTTCTGCATCCATTGGAATAGGTGCAATAAGGTGCCTAAACCTTAAATGGACAATTTGATAACAATGTATAGTAAACAATAGGGGTTCATGATGAAAAAAAGAAAGAACATGAATGTGTAATAAAATAGAATTGGAATTAAAATTTTATGTTCATCTTTAAAAATTTCTAAGTTTTGACATATAGATACCTATTATGGATAGTTAGGGGGCCCATATATTTTCATACAAGTTCTTATTTCTAAGCTTGCCCTTCCCATACCGACTCATAAATTCCTTTAATACTATACACAAGAAAAATCATGAGGATGTAGGCTATTTCCTAATATTTGTTGCCATAGGTGCCCCATATAAATGTTTTCTAATCACAAAGGCAATGATGGTTTTTAAAATTCAAATCTATGGCTAATTCAAAACAAATGTTTCTTGGTTAAAAAAACAATGAAAATGTTTGAAAATCCATCATTGTGTTAACCCAAAAAAAATGTTTCTTAATCACAAAATCAAGGAAAATGGTATATTGTGGTGCATCACTTCATCATGGTAAAATGTAGTAACAACTTTCGTTAAAATGAAGTTTTGCTACACATAAGTAAATTATCATTACACTTTGTAAAAACCATTTGGTCGATGGACCCAAGTGAGTTCAACCAAAATGATGTGTGAAGCATTTCAACCTTCTTTCTTAACTCTTTTTCCCAATTGTTGCATGCATGTTGAATTTGCATATTGCAAATGTGGAGCCACAAAATGGAGTTCGATAAGCAGACATTAATAAAAGCACATTAGCTCATATTACAACATGTAACACCTTGCTGAACTCAACACAATGCTTTCCAAACCAAGCTTCATAAAAAAAAATTCATGGCCTTTTCATCAAATTGATTATGCTTAGCAATCTCTTTTCCAACTTTTTCAACTACATGTGCTTCTTTTGATGCAAACATTAACTCCTTTTGGTGTTCTCTCTTCTTGATCACAATCTCCTTACATATCAATTTTTGTTCAAGTTTAATCACATAATCATTAGAGGTCATCATGATGTTCTTGTTGTAATCAATGAATGATTTTTTTGTTTTGGTTCATTGTGGGGTTCGTGTCACAACCTTTGGCAAAGTCAAAAATTGATTAATGTGGTTACAAAGGGGCAATGGGCTTTTTGACCTAAATGCCATTTACATTTCATCAATTGTCACTTATGTTTGTGTCGCATTAATGTTAACTAATCATCATTAGGCATTTGAATGTAACGAGCTTCCTACATTTCATCAAATTGCCCTTCAACATCAATAGATTAATGGCAAGCATTGGGTTCAGTGGTGAAAGGGCACTCGCCCAATAACTTTTCAACTTGCAAATCAACTATGTGGAAATCAATGTTTATTTCCACAAATTGTTCACTAGGTTGCATCTTACATGTTATAACATTAATATCAAGTAAACATATTCTAGTAATTTTGAACCCCCTACATATGTTATGTGGAATTAATGTTTTTTGAAAACTAAATTTACCCATTTTGCTAGATCCATTTTTGCAACACCTTTTCCTTTGTTAGATGACATCCACACATTCATGTACGTCATCATGGGCCATGATTTGGCAATAATAGTCATGCAAATTTTGTTTTTCATAGGTTTGTATAAAGTAAACATAGATATCATTCATATATTTGTATTGTTTGAACATCAATATTGTGCACATTGTTTAGACACAAATGTCATATGCCTATTGGTATTGTTTAGACATAGATGTTGTGTGTTTATTCATATTATTTACACACAAAAGTCATGTACATGATTTTTGTCTTTAAATAATGCATAACATTTGTGTTCAAACAATATGAACCTATGAAATAACATAATTCACACAAATTTGGAATGAACCCATAAAGCTTGTAAATTTGTGATGTAAGCCTTGAATGTTATTTTGAAAGTTGTAAAACATGCAACATTCAGATCTTGTAATGCATGACTTGTATGTGATGGTAAAGTGATTAGGTCAAGCCCCAACCTCCTAACTTTGTGCACAACATTTATAGTCACACGGGAATTGTGACCGTCTAGAACAAGTAAGTGCCAATTAGTTAAACATAGGTTTTCTCCATGAGCTTGAATAGAAGTAATAAAATGTGAGATTGATTTGTCAAAAAGGATGGTTATCATCTAGGTTTTTGGTTGCATAGCAATTGTAGCCCTAAATTCACATCACTTAATATAGTTTGGTGGAATTACTTACATTTGAATATGTATAAATTTGGTAATTGTTCACCTTTTGCATTGATGCATGACAAACTAATAACCATTCTCATTCATCTAGTGTAATAGAATGCATTAACATTGAGTAGGTCTTTGCTAGAACCAAGGCCCCTCCATCTCAACCAGCTTGTGCATCCAATTCGTCATAATTCCATGTTTGACTCAATTGGTATTTGTGCAAATTTTTAGGCTTCAACAAAGTTTGTGTAACCTTTAATGATAGATCTAGATCATGCTTCTTGAATCATTTCAATCATCCCAAACCTAGAATCCCATTCTTGAAATGTGTGACCCTTTCTTCTCCTTTTTGTAGGACTTTAGGTTTGCCTCTTTTACATGATTGTGTTATGCCATATAGATGGTTTTTTAGTGATGTGACATGCACATCAAACACGGAGCTTGTAGTTTGGACTTTGTTACCACCTTCAACATCCATTGAAAAATTCAATGTTGCATCATCCCAATTCTTATTTTTTCAAGCTATCTGTCACCTTCCAAATCAAAGTGCAAGATTGACTGTGCTTGGAACACTATGACTTTGAGCACTTGGAACATTGTAGCTTTGAAAACTAAGTTTGTGTGTGCTTAAATTGAACCATCATTTAATTGTTGACATGTTTTTAGTGGTCCATGCCTACTTGGCTGACTTGATTTCAGTTGGGTGGTCTTGGTTGGATTACTATTTCATCTTACACATGATAGCCATTGTTAATGTCTTGAAACCATTGCAATTGATTACCAATGTTGGAAACTAGAGCCTTTATGTGAGGAGTCATCACATTAGCTTGACATGTTCATTGGTTTGTTCGATTAGTTTGATTGTTAAACTTGATAGACATAGGTGATACAACAAATATAAAAGAACGATGTTGTAGTTCAATTAGTGAATTTGAATCCACAAGTTGTGCACATTCATATTGGTCACCTATGTATTCTAATGAAATACACCTTGAATCCTCAAAGCTTTTAGCACTTTCTTATCCTTGTAATTATGTGTTAGACAATAATCAAAACATTTGGCTTGACCTATTACTATGATTGACATTGTTATGCATCATTGTGTTTTGCATCATTCACACTCAAAACAAAATGCACCTAACATGGTGACTTTGTAATTAAAAAAATGTCACTTGCTGAAATATATATCTAATCACTAATCTTCACATTTGTGTTTATGTGACAAGTAAATTGTAACATTAATCAAGCATTTTTATGCGTGCCAATAAATTTAATGCTAACATATTATATTCCATAATATAACAAGGAAGCTAGCATTAAATTGCCGCCATTCCATCCATTAAAATATCAATATTAAGCTTGGATGCAACTTCTAATCAAACCTTTAATGTACTTGGCTCATGCAGTGAAATTAAGTGTCTAGGATTCACCCTTATCTGGTTAGTTTCAATACAAACCCATTTAAGATTTAATGAGTGCCAAATTTAAGCACAGAACTAGATGCTCGCAAAAGGGCCACGTTTATTGGGCCCTGCCCCCACAGGGACAGGGACTATCACATTGGATCCAACTTTTGAAAGTTTTACCTTATTAAAACCAGTTTCACATTAGGAGAACCAGCTTCTTTGATGAAAATGTTTAGACTGTTTAGATTAGAACGGATTGTTTTGGTGTTCAGAGTGTGGACACAGTAGGTAGATGTATAACATCTTATCTATTGGCAGGGCCAGCGTGTTTGTGATGCCTTGTTTTAGGTTTGATCACCTTATGGATCTTATGGACTGCCTGAAATATACAAACGTTGGACTCTCTTAAGCTGAGATCTTCATTATAACCTGAAAACCTGCGTTGATTTTTTTTAGTGTTGTTGCAGGCAGGCTTACCAAGTGTAATATGCTGACAGGTCACAGGATTTTAAAGAAAAAAGATGTAGCAGATTTTACACCATGTAAGGCCTTCAGGGGTCAGCATTACGGAATCAGGCTTGCGCTTGGCTCCCCCCTGAGGGGGCCCTTATTGCCTTAAAGCTGCCCACCTCGTTGGGCTTTACCCTACACTTATTTGCATCCAGAATTAATCGGCACCCACCAGGGCACCATGCAAGATGAATGGTGTGGGGACAGGACACAAATTTTTGTTGGATTCCTGTCCCCTAGCTAACCATAGTGGTTGGCTATGTATTAACAATCCATTTGGATCTACCTACCAAGTTCATCACCTACTTACAGAGTAGCCCGCCAAGTGCATTATCTTCATGACTACCTACATAGTCAGCACTTACATTTGCTGCTTACTTACCTATGATAAGAACCCTCTTACATAGGTGACTACTTAGGTAGTGTGACAGGAAAGTAAGAGGGGTTTGCAGGATAGGTTTCAAAGGCAGAACCTCGGTAACTCAATTGTATATGTTTCATAACGGTTTTCCAATGGATGGTGCACTGGTGGGTGCTGGGTCACATTATCCATGATTAGCAGGGCAAGAACTGTTGTCACCCATGTCAAATTGGGATAGAAACTGTGCTAATAGGGAAAAGCTGCCTTGATGTCAGTACTACCTCCATCTATGGGCCCAATTTCAGACAGACCTTTCCACATTTCTCTCCTATTGCTCATGATTCTGTCAAATACACAAAGGAAAACAATGCTTGCTGCTCAGGTGCAAAGGGATCAATCATTTGGGGCTTGCAGCAAACTGAACACCTCAAAACTGATAGAAGGTGAGGTCCAACTTATAGGTATTCGGCAGCGTTGTGTCAGCAAGGAGCATTTACTTCTAAGAAAACTACCTTACATGATGATGATATTCTGAGTTTTTAGTATAGCACCAACTTTTCCAGGTTTGAATGAATGTCTATTCAATGTCTGTTATCGAGCATCTTCTGTTTTGGTCTCTGGTTTTCTGTGTTTGTTTTTCACTTATTGGATATAATCATTAAGCATTTGAGCAATTCTATAGTGGTTATATCTTTTGCACAAAGAATATCCAGAGATTGGCTGTGAAAGGTGCACTTACCATAATTAGCTATAAAAGGAAAGGGGATGAGAGTCTGACTGAAAAAGAGAGTTATATGGGGTGTCCGAATTGAATTGAAATCCTTATAACTACTCGTTTAGAAGCGCGCTTTACGTGGGCGTGGAGGTTTGAAGGGCTTTTTGGGTGAGTTCCCAATCAGTAGCCGATGGATTTCATTTCATTTCATTCCCCAGCATTGAAATACTTGGAGATCTTAGGAAACGCTTTTTGTGCAACATGACCCGGAAATATCATCCAAATGATGTTGGATGATATTTGGCACCAGACTCCAGGAGTAGGTCAACAATGAAAACATGAGAGGCAGGGATTTGAAATTCGGGTCCCAGGAACCGACAGCCTTTTCAGTAAAGCTGCTACCCACAAGGCCTGTCAGGTGGACCACGTGATGGGTTTGCCTACATTGGCCTGAACCCATCGATATTCCAAACTTTCCTTCAGTGTGTGACCCTTGAGTGCGAAGTGGGGCACTGCGCAGTCTTATTATGGAATCGTCCATCGCTTTGTGTGGTAGAATATTGGGAGAGCTAAACACCCCCTATTGAGCTCAATCCGGCACATTTTCAGGCCTGTCCTTTTGCACCTTGCATGGTTCTGCATGGTGGTTTTGTTTGCTCTACAGGTTTTACCAAAAAAATTATATATATATTTTGTTTTGCATGTTATTCTGTCGCACCCTGATTCTAAACCCAGCACCTTTCAAAATAAAATGAGGATACGTCTAGTTGGCAGAGTTTTTTTCCTTGATAAAGCAAAATATTATTTTTTATTTAGCCTAAAAGTAGAGTCAAACCTTGTGACAAAAGCAGGCGGTTCTGTGATCATCCAAGGACTGTGCTAGACAAAGCTCATTAACGGGTATTTAGCATTTTCCTAAAATACTCAGTACCTAGTACCCTAATCTATTTGACCAAAGTGAAAGAGTATCCTTAAATATGCAAGGCTAGATAAAATTCAGCCAAATGATTAACTTTTGAAAACATTACACGTTAATTTCAGCACTTAGCTATTTTAAGAATTTTAGATCAGTTAGGGCGTTATCAATGTTGTATGTGTGTTACTAGAGAGGCATTTTATGTGCTGAACATAGTTGTGAAATTTGAAACATGCTGGGTACTTGAAGCTAAATTTCAGTGATGAGAAATTCAAGGAAGTAGTATACGGGAGATTTTGCATTTTGCATTATCTTTCATGTGGTCTTCCTTGGACAATTGATTTTACATAATCTTCCGAATGATCATCCCAAGTCTAAAAACAATTTATATCTATCGCATTTCCAAATTTATTTATTTCACTCCTTTCCTAAAGACTACTTTTTTTCTTTCTAACTTTCCTACTAACTACCTTACTCATTTTCCTTACCTATTAACATGGATATAAAAAATAATAAACATATGCCTTTTCATGTCCATGATATTCATGTTAATTCAAAATAAATTTGACATTGACAAAAATAATGATAAACTATTCAAAACCATATGGGAATATAAGGGGAAAAAAAAAAGTTGATCATCCCTAGAAGTTCATAACAATGTAAAGCCCAAACTTGTTGACACTTCGAAGATGACATACACTCTTGAAGATTTGGGTAATTGCAAAACACCCATAATTACAAATTTTGACAAGGTGTTTTTTTTTATCAATGGATGAATTGGTGATATTGTGACTATAAAACACATCTTGCTAACAAACAATTTAGGGTTAGGATTGATGTATTCAATAATGTTTACTATCTAAACTTTTGGCTTTTCATACATGAAGTAACACAACATAAATAGTCAATAGAATGACGGGGGCATGTATTTGCTATGTTTGGTTATCCTTTTTGCAAATGATGGTGTGACTAGTTGTTTATGGTAGAAGAGCATGAATAAAGAGGAATGTTACAAAATGAAATGGAATCTATGCAAGGTGGTTTGCTTGACTAAAATAGTGAACATTGTGAATCATTTGGCTTTGATGAAGATTTGCCTACACAAAAATTTGTTGGCATCATGTAAAGAGATATATTGATGAATTGTAATTGGAAATGAAGACAACTTTCTTCTCTATTTTTTTTGAATCAACATTACTAAATTAAGTTGTTTTTCTTCTTTCTTTTGAACCATGGGTGTGTATTGTGCAAGTATATGTTCATGACATGAATGGTTAAAAGCATTCTCTGGCTCCGAGTTTGAATTCTCCTTTGATTTCCACTACATATGGGGAATTAAGGCAGAATGCAGAAATAAAATGATTAAATCCATAGAATTAGAGATTTAACTAAAAATGATGAGGATCATAAGGGGGTTTGCGATGGCATTTTCCTTCCTATGTTTAGTATATTTGAAGAAATTCAATGATCTCATTGGGCCACAAAGAGATGTTTGTTGAAAAAAACATTTGTACCTATCTATATATGCACCTTGATTAGAATTATGTTTTCTTGTAGACATTAGTGATGGGATGTTGGGGCAAATCTTGTAAACCCAGGGGGGAATAGTTCACTAAGCTATTCAAAGCAATTGTTTTTACTAGTCAAAACTTCTAAGATATGGTGATTAAGAAAGACACATTGTGAGGTGCATGATATTTTATGAGTGCCAAGAATGGAAAACGTGGTTTGAAGGTTTGGGTTGTAAATTATTGAATAAAAATGCCATGCCATGAAAGAAACCATAATAACTTGAGAGAATAAGTCTGAAGCAATTTGATCCAAGCATGAATCCATAGTATTATGACTATGCATAGATTTGTTGTGTTACTTAGGCTTTCCACCAAATTTTGTAACATGGACTAATACTAAATAAATGCTAATTTGAAAATATTGTTGTGAAAATGTGAAAATATGAAAATTGCATATATAGTCAAACTCACTTTTGGTTACAATATATTATTCTAAAGACCTAATCCAACAAAGGTATAACTTGTCATTGAGAGCGTCTTTATAAAGAAATAATATGTGGCAAGACCCCAATAAATTACAAGAGGATTTCATGTGAAAAAGTACAAGAGTTGGGCCTAAGAGGACTATGGATGCAAACCAAGTACCTATTTTCATTCACATTGATCATTGTTCCAAACAAATTATCTTGTATTACACAACCCTTTAATTTTCAAACACAATATCATAGGAAGAACCTTTTTTTTGGGTGTCCATTTTACACACCGTGATAAGCAAGGTTAAGGTATTGGTTTTCGTGTGCACTTGGGAGAAATGATTTATCTTGGTCATATGGGTCTTCAAGCCTTTTTAAATGTTGGCCAATTCCAATTTTCAATCCACTTATTAGGTATCTAAATTGATGGGGTTTTCTTTTCAATTCAAAATCAAAACAAAAATTATGATTCAACCAAAAACCAAAACTAGAACTAAAAATGCAAGTTCAATTAGAACCATAACTAACTCCAAACTCATTTTCATTTAGGTTTTAGTGAACTAAATTTTTAATTTTTCTATAATTGAAGTTAAGCATGTTGTTAGTTTAATGAAACAAAAAATCAAGGTTTTAAATAATAACATCAAAAAAATTTAAATATTAATCTAGGGCTAGGTGGGGGTGGTATTAGGCATGTGATTATTCCTTTTGGAACATGTCTTAAATATGCAATTTTATTTATCTATTTATTTAAATGTGTGTAGGCATGTAGTTGATATAAATGATACCATGCTAATCATTAGAAAAATATTAGTTTTGGGCTATGTATAGGTAGATAAAACTAGATCTACTTATCAAGAACCTAAAATTGGGGTCTTAAAATGTGAAAAACTAGGTTTGAAACCAAATTGGAGGTTTTATGAATATTTTAAAATCCGTAAACCAAAACTAGGAGTTCTTTGAAAAAAAATTAAAGTTGGAACCACGATTAAAAAAATTCTTGAAAAGTGAGAACCAACCAACATTAGTTGGAACCAATGTTGTTTAATTATCAACTTTTAGACATATTTTTTGGATACCAATAAAAAAAAATTGTAGTAAAAAATGACATGTATTTAAAAAATTCAACTTATTACACCAGTTGATTACATGTTCATTTTTTATATAAACCTTTTGTCACTTATGGATAGGTTAGAATTCAATTTCTAAAACACAACAAATATGCATAAAGGTTATGGATATCAAATTTATAATTATGGTTGTTGAAGAAAAAATTACAAGAATACAACCTAACTCCATGAACAAAACCAATATGAACAAAATACAAAACAAAATAACTTGCAAGGAAATTAAACTTTAGTTCTATGGAAATGTTTTGCCCAATTGTAGCACAAATTCCTCCCCAACCATATCCCCCATACAACACTACACCATCAACCTTAACCATCATCTATATGTAATTCCCCAAAATATTCCACTTTTTCAATCAAATCATAGTTGCCACCCACCAAAGATGCTTCCACTTTCAATATTTTTTCATATCCATTTTCTTCTTATAATTAAAGGATGGATCATTAAACCAATCTTTCACCATAGTGATGATTTGATCAAGGTTCTTTACTTGTAAATGACAAGGTTGTAAAGATGTTTACACCCCAGCAAGGCTAAACATTCTTTCTATTTCATTTGTGATCGAAAAATGCCAAGAATTTGTTTGGTTAGGAATGCAACATTTGTAAAATTGTCCTTCATTGATGCACCAACAAACACATGTGATGGGAGATCCCTTTGTTTGGTTGAAGTATGGGTGATTTCTTGAACAAATACAACTTTCCAATAACACATGCACATGAAAACTTTTCAATAGATGTTCCAAGACCAAATATGTTAATGTCAACTTCATTGAGTTCGTCACTAAGTCCATCAACTCTACATTCTTGGATAATAAAGTTTAATCAATGAAAGCAAGTCATAAGAAGGGGAATGATCGCTTTCACTTTATATTCAAAATGAAGATTTATTGTATTCCCACAACTCACATAATTTTCCACATCTCATAAATGTTTGAATCAAAGATACAACATTATGGCAAGTGTGTTATGAACTTGATTGAAATCATAACCTTTCAAAGAAGTCAAGAAAGGTTTTAATATCTTCACAAATTTTTGCCACATGTTTTGTTACAAGAGAAAAAGTTCAATATGAAATGCATCCAAAATTTCAGTCCCATTTAAAACCTTTTCAAATTCAATTTCCATTGTGATTGTTATGACAATAGATGTAGTTAAGACATCATATAACAACCATTGACCCTTGTTATTGGTTCATCACATAGGCTATGACAACATGGTTTTAAATAGTTGTGATTTCTTATGTAGTTGCCCACACCTCACATTTAAGAATTCATTGTTGTAAAAACATTGTCCTTTCCCACCCATAACACAAAACAATGGCCTTTTTGAACTATAATGTTTTTAAAACATTATCATTTTGTTGGAAAAACTGGTTTTCATTGGAGTTTTCAATTTCACATCCCATTTTCAACACATTCTTATTCCCACTGTTGCTTTTCCTTTTCTAATTTTTCAGAAAAGGAAAGGCAAGATTGTGAATTTCTATTGCATTTTTGACACTTATATTTTTCAAACCTACAAGAATTTTATTATCATTTGTAACATATTAGCATGCCTTAAACATAACATGAGGCAAACAAAAACCTTCATAAACCCATTGAAGTTTCAAAGGAAGACAATTAACTATGTAATTTAATGTTGTTGCTATTGATATCAAGTTGATGCTTTCATCTTCGAGAAAAACAACAACACGATGAATTAGATCAAACATTTTTAGTAAATCTTGCAACTACTTAACCATGGAAAGCCCCGTTGTGTCAAGCATTTCAAATAAATCAACAATAACATGCATAAGGGTCCAAGATTCATTTGCATAGTTGATGACCAAGGCAAATGTGTTCACTCCACCTTTAAACATCTAGAGATCAAAACTTGTAACAACATTTGTTGCAAGATGCAAGATTAGGCAACACATGAAAGTGCATAGTTTTTTTACTATCATAATAATCACTTCTTCCACTAAGGCAAAGTGGGAAGGAAACACAATAGAGAGCATTGGCATAATACTAATATGTGTAATTAAATAATTTTGCAAGTGAAAAGTGGTAAGTAACCCTTGCATATATAAAACATTAGATCCTCATTTTGTTGTGTTGCATCACCATTTTTGTGCAGATTTGTGGCCCCCAAACAATGTTGTGATTGCACATCCACTTGGCCCAAACCTCTTCTTCCCAAATTGACAATTATAATTTTCTTGAACAACAAAATCAACAAAGACCAACTTCCTTTAAACAACCAAGCTAGGGTGTGCAAATCAACATGGGTTTTCATAAGTACTCATAAAAGTGATCCCATCTTTTGTGATGTATTTTTTAAGACTTTCCTTAAATTAAAACTTTGGGATAGAACATCACCAACAACCCAATCCAATCTATAGATAATACATTGCAACATCTATGGGTGTTCAAGATATAACTTGAACTTATATAACTACAAGTTGTGCAACCTCAATATTAGCAACATTTGGAGCTTGTAGATCACATTCACAACATCTAACATGTTGCCTTGCAATGATTAAAAGACCCAAAGTCCCTGTATTATAGATATCTTTTAAAACTCCACCAACAAATTCAATAATACAAACATTTACTCCATTTATGTATTTATGGCAAAACCAAATAGCCTACACGTATGAACAACACATTGGATGCATAAAAAAACCAAGAACAAAAGACTGGAAGCAAAAGACCGGGAACAAAAGATCAAAAATAAAAGATTAGGAATGGAATACCATGACTGGAAGGTTCACAAACAAAAGACTAGGAATAGAAGATCAGAAATAAAAGACTGGAACAAAAGACCAAAAACAAAAGAAAAACCACAAAAATTTACACCACAAAAGATTTTTGAGAGTTCTTATCAGAATACCCTCAACATGACTTGATGAGCAAATAATTAGGATCTCTTAGACATCCAAGAGGTCCAGTAACCACATGACATAGTTTAAATTTATGGCTCACATAAGTCAAGTTTATGAACATGAAGGTATTGTCTTAGATGACAAAATATTGATCTTAATTTCGAATTTGCTGACACCTTAATATGTGTCCAGATATAGATGTTCATAGTTCACACAAGGGGTTTCTTGAACACAAAAATCTACAACAAAAAAAATGGGGATATCATTTATTTGCATAGCAAAGGGGCATGAGAAGACCAAGGGATCACCAAAACTCGAGTGAAATGAAAAAAAAGATGCATAACCAAAAAAAACACAAATGGAACATCAGATATCTATAGAGATTGGTTAGTAATCCGGATATAAACCACCAAACATGTATAATGATGGATAGTAAAACTAGATGAGATTCAGGATATGGATACAAAGCATATCCAGGCATCCCAATTCATATCTGGATTTAAAGGCATAACTGGACAAAACTGGTTGAAACCCAACCCACACAGTATATTTTTCTTTGTTGCATCAGCTTGGCCTTAGCACAATATATTATTCCATGCAAACTTATGATATTTCCATTGCTATGCATTGCTTTCTCAGTTATGGTAATAATCTATACCCATGGTCGAATCCTGGAGTATTTTTCCTTCATCTAAAGACATTAAACACCAAAACAGGAATGTATTGTTGATGAAGGGATATACTTCGAATCAACAAAGTGTATCTCATATCTACCAAACATAAAGGTTTTCTGGAATTCACCATAGCTGTAGGTACATGTTTATATGCAGTGGCAGTTCCTTAGAGCGGATCCAGCAGCAGATAGTAATTGCCACACTACCCACCTGTGGTCAAACTTGACAACTCAAGTTAAGCTTTTCTAACTCTCGGCACATGTTGGATCTTTGTATTTTGACAAGTTGTGTAAGGGATAATTCAATAAGCAAACTTTTTTTTTTGGGGATGACAATGACATGTCAGAGGATGATGTTGAAGACGAAGGTTTAGAAGAGCTTTTGTAAGATGATGAGATTGCGAGATTAATGGTCAGTTGCTATTTAGCTTGATGCTTTGTGTTTATTTCAAGATTGTAAAATTTGAAATTTCATGTGATTACAAGTTTCATGTGTTTCTTCTTTAAAACATATGAATATAACAATTATTGTGTTTTCACATTTGTCAATCTAAAACTTTCAGCAAATTAGGCAATGCTATTTTGAAATTATTTGCAATTTCAACATTTTGCCCTTGGAATTTCTGCAGCATCTCAATATTTAATTAATTTCCATTGAATCCAACCAAAGGGTATTGTACTGGAAATCCTGGATACAGTTACTGTAAAGTGCTAGATTGTAAGGCCAATGACAGACCCAGCTCAGCATAAAATATTGAGTTCACTCGGCAAAACCTTGCCAGACACTACCCTGCTCAAGATATTGAGCTTAGGAAAGCTCATTGGAAACAAACCCACAACATTTTCTTTCCTCTTGAACTAGAAGAACATACTGCTACGCCTGATTAGGCCTCACTTTGTTCTTTCCTGAGCTGCAGGATGTTTCATACACGGGCTGCTAGTGGCATCTTTGTGTTTTTCTTTTTTGGCCTAGTAACACTCATTTTTCCTTTTTGCTGGCCACCCACATGTGACTCTTGATACTTAGGATGCGGAACCTAAGTATAGTTCATAGTTTCTTTTGAATCGAGCTCTGTAAAACTTCCCTAGTCCCGTTTGCACGCCGAAGGCCTTACAATAAAATCACTTCTTGTCCTCATGAGTGGTAGGTACTAGCTGACTGTTACAGCAGAACATTAAAGTGAGAAGCGGGAATCTCAACAGTGAATTTGCCACAGAGGGAAAAGGACAGAAGAAGAAGAGAAGTGAAGGACGATCCATGTGACACTAAGGAGCTTCTTGTTGACATGTCAGGGAAGTGCTTTACACTTTTGCTGGGGACCTGCAGGCTAAAGGTCTTTTTGGAGTTCATTTGGGTCCCCCAAACCTGGCCCTCATGGACAGCCATCACCCGCACCCAATGGCCAGCAGCTGCATGAGAGTCTGCTATTGTCGTCATCTACGTTTGAATCCGTGTGTTGTTCTCCTCACCTCTCCCCTCCC
>Ga0209611_10000637_pt1 | contig 54301 bp, 35 predicted proteins | sample S1TSphgellanicum_3_FD_187693 | JGI IMG/M metagenome (GOLD analysis project Ga0209611, IMG submission 187693) | Host-associated microbial communities from peat moss isolated from Minnesota, USA - S1T2_Fc - Sphagnum magellanicum MG (SPAdes) (version 2) | ecosystem: Host-associated > Plants > Peat... | reverse complement strand
GAAGTTCCAAAATTATTGTACCCCCACTTCTTGAGCATGCCTTATGGGACGTAAGTTATGGATCATTTTTATACTTTATACCTTTAATAATGCTTTGCTTGACTTGGCTTTTGCTTTGTTATATTAATTATATATATATATATATATATATATACCTTGAAGTTTTGGCCTTGGCATACTATGCATAGTAACCTACATCGAGTTGACGGTGCAAAGATTTTGACAATTATCATACCTACCACAAATCATAATAATATGACGTGTTAAAAAGTGTTTTTGTTTTTGCTGCATCATGTATGGCGTACATATATACCATAGCCTAGGGTTAGCTTCACATTGACAAGACAAATATTTTTTTGGTAATTGTTTTTTAAAAATTGAATATATATATATATTCACAATTTAATATTATGTTGTTATGTTTTCATGAAAATTCGTTTCACAATTTAAAGGATTATTTAATGATGAAACTGACACTAGGATAAAGTATGTATCGAAAGTAAAGTAAGGGGAGGCCATGGAAACTCTATAGCCTTCAATCTTTTTTCTTTTCACATATTTTGTGATGTAGTCAAGGTGAGGATCACCCATAAGCTGGTTTAGCCAAATTTGGTTATTAAAATATGAAAGCAAAAAATAACCTGGCATATTTTTGGCTACCTACTTGAACCTTGGAATTTTTTTGTGGAAATTTCCAAAGATATGTTGGAATATTATTTCAATTTTAGAAAATCATTAAATTTGTGACAGAAAAATGCAAGTTTTTTGGAATGGTATGAAATTTCACGGAAAAGAAAAGGTTGTGCACAACACTTCTGACTAATCTTTTAAACCGAAAAATCGAACATCTTTCATGGAAATCTTTAAACCTAAAGGACATCATGTTGAAAAGTAATTCAATTCAATTTTTTTCATACTCTTTTATAGACACATGATTTAGTTTCAGCCTTTTTTTTTTGGTCATGAATCATGTTTTTTCTTCAATTGCCCTTCAGCATTCATATACCATGAATTTGATGATGCATGAAAGCAAATGTTGGGCATGACATGAAATGAAGTGAAACGAAACATGTGAGGATTTTTCAACATTAGTGTACCTACTTTTTGACTACAACTATGTTATTTATGAATACAAGTAAGGTATCTTCTCTATAGTTTAGATGTTTGGAACTCTGCTTTGTGACCCGTACTTTATACTTTTTGTGTATTTGCTTTCTACACAATAGGAGTCAAGGTCTTAGAAGAGCCCTTTTTTTAATTTATTACCTTGGAAGGTAATAAAAAAAAGATCCAAAATCTTGGAATAAAACATGATTTTGTCCACAAAGGGAATAAAGTGACTCGTGAGGGAGCATGTCTATTCCCCTTATCTTGGGTGTGATTTCCTTTTGTCGATTGCTCAATGTGTTAAGAAACCATAAAGCACTTGGAGAAATTTCCTAATGTCTTTGGATAGCACCGTAATATATCTATCAATATACCTCCTAGAAAAGAGGAGGAGCATCATGTGTACTCCTTAAGAGTGGGAAGTATTTTAAAATTTACATTTTATCTAGGCCTTAAAAATTGTGAAAAAATTAATTAGTTCCTTTGGACCACTTTTGAGGGGAAAAAAGAAAGTGCTGCCATTTGGTATATGAAAATGAAAATTCAACATAAGCACAAAAGTACTTTTCCGGGAATTTTGTGGCACTGAGTAGCTACGGTTCCCAGGAAAGTTCCACGACTTTTAAAACGCTTGAAGATTTTGCACAAAAAGAGAAGAAAAGATTGGAAGAAAGAAAAAGTTAACATGGTTGCTCTATGAAACCCTAAAACTAATCATGTTTTCAATGCTGGTCGGTGCTGGGAGTCTGGAAGATTATAATCATAATTAGTGTAGTAGTTAGGCAGCTTTGACACTAATTGTATTATTTTCAGAAATGTTGAAATTGTGAAAAAAATAATGTTGAGAAACCTAAAATTTTGTGACAGAAATTGAAGAATGTTTTAGAATGTTTTATTTTCAGCCAAAATTAATTAATTAATTAATCAAAAGACATGTGTTGAAGCTCCCCTGGTGCACCCATCTCAAAACCACAACTTTTACATTGAGCAATGTACCCAAAAATAAAAAGGGAAAAGGTTTGAAATTTGGTCTTTAGGGGAAGGTAGTTTTTAAGTGGAGGATCATTGTCATGAATTGGTACCAAGTTCAGAGCGGCGAAGGTGAGAGTGAGATGTTATTTCTGCATTTTAAGGGGCTTGTAGTGGATTATCTTTCAATGGGTTCACATAAGTTATAAATTATAAACAAAGATGCCAAAGGGGAAAAATGTGCTCTCCTCTGTTAGCTAGTGGGACCAAGGTTGGTTGATGATGTTGGTGGGCTAATAAAAATGAAGGAAAATTAGAAAGACTTGATGGAGTTATCAAACACTCAAGATGATTAAGTTTAGTAGTTAGTCCATGACGATTTGTTTTCTTGCACGGGGCGGTGGCGGGTGGGTGAGGGGTTCACCCTGGGATCACAATGCTTTTGATTTTCTTTGCAATGGACTTGTCCATTTGTGTCCCAAAAAATAAGATACTGTTTAAGCATTTCAAAGCATGTATGCTCTTTAGGGGAAGATGTCAAAGGATGAAAAGAGCCAGCCAGCAACTCTCTCTCTCTCTCTCTCAAGAAATAAGGCAAGAAAAAAAGTAGTTGAAAGCAACAAAGGCACTGAATTCATAAACAGGCCACACAACCAATTCCAAAGTGTAGTTGGTACATCAAACCCATGTGCAAGCAAGCAAGCCATGTACAAAAAAGAAAGATACTACCGAGCAAAGAAAGTCTACCTAAATGTTGTTCACAACAATACTAGTAATCACATTTGGGGGGTTTGAGGCTTTCCAATGCTTATATCTTGTTAGTCTCTCCTATTTTGGGTGGTTGATTTCTAACAAAACTTCATTTGAAGTCAACATTGTGCTACCACCATCCATTCCTCCCTCCAAAAACCATCTTCAATGAGTCAGGTGAGAAGTAGGGTTTTAAAATATGAATACATTTAGATAGAGGTCAAAAAGGGAGAGGGTGGCCAAAAAGAAAAAGAAAAAAGAGGTATCCGACTATTCACTTCAAGGGGGCACCACTTTGAAGAGCCATGTGTTAGTTGTAACTTGTAACACCTTCTAGTTTGTAGAGTATTATTATTAGAAGTCCAAGAGCCACCAAGCATGGTGCGTGTAGGATTCTTGGCCCATTAAATTAGGAGGGAGAAGCCATCAACTTTACTTTCCACAAAAACCCATCAACTTAGGTACTTCCCACAAAAACCATGGTGGCTTCATCAACAACACAGGAGGATGGTAGAGAAAAAACAATAAATTTTTGTTGGGGGTGATTTGCCCTTTGCAAAGCTTGAAAGGCCACTATGATGTTAATCTATCTTCCAAAACTAGCAGGGTTAATGGAACTTGCAAGAGCCCTAAAATCATCAACACTTTTAGAGAGAGAAAAAAAGGGGCACAAGAGGAAAAAAGCATGAAGAGAAATAAAGGGATAAAGATGTAGGTAATTTATGACTTAAGATCTGCAAAAAATTAGTCTTCTTGGGTTGATAGCCTATGTAATGACTCTTGAATCTCAAGTTAACAATAATTTCGAGGGTGAACGAATCACTCTAAGAATTGTCGTGTCTTAGGTTTTATTAAAACCAAGGTTTAAGACAAGATTCTGTTTTTAACTGGGGTTAAATCACTCGTAAAGGCCATTGTGAGAACCACACACCAAAATCTTGACTCCTTATCCTTAAATTTTAAGACCTTGAACCGCTAAAAGTGAGAAGCCCCCAAAACCCCAAAACGGTAGGTAGTAAACTCTCTTATTAGGCTTTATCAGGGCAAGCGGAGTTCAAGCCTCAAGGGGGAGCCTCTTGCTGCTGTGGTAATAAAATGTAAAAACGATTTGGTAAAAAGACAGAGAGATAGGTAGGTGGGTAAGTATATATCTACTAGATACCTACCTTTATTTAGGTAATTTCCTAGGAAAGATATTGGTCTTCGGGCAGCCGTCTTTCCGACTCCGTCCACCGGGCAGACGGTCACGGGGAGGTGTATAAAGAAATTCTGCATGCCCTGTTGGGAAGGCTGCATTTTTGTTTTTCTTTGCAGCGAAGATTTCTCTCTCGGGCGCCTTCTTCTTCTTCCGCCATCTCTCTCTCTCTCTCTCTCTCTCTCTCTCATTGTTGCGTTTCTCTTCCGATTTTCTTTGGCTGCTCCGTTGCCTCTTCCGATTCGTCTTCTGTTGTAATCTCGGCGGCCTTGTCTTCGTCATTTTTTTAAAAAAAAAATTTTCTCTTGCTTTTCTGTTGCGTAACGGTTGAGAATCTTGCAAGAAGGGTGAAGAACAAAACACATATTGTTCCGGGAGCCATGGATGGGAATGGACTTGTTAGGCTATTTTCTTAGGTTTCTGTAGAGAACGAGAAGAGGGTTTTTTGTTTGTCGTGGACATTTTCGAGTTTGGAGTGCAAGGAAAAAACTTGATCTGACGTAGCGAAGCAGAAGAACAAGAAGAACAAGAAGAAGTAGCGAATTTCAAAGGGGAGTATTACTGTTTTGTGTGTTTTGAGGGGGTGTGCGATTCAGATCATGAGCTGCAACGGATGTCGCGTGCTGCGCAAGGGCTGCAGCGAGTCGTGCATCCTTCGGCCATGTTTGCAATGGATTGAGGACTCCGACGCTCAAGGGCATGCCACTGTGTTCTTGGCCAAGTTCTTCGGTCGCGCGGGTCTCATGGGGTTCATCAACGCCGTGCCTGATGGCCAACGACCCGGTAAGAAAGAGGAGCTCTGACACTCATCCTCCCAAAAGATCGCCATCGCTCCAGGTTCTTCTGAGCTTGGGTCCTCGCCCAACTGTTTGCAGCTTTCCATGGCACGACAGGTTAATATTCTAGGTCTGATTTGGCCACGGTCGGTTGTTACATGGGAAGGAATGTCTTCGAAGAATTTTGTGAACATCACTGCCGAGAACATCAATCTTCTTAGTCATAGCCGGGTGGAACAGTTCATGCTCTCAACCGCTTGGCTACTTCTGATGATGCTCTCTCTCCGTAAGCAGCAAGAATCTGTGACATCTGGTTGTGATCTCGAATCTGTAGGCAACAGGAGTGCAGATGAGTCGAAGAGAGAAAAAACTCAATATCTTTTCCTTTCTGAGAACCCCACATACAGGACTGAACCAATGGTGAGGTGCATGTTCTCTCTCTCTGGAGAGGAAGAAGAGCTTGCAGCTCTTTCCAAATATCTTGCAGCTTTTCTGTGCAGTCCTTTCTGAATCCAATCATCCTTTTTTTGCAACCTGGTCATCCCAGTGGGGTGGGACTTTGCTGGGGCTTGCAACCTTTTGTGACCTATTATGATCCTGAATAGTTTGATCAATAGTCCTTCCTCGTTTGTTTTTGTCAGCTGGTTCTCGAGATTGTTCTGTGACATGAATTTTTTTGTTTGTCCTGCTGCATCGCTTTATCACCCATCCATCCCTGCATATTGATAGATAATGATTTTTCCACATGTTGTAATTCACATTCTTCTTTCAGGTTACTACTCTGGGCTTGAAACTGATTTAAGTCTCTATTCTTTGCATCTTGCAGCCCTTTTTCAATCACTTCTCTATGAAGCCTGTGGAAGGACTGTGAACCCAGTGTTTGGAGCAGTGGGGCTGCTAGCTTCTGGGAATTGGCAACTATGCCAAGTGGCAGTGGAAACTGTCCTCAAAGGGGGTTCACTAAGGCCACCATCCCCTTCAAAATTTTCATCCTCTTTTATGCCACCACGGACACTGATTACCAGGCTGGACAAACCAGTTGCTGCAAACGAAGTGTTGAACTCCAGGATTCAACAGGTAGTTCCATCACATCCATCTCCAGAGCTATTTAGCAGTGAGCTGTACAAGCCAAGGAGCTTGGGGATGGGCTTCTTGGACAAAAACTTGCAGCAAGCATGGGGTCATGAGGAGGAGCCAAAGAATGTGCATAGCGGGATGCGAGGGGGTTTGAATGGAAGCACACATAGTGCACAAGAATTACAGCAGCACAGGATGATGCAAGGAAGTGCCCTGCATCTCAGTACCTGGCCAGGAGCTGTCAGTGTTAGTTTCTATCCGGGCAAACATCAAACATCTTTGGATGTGAAGGATGAGCAAGCCTTGGGAATGTCATACAGGCAGATTGATGTAAAGGGAGTGGGAATTGAGCGCCATGAATCTTTGGGTTTGTGCAGAACACAGATTCTTGCTCCTGTTGCACGCAGGGTGAAGCCACGTCTGTGTGCAGCAGACTCTGCTATAGCAAACCCATCATCCAAGTCAGATTCAAAAGAGATACTTGCTGCTGGGTTGGGATCCAACAGGAGTGAACATCAACCGGAGCTTGAGCTTGATCTGACGCTCAAGGTCCATGATACAAAAATGGGCTCACCAGCTGCAGGCTTGCAAGTCTCAAGCCCCTCCTGCGAATCAGTAATCTCAGAGGGGTCAGTTACAAGTCACAGCAGCCAGGTGGTTCCTTCACAAACTCGTGGCACCCCATGGGCTCTTGAGCAGCTGGAAAAAGAACCACCACCTCCACCAGCAGGTTTCCCAGCAGTTGCACCTCCACCACCACATCATCACAGGCTTCTGCCACTCCTTTTATGAATCCCCCAGCTTGGTACATGTCTGAAGCTTTTATGCACAAATTCTGCACTGAGATGAGAATTGCCAGTCTAAGTCCTGTAGTAGTTTTACAGCTAACTGCATTGAAATTTTCTCTAGGGCATAAAATGGAGTGCCAACATCTAGGGTGAGAGGTACATAAGTGAGGACCAGATATACCAAGACCAGTCTGTATCAAAGACTAACTCGGAAAACAAGAAGAGGAGAAAACGGCAATGAATGTACAAGAGAGTGAGTGTTTTTAGATTGTGCTTCAGCATATCCGATGCATATGTGTCTCTTATTGCTTTTGTACATACTGGGATCATGTGAATCTGATGTATGCATGTTTTAAGTGCGAGTGATGTGATTGAAGGGAATTGTGTTTTGCTCTGATAAAAACTTTCCAAAATTTGACAGTTAACAGTTTTTTTTGCCAATACAACCTTGGCTGGTGCAGTACTGGACTGAGCTTGCATAATTCTCATGTGTGGGCTGTACTGGGAATTTGGGGGCTTCCTGACATCAAGTAGAGGTGGCCCATTTGATTGGAGGCTTCTTTGTGGATGTTATTCATTGTTTTGGGGTGTGATGTGCAAAAGAGATGGATACAAATGAGAAAGTCCGTTAGACTCCTGGCAATTTTACTGGAACTGTTAATGGTGTTTTGTACAAGGAGAGTTCTTGTATACTGTTAGAGACTAGCCATGAGTTGTGTAATTCTTGGTGCAAGAAGCATTTGTATCTACTTGATTCACATGATTGTTGGCAAGTGTGTTTTCTTCAGATGTGCAAGATTCATTGCAACACACACCATTTGACAAAGTTTATTTTACGAGTTCTAGTTCACTCTGCTTTCCAACCAAGATGACCCACTGTACCCAAAATGATGAGCTGGAACATTACATCTTATCCTACCGCTTAAGTGTTGATGAATGTGGATTATGTAGTGCAACATTGTATGAAGGTTAGGAATTCATGATTTTTTTGGTGTTTCTGGTCTCAGAATAAAAAGAAAAAAAGATAATTAAAGACAGCCATTGTTCACAAGGAGGCCACTTTTCCACACATCTTGAGCTGCAAAGCTATTTGAAGAGATGAGGTGTACAGTGTACACCAAATGTACTGAGGTCTATTCATATTGCCAAGTTTTATTAGCCATCAAAGAACAACATATTAAATGGGTAGTGGGGGCAATGTGCCGGCCCTTGTAATGCAAGCCTTAAGATCACAAGTTCATGATCCTTAGTGTCTAATACTCTTAATCTTATGATCCTTGGCCATGAGTTACTCACATACCATCAACATGAATAAAGTCCACAACAATGCAAAATTTATCTGCATAGAAGACAATGTTGAAAGGGATTGAACTAAAGATGAAAGAAGGGCATGTAACTATTTATATGAAGATGAGTTTTTGAACGATTGATGCAAAGCATGCATCGTCACATCTTGATTGCAATGGGCACATCTCAAAAAGTGGATATAACATTGGATCAAATGTATTGAATAGGGGAGCTTGAACTTGGTTTGAAACGTATTGAAAAACTTCACTATAGACAAACAAAATATGGGGTACACATATCAAGTTGTTCTTGGGCCCAACGAGGACATGACACAAGTTCATTAAACATTGGACATATTATTAGAATATATGTTAGAAAAGGTGTGATAGTGCAAATGCTCTTGTGAAATGTGTAGTCTTGAAGACAACCCAAGTCATGAGTTGTCCATATTAGCATAAACATCTTTGAGTTGTGGGTGGTGGTTGCTTTCAAATATTGTTGAAAATGAGGACCTATAATGTTGACATGCACCAAAACCTCTATGATACAATAAGGTGTTGGCTAGACATAAACCTATGGGCAAAAGATGAAAAATCCTTTGCTTTCTAATATTTGCTAGGGGAAAATGAAGTATCAAATTGTAGAGCAAGTGAAATTCATTGAAGTATATGGCATTTGATCATTTGTTTAATATGTAATGAGATAATTGTAACCAAACATATCAATTGCAAAAGAAAGGAACCTAAATGTGTTATTGCGTGTTGTGAAAAGAAGCATAAATGATACAAGTAACAAAAAAGAATAGATGATCAAATTAGCAAGGAATGACAAGACTAATTTAGCCTCATTGTCATTGGTGGTTTGTGACTTGCATTTCATTACACATCAAAATTTTACTCAAACTATGGTAGAAGGTAACACTTGGAATTGTTGAATTGTATGTTGTGATCAACTGTATGCACAATGTGGATGTCACTTCATGTTGATTGCTAGTTGACATCATGTTTGGCCTTTCCCATTGGTCTTGAAGATTGTGAGAACACAAATTCTTATGTAATTGTTGGCATTTAACTTTTGACAAATATTTAATTACATACATTATTGGGATTTGATGAAGTGAATATGAATTAATGACAATTTATCATTACAATTCGTGATGATGGTGATGGTTTCATAGTTTGTGATTGACACTTACAAAAATATGATTGCGTTGGCTATTGTCACATTTGTTTTTGTTAGGTTAGAATTGACACAATAGTTACTTTCAAAATGTTTTTCAAAAGTTCCCTTTGTAATCACATTAATGAATTTGCCCATATTAAGAGGGAAATTGTCTTTAAGAAGAACACAATAAGTTTTGGGTCTTGTATGAGAGGTGGAAGAATGAATTTTGAATATTTAAAAATATGTTTTAGTTTGGATATCACACAATTTTGAATGAGTTAGTTCCTACACAAAGGTCTCAATACCAAAGTAAATGCAAGATATGATGGTTCACTTTTTGAAAAAATGACACAAGTTCATTTTATAATGTTAACTTGATAATTTAATGTGGTATGATAGGTTCAATGGCAAGAAAACCTATATCATTAATTGCCCAAATATAGATTCTAAATATAATCACTTGTGATTTTTTTTGAAACAACAATTCAAAGACATGATTTGGGGAAGTCACTTTTTGTATATTTTATGACACACATGAAATAAAGGGATAATTTTGGTATGCTATGAAATCAAAAAAATATTTCAACTAAATAAATAAATTGATAATCAATTCTAAAAACCTTATCTACATTTAAATAAATTATAAAATTTATTTTATTCCAATAAGTTGCACCCTACATTTTTTGCATGTTAGTTGGAAAAAAATGAAAGTGATTTCCCCTACACTAATGAAAATATTTCTCAATTTTAACCATTCAAAATTTTTAAAATATAATTTGGCCACAATTTTTGAAGGAAAGATTTCACATAAAATTTTGTTATTTCATGCTACACCATGTATTGAGTCACTATAGATAATGTGGAATGAAATTAAATATGGACCTCTCAACATTCTACCATTCTAGTCAAATAATCAATCCATATTTTTTAACGTAAAAATTCACTATTAAAAACGGATATATTTTTATCAAAATTCAATTAGATAGGTGTTTTCAATTGGGGAGGTCACTTTTTCTATATTTTCTAAAACACTTGAAATAAAGAGTATTTTTTGCTATGTTATGAAAGAATGGAATACTAAAAAAATAAAAATAAAAATGAAAATATTTTAGATATATCTTAGGTATATTTTCATATCAGAATTTAGGCACCTCATTTACATTAAAGAAAATTATAAATTTTATTTTGTAATGAATGAGTTGCACGAGTAATATTTTTTGCATGTTGTTTTTAAAAATGGAAGTGATAATTTCCCTGGGTGTTTTTACAATCAAGTTTTTGATTTAGAGAAATTAATAAATTGAAAATTTTATTTGTTATAGGTGTCCATGGAAAGGTTACCCTACAAAAATTGACATTGTGACACCAAAATGAATCATTTAATTTTCCATTTGCTCGCCAAGGTCTATGTATTTCTACAAAATTTTATTTTTCAAAAATGTGCCCAATGATCATCGATGTGTGCATAGTTACACCATATAAATATAATATGGCAGCAGGAAAATTCATCCTTGGGTGGTACCATTTGGAAGCACCTCACCAAAATTCAAAGAAAGATGGACTTAGTTTAATTTAATTTTTAAAAAATAATCTTTTTAAATTGTGATTTTAATTATTGGCTTGCATCACATGGGCTTTGTGTTCTTCACCTATGTGTAAATTATGAAAGAATTATAGACACTTACATAGGCTACACAAGTAAGAGATTTGTGTTATTAAGATTCCTAAGCCCATATCATTAAATGCCATTAAAATACATCACTGTAAAAACATTTTTTTGGGTTTATCAATTGTAAGCATTATGGCATGACCTAAATTAATGATTTAACAAACAAACGAAAATTACTACAAATTTATAAACATGGATGCAATGGCTTTTCAAGACCTCCTAGTCCTAACCTTCAAAAATTGCTCAAAATGTTGTGGTTGCTTCAATCCACTATCTATTAAACAAATAAAAAATAGGACTAATTGAAACCCTCCTAGAAATTTAAAAAAAATCAAAAGTGAAGAAACATGTTCCTTTTGTGTTCATAAAAAATGAAGCCCAAATGTTACTTTTTAAAAAAAATTCCTTGACAACTTATTTGGAATATTAAAATTTATTTTGTAAATACAATTAAAGTTTCAAATTATATATGAAATGGGCAATCTTTTGATATAAAATTTGAAATGAAAAGCTTTTTAAAAAGTGAGTCCTATGTTGTCTTGAATGAGTTAAAAAACTTTAGGGTGGACATTCCTAGTGGTACCACCCAAAGATGGGTTTGCCTTAACACATATCATGTCTTCCTAGCCACAAATATTAGTAGGGAAAGTGTAGTTTCTAACGAGTCCTAAGAAATTGGGTGATTTTCCAAAGGATTCCAACTCCCATGAAAGTTGTCATGGTACATTTGGTGTCAAGCCAATGTTCAACATCACATAAGAGTCTATTGATGAACCCTTTAACTTTGATAATCAGATTCCCTTCTTCTAGGAATAATTTCAATTAATCCTCCAATTTTCAATCTCCCACTAAACACATATGAGATTGTTAATCATTTTAAAATGACTTTGGAAAAAATTTCATTGGATGGTATAAGAATTTTGTCAAAAATATCCATTTTCCACACATAAAATGAGTGCAAGGATTATTTAATATTTGTCCATTACATTGAAGGTGGGTGGCCAACCAACATATGATATGTAAATGTTCCAAGTGATCACTTATAGTGGCTTAAATTCATTATTTTTTTGGGTTTGCCATGGATATTTTCATGCAAAGTTGAGAAATTACCACAAGTTGGAGGCTTACATAAGCAAAAATTTAATGCTCTTTGGGTTCATCTTAATATAATAACAAGATGTTAGTTCCTCATCCTAGTAAAGATGAACCTTCGTTCAAGATTTGAAACATGTACTTGTGTCTTTTTTTTCCCAATAATGGCCATGGACTATAAAAAGGTTAGGTGAAACACAATTGAATTGTGGAGAATGCATTGGCCTTCAGTCGTGGATAAATTTTTTAATTGTATCAAGGAAAAAAAAACATGTTCTATATAAAATTTTGCATTGTTGGAAGTGAAAACTTATCAAATTGTACATGAGGAGTCCCATCAAGCCATTGCTTCCTCATACTTTAGTATTAAATACACAAATATTTTGAACATTTTCAAATATTCAATTTATCATCATAACATAATTATTATTTTTATATGTTCACTTCTATGTCTAAGCAATTGAAACCATGGAAAAAAATTGATATCATTTTAGGGTGTAAGCATTATAAAATAGATTTTAAAAATACCTTGTCAAGGTTGGATGTAAAGTAGCAACAAAATCTATCATAAAATTATTGTACATTAAAGAAATTTGCAAAATCAATTGTAAAGGCTTGTTTCACTATAAATTTGGGCTTCCATTTGTTCTCTCATGCCACCTTGATAGAAGACCAAATTCCCAAATTGAACATGGAATAACATTACATACACAATATTTTGTTGAATACTCATTGTAAAAGCAATTGCCACATGTGGGAAAATTGAGATCCAAGATGAAACTACTTTTACCATTAGGATGAAAGCATGGTAAAGTTTTTAAAAAAATAGTCCATTCAATTATAGTTTCAATTATGGTATTTTTTAAACATAAAAAAAAGATTCAAATTTTCTTTAAGCCTCAATATTAAAACATCAAATCCTCCATTTAGTTGGTGTAAGTTGAATACAAAATTTCAAAAAATTTAAAATAATAAAAACTGTGTTTAAACTGATGGTCAATTTGTGGTGTTCAAACATATTTTTATATTAGAAGTTAGTATATTTTGATTATAATATGTAAAAATTGAATGTTCATAAATACATTTTAGTACGCTAGTAATTTGAAATTTTCAAAAATCCAACATTTCATTTACTTTCGTTTACTTGCAACTTATTTTGTAAGTTGTGTGGCATTTTTTGAATTTCAATGAATTTACTTAAGCTTATTTTAAACATGTGTTATTTAAATATAGTTGTGATCAATATTAGTAAAAAAAAAATTACTAATATTGATAATTGTACTTGATAATATTTTGAAGTTCAATGTATCAAAACTTAATTGATGGTTACTTTATATTGATATTGCCAAGATAATTCAATTGTTCACTTTACCATGCTTTTATTCATTAAAAAAATGGAAAAAGTAGTCCCACCTCTCATTTTACAAAAATGTATTTTTCAAAAAAACTTTTGACATTTCTTTCTTTGTTTCAACCAAATTGATGGTTTTGGCCTAATGTTTGGTTCTTTGTTGATATCTTTATTGCATGTTTCTACTTCAATGATCAAAAGCAAAATAATTTTTCACTATTGTGCATTTATTTTCATATTCCAATTTATTTCAATAAGCTTTTTAACTAGTTGTTTAAAACCCAAGTAAATGTATAAGTATATTATTTGTAATGTGAACTTTTGTAAAGTATGTGTTATTAATATAATTTTTTTTTATACCTATTATAAATATATTTCATTGAGTATTTTTTGCTAAAGGCTTTTTGAACATGAACTTACCATGCATTTTTGGGGATAATTATGTTTAATTTTAGAACTTTTGTTTTTGGGGAAGTTTGAACATGAACTTACCATGCATTTTTGGGGATAATTATGTTTAATTTTAGAACTTTGTTTTTGGGGAAGAAGATTTTTATACTTGTGTAGCAAAAGGCATGTAGGGTTTTATATTGTACCTCCATCCATTTCGATGTTATTTTATTGTTTTCATATGCATGATATAGGATAAATTGAATACATCCTATTTTTTTTGATCTATTTTACCATGCTTCCACCCACTATGTAATCAAGAAAAATACCTATAGCTTGTGGATCTTATCAAGTATTCATGGTCCTCCCATTTTTTCTACTAACCCACACTAATGCAACATTTTTATAATGATTTTATACAAGTTGTTCAGGTGGCTAGGTTTGTTAGGCCTTGCTTGACATGTAGCAACCACTTGAATTCATAGGTTTATTATACAAATTATTTCATAATTTTTTGGTAAAAAAATGGTTTCTATGTCAATTTTGTGGTAAATATTTTTTAGCTACGAATTTTTTACCATTTTCAATTTCATGTGTAATCACATTCAAGTACTAGAAATGGCAATATGATGATAAACCAAGTAGAAATGAAAAACTCATAAACAAAATAAAAATAAAATGGATACAAGTAGAATCTCTTGGGGGAATTGAACACTAGTCTAAATGAACCCTATCCATTACAACAAGAGATGTGCCTACTAGGGCAAAAATTAGTAATAAAGCATAATGACATTGCTTATAATGCAATACAAATTTTATGCCAATGAACAAGTTTATTTTACAAAGGTCACATGATCTCATTGCAAATTGTAACATGATAAAATTAATAGTATCTCATAAATATACTGGATGTTATTCACGTTCAAGTTCAAAACAACATGATTACAAAAATGACAATGGATAAAGAGGTTGAAAATGGGGTTTTGTTATAAATCACTAAGTTATTTTTTTTGTTGTTTTAGTTTAATGTTCATGTGTCTATTATTGCTTTGTTTCCCTTTGAACCTTCTTTTGCATCCACCTAATGATTAATGTATAAAATAGAAATCCCAAAGACTTGGTAGGAAATCAAGTGCATGTGGATATGAAGAACTAATCACGATATAACATGTCAAAACTACAAATGAAGGAAAATGTTTATTGAACTCAAGTATAGTGTGAACTTCAAAGAATGGCCATTGGTGGTTATATACTAATAAAGATCAATGAATGCTTAAGTGGCAATAGAAGAAGAATGATGTTGCATAACAAACATGCACATGGAATTATAAGTGTAGTGAATTGATGCAACCCATGATATTCACCCCTCAAAAGTAAGCATCCAATAGTCATCAAATGTGTTGATTTGTACAACAACCTCCCCTAATAGTAGATCAGTCATGTGGCCCAACCTATTTCATCTTAAATATTGGATTATGACAAATGCAATCCAATGTATGAACTAAATTAAGTAATGAAGTAAAACAAGGTCATTACAAATTGAAAACATGCAAATTTTCATTACAAGAAATTTTGTAATACATAACCATCAAATTTGCGACTACATGCAACTATTTGTCATTTGCAATTATGTTTTCTAATTTTTACAATTAGTAACCATTAAAAAAAAATTCATACTATTTTTGTGACTATAGTGTGATTACTAAATTATACATCCTTCCATATTAATTAACTTCTTGGGTTTTTCGTACAAGAATACGACATCATGTTCATTTAATTGCAAATTTAGTTGTAACTTGGTTATTTTTTGTGGTGTGCTTATATGTATTATGTACACCAAGGTGTTTTGGATTACATTAAAAGTATATTTAACATGTAGTCAAAATACATGAAACATATATTAAAACCTATTTAGCATACTTAAATGTATTTAGCCTATATTCAACACATATTGAAAACATATTACTTCATATTTTGAACATATTTTTTTTAAAAATTTCATTTTGATTTTTTATTGTGTTTTGTTTACAAATATATCATGTTTATTTTAATATAGAATTACATTATAATGCTGAGGTCATATAAAGATGACATAATCTTAATGCCAAATTAAGATTCATTATTCATAAAATAGTATTAACAAAAAATTGATTAAATAATATAAATTATGGAATACTAATTAGTTAAATAAAATCAATTTATTATTCTTTTGATGAGTTAATAATTTATATTTATAATTTATTCTTGATTAATCAATTAATAATAATAATTAATTGAATAAAATGAGAATTATAAAATAATATTCAATATTTACTGATTTATTTGATAAATGTTTCATTTCAAGTTGTTAGTCAAACTACAAATTATAAACAATTAGTGAATAAGTTAATATTCACTAATTAATAAGTTAATTAAAATTTAATTATCTGAAAATTAATATTTACTAATCAAGAGATATGGTTAATAATTAATAAATATTAATTAATTAATAAATAGTAATGTAGCTTATAAAAATATTAATTAAAATTTCAGAAAATTAAATTATCTAATTATTATTAATGATTAAGTTAATTGATTTCCTATTTAGTTCAAAAGTTCACAATTAATATTTAATGTTTATTAATCAGTTTAGAAATAATTAAAAGTTAATTATTATTTAAATTTAAATTAAAATTAATGTTCAATTAATTATCTGATATTTTTTATTTACTAATCAAGAGTTATGGTTAAGAAATAATAAACTAACTAAATAATGAAAGAATGGTAAGTAATTATAAGTAGGTTTGTAAGTGGGTAGGTAGGTAGGTAACTAGTTAGTGACTAATTGATTAGTTAGTTAGTTAGCTAGTTCGTTCATTAGTTTATTATTTACCTATTTAATGATATAATTATATAGTTTACAAAATTAAAAAGAAGCACAAAACATATCAAAGAATATTTCTAGTTTGCAACTCTATTTGCAACTAGAAAATTTAACCCGTATTGTTTATCTTCCAATCTCATCTTGGAAATTATATCACAAAAAGTGCCTTCTCTTATGTTTTCATATGAAAAAACATGTGCCATTGGGGATGAACTCAAAAAAGCTTAACCTTAAAAGAAAAACATAAAACAAAGTAATAATATTTACATGCTTATTTTTGAGCCCACCTACCTTCCTACCTACCTACTTACTCAAATATTCATATGATTGTTTTCCAAAATATTATATATATATATACCATGTGGTAGATTTTGATTATGCCATGGGTCACAATATATGACCATTTAAAATTTATGTTCATAATGGATGGTCAAAAGATGAACATGTATATGTTGATTGTATATATCATCCATGGTCCATTTGGTGATGTCATGTTGAATCATGATTTGTGACTAGATGTTAGGTGTAACTTCACTTATGCAATTAAAGGAATTTTGGTTATAAATGTTGATTTTAACCGTTTGATAGTCACAAATTGAAGTTGCAAATTGAAATTTTTCTTTTAGTGTTTCACCCTTAAAAATACAATGCACTCATGCACAACTTTCGAATTCCCACTAATTTTTCACATGAATGTTTGTATTACATTTTGCATATTAAGTTTATGATGTTGTAAACAAGTTCATGTATGTAGTAAGGTACATTGTTGAAAGATGAAAGGATTTTTTAGCATACATTTTGAGGTTAAACAAGAAGTTAATGGTTTTGGGATAGTTGCACACTAGATAGTTCATTTTTTGGTGTTGTGGGGGTAGTTTTTGGGGGGTACCTCTAAGTTTGGTATAATACGTGTTGGGATATGATTGAAAATTATAGAAGGGACCCATCCAACTAATCTATAAAACTTGTAGAATTAAATCAAAAATTTTGAAAATAAAATTTCATTATTTCATTACAAGGTGGATTTTAAAAATGATCTAACATCTTTTATCATATTCCATTAAAACATTTATGAAATTTTATTACATAATAAACATGTGTGAACTGTTAATTTTTTTCCCCAGTATGATTGTAAGGCTATTGTAATGCTAAAATAAGGGCTCACAAGCAAGTTTGATGTTTAACTTATCAAGTCTTTGTAAGATTGCCAATAGTCTATAAAGTCCATGATTTATTAAAATGGAAAAATTGAGAATTTCTTTTTGTATAAAACAACATTACTACCCTACATAACATTTGCCAATTATAAAATTGAAAAAACCCATGTTTTTGCTTCTAACTTTTTTCCTAGTTGATTAAATTGAAACATGTGTCACAATTTGGAAACTTGTAAGTTTAAGGTTTAGGTATGTCACTTGCTTTCTACTTTCAAATGGACAATTTTACATTCTCAAAACACCAAACATTTGAATTAAAAATCATGTATTCCACATCTGCCATTTTAGTCTAGGTTCATGTTCATTCACACTTTGAGCATGCATTCCCATCACAAGGGATTGAATAGCTCAAATGGCAAAGTTGCATTCAAGTCGGCTCCACCTTCTATATTGTGTTCATCATTTACCCTTGATGGGGATTTATAATTTAGATGGTAAAACATTTATTTAACATGATAGAGGTATGGGGATTCATACCTTACATCTTTAGCATGTTTTACTTTTGAACTTGATTTGATTGAATTATAATGGATGACAATAATTATATATTTTTGTTGTCAAAATGCACTTAATAGATTACAAACAAGTTCATATATGTTTTGCACAATTTCAGATTTGAGTTTAGTCTTCATGATAACAAGGAGCCATGTAATATGGAACAAATTTTGAATTTTATGAATCCCTTAGGTCACTTGCAAAAGAAATTATGTTATTAGAAATAGAATTCATCAATGAAGTTTCAACGTTTGAAACAACTTTCCAACAAACTTTAATTTCCAAGAGCCACATTTTGATTGCCATCAATTATAATGTTTTGATAATTTTGATCAGTAGCAATTATTGAAGCACCTTCTTGAACAAACAAAATGGTAACATGCCATTTGATCCCGCTTCTTGCCCTTATGTAACAACAAAATTATATTGTGTCAACATTAAATCCCAATTATAATTTGTAATAAATAGGTGCACCTTTTCTCATCAAAGCTTGCCAAGCTTTTCAAGTTCTACAATTATAATTACAAGGTGTAGATGGGAATTTGGTAACTTCCAATTTCCTTTTAGATGAAATTTAAAACATATATATTGGAAAAAGAATTCAACAATTACAAAGAGATGATGTGCAAACCAAATATGAAATAATAATGTTGAGATTATCTACTTGGAATTTTAGTTGAAAATTTGAGTTTTATGGATACAAATTATCTATAGTTAATACATTTACATGCCCATTTTTCCTATTTAAAAAAGTCAATTGGTGCAAAACATAGCTTTAATCTGGAAAAAAATGTAATCAATATATTTTTCTGTTATACATTTTAGAATATATCATTAGGTATTTAGCTTGAACAAATGGGCGCGATCACAATCAAATGAACCAATAATGACAAAGGACTATAATCTTGTTTTTGGTCATTTTCACTTTCTCATAGAATGGATTTTTTGGATGAAACCTTTTGTAATATGTAATTAATACATATAATTTCTTCAATACATCACATTTTTTGTATTAAATTTTGATGAATAATTAAGATTTTAAAAAAATTATATAGATTCTACCAAATTTTGTCTTTCGTTTTGAAAAATTATCTTGATTTCAAATTGCATGAAATTATGTTAATTATTTTATGATTTTTTTTCTTGTATCATAAAATAAAAAATTTCTTTAGATGTCATGTACATTACACCCCATTGACATGTGGTAAAAGAAGCTTGAAATCTTAAAAAATTTGTTCAATAAAATTTTTATTTTTAAAATTTTCAAATTCCACAAATTTCAAATTGTGAATGCTTTTTGAATGTGGGTAATCAATTAACATCATCTCAATTTTTTTCTTATCAAAATTCCATTAGTAAGAGAGTTTTTAGCTTAGTAATTTACAAAATTAATTGCTTTTGATGCAACTATTGTTCAAGGTCTTTTATTAAAACCAAAACCCAAAATGTCTTTTTTTCAAATTTTATTTGATTTCCTCAACACTCATATTAGTCATTTAACACAACTTCCCATGATTAACATGGGATTAAAGTGGGCACCACAAAAACATATGTAACAAAATTATAGTTTTCAAAGAATTTTTGCAGTCATCTCACATGGTTTTTGGCTCATTTGATTATGACTGCACCCAAATTACATGTGCCATAGGTAAAGATTTTGTATTCATTTGTAGCACATAATTAGGCCATTCAAAAGAAGTAGATTTTAGTCAGGTGAAAACACACCATGGAGGACCCATTTATGTTATCACAATATTGTTTTTCTTGATGAATTTTTTTAAAACTTCAACCATGTCAATATTAAGAGGAACTTTCATAATGTTTTTACTTATTATGATAGTTCAAAACATAAACAAGTGAATTGTTGAAGAAACTACACTTTTTGATCAAATTATATTATGTGTTATTAAAATATATTTGTGAAAAATTAATATTTATAAAATTATACTAAAAAAACTATTTAAAAAATAAATTGATTTTCAACATTTGTGAAAATTGTAGTATTATAAGAGGTCATGTGATTTCATATAATTTGAACCATATTTGTACCATGTGAAGAGTTTGATAATTTTCATATCACAAATGTCAACATAAACATGTTATAGATCATCACATAGAGTATGCACATCTATAGTCCAAATTCCAAGAACTATTAAATGCCAACAAAATCATAACTCTAAAGTCCACAAGCTTTAGCTAAATACCAAATGCTAATGAGGCTCGGGGGGGGAAGTGGGGTTTGGCACACATTTTTTTGTAATTAAAAACTATATGAATAAAAATATAGGGTCCCATATTTATTGGTTGTTGGGTGAGGATTATAATTCAATTAATTCGATTATAAGATTATGTCTATTTTCAAAATCCAAATATAATTAATATATAGGGTATGCATTAATAATAGACATTAGAAAAAAAATTAGAAAAAAATAACATATGTATAAAGGACTTTAAGTATTAAAATATTAGTAGGTTTAATTAGTAGGATGAGAATGGTGTAGTTTATCCTAAACTTAAGGTTCAAAGTAAACCGTTAACATTAATGAGATGCTATTAATTTGATTGGAACAAGGAGTTGATGAAAGCCCAAATGCAGCACCTTGATGGTCCATTAATTTACTTGGGTTGCAACTTGTTCCAAACTAAACAAGGCAACCCAAAGTAAACTTGTTCATTTTGATTTTGGAACCCTAAAGGTCAAACATCCAAATGTCCATTGTTTGTGCTAAATATGTTCATCATTTAAAATGTGATTTGGTGTTGAAATGTTTGTTGATATGTTTTTAAAAATAAAATCCAACCAATATAACAATTGTTAAAAAGGATCCAAGTTAGGAAAAGTCCAAGTGTTGAATTGTGATTGGGTAAAAGTATGGTTAGGTGGTCCAAAAGTAGCATCTAAGAATCCACATGTATTTTACATTAGTTAAAATTATCATAATGTGACATTTAACAAATTATGTAAATTATTGTGCATTCCCCTATGCTTTTGGTCAAAATATTGGCAAACCAACCTATAAATATCATTAGCCATGTCATTGCTCAAAAAATCCATGTGAAAGTTTTGAGTTATGAATGTGAAATGGATTTTCAAAGACTAAAGTGAAATAATGTATTGTAAATTATTTTTATAAATTAATTTTTTTTGTATTGGAAAAGTTTCAATATATTTTACTTTTACACACCTCATTTGATGTGGGACTATTTAATTTTTATTTAATTTTTTTTGAATCCACATGTGTAAATTTTGTATGTCATTATTCAAAAGCTCATTATGAGTTCTTTCCTTTTTTAGAACTCATCCATATTTTTCAGTATAATTCCTATTAAAGTCTATTGCAACATGGATAAATTAGAAAATTGACAATGTTAATGTTGAATATGACTTTACATCTTAAATTCATTTACAATCAAAATAAATTATAATTGTGGCAGTCCAAAAAATTCACATAACTATGCTTTCACCCAACTTTTGGTTATTGAACCATAATTGATCACTTTGAGAATAATGCTCTTTAAAGAAAGATGTGAAGTAGAAACTTTTCACAAAAGATTTGGTCTTATCTGTTGCAAAAGGTTGCATGTTGAGTTTATTTAATAGAAAATCATTAGTTGCAATTTTATTATTCTGCTAGAATTCTTGTTATAATGTTTTAAAACTAAAATCACTTTGTTGAAAGGTCCAAATGCTTTAAAAGGGGCCATGGGTAAGGCCAAGTCCCTTCCAACTTCTGTAGTACATTGGCCATTTCAACTCATGTTCATCGAATAATTAATTAATTTTGAAACATTCATTTCAAAAAGGAATATTCTTAAATATTCATTATTTTCCTTCACAATATTTTTTGATTTGGAAGAAATAAAATTTGAAAATTTCAACATTTTTGAAAATAATATAATTAACATTGAATTGGCCAAGGTAGTAAGGTATTGCATGTAACATGTGGCATTCATGTGTTGGTCTATTATCCCAAATTTTGCATGTTTCATACTCAATTTACAATTGTGTGCTAAAGATAAATAATTTTCAACTATATCATTTGTAACGCAAATATGCATCCATTTTCTTTATCACATAAAAAGGAATGACTTTTGTCAAAGACACATGTCCTCAACATTCAACAAATTTAAACTCAAAACACATTTGAACCAAGGATGTTCAAATGTGTCATAAAAATGAAATTCAACTAATGTTGTTATTTTATTCATCAATATTAAAACCTTCCCCAATTTTGAAAATGAATGGTATACATGTGATAAAGAAAAAAAATGTTTGATTTTAAAAAAAAACATTGTGCATAGTTGTTTTGAACATGCAAAAGAACTTTTGAAACATCATCAATTTGCATCAAATTTTGAGCAATAAAACTTTGCAAGCAATGAGGCCTATTTAATAAAAAAATTAATAGTTCAAATTATTGTGTTCAGGCCCTTTGTATTTGTCAAAGGTACACATGTACAATTTTAAACACTATCCACACCCTATGACTAAAACAAAATTGGAAAAAAATAAATAGAATTTACAACTATGTTTTAGTTGCAAAAAACATTTGCTACTAAAAACTATTTAATTACATTAGACAAGTTACATAAAACATTAGTTGCAAATGTGGATAAAGTCAATGATCAACTAATATTTCACCATCTGTCTATTATTATTGTCGTATGTATATTACCATAAATATCAACAACTTACATAATGATGTGGCAAATGAAAAAGGTTTGAAAATAAAATAAAAATAAAAATAGATAGTGGATCCTCATATCATCTATTTAAAATGGTTTTAGATCATGACACATGGCATAATATAAATATGTCACATCGTATTTTTTGGAAATTTTTCCAAAATAAATTATAATCAATATTTAGATAGGTAGGTTGGACTACGTAGGTAGGTAGGTTAGGGAGGTAGGTAAATATTTTCTTTAAAATTTTGGTTTAATCTTTAAGGTTAAGTTCCTTTGATTGGCTCATCCCAATCAACATGTGTTTTTCTATATGAAAATGTAGGTCAAAACCTACTCATTACATATTTCTCAAGATGGAAGTGAAGGACAAAGCATATGGGATAAAATTTGAAGTTGCAATTTAGTTGTAAACTATGCTACAATTAAAAAAATTAATACATAGTATATTGAATAGTTAATAATTATTAACTATTAACTACAAATAATAATTAAAAAATTATTAACTAATTATTATTTTGTATAACTAATTAATCATCAATTAATTAATAAGTAGGTAGTTTATGCTAGGTAGGTAGTTAATTTACCTAAATGAAAATTAAATACAACTTTATAAATACACATATGGAAACATGTTCCCATTATACCCTTAATAGAACTTAGCAAAAATACACATACCTTTCAAAAGTTTTTTAATACACTTATGTATGCCATGTTGACACATGACTAGTTGTGTGACTAAATTTGGTTCCATTTGCAATTAATGGGACATATGGACACAATCATGGATGAATTTTTAAAAAAAGTGTAGGATGAAAAAGTCATTAATCACAAATATAATTGTAACATAGTTTTAATAATGGTCAAAGGAACAAAATAGTTGCAAAGACAATTCGAACTAGTTGTAAATGACAATTAATTGCATGTAGTTGCAAATGCACTAGTTGCATTTTCAGGGATTTTTTTAGTGCATGTGATTCCTTTTAATGAGTTGCAATAAACTATGGTTCTTTCATATTGAAATCAACATACGGTCTTGATTTTTATTTACAGAAAAAATCGGATGAGGTCCAAGATTCCTACTATGGTTTAGAACCATAGAAATAGACCCCACCCCACCCACATTGTGTACCACCAGGCCACCACAAAACACTAGATCACTGCACACCATCTCTTGTTGAAAATTTCATTTTTGGATGCATTTCCCTATCAGCCATTAGACTTGCAAATCACATATTTTATAGTTTATTCCTCTTCGATAATCCTAAATCTTGAGGCATATTCTCTTCTAGTTGTGGCATTCACATAATTAATAAATGAATAGATGAAAATTTTTGTGATTTTGTTGCAACAAATTGTCACACACACCATAGCGCGTTAGTGCTACACTGTGTGCACACATTGCACCATTGCCATAACATGCGCTCAACATTGTCACACAATACTACACCAATGCCATAGCAAGTTTGTAGCACTATCACACAACATTGTTATAGTGTGCATGCACCATTGTCACGCACCACTATCGTAGTGCGCTCACACCTCCATGCACCCTGCTTCATCATTGTGCATGCACCACCACCCACCTTGATCCAACATTGCACACACACCACCATACACAACAACATTGCTAGACTTCATTGTTGAAGATTTCATTTCATGAATCATAGCTATTGCACTTTGTTGCACATTGGACACTTGCTAGATTTACTCGGAGCTACATAATTATCTTATACATAGTAAGTAATTTTTATCTTTGGACTATGTGTACAATATACAATATTGTTTCCATGTTGTAGTTGTAGTATTATGGGCCATGGCAAATTGGCAATGTTCTTTGTACCTTTTGACTCATTACTAAAATATTGTTTATAGTTCTAAATTTTGCCCATAATTTTTAAAAAAAATTCTTTCTAATTGTAGCATTTTTGGAGTTCAATTTTTTTCAATTGTAATTAGGTATGTAGGTGAACAAAAACCCATATGTACCTAAATTAAAACAAAAAAAACTCTTGATAAAAACAAAACAAGGTAAGAAATTTTTGAAATAAAAACTTTTATGCAAATTTGAAACTTATTGAAATAAATTCTTGTTTAAGTTTGGTGGGTGTTTTGATTTTATTTAGGGTTTGTTTAGGGATGAAATTTAGGGTTTTCATTAGGGGATTTTAGGGTTGATGTTTAGGATTTTAATTAGGGTTTTTTTAAAGCTAATGTATAAGGTTGAAATTTAGGGTTTTAATAAATGTGTTTTAGGGTTAATGTTTAGGGTTTCATTAAAATAATTATATTTTGTGCATGTTGGAAGGATGGGTTACCATAGAGATAGTGCATGGGATTATGTGACAGTGATTGGCAACCATAATGCACTGGGCACAAAGAGGTGGAAATGCAATTTTTATGAAGTGGAGCACATAGGGGTAGCCACCAGGATTAAAGCACATTTGGGTGGGTCTATGAGGCCATGACATTTTGTCTTGTCCCAATGTTCCTGAAGTAATGTGTGTATTTTTCTCACCTAGACTTCCTCATGTGGCTTCAATGGGAAATTCTAGGATGTCTATTGCATTAACAAATGTTGCACAAAATTCAAGACTTAAAGCATATAATGTGCCTTTTGAACCATCATCAACGTCGCATCCTTCTTAAACATAACTAGGAATAACATGGAATGCTACTTTCAAGTAGCAAGTTGCAAGAGACATACGGAGATGCATTTACAAATGCAATATCCCTTTCCATGTCACAAATACCCTAGCTTGGAAGGCCATGATCAACTTTGTTGCAAAAATTGGGGTTGACGATTTTCATGGGCCAAGTTAAAAGGATTTACAAACCAATCTTCTTCATGATGAAGTACAAAACATTATCATTGATTTGGAACCTCTTAAATAGTCATGGAGAAAATATGGATGCAACATTTTTTCAAATGGATGGAGTGACATGAAAAAGAGTTCAATCATCAATATTCTAGTGTCTTCTTGTAAGGGCACTATGTTTCTTGATGTAATTGACATTTTTGAGCTTGTTGGTCAACCCATGACTATAGAATACATTTATGGGTGTATAAAAAATGCCATTGAAATAGTGGGACCTGAGAATGTTGTGCAAGTGATCATAGATAATGCTTTTAAATGTAAAGCCATGGGCGATTTGGTAATGAAGGATTACCCTTCAATTGTTTGGACACCTTGTGTTACCCATTGTTTAGACCTTTTGATTGTAGACATTGCAAAGTTGCCTTGGATCAAAGATGTAATCACTAAAGCTAAGCATATTGTAAACTTCATGACTATGAAACCAAAAGTGTTGGCTATATATAGAACATTCAAGGATTTGGAACTTTTGAAGTTTTCTTGAATTAAATATGCATATATATTTTTAGTTTTGGAAAGACTTTTGCAAGTTTATCCTACTTTAGAGAAAATGGTTGTTTGTGATGTGTGGTGAGCATGGCAAGATTTTAGGAATCATGAAGTAAGAGAGTTCAAAAACCTAGTGTTGGTTGATTCCTTTTGGAACAATGTTGAAAATATTGTGAAGGATCTATAACCTTTCTACACTATTTTCGTTTAGTGGATAAGGAAGGTTCCACTATGGGGTTACTTTATGAATTCATGTTGAAGGTGGGAGACATGCTTTTGATAACAAACAGGTTGTCAACATATCAACTTTTTCAAGTTGGTCAAAGGTGGACATCGCGATGGGAGTGCTTTCAACACCCAATACATCTAATGGCACACATTTTACATCCATTGTGGTATCATCCTTTGGGCAATATTTCTCTTGAGCTTCAAGATGGATGGACATATTATTTGAACATTCATTGTTGTGATCCTTTGGATGAAAATGCTTTGGATGATGAACTTTTAAAGTTTTTATGTAAGGAAGGGCCTTTTGCATGAAAAGTTGCTAATTTGTAAGACCTCATGTTGGCCTCTATATCTTGGTGGGAAAAATTTGGAACACATGTTCCAAAATTTAAAGTTTTGGCATTAAAGGCATTATCACAAGATTGTATTTCCTTAATGTGTGAGTGCAATTGGAGTTACTTCAATCTTGTCCAAACAAAAAAATGGAACTTGTCAATTTTTTTACCTAATCCTTATCATGTAGTCCTATGTTGAACATGTTTATCATGACTTCCAATTTTTATAGTCAAAATTTTTACAAATCTTTGTAATAGATTCGATTTTTTGCAAATGAAAAGATTGGTGTTTATGTAGGGCAACCTTAGGATGGTTAAAGGCATGCCAATAGGAAAATCTTTGAAAGAGTTGAATCCTGACACTGTTGCCGTTACCAAGGTTCTCACTTTGCCAAGAAGGGATGAAAGAATTGAAGATTATTTTTTCTTAAATAGGAGGAAAATGCACAAAGATTAAATTGTACATTGAGATGTCAAACTCAAAGGACAATGTCTTTGGTAGACTTGATGGGTGAAAATCCTTTGAGGTGTACCACACAAGATGAAAAGGGCCTAATCCTTGCTGTGGTCTTTTTTTAACTTATATTTTGATCTCCATAAAAAATAATGAATTAAAAATTATCAAATATTATAAAAGGACTATATTTTAAACCACTACAATTCTAAATTCCATCATAATCCTCCATAAATGTGTCTTTACATGGTAAAAAATACTAGGTAAAAAAGATAGAAAAAGGTGACATTGTGGCAAGATTTTGGTACACCTTTAAGAATTTGCACCTTGATGGCTTCCCTTTTTTCCCCAAAGTGTTTATCTGAGGATTCAAAATATTCAAATTTTTTTACAACAAATGATGATGAGCATAGTGGGTTAAAGATTTGACAAGCTAGTGGGTCAAAGTCTTGACAAGGTAGTGAGTCAGAGATTCAACAAGGTGATGGTGTGGAGAGGTGACAGGTTGTAGAAAATGAATCAGAGTCCTAAGATACCCTTCAACGAATTTGACCCCGATTTGAGAATATAGAATCCTTGTCACAAACAACACACTGTTGTTGACATGTTCAAGTATGTGTAAAACCTACAATCTTGTTTTCACATTGTCGATTAACTAAGAAATTATGAACAAATCAAATTTTGACTTGGGCTGATTTTTTTGTCTTTTGATTTTTTCACAAGTTAAAATTCAATTTAAATCGTTTAAAACCATTTTTAAACCTCCAATTGAAACCTCCCTATGCAGCTTAGGTTTGGACCTTAAATAGGGGCCATTCCTTTGATTGTAGTGAAAACCATGGAAAATCATGTTGCCTTTGCTTTGGATGATTACATTACATCTTTTGATTTATGGATGTTTAGATTTGACTTTGATACATCCACACTAGTAATTGATTTCATCAACTCTATTTTGGGTGCCTTGTCATGTGATGGTGGGGTTTATTGAATTTACATATATTATAGAAGGCATAATGGCAACATATACCAATAAACTTTGCAAGACTTTTTACAACCTTTTACAACTTGTCGAACATTTGGTTATTGATTATGTGAAGGATGAAGGAGGGAATTTGTCCATCTTTGCAAGATCTCTTTCTTGTCGTTACATGTGGACCTTTGGCCCTTGAGACTCCTTATCAAATTACTTATTTTGGGCATGCATTTAAAAAGGTTTGACAATATGTTTATAATGATACAAAGGTTTTTTTTGGCTTTTGAAAGTCAATTTGTTTAGGCTAGGTGCAAGAAGCCTTCCAAATTATTATAACATGGCTAAGAAATCAACCAAAGGATGCATTAGGTGGAAGAGGGCATGTTTGGATGCAAGTTTGTGTCATCAAAAACTAAAAAACCCAATAAAAACTAAGTTTGCTAGTTAAATAATTGTGTTCCATGAAGCCAAGTAACATGTAAAGATGCCATTAATTTCTATTGTGGAAGATAGGAAACCCAACAATTGCAAGCTTGTGTACCTTATGCACATACATAATGTCATGGGCAATTTGCAAAACAATTTTTGAAATTATGCTTCTTATTATGCAATAATGTACACTTAGATCAAACCCAAAGCCATTGGCTATTCTTTGAAACCCTTTAGGTTGCATTGTCCATAAATGTGTGCCTACATAGTGAGGTTTGTCATTTTGTAGCCAATTCCATTAGCTTGATAAAATGGGATTTGATTATGAAGTGCAAGATTTGCACATACACATGATGGGTGAGTGTTGGCAATCTTGATTTCATTTATGTTTTTTGCAATATGCTCAAAAGGGTTCATAAAAATGTTTGTGTTGATGTTAGATCCACATTTAATTAAGAGCCTTGGTGGGCTAAAAACTTTGGTTGGAAGGGTGAAAATCATTGATATGGTGACAAAATATCACAACAATATGCTAATGTTGATTCTTTTGGCCACCTTTTGATTGAACTCAATTGTAATATTGTTGACCTTCTTGAATATGTAAACCTTGATTAAGATGACTTTGTTTTGGGGCAATGGCTTCAAGCAAAGATCTTTTGCAAGGTTTATTAAAGAATGAATTGTCTTTGTTTTGCTAGTTTCATGTGAAGGTTGATGAATGCAAGTTACCCCTTACTTGATGGAAGAGCCATGGGAAAAGCTTTATAAATGTTAGTCTCGTTGCACATGTCAATTCCTTGATATTTTTAGTTTACAATTGAAACCAAGCACATCTTCATATAGTTGGAGTGTTAACAAGTGTGAAAATACAAGTTGTGAGAGTTGGTAATTTGGACAAGTTGGTCAAGATCTTGAAGAACTGGCCAAATGATGCACAAAAAAAATAATGTTGATATTTCCCAAAAAAAAGAGAAAAAAAAGTATGGGGACAAAAGAGGAATATTTTATTGCACAACACTCAATAGGAGTGACAACCAAAGTGAAAGCAAAATCAAAATTACGTTCAACTTTTTGGAAATGGTTGACCAAAAACAAACAAGTGCTTGCAATTATTCATAACTCGAAGCTCACTGGATGGACCATGAGAATGAATAATCACAACTGGTCCCTCAAGCATCATCATCTGGTCACCAAACAGGAAAACAAATGGCATGCATCTCATCAGCTCATGATAATCAGGCCCCAGAACTCCAGGACCTTCATTCAGTTTCCACAACAACAAAGGTTAGACACAGTAGTGTTATTTGTAAACTCACCCTGTCTTTGGGCCCTAGTTTGATCCTCTAAACTAGATTACCAGAAAAAACTTCTCACAAAAGTGATTTTTTTAATGAAGAATATGAGCAGCAGTCAAGCTGCATGCATATAAGGAAAAACAGTGGATGAAACTCCCCTTTGAGGACAAATCTAGGTAGTCCTCTGTTCTTTCTCTCTGTCTACTGTTTTCAAACTGACTTCTGATTTCATCCCCAGTTTTCGGTACTTTGCCAATAAATCTGCTGTCAGTCTGTTGTTTGACATTTTGCTTCATAGTTTGGTTACACGAATAAAATGATGACGAGGAATCCAAAACAAACGCTCAATCTGGGAAAACTATGAGAACCATGTTGGGAATTTTTTAATCCATGTCTGGAGAGTATTTGTTACCGTATCAACTGAAATTTGGATTTAGATACTGGAGTTATCCATAAAGTCATCCTCCTTTCACCCTCTCTTTCACCCTCTCTTTCACCCCCTATCCCCTCTTTCAGTTTTATCTGCAAAGTAAGGAAAATTTATTAAATCTCAGTATGAAATGCTGAAACTCAGCATCTAATGCACAAGCAAGAGTAATTATAGTAGTTATACAGGTAGGAGCAGTCAAAATATATGTAAGAGCAGTTGATGAGCTCAGGAAAAAGGAAAGACAGGATGAAACTCAGTTTATCACCAAAATTGGTGGAAAAACTAGTTTGGGTCCCAGGCATTTCACTTTGTAAAATTTTCATTCCCAGTTACGCATTTGATGCCCTATCATGCTGAAACTGGCCGTTCTTGCCTCCTAATCATGTAACTTTACTATGGATAACTCATGGGGAATATCATGAAAACACTTGTACTCTATTCAAGTAGACTTGTACACTTTCGATTTCTGTTTTTTTATGCATGCAAGGAAGGTTGAATCTTTGCAAGTCTACATTTAACAGCATGCCAAGTTTGGTAAATTTCTAATACATGACAGAAAATCTATCAACCCCAGCCAAGGAAAATTTGTGTGAAACCATATTGTGTAGAAGGTTTAGGGATTAAGGAAACAAAAGGACATTGGAGTGCCTAAAGACATCCTGTGGCTTGATTGGGGGGGGAGGGTGGGAACTAGCTTCAAATCTTCAAATCTATCTATGAAGGAAGGCAGTTTATTTGTTTTATTTGTTTGTCACATTAAAATCTTCCAAACATGGCCCCTCTTGCCACACTTTTGGTCTCATTGGAAAGCCCTCAATGAATAGGGGTGCACTGGGTCAGTTTCATAATGTTTCAATATATGGTGGAGAAGGTATTGAATATTGAACAAAATTTAAATAAAAAATCATTTAAACCAAAACTAAAATTGATAGGGGAGTTTGGGTTCTCTCTTGGTATTTTTAGAAATGCTCCATTGATGAGCAGGATCTAATGAAGGTAATATGAAAATTTCTAGACTTGATGTATGGGCAAGATTGAATTTTGAGTAGTTTTTGTCATGGGAAATTCAATTAAATGACAAAAAATGGTTTTGGAAGGAAATATTAGTGGGTAACTAGTTCGAACTCAGGCCACCGACACATGCTACACTAATTGGTGTTACAAAACATTTGGGTGTTTTGGCAAAAGATGTTGGACATTTCTTCTCTTCTAATTTACCAAAAAAATGAGTTTGTTGTGTGCTTCTAGATGGAGCAGTGTTTTTCTAGTAATTTTTTGATGTAGCCTAAGTGGTGATCATCTATGGGAAGATGTTAAAAAATGGTGATCATACTAGGCAGATTTAGCCAGATCTATTTATGAACCAAAACTCATTTACAAATCTTTAATCAACCTTATGCGTTCATGGCTACACATTGGAAACCAAATATATTTGGTGATTTTAAATAATTTTTCTTGCTCTTGACAATTGAAATCTTGCAAAATCAGTTCAATTTTTTTTTAAATTGGAGAAAAAAAGAAAAAAAAGGCTGGATTGAAGCCCAACACTATTGAAATCAACGAAATCACATACATAAAATGATGCACACAAATCTGAATCATTAGCACGGTATAATTTCATAAGTTGAATGTTTGAATTTGTTGTGGGGCACATAGACACAAACCTCATAATCCCAAAACATTAAAGTTATTTGACAAAGATATTTTTTCACAAAGACTATTTCTATATTGGGTTCCATGAGACAATTGTTGTAACCAAAAACAAAAACTTGAATTTGGTGAAAATTGATGATAATGTGGGTTTAAATTGTCCCCAGAAAGGTTGAGCTAAAATTTGGCTAAATCTTCTTGTAAACGATCATTCTTTCATATGTTGGAGAGAAAAATAATTTTTTTTCAAACCCTGCTATATATATATTGGCGACAACAAGAACCTATGGTCTAAATATGGCAAGTTCAACATTTTTTTTCCTCTAAATATGGTGACTTTGGCCTTTTTTTCCCTCAACAAAATCCTATGGACAAATCATAGCCCTCTTTTTGTTGCCAAGTGACAAAACCTTGGTCCCAAGTGGTTTTGGAATTATGGTGTTATATGAAAGAAGACTCCATCTTTGGTAGTATTCTAGAAAAAAATAATAGTCCACAATGGTTGGGACTAGAGACCCATAAATTGGTGGGGCAATTTTGTGAATTGGATTGGTCAGCTAGGGTGAATTTATGTTGTTTTGGGCCACTAATAGTTTTGTCCACATATGATGGGAAAAGAGTGAACTGGATATGTCCATGAGAGGACAAACAAGAAACCATCCATTGAAAGCCTTCACTTGTCCTTGAATGGCAATTCAATGGATGGTGGGTTTCATTCAATATGGTATTTATCCATGAAAACACAAACAAGTATACACAAAAAGTAATCTTTGACAAAATGCTTCTCTTAAAGTCATGTGCTTGACACATAAATGTAAAAACAACAAGGGGTGTGTGTCACACTGTGGCCTTGCCAATTTACATTTAAAAGTATCTTAAGGCAAAATAAGAATTATGAAAACTCAAATATTTCACCATGCAAAAAATATAACCTTCAAAATTCCTTTAAAGGAAACCAAAATCCTTCAAGATATTATAACTCTATAATAACTAATCTCAAGTTTCAACACAAGCCAAAATACCATCTTTCAAAAATTCTCATATAAAAATAGACTTATTAACTTGGGGCCAAAATCCCTTAAGCTACTATACACTATAATGAATCTAAACACAATATCCTTGCCTTGGTAGGCAACGCCAACAAAGATGAAACCTCCTCAAACCTTAAAGTATGCCTAGCTATAATGCTCACTTGAGCTTCTATCAATATTTAGCACATCCACTGTGTACTGTTAGTTTCTCCCCATCCCCATCCATAAACTCAACAAGGTGGTCGTAAAAGTGATTGACTCTTTAACTCTCATCACCTAGGTCAATCATTACCGTTGGCCAATGAAAAACAATCATTTCTTCTTATTGGTGCTCCTGTAGGACATTGTCAATATGCGCAATTTTTATCAACCCAAATGAGTTTAGGGTTTAGGGTTTAGGGTTTTACCAACCCTAAACCCTACAAAACTTCATTCAATAAATATAAATAATTTTACTTGTGTTGTTAGGCATGCTATTATGCTCAAATTTATCATTTTTCCCACTGATTTCACAATAAATTACAGTAAAATTTTGATATATTATGGATCTTCAATGCAAAAATTAAACATATGTAGATACATTTTAAGCCTTCATTAACAAGAAAGTTGAACTTTTCAATGTTTCATCTATTTGCATCTATTATTTTTGTAAGAACAAACATTTCATTGCATTTATTTGTATTTGAAAAATATATTTAGATACACATATAACATATGATTCTTCAATATTATTGTCATAAAGTTTTAAAAAACATATTCATATTGATTATTTAAAAAATTTAAAATACTTAAAATTTTAATTAATTAAAATAAGTATGCTTAGTTTTTATTATGATGAAAATGACCATAAAATGTATATTTAATTGTGCTTTCACCTTAGGTAAGTAAGTAGAACATCAGGTGATTACAAAAATAATTAGATGAAAGTAAAGACTAGCCAGTTTTTAAAGCAAAATAGGGGAGATAACTGCTGAGCTAACCACAGTGGTTAGCTAGGGAATTGGAACCCAATGGAATGGTCTTTCCTCTCCAGCCACCATCCATTCTGTGTGGTGTGTTCATGGCTGTTGGATGACTCCCCTAGCATTCGTGTTTTACATGGATGAATGTCATCCAAATACAGAGAATTTAAAACAAAATTAACTATATTTCATCCATATAGGATGAAGATGATGTTTGCAAACTGCAAGTGTACTCAAGAGAACTTGAACCCATTGGGTTTAACATGTCAAACCAAGGGAACCTTGCAACATTGCTTAGAACCTACCCCTCCTTCCATATTGAGGCAAAGCCATTAGGTGATGATTGGCCCACTTCTTCTTTAAGCAATGTGCATTTAGAAACATTGTTTGAATTCCACTAAAAGGGTATCTATCCATAGACAATGGGAACCGATTTGAAAAAAAGGTTTTGTGGAGGTACTCTTGATGTTCAAAGGACACAAACAAGGAAAAAAGAACATTTAAAAGTGTTTCATTGGGAGCACTAGAGAATTTATAGATCACCTATTTTGGAATGAAAGTTTTTTGTTCATTTGCTTTTCATATAGAGATAGATCTCCAAAAGCTTGGCACCTCTTCCCCTACTCGTGGAAGGCCCCCAATGATTGTGGGCATACCAAGTTGATTTCATAATGTTTTGACATACAATGGAGAAGTTATTGAATATTGAACAATTTTTTTTTTGGTTCAATATTCATTTCAACTAAAAATAAAAATTGTATGAGAATTGGGGCACACTCTTGGTATTGTTGGAAAGCTGTATGTGAATAAGATTTAATGAAAATGATTTGGAAATTGTCTTACCTAAGGTGTAGGAGATAATGAATTTTTGAGTAAGTTTTATCATTGGAAATTTGCTTAAATTTTATGAAAGAAAATGTTTTGGAAGGAAAAATTAGTTCGGTTACCAATTCACGGTTGGGCCAACATCAAAGGCAAGACTAGGGGAGTACTGATGTTTGAAAATGTGATATCACCACAACTATAACTGTTTTGACAATATTGCAATTGCGGTTAATTTTGTGAAACTGAAAATTTGGCGATTTTTTTTCTTTTTTTAAAAAAAGAAAAAATATTATTCAAATCTACACTAGATTTAATTGTTAAAATTCCCCAATTTTGTCACAAAAAAGACATGAAATTTAAGGAAGGGGGGGGGGGGAGGGAAAAAACAAAAAAAAAAAAAAAACAAAGAAAATAAAACCACAAAAAAAAAAAAAAAAACAAAGTCAATCTGCCCTCAATCATCATGTGACACAGTCAAACTTAGATTGGCAACATGCCAATAGTTGCAGTGGAATGACAACAGAGCAGCAAAATGATGAGAGAGAATCCAAATAGCCAAAATAATAATTGCAGGCCCCAAGTATATCTACACTTAATTGCCAAAAAGAGACTTTGCAAATAATTGAATTGCCAATAATGATTGGAATATTATGATCAGTCCACAACACACACACACACACACACGAAGCTTCGTGCAATGATGACGCTGACGCCAAACAACCCCACTATAAAGCAGCCGCCCATCCAGCGGCCTTTTACAAACACGACTCTTGTTGTTGTTCTCGCGGCGCGGAGGAGAATTCTTGAACGGGATTCATCTGCAAGTCGATCGATCCATCGCTCGCACATGTCGTCATATGGATTTTTCACTCGAATTATTACGTACAGAGCTGAATTTTTATGGGTTTCGTAGAAGCTCAGCTCAGCTCAGCTCAGCTCAGTTCGATCGATCGCTCCCGGGGGACTATAGTTAAAATTTTCTAGGTTTTGTGCATGAGCTTGATTCTAAGTTGTTGTTGTTGTTGTTGTAGAGATCTTTGCACTAGTTAGGGTTTGTACCTTTGCACTAGTGTTGAATTTGCAGGAGTCTGGCAGTACTTACAGTTTCATTGTCTCTATAGTGCTCTCTAAAGATTATCGTATTTAGTTTTGAATTGATTGGGTCCTCGATCGACCTCATGTGTTGTGTTTGTAATTCTTGAGGGAATTAGAATTTAATTACATTTTTGCTTGCTCAAGGATTTTAAATGAGAAAGTAGTGCTCTTGAAGCTTAACTTGGGATCACCAAGAACGTAATAATATTGCAGCTAGCTGGCTAGTACCATGAGTCCTACATAATTAATCACACTGATACAAAATGCAGTCGAGATTCTCGCTATAGTGCGTAGAGAAATAGTCATTGTGAAAAATTGCATAGCGGCATTTGACAAGATTCCAGTGAAGACAAATAAATTCTTCGACAATCTTCGGGTGTAAGGAATTGAGAAGAATAGAAGGCAAGAAAGAAAAAGACGACGTGTGGACTCAGTCGATCGCTAGCTGTGGACGAAGAGTTTGTAAGATGCTGCTGCAGGTGATGAGGATGATCAACCAGTCGTGGAGCAGGTCCTCCGGAAGCTGTTCTTCAATGCGCGGCCGCCGCGTGATCAGTAATTTTCGCAGTATCACATGGATTGTTGTGGCTCTCCAGCTCGTGCTTCTGGCAACGCGATGGCACACTTGCAGCAGCGCTGTAGCTGTAGCAGCGCGACTGGAAAATGATCCGGTCAGCCCCCGGGGTTACGCCAGGACGCAAATGAACGCAGCGGATGCTGCCGCTGAATTAGCCGCCAGTCGACAACGTTGGTTGGCCAGCAACTCCACCGGCTTCGTGCAGTCGATGCACGATGCAAGAACGCATGAATTCGTCAGCTGGAATGGTGATCAACAACCCAGAAGCAGCAGCGGTAGCAGCTTCGTGCAGACGCGCGGAAAGCAGTTCGTCTTGAATGGTCGACCCATGTACGTGAACGGTGCCAACTTCTACTGGCTGATGACCTACGCGGCGAATCCTTACACCAGATCTCAGGTAACGCAAGTGTTGCAGGAGGCGGCCAGTGTAGGTCTCACTGTGGGTCGTGCCTGGGCTTTCAACGATGGAATTGGCTACGAGACTCTTCAAAGCTCGCCCGGCGTCTTCAATGAATATGTATTCCGGGTGAGTAGTTCTTAGATCAGTTCATGATCACGAACATCCTACAACAGCTACTGTGCAGCATCATGCAACACTCTTATTCAATTCATGAAAGACACAGACTGCGACTGCAGTCTCTACACTAGATTACAGTCTTCTGTCGACATTGATAGTCACGTGCAGTAACGATCGCTGTCCTCGAATTGCAAGCTCATCCTGGGTTTCTTGGGGTGAGCTGCAGGGACTGGACTTTGCAGTAGCTGAAGCCAAGAGGTTTGGAATCCGCCTGATTCTTAGCCTCGTCAATGGCAATCCTACCTGGGGAGGAAAGCAGCAGTATGTGGAATGGGCGCAGGAGTACGCAGGAATCTACCTTCCCGACGAAGACTCCTTCTTCACAGACCCGACCATAATGTCGTGGTACAAAAACTTCGTGAAGGTAAATTCCATTGCCTCACTAGCGAGCTGCAGTATAAGCTAGTAGTGTACATGATTATTGGTTCTTCAGATCATCTTGGATTCTAAATTTGCAGCTTGCAGCACTTTGAGAGTAGAGATCACGTCGTCGAGACTGATCACTGTCACGCATCACAATCAGCTTCTGATCAGCTTTGATTTGGGTTTTGCAGACACTTCTGACGAGAGTCAACACAGTGACAGGCGTGGCCTACAAGGATGAGCCTGCCATCTTTGCATGGGAGCTGATAAACGAGCCGCGCTGTGTTTCAGATCCTTCTGGAGACAGCCTGCAGGTGATGATCATGTGTGCATGAACCCAGCATGATCCTCAGCTTTGGAGAGTCTCCTTGTCTTGATCCTCAGTAACGTGCACTGTACATATGGCGTCGGGTTTATGGAAGAACTAACTGATCATGAGCTAGCTGACTGTCCAAACTTTGCAGCAGCTAGCAGCAGATTGATGATCAGATCATGGGTCTGATCTTTTTTTGTTGTATGGGTCTGAATTTTGCTGCTGCAGGCATGGATCGTGCACATGGCAGCTTTTGTGAAGAGTTTAGACCAGAACCATTTGCTGGAAGTGGGACTGGAAGGGTTTTACAGCGGGGCGTCGCTTGCCAGGCGAGGACCCGTGAACCCTTTCTCGTATGCAGCAGAGTATGGAACTGACTTCTTTCGCGATAACCAAGTGCCCGGCATTGACTTCACCACTGTTCACGCTTACCCGGATATCTGGTAGGCACCACGTCCTGCTGCACCCAGAGGAGTCGAGTGCAAGACTTAAATTAGGACATCTTTCCATTAGGCTGCTTTGATCACATATTCTGTAAGCACAGCAGCTTTCCATTAAGGTCTTTTCAACTAGCTGTGGTCACAGTCATCTCATGGCTCTACCGGTCAAGCATTGATCAATTGCATGAGGTGTGAGAGCTGTGAGTCAAATCATGTCATTCACCATGCAGTGACATCTGTCCCTTTTTTCATGAGAATTTGTGTTTCCAAAGTTCCTAACATGATTAATTACATAACCCACTTGCAGCTCTCCAATGGAAAGCAACTATCCTTGCATATCAAGAAACAAGGCCCTATGTCAGTGGCTTTCCATTAGACTGCTGTGATCACAGCACACTGCGTGTAACTGTGACCACAGCAACACACATGGACCCATATGATCACAGTAGCCTAACAAAGCAAACTCGAGTACTACAAAGAAATGCATTGTTGAATTGTGGATTTGGTGTTAAACTGCAATGTGCTGGTTGCTTGCCCGCTGCAGGATGCCTGAGCTCTCAGAGGCGGAGATGATCGCCTACATGCAAGACTGGATGAATTCGCACATCGACGACAGTAACTACTTGAACAAGCCAGTGATGTTCACCGAGTTCGGGAAATCAAGCTTGACTCGTGGCTTTCATGAGCGCCAGAGAGACCTCTTCATGGCTGCTGTGTACGATACCATCTACGAGTCTGCGCGAAAATGGGGCCCTGCTTCTGGGGCCTTAGTATGGCAATTGTCCACCAATTCTGTTATGGCTGGTTCACAAGACGGCTTCGCATTTGTACTCTCACAAGTCCCCACTACTGCCTCCCTCATGGACAAACAATCCATTAGAATGGGGCGACTGTGACTTGAGCATCGAACACTAACTGTCGAAAGCATGGTTTTAGGGTTTAAGGTCAAGGAAGGGGGTTTCAGGGGGTTAGAGTTTTTTTAGGGTTAGGGTTTTCGGGTGAAGGAGCGGATTTAGGGTTTAAGCTGGTAAAGGAATGTATGTACGGTTTAGGGTTCAAGGCGAATCAGGGTTTAGGGTTTAGTGAAGGGTTTTAGGGTTTAGGTTGTTTAAGGTGAAGGAAGAAGGGTTTGGGGTTCCCAGAAAAAGGGTGATCTAACAAGCAACAGACATTGTCTGCAGTGAAATTCTATGAGATGCCCAAATTGGGTTTGTGTATAATTAATTATTCATAAAGAATATATAAAGGAAAAAAGGAAAATATATATATATACATAAAGAAAGGTATATGCTTGGGGCTTGGACCCAGTGACTTTGCATTGATTGACTTTGGGCCTCTAAAATACATTTCAATGATACAAGCTCAAGTTGGAGCAAAAAGTTGGTAAACTTGGTCAAATGTTTTTTAGCCCTGGTCCTACTGGAAAATAGGCCTTACTATAGAATGAATGAGTCTCAAGTGGGAGATGAGCCCAAGATATCTTTAATGCAACTTGAACCCATTATTTTCACTTTTAAAGTTAGCAACTAAAGTAGTGTAAAGCCACCATAAAGGTCAATAATGCTCCAATCATACTTGATGGCAACTCAATGTTAAGTGTAGGTTAAATCCCTTGGGTGAGGGCCTTCTCAAAATAAGGGGCTTAGGATGAGGAAATAGTTGAGTCCTCCGAGCATTGCATTTTGAGAATGTCCCAACCTATGAGCTTTACCTATTGTAAAGCACAAGGCAAAATTTATCATGAACCAAACCTATGTAGATCATGTGGCTTATGAATGGGAGGGTTCTTATGTTTACTCCTCAATAGTGAAAAGGTTCTTAGACCTATAAGTAGGCATAACTTCACTTCCACCCTTGAGGAGTAGGCATAAAATTTCTCCCAATTTCTAGGAAGGAAATTCATGGATATAATGTGCTCTTCACATACACTACAAATGTTTTCCAAGTGCTTTAAGGGAAAAAAATGATTCTTTAATAATTTAGAGCAAAAGTGTCATTTGACACAAAACAATGATGCAAATAGTGATGTGGCATGTGATGTTAACTAAATGTTAAGCTAATGGTAGCTTAGCAAAAAAATACCACCAATTTTTTTTAAATCCTAGATTTTAAATTAAAACTACAATTTTATATAACATCCTCAAAAATGGTCTTTTTAAGTCAATGTCTATGTGGTGCCTAGTGAAGTTTTTGGTTCCCTATTCAAAATGATGTTCCAACAAACAAGTTCCTTGTTCAGATCAGAGGACCATTTTCTCCTCTTCCTTCATGCCCATTTTTCATTCCAAGTTTTGAAGCATTATCCTCCAAAGCAATGTACCTATTTATCTATATGCATAGCTACTTGCTCCCTGACATATTTCCCTACCTATTTACTTACCTATCTACCTATTCACTGACCCACCCATGGCAAGCACTAAATAGGAATAATGAGTTTAATTATGAAGTGGTCTTCAACACAAAAAGTATGCATGTCCCAAGGATGCCTAGCATGAAACTAACCTTCAAAAAGAACATTGGTCACACAATTATGATGACTATGTCAAGTATGATTGGGCTACTTTGCTTATGTAAAAAAAGTGGTGTGACACTATGGCTTGTCACTTCCACGTCCACCATTTCTTGAATCAAGTCTTTTTACCATGGATATCTCATCATGAATGATTTTCAACTTAACAAATTATGTTCCACTAGGCAAATGAACCTTAAGCAATTTAAGTTCTTTTGAAACCATGGTTCCTTGAGGGAAATGGGCCCAAGTTCTTCAAGAACTCACGGTTCTTGAGGCAAATGGATGTTTTTAATCCATATTTTGCAAACATTTTTCCAAATTTTCATTCAATATATGCTTTTCATCCATGATATGCAAAACTTTTTTCAACTTTTCATTCATATTATGCAACATTGTTTTTCAACTTTTCATTGTGAAATGTTGCATTATATAGATGAAATTACATAATGGATGAAAGTTGAAAACTAATGATGGCATGGTACCAATGAAAAGTTGCACAATGGATGAAAAATTGAAAAATAATTACAACTGGACCCACTTTTGCACATTTTCTTCTAGCAACTTGGTTGGGGTTTTCAAGTCCTTACTTTTTGAATAAGTTGCAACTCCTTATCTTCATGGACTTCAAGATAGCTTGAGGAAGTTATTCAAGGATTGCATTTATTTTTTTCATTTGTTTCTAGGGAAAAATGAAAATTTGGGAAAATAATTAAACGTTGAACCTTTGGGTTGTAAGGAAGATGCTTGACCCCTCAATCACATTTTTTTGGTTGAAAAATTGGTGCGAGAAAGATAGTAAAAACATTAATCATAGTTTAAGTATAATCAAAAGAAATTTCAAACATAATTTTTTTACTAGGCATTGTTTTACAATTGCATCAAACTTGGATTATGTTGCATTTAATTTGTTATTCTTTAGTGCTTGCCCCCACCTATCCTCCTACTTACATACTAGTTATCTTCCCACCTATTCACATATTTACCTACCCACCCACCCATCTACTTAGGGCTCCTTGGACTTGGTGGAATTTTACATGAACACCTACCATGAATTTTTGTTTAAAAATGTGAATGATGCTGAAAGAGATGTTAAAGGTTTATTTTAAAACACACATTTAATTAATTTAAAATTAAATTCTTAATTTAAGACTTTAAACAACCTAGTGGATAATATGAACTTCACTTGATGGCCACCTGATTTAACAAGTTTGTGATCATTTTTTACTTGAATATCATAGTAATCTTTAACCAAAAAATAACATCAACAATCCACATTGTGTTTAATGAAAGGGAGAAATGATGGTAGATATATGACACATTGTGCAAAAAACCAAAGTTTGACAAATCCTCCAAAATGATAAATTCTCAAAATTAAAAAATTCATGTCAATTTGATGGGACAATTACAATGCATTTCTAATCCATCTAAGGTGATAAGCCCCTCAACTATCAATATTCTCAATTTTATAACACATGTGTCAAGTTTTAAAGAATTATTTCAAACCAACGGTTAGTGGTCCCATTAATGATAATGAAAAACTAGATTTGTTGAGTTTTCGATAAGGGACACCATGCCAATCTAGCAATTGATTAAAAAAATGTTACTTATATTACAAAAAATATAATAATAATTTCAAAATCTATATATTATGAAAGAAGTATCATGTAATGGTCACTAGGGGTAACATAGTATCTTATTTAATATGAAAACCACAAGCTAACATTCCGATTACTCACAAAGATAAATAAGTTTCAAACAAAAGACACCATGCCAATCCAACAATGGCAACAATGTTTATGAATGCAAAGATGATGTTCATATTATAAATAAATAAATTAGTAGATTCGAATTTATATACTATGAAAGGATTGTTCTGCCTAATGGCCATTATGTGATATATATAGTAATAATAATAATAATAATAATAATAATATATTATTGTTAATGAAAGCCATCGATTAGTTTTCCCACTAATGACAAAAAGAAATTCAAAAAAAGCCACCATGTCAATTTAACAATGGTTATATTGTCTACGAATCTAAAGATGGTGCTCATAGTCAAAAAAATTCAATAGTTTAAAATTTTATATACCAGTTTTCCTTGTGACCATCAAATGTAGCATATAAATTATTGATTTGAAAAGCCAAGAATGAGAGGTCCAAAATTTGGCCTCAACTAAAACCACAATTACCAAAATTTCACACATTGAAAGACAGTAATGCCAACAATGAATAAGAATCAATAGACTAATATTGATTATGAATATTCAAAAAATTTGTGAATAATTTGTTGTATAACTAAGTTCTTTAAATAATGCAACACATTAATGACCAAAAGAATAAACCCAATACATTTATAAAAAAAAGTGAAAAATAACCAATATTTTATTGACATCACCAAAATAGTTCACAAATTACTAGATGCATTGGCAACCTCAAGATTCACTTTCATTCAGGAAGCACAACTATCAAAAATAATAATTTGATTTTTTTTTGTTATATATTTTTCAAACAAGAACAGAAAAAAAATAGTTATTCAATCTCAAGTCATTGTTTTGGATTTGCTAAATTACAATTCCACTTGTCATTTCAACAATTTTCATGCAAACATCATTCATCCGAATTTGACCTTTCTTTCACTAGAACCCACCATTGAACCTTCACCATTTTGAAATTTTCATTTTGATCATCCTTGATAACATCACTTTGTGTTCTTCCCATCAACATAGGGTCAAGGAGAGGATCATGTGAACTCACAAAAACAAAATTTCCATTGTTGAGATCTCTAAATGGGGTGTATGCTAAAGTAGGTTTCAAGTTCCTAGGCCCACAATAAGGACACATGATTGTGTCTTCCTAATCAACAACTTGCATTATGAATAGCAACTTGGCCATCACATAATTAAACCTCCAATTGTTGGAAAGCCAAAAGCCCTCCAAAAAAGGTCCAACTTTAAGCAAGCAATGGTTTTGACATATGCAATATAATATTTTCTTAATATTCCACATATGCAATCATTTTCATGGTGTAAATTACACTTTGTTCAATCCCTTTCTTTCAGAATTCCATATATTTGGATAGTCCAACATTAATAAATTTTTGCCTTTCCACCACTACTACATAACATGGTTTATTTGTTAGATTTTATGATTGAAAATTCAATCATAATAGACAAGGGACAATTTTGTCCTTAATTAGATCAAACTAGTAGTTAATGCCAAAAATGTGATTAAATTTAATCTAATTGAATGCCTAATTATGTGTTTGTTGTGATTGAAATGCTTATTGTCTATTGTGACTAACTTGATTAAATAGATAACTGACATGGCAACCAAATGGCATGTTTGATATGACTGAAGTGATTAATATTTCAACCAATATATAAGTGCCACATGGCATGCCAAATGTGTATTATCTATTCATTTATTAATGACATTTTATGCAAGAAAACAAATTTAATCACATGTTTTATTAATAGATAATATAATAATGATAAATAAATAAATTTTGTATCTTAAACTTTCATTTGATTCTAAAATTTATATTATAATTTTTTTCTTTTGATATATCATAATTTTACCAATAGAATTTAATTTGAATGTGTGATATATAATTTATTCATATATAATATTTATAAATAGATCATAAATAAATTTTAATAAAAATATTATAAGAGCTCTTTTATAAATATATTATTTCTGATATAAAAGATTAATTATCTAAAAAATAAATTTTAATTGTTAAATATTAATTAATGCCATATAATTAATTATTTATGGAACTATAAATTTTATTACATTTGCAAGGTGAAAGCAAGATTAAGTATACATTTCGTGATCCTTGTCAAGAAATTTATAAAATAACCATAAATGAAACCAAGCAACATATTAAATTTTAAAATATTATTTAATTTAATGATCAATATAACATATTCTTTAAATTTTTGTCAATGATATTTTTAAATCACATGTTTAAAGTAGATTTCTAAAAAATGCAAGTATAATTTTTTTAATTTTCTGAATTATCCAAAGAAACAATAAAGGTTTCAAGTCAATGAAATATTAGTCTTTTTTTTTTTTTGGTTAATGGCCATCTAAAATTTACTTATGAACTTTCAAACTCCAGGGTAAAAGTAATAATATTTTAATATTTTAATGTAAAATTATTTTTGAACATAATTCCATTAGTCAATTTCAAAAATATTTTTAACCTATTATTAGTATATTAAAGTTTTCCAAACTTTGTATATAGCATACTATAAATTCAATATTGTGCACCATGATGGTTTAACAATGATTAAAAATGTTTCAACTTTACTTTCTTGCATTTATGTGTAAAAATATGATTCCAATTACTCAAAGCCCATTTTTTGTGTATACTTGATCATGCTTTCACTTTGCACATATAATATTTTAAGTTTTACTTTAAATTATGATTAAAAAATTATGTAATTTTTTTTTCACATTAAAACCTCTATTTGATTTTCCAAATTTTATTATACAATTTTTCTTATAATATATCATAATTTACCCAAAAATGTAATTTAGATGTATGATATATAATTTATTCATTAGGTCCAACCACGCTATAAAGAGCCATGTACACATGCCCCCTTAGACCATTTCTTTTTTTGAAGAATATTTTCTTAAAACATTTATTACATCTTTCAAAAAAAACATCAAAAATATTTAAAGTTTTAAAAATATTATTATGTTAATGTGTATATTAAAAAATATCCCAAAATATGTCATAAATTTGTTTTCAAATTATGTTAAAGTCGTGTCAAAACTACTTTTAAGTAGCTTTTAAATAATGGTTACAAAGCTTTTAAAGTCCTTATATGTATTTTTCACTCATTAAAGTCATTAAAGGGTGCAAATTCTTTAAGGTGTACCAAAATCTTGTCATAGCATCACCCTTTTGTCTTTTTTCACCTAATCCTTCTTTACCATCTAAAAACACATTTATGGATTATTATGATGGCATCTAGAATTGTAATAGTCTAAAATATATATAGTCCTTTTGAAAATTTTGACAAGTTTTGATTCATTATTTTTTATGGGGATCAAAATATAGGATAGAAAAAGACATACAATAAGGATTAAGTTTTTTTTATTCTATGTGGTACATTTTAAAGGATTTTCACCCTAGATTGATTCCATTTTTTTTTAATATGTACATAATGTATTCATAATAGCATTTTATAAAAATATATTTTATTTATTCTTTTATTTTATTTTTACAATCCAAAGTTCAAAAAATTAAGTAACGGTTACAACTACTAATGGTACATGTTAGTATGACTACACCTCACCATATTATGTTTATATAATGGGTCATAAATTACTCTTACTTAGATTTAACCTATTCAATAAATAAATTACATTGCCTACCCAATGTAATAATTGATTCAAAAATATCACATATATTGACATGATAAAATATTTATTACTTAACCCACATACATATGACCTATTAGCTACTTACTACTTACTACTTACTACCTCTCCTACTTATTATCTATTCAATAGATTAATTACATAGCTTACCTAATTAATAAATTACACTTATAACTTGAACCTTAATATATTTGATAAATAAATTGCATAACCTAATTAATTAATTAATACAAAAACATTATCACATATCAACATGATAAAATACCTACTATTTACCCCACATACATATTGCCTATTACTTACTACCTTACAATTTATAATTTAATAACTTATTAATTACCTAACCTAATTAATCAATTCAAAATAACATTATTTCATTCAACACAATGAGGTACCTATTAATTAACCTACTCACATACTACCTAATACCTACTACCTATTACCTAGCCTACCTAATTGATTAACCAATTAGAAAACATTATGACATATCAACATGATGAAATACCTACTATTTAACCACATACATATTAGCTATTACTTAACCTTGTTTCTACCATTAATTGCCATGGGTTCTCTGAAATTTTCACAAACCCACCAAACCCTACAACACATTTATTGGTTAGTTCATTGAAAAAAAATTTTAAAAACAATTAGACCACTAAATTTGACAAGAGTGTCCAATGGCCTATGAACCACCTACAAAGTTGTAAAAACAACAACATTTTCATTTTTTTGGGATGCCATTAAAAAAGGATGATATAAGTGTATTTTTCATTTTCCTTTTCATCCAAATTGACATTAGTCACAAGTATAAGTTGCATGTGCAATTGCAAACCACTTTGTAGTCATTTACAAAATTACATTTGTTGTTTTTACGAAGTGCCACACAGGATAGTAAAATCTAAAGTTGCAAAAATGGTCAATTTGGATAGAAGTCGCAAATGCATGGGTTTGAATGGATAGGATTCCTTGTAATGTGATGTGGCATTGTGTCAACACATAATTCAATCAAGGATTAAACATTTGACTTTGTGTGTTTTGTTGGAGTTCATAGTTTATGCAAACTTTTGTTATAGTGGGGTAAAAATCTACGACCTCACTTGTAATCTGCTTTATATAACATATATCCCAATCTTAACAAGCCAACAATCTAGTACCATGCAATTTCACAAATCTTTATTTCTTAAATCATGATAAACTTTTGCTACAAGTCATGTCTCTTTTTGTTGCAACCTTCTTGGAATATGTACACCATACCCTTTACAATCTTCAAAAGAAATACTTTAAAACTCTTTTTTCAACAATGTTTTCTTGTGAAGAAAATGTTGACATCAATTTTGTGTGCAACATAATGCAAAACTCACATTTCAAACAAACTATTAAGACATGAGCTTTTCAATCCTTGACCTTAAACATTCAAAATGACATGCATTTCACTTCTTTTTTTGAAAAATATATTGCTTCTTCTTCACACAAATTTCTTCCTCCTCATCAATAGTTAGTATGTGGCTTTCATCGTATGATAGGAAAAGCTATTTCAAAAAGTTTCCATCCAAAATCATTTGAGCCAATGACCATTTCCAAATTGTCATTACCATTGAAACATTACTCAAGCAATATTAAATGTTCATTCGCACATGAATGTCACCAAGCTAATCATCAAGAACTGCCTCGCATGGGTCACAAGATATCACACAACATCAACTTGCAACGAATACCCCAACATTATTGAGAAGGTCACATTTTGACACCTCGCCAAAAACACCTACCTTTTGATGGAATGTGTGAGTTCCTTCTTTTGTTTCCTTCTTCATTTTGTTTTTCGTTTCATTCTTTTTTTCATTTTTCATTCCTTCCTGCACTTATAGAATATAAAAAAACTTTCCCCAAACTACTTTCATTGTTAGCATCATCAGAGCTATAACATTTGAATCCATTGGACTTATTATTGGTAGCCCCATCCATAGTACATTGATTTCTTCATTATTGTTGAAATCCTCAAAACATAAAATCACAAAGAAAGCCTAATCCCTATAAGATATTCACATTTTCCACAAATTACTAAAACCTTCTTGCATAATGTTTTTTTGCAACAAAAATGGAAATGTGTCCTACACCAAGGAAACATCCCTTGTAAACCAGAAACAATCATTTCCAACCAATGACCTATAATATCGCATAGCTAGAATAAGGCAAAAAAGTCTTCACTACTCAAAGGATTCAAAAACAAATATGATAGTTACAAAAATACAATTCTCCACTCCATTAGCACCATAATTGAAACCAACGATGGATCTTTTCACTTTCCGATTCCAATTTGAACCTTATCATCTTTGTTGGAATCCTAGATGGAAATCATGTCACCAAATTTAACTTCTATGGCTATGTCTTAATGTATTTTAAAGGATATTGGACATGTAAGATGATAACGTCCATAGGGTTATTTGATGAACATTACTAGCATGGAACAAAAATTGAACAAAAGATGTTGAAACCTTAAACCCTCAACCCATTTCACAAAAGAGAGATTTGTTTTCAACCAACCCAAATGAACAAAATTGAACAAAAGATGTTGAAACCTTAAACCCTCAACCCTCAACCCATTTCACCAAAGAAAGATTTTTTTTTGACTAACTCAAATGAATTGTTGACTAATTTGGAAAAAAATTCAAAAATATTAGGATTAAAAAATGTTGGAAGTCACCAAAGTCAATCAAGTGATCAATAAAAATTGTTAAACAACTGCTAGTTGTCTTCAAAGAGCTCACATATTGAATGGTCAAATTAATCACGCCTAGTGGCCACTAGGCGTCTCTTTGATGTTTATCAAAAGCCATCAAAGATAATGCCTCACAACATTTAGGCATTTACTAGATGTCCATTGGAAAACATCACAAATAATGTTTAACAATTACCAAGTGTCTCCTAGATGTTCATTGAAAGACATCATAAGCAATGCTTAATAGTTGTTAGGTGTATTTTGCATATCCATTTAAACAAATCACAAAAAACACATGGCAGCCACCAAACATCTTTTGGATGGTTGACCAACACACAATGCAAAAAATGTCTAGCAGTTGCTAAGTGCTTTTAAATGGCTAACAAAAACACAATGCAAAAAATACTTAACAGCCAAAAGGTGTTCTTTAGATGGCCAACTAACACACATTACAAAAAAACACCTAGTGACTAACATGCATCTTTTGGTTATTTGTAATGTTAAATGAAGAAAAAGCTTTTGGTGGCCCCAAGCAATACTGGGCTAATTAAATTAACAAAATTTCTCAAGAGCTTTTAGGCATTCTTTTTCGATTCAACTAAACAATTTGGCAAAAATTTACACCTATAGTTTTTGTATGCCTATGTGGATGTGGGTATAGTTTTGATTGCATCAAAATATTACATGAATTTATTTTGGTATAAAAAGATTTTTTTTTACTTATCACATTTGGTTTTGGGAATCCTCAAAATGGAATAAGAACCATGAGATTTTTAGAAGATCTCTTTTATTTTATTTTTGCGATTAAGGTAGATGCAAGCTTTGATGGGTCAATATCGGTAAAAATTACACTCCCTACAAGTCCATACAAGATTCTTTAAAATGATTCAAAATAACATGGTTGTTACTTTAAAATTTATTATTATTCTAATCTTTGAAGAAGATTATATAGTCATGACCAATCATATATGTGGTTTAGGACTACAATGCCAAACACTTATGTAATCATATCTTCCATGTTTTGGTGTAGTGTATTAACTATCATTCCCACTTCACAAATGTTAGCGTAGGTGAATATCAAGGAAGGCAGTAATATGATCACATTCACATTCTTCACCTACATGTTTGGTAGTCAACAAGTTGTTTTTAACATTCAATGGTATCCTATCTTCATTGTTTGTACTCATCAAACAAGTATATATGAGAAAGATGACCATTGATTAGGAATTATGGTAAATTTATTTATAGTTGCAAGAGAGATTGCATCAAGTCTTGAATTTTGTGCTAAATTGCAAAGTTGTGGATTTCTAAAAGCGATGATGCTAAAGATGTCTGTTTAATATCTACCATAAGTGGTTGCCATGGTGTACCTATGGAAATGGAACACACGCATTGTTATTTATGATGTGAATGGGACCATCAAAAATTGAATTCTATTAGGTTTGTATTCTTCCATGACATTTTGTTGATGATAAAACAAAAGATAATCAACAAGATGGGTATGGATGTCAAGTTCTATCCAAATTCTATTTCATATCTTTAGATGGGGATCTTCAAAAAACAAAAGAAGTAAGGAGAAATCAAACTAAAAATTTTTCAACATAAAAATGCCATCATTCAATGAAGTGGTTTGAAATGCCCCGTTATGTGTAATCGCCTCTTTCAAAATCCTATCAAATAATGTTAACATTATGAAAAAACTATATTTAAAAGTTGAAATCACATGAAATTTTTGGCAATAAGTATGTCAATATGCATTTGATTAATAAAAACTATGATACATGCTTACTATATTATTCTTAGAACATTAGAATAATGACATATCAATTGTATCATTAATTTTGCAAATTGGATAACATGTTAATATCAAATATTGTTATTATGAAAAAACTATAGAAAGTTAGAAACACAATGTGAAACTTTTAACAATCAATATGTCAAGATGCAATTGATTAATGAAAATTATGATAAAATTGCAAACCATAATTCAAAATATTCATATATTTTCAGCAAACATTTTTTCAACAAAGGAATCATAAAGATGAAAAATACATAACATTGATGTGAAAAACACTTAATAAATAACATCAATTTGATAGTTCATGAAAATCATGTTCAAATTTTGGCCAAGGAAGTTTGTGATGTGGAGCTTGGTAGTAGTACTAATGAAACTTATCAATGATTCAGCTAAAAACAAATCCAATTGTGCAAACACAATACCAAAAAAATGGCATAATAGCTTTGAAAAAACATGTGGATGTAAATCATGCTATGCTTTCAAAAAGATTTGAGGAAGAAATGAACTTTCAATTAAAAGATCTATTGGAAAAATAGCCTACAAAAAAAAGGCCAAATGTGTGTAATTCTGAAGTATTAAAGTTTTTTGGTGCAAAAGATATTTTTAAGAAGGATGTTGTGCAACAAAAGCAAGTTTTGCAAGACCTTGCCCATTTGGTTATTAGAAATCATCTCCCTATTCAATTTGTTTAGAGCACTTAGTTGAAGCGTCTTGTAATGCATTTATGTCCAAGAATTGTGTTTCCCATCAAAAAAAAAAAAATTCACAAGAGGTTTTGGTTGATTTATGGAGAAGACGAAACAAAAGTATGTCTTGCCTAAGTTAAAACAATGTTATTCTACAACATCTAGTTTTGACTTGTGGATGTCAAAGGGAGCACATAATGTTTTTGCTTTGGTGATTAGCTTTTTGAATGAAGATTGGTAGCTTCAAGATATTACAATAAGATTGTTTGAAACAAATGAAGCTACAAGGCAACTTATGGCAAGAAATTTAACTAAATTATTTGATCAATATATGATTTAAGGAAAAACATTATTGCATATGTTTAAAGATGAAGGTGCAAATTTGAATGCCATGTGACAACAACTTTAAAATCTATGGTGAATTGTGAAGTTTTTAGTATGGAGAAAAGTTTCCAAGGCGCTTGTTTTGGTCATGCATTTTTTAAAGCATGTTAATATGAAACAATAGGAGAAAAGTTTATAAAAACTTGAAACATATTTCCATTAAATCAACTTAGTCTGATTTACAAAAGTGCATAATTCGGCTAAAGAAATTTAGAAAAAGGAGACATGAATATAATAAGGCTTGCATTGATTTTAGAATTTGTCTAAAAAACCAAACACTCCTATCAAAACAAGGTTTTTTTTTGTTATAATTATTTAAATTCTAGTTAAAATTTTGATTTGCAATTTTGCAACCTTTTTTTTTATACAAAATACTAACAATTTGTTAAATATTGTGTAGGCTTACAAGCAAAGTAATCTTTTTTCAAGAAGCTTTATTATTTCAAAAGGCTATTGTATTATGTTATAGTTCACAAACTATTGTGCATGTTTATGCCCAAGTTCCTCCTACCATCACTTGGCATATTTGTCAAATAATTGTTGATTACTTCTCTCCAATTGTTGCTACTTGTGTTCTAAACTTGTCCAAAGATTATAGGTTACTTAGTGTTGCCTAAACAATGCCATCACAATGAGTTCCAAGTTGAAGGAAAATGTTGGATTTGTACAAACCTTAAACTAGTTTATGAATGATGATTTTGCAATTACTCTTGAATTGTCTTTGTTTACTTCTAACATTAAAAAAGAAGTTTGTGGTGTGATTAATTCTTTACTTTCATTCTAAAAAAATATATGAAGAAAGAAAAGCCCATAACATGCTTTCATTGATGTTAAATTCACGATTTAAAAGTCTTTGTTTCGTATCTTCATTTGTTGGTTGTGAACAAGGCATTTTTACTATTGAAAAGTATGATTGAAAATCTTTGCAACCTATGTTTTTGAAGTGTTATCATCATTTAGATCATGTGGTAGATTGTTATGTTGAATTTACAAAGCACAGATCTTATGAAGAAAATAGCTTGGATATTTTTGAAATGACTATTAGCACAAGTGAACTAGTCACAAAATTGGTCAATAAAGAGCTCTTGAATTTTAGGAGATCTCAAGTGGATCCTAAGGAAATCAAATGCCCTCTTCAATCGTGGTAGAAGCATGAGTCCATGTTCCTCACTATTTGTTTTTTTGCTTGACAAATATTAGGAATTATTGGATCACAAATAGAAATACAAAGGTTTTTTTGTTTGATTAGCATACCAACTTTAAAAGATGTCATTTATAATCAAAAAACTTGGAGAAATTAATTTTGTTAAACAAAAATTGGCCTAATGATGTAAGAGTTGGTTGCAAATCTGCTAATGAGTTAGTAGAGTTTATTGAAATGAATGAACAATTAGAAGAAAAGTTACAAGAATTTGAAGGTGAATATGGACGATTAATATTTTGCATTTGTTTTGTGCTTTGCAAGTAAATTTGATTTTGAGTTATTTTATTTTAATTGAAATTTCAAATTAAATTAAAAATATATTGGATTTTTAAAATTTTGAAAACTGGCTTGTGAGAACCATCACTAAAAATTGAGGCTAGTAATTTTTATGAGATTCAACAAGACTAAAAACCATTGGGAATTCTTTTTTCCAAAACTTTGAAACCCTTAAAGGTTATCTAAATCTTTTTTTAGATTTTAAAATGAGAACCTTAAAGGTTCTTTAAAAAGGTTGTGATAATCAAGATTGTCGGTTCTCACAAAAAAGTGAGAACCGCCCAACACTCATGTAAACCTTAATTAGAATTTTAATCAAACATGATTAATAATATAAAAATTATGACTTTTCCAAGTTTTGGGAGTTACAAACTTGGGAACTTTGGGAAAATGCCACTTTGGTGCAAGTCCCATGGGGGGGAACTACAAAACATAATTTTGAGGATGATAATGCTTCAAAGAGTTGTGTGTGTGAAGAAAATCCAATGTGATGTCTCATGGTTGTCATATATGAAAATTTTACACAAATAAGGATCCTCATTTTGGATATAATGGTTCCCCCTTTGGCCCTTAGTGCTAGTATTCTTCATGTCCAAGGATCCTAAACAATCACATGAGGGATTTACCATTTGCAATTTCTCTATCATCATTTCCTCATTCTTATAAAAAACAATTATAAACAATGAATAAACAACGAAAAATTTATTATAATTGTTTTATTATAATAAAACATGAATATTAACAATGAAAAATTCTTATAAATTTTTCATTGTTTTATTGCAATATAATAAATATTCTTTGTGACCTCTCACTCTCTTTATGTGTTTGTTTATTTTTCTCCATTTGAGTAACTTATTGATTAACAATGGGATTGCTATGTCAATCATCAACGAGAAAAATTCAAGAAATTTGGCTATAGACCATATATATGAAAATGAAATTTTTTTCGTATTTTGGCTAGGCTACCTATTGGAACCTATTGTAAAAATTAAGCAAGCAAAATTTTTTTTGTGAATTATGTCCATTTTTTTCACACAAATCTTTCTCTACATGTTGAAATCGTATTTTCCAAGTTAAAAAATGCAAAATGCATCCCACCCCCCCC
>Ga0209611_10000636_pt1 | contig 54302 bp, 35 predicted proteins | sample S1TSphgellanicum_3_FD_187693 | JGI IMG/M metagenome (GOLD analysis project Ga0209611, IMG submission 187693) | Host-associated microbial communities from peat moss isolated from Minnesota, USA - S1T2_Fc - Sphagnum magellanicum MG (SPAdes) (version 2) | ecosystem: Host-associated > Plants > Peat... | reverse complement strand
TTTTGGGCCATTTCGAAAGTACGCATGTGGGGTTCAAGTTTCTTTATACGAAGATCCTACCCTAAATGCAATACTTGCATTTTGGGCCATTTCGAAAGTACGCATGTGGGGTTCAAGTTTCTTTATACGAAGATCCTACCCTAAATGCAATACTTGCATTTTGGGCCATTTCGAAAGTACGCATGTGGGGTTCAAGTTTCTTTATATGAAGATCCTACCCTAAATGCAATACATGCATTTTGGGCCATTTCGAAAGTACGCATGTGAGGTTTAAGCATCTTTATACGAAGATCATACCCTAAATGCAATACTTGCATTTTGGGTCACACCATTAACCAAACTACTGTACTAACCACCTACCCTACTAACCTAACTACTCTATTAATTACATACCCTACTAACTTAACCATTAGGTTTACGGTTGAGACACATAAATTAATTGATAAGTTTTTCATAAATGTATAGTAATTAATTTAAAGTAGGCTATATTTGGGGGGAAATTTTTAGGGTTTACACATATGTGAAGTAATACAATTGTATTTTATACCTTCTTCAAAAAGAGTGGAAAAATTAGGTTGGAAAAATCACATAAAGGTAAAAAAACATTTTCTTTTTTGATTTTGTACGAAATTTATTTGATTATTTTTAAAGATTAACGTATTTTCTTTCAATTAATAAATTTATAATTTAAAACCTTTGAATTTTGGTTTCTAAATTTTTTCCTATGTTCTTTTAAATTTGTTTATTTTGCATTATATGATTTGTATAGTTTGTATAGTTTTTTGGGTTTAGGGCATATATCACTAAATCTTTTTTTTGTTAGGGTTTGTATAGTTAGGGTTATAATATGGCTTATGGCAAAATATCATTTGGATTTGTAGGGTTATGCTTTATGATTTAATGTATAGGAATTTGGTTCATATATTTCAAAACTAATATTTTACTTTAATAAATGTCTCAACTACTAATCAAGATTATTGCCATTGGCACTAAATTTTTTATTTTAGAATCAATTTTGTATGGAGGAAACCATAGCCCAAATTCTTTGAACATCATGTATTCAACACGCACATGAAGTCTAATATGGCACAAAGCTTATTATTGTTTCCAAGTAATAAACACAAAAAGTGTGAAATGAAAAAACACAAGGATAATGATAATATTAGTGTTAAATGCAGGTATTATAATTAGGCCCCAAAATCCCAGTTGGTAAAAATAAATACAAGTGCAAGTAATACCCCAAAATTCCAATTGGTAAAGGTAAGTACATGTGTAGGTATTGCAACTAAACCCCAAAATTCCAGTTGGTAGAGGTAAGTATAAGTTTGGGTATTTCAAGTTGAAATGAAAAAACAAGCCTAAATGCAATACCCACGTTTCAAAAAAACCCATTTAAATGGTTTGGATACCTTTAAGTGAAGACCTAGCCCTAAACACAATATGCACATGCAAAATCACTTTGAAATAACCCAACCCTAAATGCAATACCTGCAATTTGGGCCACTCCAAAAGGACACATTGTCGCAACCCCATTTTGGCCAAGTGTGGGGGTGAAGCCCAACACTTGGAAAAGTTGGAGGTTTGGAGTCCTCCGAGACTCCTGAATGTTCAGAGTTCAACAGCAAGGCCCAAAACACCTCGTATTGGGGTGTTCTTGATGTCATTGGAAAGGTCTTGAAACGTAGATATCGAAAATGGCCTCGCATTAGCAATTTGGACATCTGCAGCCCAAGTTATGGGCAAAAGAAGGGCCGGGAGTCAAACTGGCAATTTGACTCCCGACCATTAAAAGTCGGGAATCGACCTCTTCCCGACGTCGCCTTGAAAAGTGCGACACGGAGTTGGAAAGCTCTCAACGAGAGCTACAACATTGATTCAAGACTCGTCCTGATCCGAGTTCGGGGTGAGGAGTTATGGCCATTCAAAGTTCCGGGAGTCCAGCCGGGACACTTTCGGGACTCCATTTCGGGAGTCCCAACAAAATGTGCCATTCGGATGTAGCCTCCGCGACCAGTCGCAGAGAATACTATAAGGGGGAAGGTGGTGGCTTCCCCCGAATCCAGGCCGTGATGAGTCTTGTGTGTCCAAGTGCCCGTGGCAAGTCCCAACACCAAAAGGTGTCCCAAATGCTAAACTAACTCGATTTGGTTGGTTTTTGGATGCAGATTCACACGATCTAAGCTAGTCCCTCTTCCTAGTCTAATCCATGGGCTCCCAACTCGACCCTCTACCCCTTTCTAGAGTTGGAAGTCGAAAGCGTGCTACCAAGTCTTAACTTTCCGCAACTTGACTTTATGAAACCCTCAAGTGGGTTTCACCCCGTGACTTGGGAGTGCGTCACACATGTAGGGTTTAAACTTCTTTATATGAAGATCCTACCCTAAATGCAATACCTGCATTTTGGGGCACACAAAAAATATGCATGTGGGGTTTAAGCATCTTTATATGAAGATCCTACCCTCAATGCAATACTTGCATTTTGAGTCACACCAAAAATACGCATGTGGGGGTTAAGCCTTCTTTAAATGAAGATCCTACCCTAAATGTAATACCTACATTTTGGGTCACTCCAAATTAATTAGTTAATTTCAAATTAATATGCTAACAAAGGTGTGTATAGAGGTTAGGGTTGTTGATTAGGAGTTCCATGATTCTTACTTTGTTTCATGAATTTGAAAAGAGGTTGTATTGTTTGTGGAACAAATAATACAATGACAATTGTGATCAAGCTTATCTTGGTGTAGGAATTTTTCATGAAAAAGCTGAACGTACAATCTATAACATGGAATAATTATCTTAAATAATGATTTCTATAACTTATTAAAACAAAAATATACTTAAATTAATTAATCAAATATCAAATTAATCAATCTGATTTTTAGATCTAATTTTTTATTATCCAAGTAAATAAAGTTAAGTCAAATGATTAGTCAATTATTCCAAATAAATAAATGATTATCTAATTGTTGATAATTATTCATCTAAATTGTCTGAAATAATGGTATATTAATTATTTAATTATATGACAAAATTTCTTGATAATACATTAATTATCATAAATATTTTATATTAAATTAGGGGGAAATTTTTGGGTTTAGACATATGTGAAACAATACAATCTCACTCTATATTTTCTTCAAAGAGATTGGGAAAATTAGGTTAGAGTTATCACACAAAGGTAAGAAACAAACCTTATGTGAAAACCCAACCCTGAATGCAATACAAAGTTTGTTGAGATCAAAAAATAAAAAATTAAAGTTTAAAATTTCTTCAAAAATGTTCATTTTTTCTTCCCCCTTTTAAAGTTGTATACTGATTTCAAAAAACATAAATATAAAGTCTCTAATTTAATAAGATTTTAAACTATATTAAAAAAAAATCAAAGCACATAAATTTCTATTTTTTCTTTCATGTTTCACATAATAATAAAAAGGATTTCTCCCACATATTAATCCTATGTTTGATTGAAATTTTATTATATACTTTTCTGATATATAGTAAATAAATTCTTGGTTAAAATAATCATATATTGGGTTAAAATTATACGAAACCTTAACCCTAAATGCAATAGCCATATTCAAGTTCATTTCAAAATAATCCATAGGTGATTGAGGCAAACCTTATGTGAAGACCCTAAACCCTAAATGCAATACCCACATGTAACGTCATTTCAAAAAAACAAATAAGTGCTCTGGGTACCCAAAATATGTCTTTTTATATACCTAAATTAATTATTATTCTGAATTAATTTTATGACAAAATGTAAGTTTTGCAATGAATGAAAAAAATCAACAACTATTATGGGACCTATATGCAGGTATTGCAAGAGATGTCAAAAAAAACTAGCGGCTATTATGGAAATATATGCGGGTATAACAAAGAATGTTATAAAAACCCAGTGAATACCATGGATCAATATGCAGGTATTGCAATGAATGAAGAATGTTAGCAACTATTTGTGGCTCATATGCGGGTATTGCAAGAGATGCCAAAAAAACCAACGGCTATAATGGGACTTATATGCGGGTATTGCATATTTGAAAATCTCCTTATGAAATTTATAATAGAAAATGATGTAGGTATTATATGTTTAAAATGTGTTTATTGTTTTAAAACTCTTCAGGTGATGTGAGTCCTATTATATTAGATGTAAGTATTGCACAATGTTCTTTGGTTTGATTCTTACATTTCAAGTACTAAGAAAATTATGACAAAGAAGACATATGCTTAACCATATACCCATAAAACTAGTTTGAGTAAAATATATTATTATATTGATAAAAGATGTACAAAATGAGTGCATGAAAAATTACTAAAGAACCTAATGAAAAAAAAAACGTTGGTTCTCTATAACATATCAAAGGATCGAAATTCAAAATTGGGTAGTCTAAAAAATAAAAGGGCTATAAACCTAACTAACTATATAGAGTGAAACCCTAACCCATATCAATATCTACAATCACGTGTTTAGTTCGGTATGCAGTTGTTGCATTTGTAGCCTTTGTTGCATGACGAGCAATGTAAAAATGGCGGCATTGCATCTCAACCTAAACTGCATTTGCCACAAACTGGGCCTTTGTTTGGTCCTAAACCCTATAAACACCCAAAAATCACCAAATTAAACCGTAACACACCTTGGATGAAATACAATAAAAAACAATAAACATTACTTATTATTGTTTCTTACCTTCCATGAATCATTCTAGATTCATGAAAATCCAAAACATCTTCCAACTATTTTGTCCGACTTGTTTTACTAGACTCTCGATCCCAATTTTTAACATCCCATGTTGTCTTCAATTGTCGTGCATATACACAACGGGTGGATCGGATCATCCCTTGTAAATCTTCATCCTTCTCCATCTTTGATATTGCATCTCGAGCCACACTACCCATGCCCCAAACATTGAGGCCCAACACCTTCAATAATTGCTCTGAAGCTAGTCTGACCAAAGCTAGTTTTGGGAATGGTGGACACTGTTTTGCAACAGCTACCAGGTGATTCCACTCGCGCTTTACTTTGACACAAGCATGACTAGCAACTTTTTGATCATTTCGCCTTTGAACAACCATGGCATTTCCCAAGATGCGAGCATTCATCTTGGCATGGTCTTGATGTCGAAGACCTCCTGCAGAAGTTGAAGGCTTCCCAAGTTTGGACTTTTCTACCAGCAAGCCATGCACTTGTGCCAAATGTTTGGTCAACAACCATTTGGCACAATGTGCGATAATGCAAGTGCCAACTTTGCACTTCCATTTCAACCCAACCTTTGTCCATTCCTTGTCCTTCCGAGCCAAATTAAGTGGACAAAGAAGTGTAAGTGCCTGAAAAGCCTGCTCAGTTTCCAGTTCCGGACCTAAACCCAAAAATGAGAGTTCAAAAAACAAAATGCAAGTATTGCAAAACATAAAATCACAAAATCACATACTACTCCTATAAACATGAACTATTCTAAGGTATTGCAATAGAAAAATTTTGACAAAAAAATTCCCGCACCTTCCAACAAATGATGGAAGGTGCGAATATAATTAAACTTAAAGAAACTTGTATAATTTTTTTAATCTGTCTTTAATTTAATGTCCATAAATTCTAAAACAATCTATACCAAACTGTCATCCTTGTCTTTCAATTATGATAGAGCACCATTTTGTTCACCAATTGGCTAATCTGTTACAACACTACTTCGGTCACCAATTGCTTCATCTACTACAACCATATTTTGCTCGACAATCGTGTGGCTCGGCATCTGCTTCGTCTAACACAACAACATTTGGCAGAAGAATTGCCTCGTCTAACACAACAACATTTGGCAAAAGAATTGCCTCGTCTAACACAACAACATTTGGCAGAAGAATTGCGTCATCTGACACAGTAGCATTTTCCTTACTCATTTCCAACTCCCTACCAGCGCTTTTCCTCAACTTTCTTCCCCTATCCATTACAACCCTAAAGAAAAAACCACCATTTACTGTAATGTTAATTCTAAAGAACTACACCATAAGCATCAACAAAGAAAAAATAAAATCCGCCACCATAGAAGAAGGTGACGACATTGCTGCTGTCACCTTCTTCGCAGCAAAACCACAAAAGAAAGGCAAATTCGCCATTTCCTTGTAGCAAAGCGAAGAAGGTGGCGGTAGCTCTCGTCTTCTTCTTCAATACAAAGTTGCAGCTACTATGCTTTGCTATGCTACAAAGGAAAAAAAAAAAGCAAAACAAAAGAAAAAGAAGGTGACGGCAGCTGCTGTCGCCTTCTTCGTGAAACTGCACTACAACGCAACTTTAGAAGAGGAAGAAGAAGGCAACGGCAGCGTTGCTGCTGTCGCGTGCTTCGCTGCATTGTAATGCAACTCCACAACAGAGTCGCCTTCTTCTGCTGCGCTACAGTGTAGCTCCACAGCAAGAAGAAGAAGGCGACAGCAACTACCGTCGCCTTCTTTGTGGAGCTATGCTGCAGCTGCACAACAGGAAGAAGAAGGCGACGGCAGCTGCCATCGCCTTCTTTGTGGAGTTGCGTTGCAGTTACACAGCAGGAGGAAGAGGGCGTCGTCGCCTTCTTCGTGGAGTTGCGCTTCAGCTGAGCTCCACAGCAGGAAGAAGGCAACTGCCGTCGCCTTCTTCGTGGAGTTGCACTGCAATGCAGCTCCACAACAGGAAGAAGAAGCTGCCGTCGCCTTTTTCTGCTGCGCTATAACGCAACAAAACAAGAGGAAGAAGAAGGCGACGGCAGCATAGCTACCATCGCCTTCTTCATTGTGACTTCTTGCACTACACAAAAAAGAAGAAGAAGGCGACTGCAGCGCAACGTTGCCTTCTTCGCTATGCTGCGCTGTAGCGCAATGTATGTTGTGGAGCTGCGCTACAAAGCAACTCCACAAACAAACAAACAAAATAAACAAGAGAAAAAAAAGTAAGATGCTTACCTGGGTCCCGCTCTGGCTCCCACATGGGTCCCGCTCCGGCTCCACCCGCTCCCCTACTCCAAGCTCGCTGCTCCAAGCTCCCCTCTAGGCTCCCCTGCTCCAAGCTCTCTCCCGCTCGACGTCCCTGGAGCTCTGGCAATGGAGTGAGGGGGGAGGGAGGGGTTGGTAGGTGGTAGGTAGGAGGGGGGAAAATTTTGGAGTAGAGAAGAGGTAGGAAAAAAAATAATATGCGGGCAGGGAGGATGGGATTTTTGTTCATCCGAAAAACGGCCTCAATGGGCTCATCCACAACTGGTGCATTGGTGGCTGCTGGTTCACTCCAGCCCAGCAAGATGAACATTTTGATGGAAGTAAGACAATGTCTAACATCTGAAACTTGTTCTGTTGAAGTAAGAAAGACAGATTACTGTAATTACCTAGGCTAGTTAGGCATTAATTACTTAGTTTTTGGAATTGCCAAAATTTCTGAAAAATAGGTGCCTGCCATGCCAAAAATCTGAGTGAAGCTCTCAAGCATAATAGCTTCATTATTTAGTATGATGACCAATTGTAAATTATAATTATTTTTATTGTTGAACATACCTAACTGACAAAATAATAATAATAATAATTAGGCACCTTGCTGTCAAACCAGCCTAGGAACCAATGTAGTGCTATGCAATTTGAGAACTGAATCAAGTGTTTGCAAGTATATGTGATGAGTGTATGGTTTATTGTGGGTAAAGATCTGCTCCAATTTTTTTTGTTTTTTTTCCATCATGCCCGACACATATAATAGGAAAAAATACAGGGCATTTCAAAAGAAGGAACACTCAACTACTTCCATTTTTTAAAGTTGTTCCATTTTTTTAAATGCTCCACAAACATTGAAGGAAAAAATATATACTGAGCAAGGTACCATAGTACCTTGGCCATTTCAACACATGGCTGTCGAATAATTAATTAATTAATTAATTTTGAAACATTCATTTTAACAAATGGAATATTCTTAAATATTGACTATTTTCCTTCACAATATTTTTTGATTTTGAAGAAATAATTTTTGAAATTTTCAATGTTTCTGAAAATAATATAATTAGTGTCGAACTGGCCAAGGTACTTAGGTACCCTCTAATTACAGTAACAAAATCAAAGCAGGTCTTTATGAAAAACAAAATGCCCCCTCCTCTCCCCTTTTCCTTTTTTACAGAGATCTTGGATGGTTGTCATTGGATAATATTAGGACACAAGGTTTTACATACGGTAAAGCCCTTGGCTAAGGGTTTTATTGAAGTTCAGGCCAACGTGGCATGGGACTTTACTTATCACAGTGTTTTGTTTTTGGAGGGTGGATTTTTTCCATTTAATGATTTTTTTCAAAAAAACATTTCTGTTGCATATTCCTGTTTTTTCACACAAAAAAAATTGTCATGTTTCTACACATTGTTCAAGCAAGTAGTTAGGATAGTAAAGGATTTGAATAAATTTCTACTTTCATAGCTGGTATATAGCCAAACATGGCTAAATCTCCTTGTGTATGATTGCCAAATGTGGCAACATCAGAAAATTGAAAAAAAAAGAACACTAACCTAGCATAAATATCAATCAACGATTGATGAATATGTGTAATGTAAGTTGAGTACATTAAAATTAGGGCTTTATGCCTAGGGTAAAGCTTGAGGACTGGAATAAGGGCGGCCACACAAGGCAAGCATGAGCCCGAATCCAATAAAGTGTAGCCCCAAGGCTTTACCTACACAATGTAAAAACTGCCACTCTTTTTCTTTTTTCCAATCTCATGATACTTGGAGGTTATCCGTTGGATGTCATGGGAAAACAACAGACAACCACCCACATTGCAAAAAATGAAATGCCTGCCTCCATGGGCATTATATTTTTTGAAGCACCCACCACAACATTATGCCTCGTAAGGTGCCTTGCAACAACACCAAGACCAAAACAAGAAAAAGCAAAAAGCAACCAGGATTTTATGAATCCTTTGAAGCTCACTCACATCTTTTCCTTTGTTTGAACTCGGCCTTCAGCACCACATCATTGCCAATGTTGCAAAGCTCGAATAGTTTGTCATGGTACATCTCCTGCTCAAAACAGTGGGAGGAAATGCAGTCACCATTGCCTAAGGCCCCCTCTTGCAGTGACAAAACCCTCAGAATTGGCTGCTGCTGAATCCCATTCACAATCACATTGCTCTTTGCAGATGGGGGGGGGTGCCATTGTATGAACATACAAAAAACTGTTACCAAAGCTTGAAAAAGCTGCACAAATTCAAGAATTTTTCAACTCACTTAGACAATGCATGAGAGAAATGATCCAAGAAGAAAAAACAACCAATTCTCAAAACCAGAAGAACAAATTCTTTCAGCAAATCACAAAGATCTATAGGCGCTCAATGTTACTGCAAAAAGCTTCAAATTTCTAGTGGGGTATAAACAAATCTTTATCTGAAAAATCTGGACTTGTTCTGGAAAATCTGGCCCATTCTGAAACTGGAATCCACCCTCTCTATGACTCGACATGACAGCAGAGAAAAAGGATTTTGTTTTTGGCTTTGAGACTCTCATGACTCCCAAGTGAGTCTATGCAAATCACTTAAAGGCCATTGTGGGGACCCAAGCTCCAATTGGCCATGAGCCAGGTCTGACCAAATGGCCGATATTCTTACATAAAGCCCTGCTGTTTTGCAACAGCTAGCATTGCAACAGGGCACACATCATATAAGCATAAAAGTTCCACCACGAAGTTGGGGACCAATTTGCTTTTCAAGAAGTTCATAGCCGATGGGTACTCACTGGGTATCACAAATACTTATCTTTCAAACACGGTGGAGCTTTAAACCCCTTAGGGATGGTGTTATCAGAACCAGGGCTGGGCTTGGCTCCACCTCCCATGGGCCTCTTATTCTGGTAGACCCCTTTCCCCTATGGCCTACATACCATGTAATTGGCACTCAGGTGAGATTCTGCAACATCCACAGGGAGACTATTTGCTACACCTTACAATGTCTGTGTGCTGGCCCCATGCATTTGAAAGAGTAGTTGACCCCAAGAACCTTAGGGTGACTGGCGGATTCTCTCCTAAGTGAGAATTATGGACTAGACAACTACGGAGAGGTCACCGGTTATGAGTCATAATCTACCATCACAGGTTTGAGATCTATATATATATATGTATGTATGTGTGTTTTCGGTTGATGAAGAGTAAAAATCCAGATGTATGTTGGATATTCATTTGATTGATCTATCCATATAGTAGCTGGATATGCTCAACCAAATTAGCTTTTCATCCACTTGACACAAGGGTTACGATTTCAGTAGGTAGGAAATTTCAGCTGGTACCCAAGAGAAGAGAAGGCTTGTGAAAATTACAGGTTCCAATTCTCACATAACATTTTAAGAACTAAACCAGTTCTCCAAAAAAAATCTTCATAAAAAAGAATTGACAAAGGTATCTAACTTTTGAAAAAAAATTCAACCAGTTCTCTAAGTGCTGATTCTCACAAATTGAAAGACCAGTCAATTCTCAAAGGTGATTTTCAGAAGTCAATTATTAAAAGTTCAATAATTTCAGAAAAATGTTTTCATTATTTTTAATCACCAAAATTACCTAAAATGGTAAATCTAACAAAGAGGAAACATATATATATATAACTCTTTCTTCCATAATTTAATATGTTCATAACTTTGTCTTGTTCAAATGAACTTCCAAATTGTTATAATTGCTCTTCTAATTTTAGATTATTTTCAATTAACTCCACCAAATTAAAAGGTAATTTGTGATTAATTTTTAAATCATTAGGCCAATTTTTGTTCACAAATATCAACTTTCTAAATTGACCATTTGTAAATCACATCCTAACTTTGTTAGTATGTCAACCTTTCTATCTCAATTTGAAATCTTATAATGTCTAATATTTTGCAAGCCAAAAAACCAACAATGGGAAACATGGATTTGTGTTTCTCCCACCACTAAAAAGGACATTTGATATCCTTGATATCCATTTGGTATTTTTTTTAAATTTGCAACCAAGTACCCACAAGCTCTTTCAGTGGTTTATTGGTGCTATTAGTTTGTTAAAAAAATTCTAATTGTAATCTTTTGCAACCATTGGATCTTACACAACCAATTCACATTCTTATATAAGATGTAAATGACTATGGCATATTTGATAAACATGGGACATAAGGATCTTTTGTCATATTTCTCAACAATAACCACACCTTCTTCACAACCAATATAAAACAATATTAGGCAAACACTTTAAAACCTAGGGTCAAATATAAAAAACAACATGTTATGGGTTTTTTTGCATCATATTTCCTTAAAAAGGAGAAAAAAGACTCCAACAACCCAAAACCTCCTTTTTCATGTTAAAGGTTAGCAAAAATAATTCATGAACAACCCCAAAAACATCATTTATCAAATTGACTAAGGTTGTTGGGGTTTCAATTATTCCTTCAATTTCAAACACATTATTATTATAGAATGCAATGCATCACTCAACAACTAGTGGCATCAAAATGAATTCTTAACGTAAGGGTGAAAGCACAATCAAGTATAGACAAAAAGTAGTCTAAAAAGTTGCAATTATATTTTTAAATATAAATGCAACAAAGTAAAGTTGAAACCTTTTCAATCATTATCAAACCATCATGATGTTAAATATTAAGTTTATAGTAAGCTGTATACAAAATTTGAAAAACTTTAATGCATTAAAAGTAGGTCAAAAATACTTTTGAAATTAATTGGTGGAATTGTGTTAAAAAATACTTTTACATTAAAAGAATGATACATTATTACTTTTACATTGGAAGTTGAAAGTGCATAAATAAAATTTTAAGTGGCATTAACCAAGAAGGTAAGAAAAATGCAATATTTTGTCTATTTATTTGCTTATATTTTTTGTTTACACTACTTTCAAAAACAACTTAAAATTACTTGCATTTTTTAACAATCTATTGAAATATATGTTAAACATGTGATTCTTCAATATCATTGACATACATTCAAAGAATATGTTCATGTTAATCATTGAAATAAAAATTTTAAATTTAATAGGTTAAGGCTAAGGTTTAATTTATAATTAACTTATATTTTTCTTGACAAGGATCACAAAATTTATACTTGATTGTGTTTTCTCCCATAAACATTCACAACTAGGAAAAATAGTCAACAATTATTTGAGGAATGTGCCATGTTAAAAGAAGAGACACTCTTCCATTAATTATGATAAAAAAAAAATTGCTATAACAAAAGGTGATAACATTCCAAAATTGTAGAGTTTCTTGGAACTTCATAATCATTTTAGAAGCAAACCTACAAACAAAATTTAACATTTAATTTTAATATTTTAAAATTACAATTCAAATAAAAAAACCTAAAATGTAAATTATCTATGTTCAAATAAAGACCACGAAATGATTGTTAAAAAATAATTAAGTGAAAAATAATTACCTTGTCTTAATTGGAGTGTTTTTTTTTTTGGTACAAATATAACACTCTTTACAAGCCTTGTTTCATTTTTTTTTGCATTTTCCAAATTTCTTAAACCAAGTTATACATTTTTGCAAATTTGATTTAACATACTTAATAAAAACATACTTAAGATTTTAACACATTTTCTCATTTATTGTTGCATATTAACTAGCTTTAGAAAAACCATGGTCAAAGTAGGAACCTTGAAAGGTTTCCTCCAAACCCATACATTCATGACTCATAATAAACCTTAAAATAATTGTCATAGGATTCATATTTGACTCCTCATCTTTTACATAAGCAAAAATAATTTTCCTTGACCCGTATTCATCCAAAATTTCTGTCAAATTTCTTACTAAGGCTTGATCAATAATTTCTATTGCTTCAAATAAACCATTAGTGACATGTTTTAGCTACCAATTAGCCTTTTAAAAATATGTTACAAGAACAAAAATGTTATGTGCACCTTGAGGCATCCAAAAAATCAAAACTTGATGTTGCAATATAGCATTATGTTAATTTTAACATAACATACTTTTGTTTTGTTTTCTCTACCAAATTAGGCAACAATTCTCAAGAAAAAAATTATCAAAGGAAAATTCACTCAAGAACATAAATGCAAAGCAAGAAGTTTCATCCAAATACTTCCCACACACTAGATTGGTACGTGATTTTTGACAATCAAATGGCTTAAGTCTTGCAAAAAACTATTTTGCTACACATCACCCTTTTTTAAAGAATCTTTTTTAGCAAAAGATTTGAAAAAATTCCACCAAACATTTTAGGCATATTTTTTGTGGGTTTCCTCTAAATAGTTTTTTTTAATCAATTATTGACCTCCTCTTCAAAAAAAATTGCAATAATTGCATGGTCTACAGTTAAATGATTGTTGAAAGTTGGTATAGTATCCCTTGTTTTGTAACATGAAATTAAGCCTTTTCTTGATCGAATTATGGGATTTGATGCATTGATGTCGAAGACTATTATAGCAAAGAATAAAATGCATCATTTGAGGATTGTTCCGATCAATTTCTTTATTATTGGTAACATAAATTTAAAAAACCCCCCAACAAATTAGATTTGTACCATGAGGTTTCTTCAATTATCTAAGCATGCAACTTTTAAAAGTTCATTTTCATTCTTTATTCTTCATTTTCAAAAACTTTGCTACTAGGATCATTTTCAAACATTTCTTCCATAGAAACATTGTTGAGAAAAATTTCACATGTTTCATATTTTAGTTAAAATTATGTTTTCATTTTCACTTGACAACTCCATTTTTCAACAAATTTTCATAGGTGTTACTCAACAAAAGTGGAAACACCAAAACAAAAGATTATTTTGCCAAGGTATTTTTAAAATTTTTTACTTGCAAATTGATTCAACTATCTAAAGCCTACAATAAAATTCAAAACATTTACAAAGGTTTAAATAACTCACTTAGCCCTCCTCTTTTCATGTAAAAAATGAGTATGCAAAATCAAATGTAATTTAATGCAAAAAAATACATGTGTGAATCATGCAAACAACAAACATATTTCCTAATATTATAATGCTACCAAGTTTAATAACAAACAAAGATTGAACTTGGAACATAAAAAAATGTTTCACCAAAATATATGCAAAGATAAACATTAACATCCAAACCAGAAAAACACAAAATTTAAAGCAGTTTGAAAATCATACTTAAAAAAACAACTCAACGTTGGATCCAAGCTACTCATTCCCAAACATACGTAAAGCGGTAGGGGGAAGTACCAAACTTGCAAGCAACAACAAGAAAACCCAAGCATCACACATGGGAATTAATCAAAAAGGTACATAGGCTTAGAAGAATCAAATAGTAGTAAGAGGACCAAACAACAACAAAAGAGGATTCAAGCAACAACTAAGATGAATTGTATGTTGTTGAACAACAAAGCAAGAAGAGTCAAACAACAAAAATGCAAAAGGACTTGAACAACAACAACACAAAAAGACCCAAACAACAAGAATCCAATTGTTCATTGCCGAACAATAATGCAAGAGGACCCTAATAATAGCAACACAAAAGGACTCAAATAGTTTAGTAAGACAAAATATGTTGACTATTAATGCAAGAAAACATGATCAAGCAAAAAATATCAACTTACAAACTCACATAGCTCTAACCTTTAACTTTTAACCTTTAATGCAAAAAAGAAATTGATTAACAAAAGTGGGGCCCAATATTTTTATATTGTTTTTAAAGAATGAAGAAAAATGAAAAAGTTCAACCTTCAACTCTTAATGGCTTTAGAAGCACTACCTGAAACTTGAAATCATGTGATGTTTTTCTTTTGGAAACCTAGGATCAATGGTTGTGAAGGTGCCACTTAAAATCTAAAATGTCAAGATTTTTTTCTTTTGGAAATTTAATATCAATGACTATGGAGGTGTTGTCTGAAATTTGAAACCCTATAAATTGTTTTTGGAAACCTAGGATCAACGACTAAATATTATACCTTGTTTTATTTAAATATCATGTTATGGTATCATTTTTAAAATTTTAAATGAAAGGGCAAGGTCTTAAGGGTTGGTTCTCACCCCAATGGGACCTTGCAGGTCAATATCAACTTGAATACCATTATAAATGATATTGAATGATTTTTCTAATGAGAACCGGCTTGAATTCTTGTCCAATTTTCATTTCATTTCTTATGTTCACCCAACATTAGTTCTACCCAATGGATGTCAATTGGAGAACAAATCACATGGAATCACATGGCCAAAAACCTTTAAATAGTATATTATGTACTAGAAAATGAACCATGGTCCATTCATTTTTCAAGATAAACTTTTTTTGAGTTAATGCCCATTACCTTTCAATATTGGCATGCCCTTTTTTTTAAATAGTTCCACCCATGCCAACATTTGGGTCTCCAACATTAAAGACCTCACATCCAACATGGTTAGCTTCTTGTTTCCCATGCCCCACTTATTTTGCCTTTGGTGAATGAGCACCCACATTGGCACCATGGTTCAAATTTCACATTTTTTGGGCTTAATATAACCACTAAATGGTTTGATTGAAAAATGTGAAGGTACAACATGGGTATTACTTCACCTTAACCCCCCATAAACATAAAATTGAAATTGAAAATTTGGTAGGAGACTATTAATAACAAACCATTTGGACCAATCAAACAATTTGGCCAATCACTAAAAAATGTCAAACTGTGCAAAATGAAAATTTTGGTGGTCCAAGGTTATTTTGCTACTTCAAATTATCATAATTTTTACTATTTTTCATCCAAAACCTTTCATGCAATGCATTATTGGAAGTGTTATAATGAAACTTGCACAAAGGTTTCATGTGTTTGAAGTATTGGTCAAGATATATCCTTGGTTTTAACACACTTCTAGAAATTTACTATTAAGGTGCCCATTTATTAGGGGGTAATGGGTTTTTCAATTGCCTCTCCCATAACATGACCATTTTTTTGTTGAGAATCGGGATGTAGCCTAGGAAGGGTTCAAACCTAGAAACGTTAATTTTGAATTAAGTACCTATTATCACATAGGTAGGTTGCACAACTAAAGTCTCACAAATAGCCACACACCATACAAAACACTTAAAGAATACAAAAGATGAAACGTACATATTATTTGATTAGGATCACCCACATTTGTAAAACTCAATTTTCATGAGTTTATCACACATGCCTAAGGATTTTGTTTTATGGGGATCACCTCACCAAAATATATATATTCACTCTTGTGAACATGTACACTTCCATAATCAAAAGGGCACATAAGTTTATTGTAACATAGGTTTGTGACACAAAATGTTTATTTCAAGGCTTAACATAAAATAACTTAGAACTATGAAAAGGAGAATATGAGCTCACAACTCCTTTTGTACTTAAAAGGAGGAATGGATGGAATATTATGTTCATTCATTTACATTTATTAAGCATTCCCATTCATCAACTACAAGCCATTAATATTATGTCACATGTTATCTTTCTAAAACTATCATTGTTCCTATGAACAAGTCATTCAATTATTTGAAAGCTTCTTCCTTAAATTCATCTAGTCTACCTCACATAATTCATTTCCAACTATGTTTAACCCAAAATAGTTAACTAAATTATTCATATGTACCCTTTAGCAAGAGCCAAAGTAGAAGGGGCTAAAACTAGTGAAGTTTTTTTGCACATGGTTTTTTACATGGTGATGTGAAATTTAATTTAGTTTCAAACATAAAATGGAAAAAATGAATGGATAAATGAAATGTAATTATTTCTAAGCAGACAATGAGAAGATGGCAAGTTTGTTATTTAAAAAAAAATTATAGTTGGATATGTTATAACTTGTGACTTGTGTATGATTTAAGTGACCATAAGCCTACCATTGTTTATCATAGGATGAACAAACCAAATACGAATTCAATTTTGTAAAAAAAATAAAATTAATTCACCATATGTTGTTTTTCTTGTCCAAAAACATTTTTTCAATCAACATGGATTTGTTGCTTAATAGGATTGATGTGCAGAATGTTTTTTTGGACTAGGGTTTTCACAACCAAAAATCGTACCAAGAGAAGACATTTGCTACATAGGAAATCTCTTTTGGCAATTTCACATTTGAACAATGCAAACCCATCATGGGATGATTTAAAATTAAAATGTCATAAAACAAATTGCTCTCAAATTTTTAATCTAGTAATTTGATTCCTTGCACACATGTTAGAAAAAATCATTTGCATATAAGAATTACAACCAATACAACCCCTATTGATGCCCCAAATGGAATACGAAGTTAATTAAATTAATTGATCGTTCTTTTACTTGTTTAACTTTTGGTCATGAGACAATATATGGGCATGAAACTAGCCAAAAGCCATTGTTGAATTCAAATTCAGGTATGAATTTAGAAAAAATGCACCTATTATATTTTGAAAATGCATTATGACTTTCAATCCACACATTCATTTAGAGTAACTCCAACAATAATAGGAAAACAACTACCACAACATAATAATGCATCCAAAAATAATGTTAATTGTTCCCCCATATTCACCCATGAACTTAAATACTAAGATAGTATAACCTCAAATATTATTAAAAGCGACCATTTGGGCCTATCATTATGGTTGGCCAACCAAGAGTAGTCACTTTCCTTTTTAGAAGTATATGGAAACCTCATTCATTAACACCAAGTTTACAAGAACATCAAACCCTTTTTTACACCATTGTGATGCAAATTTCGTCCAATTTTAGTGTGATAGTTGGTTTTTTGCAAATTTTGAAGCTACTTTTATAAACCTTAAATTCTCAAGTCTTTTAACCAAAAACTCCTACCATAAATTTGTCCATAACAACACCATAACCACGTAATGCACCATGCACAAGAGCTAGTTGATAATCCAACTGATAAAAAATGACTATAAAATACTTGACATATTACAAATTATTTTCCATAGGTTTTACAATGAATTCAAGTACCTTTACTATCCTAGTTTCCTTTCACCAATAGGTTAGGGTTTCAAAAACAAAATCAAAATGAGAATTATAATTTGGTTCAATTATCAAATTTTTAAAATCTAATAACCTTTATATCCTAATGAACTTAGTTATTTGATTTTTTGAGAAACACCAATCATGTTTTCATATGCCTGACCATTACCCACCAGTTTTTTCAATGAAGTTAGGGTTTCAAAAAGAAAATGAAAATGAAAATGATAATTTGGTTCAATTGTCAATTTTAAAAAATCTATCAATCTTTATATCTTAATGAACTTAGTTATTTGATTTTTTGAAAAACACCAATCACATTTCGATATGCCCGACCCACTAGTTATTTTAATGAAGGTAGGGTTTCAAACCCAAAATCAAAATGAGAATTATAATTTGGTTCAATTATAATTTTAAAAAAAATTAGCAACCTTCATATTCTAATGAACTTGCTTATTTGATTTTTTGATAAACATCAATCACGTTTCCATATGCCCAACCATTACCCACCAGTTCTTTCAATGAAGTTAGGGTTTCAAAAAAAATTGAAATAAGAACTATAATTTCGTTAAATTGTCAAATTTTAAAAATCTAGCAACCTTTATATCCTAATGAACTTGGTTGTTTGATTTTTTGAGAACATCAATCATGTTTCCATATGCCCAACCATTACCCACTAGTTCTTTCAATGGGGTTAAGGTTCAAAAACAGAATCAAAATGAGAACCGTAATTTGGTTAAATTTTCAATTTAAAAAAATCTACCAACCTTTATATCCTAATGAACTTGGTTATTTGATTTTTTGAAAACCACCAATCATGTTTCCCTATGCCCAACCATTACCCACTAGTTCTTTCAATGGGGTTAGGGTTTCAAAAACAAAATCAAAATGAGAACCATAATTTGGTTAAATTGTCAATTTTTAAAAATCTAACAACCTTTATATCTTAATGAACTCGGTTATTTGATTTTTTGAGAAACTCCAATATTTAACACCAATAACACACTTGGTTATTGTCAATTCACATTTCCATACCCCCAACCATTATCCACCAGTTCTTTCAATGAAAAAGAAAAAACCACCCAACATTAGAAACAACCTCAAAAGCTTTAGGCAATGACAACTAAAATGTGAACAACTAAAGCAAAAAGAAGATAAATTCTTTAAAATGAAAGCAATGATGTTCTACCTTCATGTGCATTGCAACATTGTTGTGGCCCACGTAAAAGCCAATTATGGCAATAAAACAATATTTGGAAGTGAGAATGTAAAACTTGAAACAATAGGAGATGTTTGTTTACCTTTCTAATATTAAACAAATTCCACTAGGAAGAGAACACTTGCCCTTTCTTTTCACTTGGAGCCATGATTTACAATGTATTCCCCTATTCCAATTATGATTTAAACACCCTCTTTCCAAACTTTCACAGAACATTGTGTTGGGGTTCAACTTTTGAAGGAATGATAAAGTTCGATCACCTAATTCACATGCTTTTCCACATCGATTTTTTTGAAAATAATTCATTGTGTTCAAAATTTATGACTATTAGTTTCAAGACATGATATAAATTCAAATAACAAAAATCTAAAACCTACAAATTAAAAAATGACATAATAGGTGGAAAAAATCACATTGTATCATTGTGCTTTCATGAACAAAATAGTTTCTAGAGATTCAAACTCAACATTTAGACTCCAACAAACATTCCATTAAGGTGACCCTTTAATCCCAATTTGGTAGGGACTTTAATCATGTTGAATTTGGTTCTAAAAAACAAAAAATCATGTCGATTCTATTTTTTCAAAAAGTAACAAGATCCTATTCACATTAAACTAAATTCTAAACAACAACAAAATTTGATGAAAAAATAACCTAACATGTGTCCAACACAATTATTGGTACAAGTTATTGGTAATCATTTATTTGTTTACAAGGTGTGGCCAAATGTCCATCCATTGTATTATGATGATTGCAATCCATAAATTCATGACATAAAAATTAAAGTAAAATCAATCCTCCTCAAACGAAACCTAGGAAGAAGCTTTGTATTTCCACCATGAAAAATTAAAAATTCAAACCAAATCTAATTAATCACATCATTTTTTGTTTAGTTCTCCTTATGTATCTAATAATGATTTATATTGTCAAAATGTTCATATTTCCAAATTTACACAAGTTGATTGGTAATGTGAAGAGCCCAATTACAAAGATGGTATAATAACAAAGCAACATGATAACACAATTTAAATACACAAAAATTGTAGTCAATTAATTACAAATGTAGAAATTTTAAAAATTCTTAATACCCACCTCTTTAACATTGTACAAGTTCTGATGAATACACACACATAAGCAATGACACATGCACATATAAATGAGTAAGATGACTATTGTTATTGTCAAATATCTTTAATAATAAGTCTAAGAATTACAACACTAAATTGCAAAGTTGCCTTCCCAACCTAAACACTATTTTTCTATATATTTTTTGAATTTTTACTCCTTAAGCACTAGTCTTTACATCACAAAAAAATGAAAAAGTCCTAAATCTCATTATTCTTTTTTATACTACAAAATAGTTCTTTGTACATTGGCCAATTACAAAATAAAATGTATTCAATTATTAGGAGTCAATTTTTTGTAATGACTTCTTTATTTCTTTGAAATATGGCTTGAAAATTGATGCATTGATGGAATCTTGTAATTTATTTGCATAGGTCCCTTCAATATGTATTATGTTGTTGAAATACAAAGTAAAACATGATGATAAAAAAAGGTTGTAAAATCATAATATTTATTTGTGCCCAATGTTATTGCTATTTTAAAAACTTTTGAATTTTTTGAAATTATGATATTTGTTTTCAATTGACCTTTACATTATAACATAATAATACTTTTGGGTGATTAAAAAAATTTATATTAAATTGTAAATCATGATTTAAAAAAGATTCTCCCTAAATGATTGATTGTGTTATGTCAGGTTAACTTGACTAGTAAATCCATTCCTTATTAGGACTTTGTCTTTGTGACATTTTTTGCTTCTAATAATGTGAATGCACCCAATATACTAATTGATGGTGACAACATTGTTAATTGAAATGCAAAAAAATTCTTAAAAATGCCTAAGATTAGTTTGAATTGAATTGTAACCTCATTCTTGTTGTAGTACAATATTGCATACAACCAATCCATACATCTAATGTTGTTATGGTAAAATAATCGATTCTATAAGTACATCAAACAAATTAAATTTGAAAATTGTAGATCAAACACTAAATTTACCCAATATGATCCAATTTGTTGTTTCATTGCTCATTTTGATCCTTTTCTTCATGCTAATGCTTTTGAAACATTAGTAATTTTGCAGAGATTAACATTCCAATTGAAGCTACCTTGCTTGACTTTTCCAATACCTTCATGTAGAATTTGATCCATCTAAAGGAATCACAAATGAACACAAGAAGAAAACTACCATATGTTTGTGAATGGTATTGTAACCATTTCTTGGTAGGATTTGATCCATTTTTAAACCTTAACAAAATTCTATGATTCATTCAATACATGATTAAAGTGAAAAATTTAATCAATGAGAAAGAAAGAAAAAATAACACATCTTATGTGCATGTGAATTGTCACATTGTGAGAGCCAACATTGTGATGACTTGATGAAGTGTTGAAGATTTACAAGAAAGACGTGATAGTTTTTTGTTGAATTTTGAACTTTTTTTTTGTTTCAACTTCACTTTTCTTTGTTATGCCAACCATCAAGGCACTAACAATTGATTCCTTGAAAATTGAACAATGAAGTTTTGTACATACCCATCTATGGAACCACACAACATTGTGCAAAAGCGTATGGATGTCACTAAATATAACACTGACTTACCATCTCAATGAGTTTGTTGGAAGTGGCATCTAAGTAACTACTTCAAATGTTTATGCATATAGAATGCATGTGCATGTTGATATTGTGAGACAAAACACATGAAATTGTTACCTATTATGAGAATATGCATATTTGTTACAATTGTGACAAAGTTTAATATAACATTAAGGTTTGAAAGTTTATGCCCATAAACAAAACCCTATCACCCACAAAATTGTAAAAATAAATAGGGTTTTAGGTGTTAAATTGCACATTTTGTTTAACATACTCATGGAAATGAGTTGATATGGTCATTAATTATCGTAAGAAACATTGAATGCAAATGACAATGCTAAAAAAATACCTAGGTGACAATTATGTATAAGGGTAAGATGTTGTAGGTGCACATGGATCCAAACATGTTAATAAGAGCCAAGGTTGTTTCCTTAGGTGATTGCTTATTATAAAATATTTATTAAATAATCCTAAAAAATTCCATTTGAAAGTTGAAAAAGAAAAATGTTGCAATATATTATTATGTAAATATATGTTTAAAAATCTCCACCAAAATATGTAATGATTAAATGATCTCCCCAAAAATGAGAGTCCTTACAACATGTTATTAGTTTATCAACATCTTTTACACAACCATGTATTTTGTAAGTCATCTCACATATTATTTTCTAAAGCTTAGCCCCAATTATCATTATCAACTACACACCATTGAACAAGTACAAAAAATCCAAGTAGACATCATCTCATCATTTATTTTTCAAACTTGCAAATCAAATAATTTTATTTTTTTGCCATATATAATAACAATATAATATATATTGTAGTACATGTGCAACTTTGGTATAAATTAAATATTTTTTATTTTGCTAAATTTTTTGAAAAAAAAATAGCCTTGTTCTCGGAAATTCCAAAAATTTAGATTGCAAGAATTTGGAATCAAACCTTAGCCTAGTATAAATAAATGCATTAATTATGAACACATTGATCACAAGGACAATAAGATAACTCCGAAATTGAGTTAGAATTTAATATGTAAATTTGTTATATGCCAAAAAGTCCAAAATTAAAAACTCACATGAAAATGAGAACCTCCCAACAATTGTTGTTCCACAACTCCTTAGAAGAGGGATGGAGATTCTAGCAACCTATGGTGCCTTCCAAAATCCAAATACACCAAGAAATTTCTTATGATGCTTTACATTACATAGTAAATTTATTGACAAAGATAGTAAAAGCCAAGAGCAAAACCTTAGGTTTCTCTAAAATTGAGGATAATAGTCAAAATCCAAAATGGGATAGTGCTAAAGGAAAATAATAGAGGAAAAAACTCAAAAAATTTCCTCAACCCAAGATTATTTTAGTTTCTTTTTATTTCTTGGGGTTTCTTTACATTTATGTGTTTACTTCAAGGTCTACTTATGTTATTAGATACCTAAGTAAGACTTAGGGGATTGCACAAAGCCTACCTACGGGGTTAGCTAAGGACTTCTTAAGTTGGGAAATACCTAAAGGTTATTTAGGGGGTTATTTAGGGACTATTTAAGGAAACACCTAAAGGCCTATTAAGCTTATGGGATTCCTAAGGATGATTTAAGGGCTATGTAGGACCTACCTAGGGGATCCAAAGAAACACTTAAAGACTTACTTAGGTTATGGGATATCTAAGGCCGGTTACTTAAAGAACTACATTGAACTTATTTAAAGGGCTACCTAAGGGTTATCAAAAGCCTACACATGGGCCTGCATAAGGCCTGCCTAGAAAGCTACTCAAGGATTGCCTAAGGATTATTTAGGGAAACATTTAAAGGCCTACTTAAGTTATGGGATACCTAAAGGCTACTTAGTGGACTATGTAAGGCCTACTTAGGGAATTACCTAGGGTGACGCCTAGGGACCTAAGTTATGGAATACCTAAAGGCTATTTAGAGATTACATAAAGCCTATTTGTGAGGCTAGCTAGGGATTTCTTAGGTTAGAGGATACTTAAAAGTTATTTCGGAAGTGACCTAAGGTTGATTCATAGTGTAAAAGGGGGTTACCTAGGGGTTATTTAGGGCCAAATCATAGCCCTTATGTAAACATAAAACCTACATGTGAAGCTACTAGGGAATTCTTAGCTTAAAGCATATCTAGGGGCTTACTTAAATTGATTCATAGTGTGGAAAGGGCTACATAAGGGGCTATCTAGGGGTTACCTAAGGTTAACTCATAGCCCCTATGTAAATTCTACATAACTCTTTAAGTAGGCCCTTAACTAACACTTAGGTATCCCCTAACTTAGGTAAGTCCCCAAGTAATCCTTATGTAACACCTTAAATAACCCCTATGAAACTCCTTACGTAGGCTTTCAATAGCCCTTATCTAAGATAGCCCATAACTTGAGTAGGTCTTTATGTGGTTATAAAATAGTCTTGAAGTAACCCATTAAGTTACTTAGGTAGCCCTTTTAAACAATCTTTAGGTATCCCCTAGCCTAGGAAATAGTTGTATAGCCCCTTAAGTAGGCCCCTTCGTTGCCACTAGGAAATCCTAGGTAATTCTTAAGTAGGTTTCTAAGTAGGCCCTATGTAGCCCCCATGTAAGTTTTTCATCATACCTATCCTATATAGGTTAGTGAGTAAGCAGGTAAGTAAGTTTGAATATGTAAATAAATACCCCATGAATAGGTAGGTAGAAATAGGTAGCCCATGGGTAAGTAAATAGGTAGGCCCTAACGTAGTTAGCCTTCTATTTAGGTAGTTTCCTAATGCATGTGATCATAACCTAAGTAAACCATAACTCTAGTGACATAAGAACTGGTTTATATGAGGGTTCTTTGCAAAAAGTTTCATATGTGACTTTTACAAGACCATTTTGATCGTATGGTTGTCCCTAAACCATTCCAAAAACGATTCAGAAATAACTACCTCATTTTCAAGCCTAACTATCTTATAACTATTTATTTTTCCTATTAACTTTCGTAATAACTATCTCCCACCTTTTCTATAATTACCTCCATCTTATAACTACCTCACTCCTTTTTCCCCCACCAACATGGATATAAAAAAATAAAATTAACATGTGTCTTTTCATGTCCATGAAATGTATATTAATTTAAATTAAATTTGACATTGTCATAAATATATGAAAACATAAGAAAAAATCAAAATTGTTGATTGTCATTGGTAGCGTGCAACAACACGGAGCTCAATTATAGTTAGAAAAGAAACTATGGTGATCACTTTTGAAAGGTCACCTTTAATGTTGAGGAGTGATCTTCATTTTGATGGACTTTTTTGGATAGCTCAAAAGGGAGGATGAGTGAGTACAATGAGGAGCAGAGTCAAGCCCAAAATAAGGACAGCTTTGAAGGTAGCTTAATATATGGTCAATTGCTGCAGCTATTGTTTAGCAGAGTCTAATGACAAGTATGAATATCAATTGCAGGAAATTTGTCAGGGAAATTTGTACCCCATCTACCTGACTCTGCCTCATCAATTTCTCACTTGTAGAAAAGAATTTCATGTTGTAACACATGCTCCATATACTCGTGAAACATGGTGCTGTCCAGATGGGTGCAACAAAAATCTCATACCCAAGGTCGTGATTGTGAGATTTGGAGCCGAGAGAGAGAGAGAGAGGTGAAGACCCGGGAAGAATCATTCATTTTTTGTAATGTGATAAGTTTTGGGCAACAACCCTGAAAACAGGAGGAGATGTGGATCCAGGTAGCAGTAGTATCTAGGGATGCTTGCCTGGTATTGGAGCTTTGGAGGTGGCTCATTGGAGGTTGTAGAAGAGCACTCACAACCCTCTCTTTCCAATCTGATCTCAACCAGAAAAATCTCTCAAAGAGAGGCATCACAAGCTTTTGAAGGGGTTCTTGCAGTCGGGTAGCAAGCTGATCATCTCAAAGTTGAGGCTGCTATTAATGACATGTTCCAAGCCCTGCACATTCAGGTGGACAAATCTTATCATGATTAGAGCTTGTAATGAACATGAATTGTTGGAACATAAATCTCCTATTTTGCAAAATGGGAGAAAGGCATTTATGCATGGAATAAGAAGGTTTGTTTGCAAACCTCATGCTTGTTCAGATAAAGTTTCCTAGAATCAGCCTTCTTACAAAAGTGGGTTTCCATCTAGTGGAGTGAAAGCCTAATATCTTCACCGAATTGATGTAACAGATGATAAAGAGGTTTGCAAAGTATGCCAAGATTTTTCTGGTCACAATGGTGAATGAACAGCAATGAGCTTACTGTGGTTGAGAATTCATTTGTGGGTATGTTTTAGTGTAATGTGGGCATTAGTTCCACAGAAAGAAAGTCATTTGTTTTATTTTTTCTTTCCATGACTAAATTATACTTCAAAGCCATATACAATAATTAGGGATCCAATTAGTGAACTTCACTAACCTGCCATCTGATAATTTCAGACATCAATTTCTTCACCGATTCCTAAACATCCTACAGTTGTAATTTATGCCAGTTCAATATCTGGACTTCCAAGTTCCAAACCTGGAACTCCTTCACACTCTAACAAACCACACGAACTAAAGTCAGATCCTTCATAACAAAGTCTTTTATAAAATGAACCCTACCCTTTATTGCAAAATGGAGGTAGAAACCTCATGCAAGGCATCAGCACAATAATAGCATAATAACACTTGGCTTCGGTTCAAAAGGCTCTGAATGTCGTGCATTAAATGGGTGATGAAAAAAGCAATGAAACCACCACTGCAGTCTTCTTCTGCAACACATAAAGCTCTAATAAATATGTCATTGATTGATGTTGTAATAGAGAGAACTGCTAGAATCCAATTGTGTATTGACAAAAGTGAAAACAACTTGATGTGGTCTTGTGCCAGTGGCAACATTCTAGCAAAGTTTTCTTGTATATGAACTTTTGGCAATAGGAGCAACGTGCATTCTCACAAGTCAAGCCTCATAGACAGTTGCCTGGAATCCCAACCTGCAGAGAGGATTGCACTGGAGAATCTAAGTCACCTTGCAATGGTTGAAATTCATCAGCATACAGTTGTAATCACAAGTAGTCATGGTGCACAGTGCAATGTAAAAGCCATATAAGAGCATTTGTAAGGATATGGACTTGCTACAGCTACAGCTTCATCAAGAACTCACAATATTTGCTGTTTGCAGCATTGTCCAATCCATTGAGCATTTTCCTGCTACTTTCTTCTGGAGATTCCCCCACTACGATTTTCCTCCACTTCCTCCTCAAGTCTTCCTTAGCAGTCAGTCTTCCTTCCTCACCCTCATGCAACAGTCCTTTTTTGAGGCATGGATGTTTGGAAGATTAATCTGGCAGCTCAAATTTTGGGCAAATAATGCATCCTGAGTTTCTTTTTCATTTCTGAAGCAATGGGAAGACTCAGTTACGATGTTGGCCAGCACTCAAGAGACAAAGCCTTGAAAATTTAATTGTCTCTTCATTTCAAGCTCCAACAAGCTTGTACTCTTGTGAGAGTACGCTTCATTTCATTTTAGCTTCTCCCCACCCCCCCTACAAACAAACATCTACACCTAAGGCATAGATTATCACACCTAGTGCAGTTCATAGTCACATGGTTATCATACTTTCAAAGACTCCAATCATGTACTCTGAAATACCATGTCTGGGAATTTAATTGGAAAAGCCTTCTGGCTTGCATTCTGACCATGAATTACATTTCATCATGGAGGTGGTCTCCTTGAGTTAATTCTGATTACCAAGTGTCAAGTAGTCCTCACCCACTGGTCCATCTTTCCAAGATTGAAGCCAGCCTCTAACAGGAGCCCGACCAATTCTCTGGAACCCTTGCTTTCCAACCCACTTGCAATGTCCATTGCTGTGTAGCCACCCTTGTTTGTATAATTTGGGTTGGCACCTGCTTTCAGAACAAAAAACAACCATTTCCTTGTTTTGTCTTGGGTCCATGTAAGGTGATGCACATGCACACTGAAGAGGTGATTTACCCATAAAGCTATTAAATGAATTTACTGAAAACCCTCTTTTAAAAGAAGAAATGCAACATTTACATGGCCACACACAACAGCAGTACAGTGTAGATCCCGTTGAAGCTTTGGGTCTGGACTCAAGTTCAGTCCACAATCTTCAGGAAACTGTAGAATCTCTAAGTAGCCCCTTCACAACATTCAATTACAAGTTCAACAGGAAAATCAATACAATAATGAATGCTTATAACTTCCTCAGTTGCTCATCCCATTTAAAGCCAGACGGGATTCTCCATGCATAAGCCTGCCCTTCATCCAAAGGCTCTCTATCATCAAGCTGCTGTGACTAGGATCCTAACCCAGGGACTTGGGGTTGATTGCTACTACTAACAATGTCTTGCTTCAGCTGCAGGTCAACCAACTAGTCCAAAACCTCCTTGTTATCACTCCACTGGGCAACATTTTCTAATGTGATGTAGTGACCTTCACATGCAATCAGGATATTCTTTAGCAGTGTGTCTCCATTGAACCCTGTTTTGTCTTCCATAATATCACAAGGACCCTCATCAAGCAAGAGCTCCTGAACTTCAGGCACTGCGACTTCTGTGGCAGCTTCTACATCAAAACCATGTCCTATAAATAAGTCCAGCATTTCTTTACTACCATTCAAAGCAATATAGAACAACAGCTTACCAAAAGCATCTAACCAACAGTGAATCCGAACCTCATACCATCACACAGGCACCGGCATCAGCAGCCAGAGGAGATTCAAAGACGTCTTCATTCCCTTTCCAGCATGCAACTTGCAAAGGATTGATACTTGGACTACAGTCTTCCACATTTTTTATGTGCTCTTTAAGACACATCATATGCAAATATCGACTGGATCTCTGAAATCAGTTCTCTCAAAAAGCTCAACAGAAGCTTTTAGGCTTCCTCATGCGATTGCCAATCCAAACAAAGTGTCCAACAATCTACCATGTCCATAGCCACTGGGCTCCATGTTTGATGTACATTACTAGTGAAGATCAACTTAAGTATGATTTTTTTTTTAAAAACTAGTTTTATTCAAATGAAATCCTAAGTGACAATTGTGCAATGGTGGGTAGTTTGGTAATCTATTGGTTAGACCCAATGCTCCATTGGATTCTTCCAATGGCTAGTATAGGTTAGAATAAGTCACAAGAAGTTGTCTTGCATCAATGTTTCATATTTGTCTTGGTTTCCATGACTTTGGTAGCCATACTAGTAGCCATAGCTTGCACACAAAGTAGCATGCAAGTTGTTGTAGCTAATTTATTTTTTTTAAATTTGGAATTTCACATGAATGAATAATTTAATGACATTGTACTAGGATGATGTTAGGTGATACCATGACTAATTGTGGGTTGATGGGAGGGTATTTGGAAATGGAGAGATGTACCTATTGTTTATAGTGTTTATGACTATTCTAAATTATTATGTTATCTTAAATTATCTTATACCTCTTAAAGATAATCTAAGATAATATTTATGATTATTATATATTCTTAGATTTTCTTTTTTTTCTTTAGTAAAAACTTATTTTAAGAAAATAATAAATTAAAAAAATTAAACATTAAAAAAGACTATCTTTGGTTTTCTAAGCAAAACCTTGGCATTTTCTCTCTCGACTTTAAAATTAAGTTCAACAAATATTTCAAATGACTAAGTAGGGTATGTAGAATTCTTTCAAGACTAATGGGCAAAATTGCGAATCAAGTCTTCAAAATTTTATAATAAAAGGGCTCCTCCCAACATATAGGTTGTGTAAAGTGCAAAATCTCACTAATCCTAAAAAAATGAAGATAGTTTTTTTGAAAAAAGAATTGACCCTTTTGCAACCTAAACCATGCTCTCATGTTTTCACATGTCACCAGACACTTTGGGGTGAACAAGGTATGGTAATGTCAGATTCCATTATGAAAAATAAGGTCTCCCCTTTTACTTCATGGTGGTGATGCAACTCTTATTTTTCGTTACTAGTATGGTAGCACATCTTAAATATATGCTTCTACTATTATTTGAGAAAATTTGGGATATCTACAATATGTGACATTAAGTGTATGGTTGGCAATTCATAAAGACAAAACAAAAGATGAATAACCAAGAATTTTGATTTTGTTTAAACAAGTAATTACTTTAATGACAAAAGAGCACATGAACCAATTGGAATTCTCTCATAACAACTCAAAAGCCGGGAAAAGCTTTGAAGTTGTAGCTATAAGGACATTATTTGCATGTAACTTAACAAAGAATCACATGGTTACACATACTCCTGGACATTGTATTATTTCTTTGTGTCAATTTATTTATCGGTACTAATTGAACTTATTAAACTTACTGGTATTAGTTCAATTACTAACTTATTATTGAAAATACTAACAACTAATATTTAAAATCCAGAGTATGTATGTTATATTTTTCTTCTTTTTAAAACTAGGATTAATGCATAACCTTATATATATATATATATATATATATAGTTGTATTATAAAACTAAATAAATCATAAGTTTTTACCCAATTGCAACCAATATATGGGACTTTATATTTTTACACATGTATTTTTTTAAATTCAAAGACAAGTGTCCTCCCTTGGGTTTATATATAAGGAATTGAATGCACCTATGAAGGTTTCCAGGGATCCTTAATGTTGTGACCTTAGCCCCTAGCCTTGGGCTCATGACCAATGCTAAGGCATGAGAAAGGAAAAAAAGTATGAAAGTGTCTTAGGATTCATGGACACTCTCACGAATGCATGAAAATGCAAAGGAGGTGAATCCCATGCACTCTCAAATGGGAAACACTTTATGAATTAAAGTCTTAAAATGTTTTAAATTTTTTGGACAAGGTTTCAAGGAACAAACCTTATCCAACTTGAGCATGTTTTAGATTGGTCATTGGAAAGATCTTTAAAAGTAAATAGGTTCGCATCTTCCATTTTGAATTTTGAAATGCAAGTTATGATCAAAAGAAAGGTCAAAAGTTTAATGCGCAATTTGATTCTCGACCACTAAAACCAAAGCATCAAGAGTCAAATTAATTCAAATTAGAATGTGCAATATGGTGCTGGAAATCTCTTTTCGATGGATATAAATTTTCCTTTTGAAACTCCTCAATCAAAGTTTATATGCATGAGTTATGACCCCACAAAATAATAAAACTTGTGACTTGGTAATTTCAAAAGTTTGCCAAGTCATGAATCTTGCACCTAGGACTCTCAAATGGTGACTAGGGATTATGAAAAAAATTAATAAAAAAAACCAACTCGAAATGAAAGAATAACACATATACGAAATGGGCATTATGTTTTCTTCATTTTTATTATTTTTTTAATGTGACATGGAACCAAACATACATGTGTTTTGGTGTCACAAAATGGCTCCAAATTATATTTGATATATATGACATATGTATATATTATATATACAACTATTTTAGATTTTGATCATTGGATCAAAATTAAAATGGTTGCAAATTGAAGTAGTTTTAAATCATTGTACATCTCAACCATTTGTTTACATTTTGACTATTGGATGGGGATGGAATGATTTAACATGTTAGCATAAAATTATATGTCACCACAAATACCTATGGATATTATAATTAATTTTAACATTTGATGACATTTTCCTAAAGTGAGATAAACTTAATGTGCTTTTACCTTAGGTTGCATTCCACTGCAATGTCAACAATCAACAAAATATTTAACTTTGATACCTTTTGACAAGCTTAAGGGTGCATCATTTAAAATGTGTTAATGCAATCAACATTTATTATCATAGTTAATCTTTACATTTACAAGTAAGCGTACTTTGATGGGTTACTTGGGCCATTAATGAGTTATGGTAGAAACTTGAAATTAGTTGCACATGGTGCAATGTGCAATTATAAAATCAAACAAGCAATTATTGGTTTTTGTATGATATTTTGAATGTTACCATTATCATTAAATTGAAGGCCAATTTCAATCATTGAAATGTGTTTTTGTGTGTTAGGTATTTTCTACAAGACATTAGTTTCTTATAAGTTGTTTTTTGTGATTGGAACCTAGTTCAATGTGAATAAGGTTTTGGCTTTCTTGTGTTTGGGGGTGGTTTATCCCCATGGTACAACCTTGGAATTTCATCTTTCGTGTTTTGAAATTTCAAAAGACACAAGAGAAACAAGCTTGTGTTTTGCGTGTTTTTGAACTTGGATTCTTGTGATTTGAAAGTGAATTTTTTTGAAACACAAAAGATTGAAATATGATATTTTGGTGCTACACCTAAATTATATTTTATCTTATCATTGGAAATATTGTTATCAAAAGGTTGTTTGCAAGATAAGGTGTTGTTATGAGGTAAAAGTTGCAACACAACGGAAATCTTGGTCTATTTTAAAGGTGAAAGTGGTTTTTTTGTCTTGATTTTTGTCCATCACCCTGTTGGAGTTGAACCCAAGTTTGGCTTATTATCCAAGGTGTTTAACGTTTTTGGGAGCAAAGTAAACATAAGCGGCACTTGTTATTTCAAGGTTGCGATGATTGGAATTTGCCAAGAATAATGTGTGCCAAACTATGCCACCACTATTGAATTTTGCCAAGTTCATCACCATCAAACAATTGTACCTCAAGTAGTTGTAGCTTGAAAAGTTACAACAAAGGGGGTGAGACATTGTGTAGGCCATCATGGCCATTTTCTCCCTCATTGGCATGTTTTCCTTGATCTTTGGTTATAATAGTTGAAAGCAATAATGGCATTGGCAACCATACACCATATACACAAGGTTGGCACAATTTGTTAATGAAAGCAACGATGCCTTCATGAAATGACATTTGGTGTAGTTATACATGTATAAGTAGGACAAAAAGGTGCAAAGGATGGCATAACCTCAACTCATCATAAATCATGGGGGTGTGTCACATTGGAAAAAACATTCCACATTGTGGAAAAGATTGACTAGTGATTTTGCATGGTGGAAGTTGGTAAACTTGCCATCACAATGACTAGCTAGAAGGATTTCAAGAAGGAAAAATCAACAGCCATTTAAAGTGGGAAGTTTAAAGGGTGTTAAAAAGGGGGTCAATATGGACATTCTCTGTCCTTTTCAATGGAACAAGGCCAAGGGGTTGTGTTTTGGACTTGTGAAGGTCCTCACATAAAGGAATGCCCCAACAAGGGCAAGATATCTAAACCAAACCCACATTTTCAAATACCAAAGATTATGAGCATTGTGGTGTTGAGGTCATGACATTGACCATTGTTACTCATTGCATTTAGAATTGTGTTTTATCAAATCTACCAAAGGGTGAAAGCATGGTAAAGTAAACAAAAATAATAATTATCTCCAAAGCAATAAAAAATGGTCCAGTTTTTGACAAAATAAAAGAAAGTCTATTGAAAATAATTGAAAATAACATAATAAAAGCATGGTACCTTTCTTTGAGTTTATAATGAAGTGATTACAAAATTTGAGACTTTAACACAATAAAAATAGATAACAAGTATGTTTGAAAATGACTAGTCAAATTGAGTTTCGAACCTACTTTTCCATTTGAAGTTTGATGTATTCTGTTATAATATTTAAATTTTGAGAACTTACAAATACATTTTAGAGCTACATCGTGTTGACAATGAAAAATATTCAATTATTCATCTATTTTCACCTATTTGTACAAGTTTGGACAACCAATTTTTTTAATAATAATAATAGTTTTTTAAAAAAATCTATTTGAATGCATATTAGATATGTGATTATTCAACATCATTGTGATAAAATTAAATATTATCTTCATGTTGATCATTAAATAAAAAAAAATTTCTACTTTCAATACATTAAAACTTGTTTATGGCTACTTGTTTTTTTTGGTGACAAGGATATAAAATTGTTTACTTTACCATGCTTTCACCCCAAAATCGATGGCAAAGGCAAAGGAGGACATGTGGAAAACAACAAATTTCAATCTAAGGGCAAGTCACAGATAAAACTTCAAGTAAAACTAATGATCCAGGCTAAGGTGGTGGCATGGCCATTACACAAGATCAATTTGCTCGATGGAAAAATGAATTACCAACATGGCAACCCATAAGTTAGAAGAAAAGAAAACAACAACATCAAATTCCACAAATGCACCTAGATATTTGAAATCAAATCCTTTTTTGGAATTTTTTCATGGAATAAAATTTGTTGGTTTTGTGCTAATGTTTTCGATGATACACATGTTTTTGGGGGTGAAACATCATGTTACTTTTGATGATCCATTTGAAATGGATTTGTTAATGGTAGTTACACATTCTAGTTCACATGCTTTAAAGCCATGTGGAGTTGATGAATGTTTTGACCTTCAAAGGGGTGAAGTTAGGTGCCAAATGCACTTTCCTTAATCATTTGTATTAGAGGAGATTGTCCCCACAACCTTAAGGGGTGAAAGCACACTAAGGGTGAGTCACTTTTCACTAAAAAAAATGATGCATAATGAGTATTATAATACGTAATAAGCTGAAATGTTGATGGTATCATTTAGTTATTCTAAACACAAGTAAAAGACTTAAAAATTTACATGACAAAATTTTGGAGTTCAAAGTTCATTTTGAATCAAAATTAATTTTGATCAACAGTTAGATGAAGAGGTTTGGATCAAATTAATGTACATTTGTAGTGTATAACTTATAGTTTTTTCAATGGCCATAGGGCCTCATGTTTGTGGTTCATGAAACATTACTAAAAAAAAGAAAATTGGGAAACTAATGTAATATCCATCTATAAAATCTCCTCCTATTTAATATTGCAATGATTTTTTTCTTATATATATAATGTATTTATTATTCAAAAATGAAAAAATCACTTTTTTTTTAATGAAATTTCATCCAGATTTTAAAATTTTCTAAATGGTTCTAGCTTTAACTAATGTATATCAATATCATACATCATAAAAAAAATTCACCCAATAATTCCATTCACAACCTTAATTAGATGAAGTATATATGAATTTTTTTCAAACTTTGTGATAGGTATTATTTTGTCATAAATATATTCCATACATTCAAGTTTTGCATTGTTTGTTGGATTTTTTAAAAAATTGAATAGATTACATTTTAATTTAATCAAATATACTTTACACAAGAAAAAATAATCCAAGATGTGGTGTCCATACATTACCAAAAAAATTAATTGTAGAATAATTATACTTGTGGTTTGACAATTTTTGGGGGCTTAGTGTGTTTTCACCCAAGCACAATGCATGTTCCCACAAAGCCAACAAAAGGAGGGTTTTTGACCTTTAGGTTAAATGTGAATGGGGTGATGTTGGGGGCAACTATATCCATTTGCCAAGCTCCATTATTTTTTGCCATCATTATGGCAACCCCTAAAGTGTGGCCATCTTCCATTTTTCAACTTGTAGCCACTTTATGTGAGAGTGGAAGAATGTTAAGCTTGACTACAAACATGGCATCACATTAAAGTTGTTAGTACCAACAATTCACTTGGAGAAACAACCTCAAGAGATGATACATTTTGAAATGGACATTATTCCTTCATGGCAAGCTACAACTACCAAGATGTTGAACCTTTTTGCACAACCTACCATTGATCAAACATTAATCACATAGGTAATGTTTTTGGTGTGTAACAAGGAAAGTATTTTTTAGCTCAAGTAAATTCGATTTGGGCAAACATTTTTCTTGAAGGTTTTATTGGACTCATGAAGTGCCCAACTAGTGATGTTGGGCTAATTGGCATTTGTGGGTATTGGCATGATGGATGACAAGCTTGAGCCATGCCCATATCATATTCAAACATCAATGGGTGCATCCAAAAAAACCCGTGGGCTAACCAAGATTAACATTTTGGTGTAGTTGAACCCAAATCATCCAACAAACCAATTGTCCATTCGAGTCCAAACCTAGTGACAAATGTTACATCATATGATGTATTGGTTACAAGCATTATGTTGTATCTTATGGGATTTGTATTGAACTTTTGGGAAGAAATTATTTCTTACAAACTTGGGTGGCAATCAAAAGATGGACATCAAGTTCCACTCCCTATCCATGATTTTGCACAAGGTGTTGGATTAGTTAATGGTGTTGCCATGTTGGCTAAATTTGCCAACACATTACCTTGGGGTTGAAAGCTCTTAGATGAAAAATTAGATGTAGATGATGTTTCACCTCCACTTGAGGACATGATGCGAAATCATCCATCTTATGTTGCCTTGTCCACATGTGACTTGCCAACAATGTGGGAAACTTTGGATCAATTGGAGATGGCAATGGATTGGTGTGTCCTATACAAGCATAACGAAGTTTACCACCAACACCACAATAGATACAACATTTTTGCCATCGTATATAGTTTATACAAGGGGGAATGTTTGGTAGTTGTTTGGGTTGTGGCACATTCCGATGTTATGTTTTTGGTAGCCCATTCACCTTGGTGACTGATCACCAACCATTGAAATGGTTCATGGAGTTTAACCAACTCATTTGGAAACTAGCAGGATGGGTTTTCAATTGTTAAGAATATGCTTTTGATGTGAAACATTGGGCTAGAACAATCAACAAGGATGCAGATGGGTTGAGTACAAACCCAAGTTCTAATGAGTCGGATACCACTAAACCACATTGGCATGAGGAACCAAATTTGGAAACAATGTTTGGCTAACATGTTATTTCACTCTTTTGCATTTTAGCAAATGGTTGCCAAGAGGTATCATGTTAAATTCAAATGGATTCTCTAGGTACTTCTAGGTATTTAAAGATAGAGCTTAATGACATGGAACTTGTGGACATTTTTGGGAATGCCCAAATGTTGATATACTTATAAATAGGGGAATTGGATGTGGGATTGACATCCAAGGGAAAGCATAGGTTCAAAAATATTATTGGGAAGGACAACACCTTCTCAAAATATGACTAGATAGGCATGTATGAATGGTATCATGTCTAGAATTGTGAAAAAACATTGTGAGAGATGCCTATGAAGAGTTGAGACATTTTGGGGTACATCATACCTAAATTGCTTCAGGGCCAATATTGGTGAAAAGGAATCTAATTGGAGGTTCAACAATTTGTTTCATGATGCGTGGTGTTTAATTGGGTTTGTGCATGATTTACACCCATTCTACATTTATAATATATACTAATCATGGGGTTTGGGTATCAATGGAGCTTGATTTTCTTGGGCCTTTGAGCTTGACTATTTGTCATAATTGATATGTGTTGATTATGATTGAACATTTTTCCAAGTGGATTAAGTTGTCTCCATTTTGGGACAAAAGTAATGAAAGGGTTGTTTATGCATTTTTGGACCAATTCTTAAATAGATTTGGCGTTTCAGCAAAAGTATTCATGAATTAAGGCATAAAATTTTGAAGATAATTTCAAAAGTTGTGTGAATAAGCTTTGATTGACCATAGGACTACTTTTCATGATCATCTTAAAGTTGAGGGATTAATTGAAAAAATGCTACAAATGGTGAAAAAAATGTTAACAAAAATATGGATTATAGAAAGGACGTATAGGTGATTGGGACATATAGTTGCCATGGTTGGCAATGGGATACCCAATTAGCAAGCAAGCATTCCTTGCATCATTTTCCTTTTATTTTTTGTTTTTTTGGGCACAAACCCTAATTACCAATATCCATTTATAAGGATGTGACCAAGGTGGTTAATCTTGATGATCCCAATGTGTGGGTTTTAGCTTATGAACAATGTGTAGCTTTCTTCAAAAGAGTCATGCATGTGGCAATGGAGAACTTGGCCATCGCACAACATTAAAATACATGTTATGATATGCCACCATTTGTGAAGGTGCTTCCACCTATACACTATCCATTTGATTCATTTTTTGATGTTTTAATTTTAGGTGAAGAAACAAAAAAAGGATTATTGTAAGTTGAATTTGTCTTTTTGGGTCAAAACACGTAATTAGGAGCCAAAAAGGACGTTGGATGTTAAACATAATCAGTCAAAATCAAACATTTATTTTTGTATTACCATTTAAAACCATAGTAATCAAGGCAAGTTAGTCTTTTTCCCCTCATATGAATGTTAAGGAACTTAAAATTAAAATTCATTTGATTTAATTTTAAATTGTGGTTTTAATTTATGACATTTGAAAATGTACACCTATTGCATCACATGGAGTCAATTTTGCAAATGATTATAAAAAGGACGCATATAATAAAAATAATTTTCATTGAAAAAAATATAGATGATAAAAACATATTAACCACATTCTAAAAGCACTCATACTTTTTTAAATGTGGAATTTTTAAACTTTAAAATTTTTAAGAATGTTTCAAAATTGCTTTAGAATTTTAAAACTTCAAGAGTCTTTACCATGTATAAATGGGTTATAATGTACATGACGTATTAAAAATGTTATAGCTTAAAGTATAATAAAACTAAAGAATGTGAAAATTTAATTTTTGGTGATGACTTAAAATTTTGATCATTTTTCAATATGAAACATTGAATCTGCAAGCAATCTGCACATTTTTACAAATTCATATATTTATTCAATAATTACCAACAAAAAAAGTGATGCATTTGGGAATATTTAAATATTTAAAAAAAAAGTTACATAAATTTTCATTCAAAAATTCATTTGCATGTAAAAGTGCTTTTTGGGAAAAAAAACTTGCAGTCCTTTTCCAAAGTAATCCTTTTGGCACCTAGTTATAGGTTTTGACTCTTTTTTCCATTTGTGTGTTGTGAACATGAATGGTGATATAATATCACCTTTATATTGGTGAAAAGAGTTCTATACTAGTTTGTACCCCAAATGTCATTTTTATTGTCAAACAAACATTGAAAATTCTTTAGTTCAAATTGAAATTAAAAGGGTTTTTTCCTTGGGTGGAATCTTAAATAGTTTGCAACATTGCAAACTTGGATTCACAAATTCATGTGGTTCATATTTTTTCCTTCATGGCTTAATATATTTTTAAATGTGATTTTAATTAGGTTTAAACTTTAAGCTTGGACACATGTGTAATGAATATGTGAAGACTATAGTTTTTATTGATTAACATCAATATTTTATTCATCATGTTTTTGAATGGTTCATATTCATTTTAATATATTTTGGTCATGCAAACGTGCAAATCACAAGAAGAAATCTTGTCCTTTTTCACCTCTACACATTTTGACTATTGTTTGATTTGACTACATTTCAACTACATTTAATCATATTAAGTTTGCAAGTGGCTTGTTACACTAATTAATGGTAAATATTGTTCATAGTTGTTACATTCACTATGTTGTTCACTTATGAGTATAATTTGAACCCTATTTCATGTTTTAATAATTTTAAAACGTTGATGTGAAAATTGAGATTAATTTGTTTTAATTTAAATAATACATTTAATTGGTCGGTGATTTTTTTGACATCTTTTCAACGATCAACATGGTACATGAGATGAACCATCAATTTTTAACATGTTGAAACTAGTACTTATGAGTTGCATTCTACACTTACCATAATTTATTAAAACACAAGTAACAATTTAATATCCCACATTTATATTGGAACGAATTAGTGATTTTTTCACATCTTTTCAATTATCAACATGTATACATGAGTTAAATCATTCACATTTAATATGTTAAAACCATTACTCACAAGTTGCATCTTACACTTTTTATAATATATTGAAACACGTGCAATTTAATGTTTTGCAATAATATTTGAATGGTTCAATGAGTTCTTTTCACATTTTTTGAATTATCAATATCTTTACATGAGTTGAATCATTCACTTAAAGTTTATTCAAACCATTATTCAAATGTTGTGTATTGCACTTATTAGAGAATATTGAAACACACATAACAATTTAATAGTTCACATTTATGCTTGAACAAGTTAGTGATTTTTTTCACATTTGTTGAATTATCAACATTTGCACATGAGTTGAATCATTCAATTTGAATGTGTTAAATCCATTACTCATGAATTGCATTTTACACTCATCATAATTTTTTGAAATGGATGTATAAAAACTAGACATGTCTCATATTTATATTTGAATGGGTTAATGAATAGGTCAAATGTTCATGCATGCAAAGTCTAAGATGCATGTAGACCTTTAAATTATAATTTTTCATATATTAAATTCTTGTACATTTATGTAACTTAAAGTGTATTTTCCCCCCCCTTTTTTTTTAGGCATCATGTGGACAAATTTTTTTATTACAACTGTTCATGATGCCACACGAAATCCATGTAAATAATCCCTAATTTTTTTCCTTTTTATTTCTATTGGCGTATAAAAAAAATTGTGTTAAAAAAAATTGACTAAAATTTCAAATTTCTTAAACTTAAGAACTTAAATGTATTATAATAATAATAAAATTATCAATATTATGTACTTATTATTTTATTTTAAACATGATTTATTAGTTTTTAGGGCTTGTCTTGTTACGAGTTTATGTTTAAATAGTTAGAGGTGAATTAACAAATTTTTAAATTTTTTTTTAAAAAAATGAACTATAAATGGTGAAAATAATAATTAGATCAATGAATTTTTTTGTATCTTTTCATTCGTGAAGTGATACACACTAGCCAAAAGTTTGGTGTTTTCCAAGTTCATCCACAAGAAGATTTAACCATGTTTTGGTTATAGACCATGTATAAGGAAGTATAAATTTGTTGAAATATTTATATATTTTGGCTACAAATCCTAGAACCCATTATAGACTTATATCATCAAAATAATTAAAAATGGACAATTTTGGTTTTTATAATTAAAAATCATTTATTGATGTTTATGGCCCCTTTCTATGTTTGAAAAACGGTGAAAATTCACCTCCAAATTTTTTTTAGTTACATCATTAATATCTATTAAAAATTTTCCAAAAAATTTGGATAAGTTTATAATGATTTCAAATATTGAGCTTGAAATTTTCAAATAAATTAATGTTGGAATTGTTTATGTGTTGAAAGTTGGAATTATTTGAATTACTTTTGACTTTTCATTCATTAGGAGTAACCTTTTTTTCTTTTTTGAACTTTTGATCTCAAAATTTTGGCAATTTTTTTTTTTAGAAACATTTTCCCTTGATTTTTCACAATTGTTTCCATTTTTCCCCAATAAGAATTGTCAAGTTAAAATGTTGGGTTAAAATGTTAAAATACCATGTTAAAATGTTGTTAATTAATCATTTGTATTAATGTATGATTTATGTATTAAAAAAATGGTATTGAAAATTAAATGGCTAATTTTTATTTTTATTTCTGTGGCCAATTTTTGCTAATTTAAAGGGGCAACAACATCAACAAAGGATTTTTTTCAAAAGAAAAAAATCAAATTGTGTCAAATTTAAAAGATATATTGTTAATTTTTTACAATAAATTATAAAATGTAACCATAATATTGAAGGATTTAAACAAGTTTCCAACTCCACAACTTATCTAGATTGTAAATCAAGTTAAACAAAAAGAGTTTTGTAAATTTATTCATGACATGAGATTTTAAGTTTTTTATAAAAAAATACACTTAATATTTATAAATTATAATGATTTTTTAATACATTATTGAATAAACTTCAAGATCATATTTTCATTTATAACATTTGAATAAATTTTTGGAAAAAAACATACGTTAAAATTTGAATTTCTTAAACAATTCCATGTCAAACATAATAAATTAAAACTTTTTCTTTTTGGTTAATAAAGTTTTGAAGTTTTTTGGTGGTTAAGACCTTGGTGCACATTTCCATGAGGTCAAAGGCTCAAACCTTGATGAATGTGTGCATCAATGTATCTCATATAAATATAATGTATAAACATGTACATAATGACAATTGATGTCAAAATTAGAAAAAAATGTTTTAAAAAAATCACGGCATGTAATTCCATGGTGTGTTGTGGAAAAAAAGGAAATCCATGATTCCAAGATCCAAAAAAAAAGAAAGGAAAAAACTCGAAAATTTTGTATGATGACATGGCACTCTATTCCACGTCATATTCCATGTCATGATTTTAAAGGAAAACATCATCTAGTGCAACATGTGATTATCCAAAACGAACATAAAAATATTTTACCAAAAATGTTCTAATTAACTAGTCCTTTTTTACCAAAACCATACAAATTGCATATTAATCAATTTTGTCCCATTACATTAAAAGCTTGGTGAATTTGCGTAGTGAAAAAGGACAAGATTTCTTCATGTGATTCATAAGGTGCAAGTTAATGATCGAATATGTTGTGATCATATTTCGATGTGTAAGGTAGAAAAATTGCTAGTTTTGTTTGAATGTGTTGTGGCCATGCTTGCAAGTTTGGATTTTCATAAAGATGTACCAGATTAAGGTTCATGTAGCCTTCTAATATCAACTTTCAAATAACTAATACCCTAATAAGCTCATATTCATACCAATCCTTATAATATTATATTTATATTTAGTTTTTCTTCAATTTAGTTACATATCTAGACTAACCTAGTTTCTTCCATCCATCATATTGAACATACTAGGACCAACTTAGTATTTGTTAATCATGATAATTGCACAACATTGGTTGAAACTAATGTTAAGCATGTATTACAAAAATTAATACATGGTTAAATTTTGAATTCAATTATTACAAAAACAATTGGTGGTTAGTAGATAATGGGATATTTGATTGATAACTAGATAATCAAGTATCATGTTTAGAGAATTGGGTACTGAAAAATTAAATTTTTTATAAAATGCACCAAATATGGAACCTCATGTAAAGTATATTAATACCCTCAAGTTGAACTAAGGTAATAACTATAATCTAAGGTCTAGTAAGGACATAGGATACATAGGTAGGGCTACATCTAATGTTTAGGGTATGGTTTAAGGTGGATATTTAGGGTTTAAGGTGGCTAAACTTCACAAGTGTCTTTTGAGTTCAATAAGAAGCCGAACCTTTGTCAAGCCCCACAACTTTTCTGCTTGTTTTTTTTTTCCCCCTTTGTGCTTGGCACTAATCATGGTGTTGTTCCCTCCTCTTTTATTGGCCTTGTATATGGCAATGGTCATGGTGTTGCTTTTTCTTCCTTTGTGCTTGTGTGCACAACACTAGTTGTGAGTGTTGCTCTCTCCTCCTTGGTGTTCTTGTGCATGATGTAGTATAATTTGTGGCATCAATTAAAAAAATTTCCATGCCTCTTACAACCACACCACTCAAATACCATTACTTTCCTCCTTTGTGCTTGTATGTATGGCATTGATTGTGGTGTTGTGTCCCCTTTCTTTTGTGCTACTTTTCCCTTGCCTTTCCTATGCAAGAAGAGGTCATTACTTGTCTTACCCATCATATTACCACTTGAAACATTGGCAAATGAAGTAAATTTCTTCTCATTTAAAAAATATTTTATTTTATTTTCTATGTGTTTTCATTTATGTTTCTGGTTTTGTATGGTTTTTTTTAATAAAAAAATTGTACATTTTTTTGTTTCTATTTTTTTGAGTTCATTGTTTTGTATATTTTCCTTTTTAATATATTTTCTTTTGGTTGTTCATTTGGTTAATTTCCAAGGTTTAATATGTTTGTTGTGTAGGAATAGGAATTATAAATTATAAGACTTGCATGGTTTGGATTGAAGTTAAATACCACTTCTACAAAACATGTCCCCATTCCATTATGCATTTAATTCAACATCCACCCAACATTGAATGAAAATGGGGACATGTATTGTAATAGTGTACATTTATCTTAAATCTCTTTATTTGTGACACTTTTAAACTTGTATCATCAACATACATCATGCATCTTGGAATCAAGAATGAGTTTTGGATAATGTTTATAATTGTTTAGATTGCTTGCATGTTTCAACATTTTTAAATTACAAGAACAAATAATATAAACCCATTTACAAATTATGTCAAAATTTGATTGGTTTTCTCAACCTTTGTTTAGTAACAAGGGCTTGGTGAAAATGGCTCAAAATCCTATCAATGAAGATAGACATCTTAATGAAACATGTGATTTGTTCATCAATGAAAACAAAATTTCTATTGAGGAGAGAAGTGAAAATTAAATGTTTAAATATAAAAAAAATGGAAACCTTGTCATAAAATAAATATAACGTGTTTTTTTATGTGTGATTCATGAATGATCATGAAAAAATGTGGATTTGGAAAATCTACAAATGATGTGTTGTATTGTTTATTGTAGTAGTCTAGTTGGTTTTATGATTATCAACCAATGAACAAGGGTCATGAAAGGTTTGGTGTCATATTTCAAAAGTAGTGGGATAAAACATTGAAAAAACATGTGAATTTAAAACATGGATTAATTGTAAGAAAAATTGAGGAAGAAGTGAACAACAACACGAAAACCTTAATGGAAAAACAATTTGCAAAGAAATTTCACAATCAAGGCAAACACATTATGTGCACCTTTAAACATCCAAAGGTGTCAAGGCATATTACAATTGGTTCATTTGAGGCATTTAAAATTTTAAGCTAAGCATTGGCAAGAAAATTGTAGGAGCTTTTAGAAAATTATGGGTTGAAAAACAAATCTTGGTTATGTGAAGGATGGAGCTTCAATCTAAACACAATGACAACAACTCTCAAGTTAATAGTGAATTGTGAGATTTTACGGGTGGAGAAAACTTTCCTTGAGGGACTTGTTTTGGACGTGCCTTTTCTACACAATGTCAATATTCAATTTTTAAGAAGAAAGTAATCTAAAAGCTTAGGATGTGTTTTTATCAAATCTATTTAGTTTGATTTGTAAAAATTCATAACAACACCTAAGAAATTAAGGAAAGTGTGGCAAGATGAATGATAGCTTGCATTGATGCAAACATTCCCCCACAAAAAATGAACACCCCTATGAAAATGAGGTAATATTTTCAACCATTGTCAAATTTAATCTTACATGATTAAAAAAATAAATTAATATATATTTTTTCATTTGTAGAATTTTAATATGTGCAAGTTTGCTAACAAAGTAATTAAATGTTCTAGGAGGTTTAACAATTTCAAGTAACCATTACCATTTGTTATAGTACAAGTACATTGGTCCATGTCATTGGCCATGTACCACCTCCTTTCATATTGCACATTTTTCATATTATTGTAGATTGCTTGTCTCCTATTATCATTACCTACATATTGAACTAGTCAAATGGCCATTGGTTGTTAAATGATGTTTTAAATGTAACCATAACAATGAATTTAAACTTGAAAGAAAAGACTAACAATATTTCAAATACCTTGATGAAAGATTATTGAAGTCTTGATATGGAGTTAGGAAATTTTATTCATAACATCAAAAAGGAAGTACATGGGGCAATAGATTTTTTTTTCTCTCTTGAAAAAAAAATGATGAGAGAAGGGCTCACAATACGTTATCACCGATGTTGGATCCTAGACACAAATGTTTATGATCAGTCTTTGTTTTCATTAATCATGACCAATGTGTGGCCATTGTTGAAAAATATCACAAGAATTCCGTGTGTTCCTATGCTCCTTAAGTCATACTGCCATTTGCATTTAGGAATTGAAACTTCTTTTGGTGACAAAAATGAGGAGGATTACATTTTGCATATTTTTGAAATGGTAGTAATCATTAATATTGAATCGCAAAAGACCTTATGAATTGAGAATTGTTACTATTCCAAAGATATTAAGTGGACACAAAGGATATCAAATGACCTTTGAAGTGGTGGAGGAAGCATCAATCCACGTTCCCAATTGTTGGGTTTTTCACTTGAAATTTTTTAGGAGTAATTGGATTTCAAATTGAAATCGAGAAAATATTTTCCCTTGTTGGCATATTCATTAGTTTAAAGAGAAGTCCCTTGTAATCACATAACCTTGAAAACTTGCATTTGTGAATAAGAATTGGCCAAATGGTGCTAGAGTTAGATGTAAGTCCACTTCTAATTTGGTGGAATTGATAGAATTGAAATAGAGTTAGAGGAAGAAGTAGAGGAGTTTGAGGGGCTCATTTGAATGAGATGAAACAAAGGAGATGTGACTAGCAAGACATTTTAAGTTTGTAATGTACACTATGTTTCTTTCCCAAGAGCCATTTTAATGTTTCAAAACTAGTGAGTTCTTTTGTTGACTATTTAAAATTTGAAATTCATGTGAAAGAACTGTGTTTATATTTAACCAATTAATGGGGCACGATTTGCTTGAGTGTTAAAAAATATTGTCCATTGCATTTTTTGGGTAACTTTGTGTGATAATGAAAAATATAATTTACAAATTGTAATATGGAACAAGCACAAGACAAAAATGTTGAATTTTTTTCATGCATATGAATATAAGTGATATTTTGGTAATATTGTATAAAACAAAATTATTGTCCTATAAAGGGAGATACTTCTTATATGTAATATAGTCATTACAATAAAACCATTTCTATAAGAAACAACTATTGTAATTTGATATGCATCTTTTGGTCCATGATTAGCCTATTTACATATATTGATGAGCCCCTAGAATGTTACGAATGTGCTGAAAATTTAACTTTGGTTCTCGTATCACATATCTTGATTCTTGTGTTGATGGGGGACAATCACTTGCAAATGTATTCAATATGATGTATTTTAATGCCCTATATATTTTATGGTTGAAATTAGTTCTCTTAAAGTGATAGCGATATGGTTTATAAATGGGTATAAGACTCTTAAAATATTTTTAAAATATGATTTTTCTCACCAAATACCCAAAAAAAATAAATTGAACCTGAAAGGAATAATGCTACTTGTCATGTGGTTTGAATGTTTGAAGATCTGGACAATTATGTACATACTTGAAACAATAATTTGAAAGAACTAGGATGGGCAGGTTCTTGAAAAAAAAGTAATACCCAAGCAACACTGGTTGAAAGTTGAAACAGGGTTGGAGCAGTATGGGATATCATCCCCCACCAACCCTGGCATCAAATCTCACCTCTCATTCTCTGGTTCTGAGGAGAGACGTTACAAATTTCAAAAATCATAGTAAGATGAATCATGATCTCTGGCCTATTTTGGCAGTAAAATGTTTGTTCAACATTTGTCTGTTGGGAATACATCTGATAGTTTGCTGTATACACACATCACATGTTGTAGTGGGATTATTGGAAAGCTCATTCTACTACATATATCATCCCCACCAACCCTCATATCAAATCTCCTCCATATGATGATTCCTATAGTTAGGTAGCAAAAGTTTGAGCCATTCCAACATAGGAAAGGATCAACTAAAAATGGTTTCAGACATCAGTGATCCATCCAGAGAAGAGCTTAAAATAGAAGCAACGGAAGCGTCTCAGTGAGTTGAAATTTTTATCTCAAACCAGCTAAGTTTTGTGTAACAATTTTTCGTTCTTCCATGAATCCAAAAGCAGTACCAGAAGCTGTTATAGCCAGTTTAGTCAGTTGCGTCAGACGTCATGGGGATAGAGATGACGGATCTCACCACCAGTATTAAGAAACCTCCCTATGGTATTATCTATCATGAAATCAGATGTACATAGTTTGTCTCTCTCTGTAACCCATTTGTATTTCATATAATCATCACCTGCTTCTGATTGTTGTGAGAAATTGTTTTTTCAATACAGTTATCTGTAAAGTCACCCTCTGTTTCACCCCCATCTCCTCTGCTTTCACCCCCTATCTCCTCTTTCAGTGGTATCCGCAAAGTAAGGAAATTTTATTATTTTTGGGTATGAAATGCTGAAACTCTGTATTTAATGCACAAGGTTCGAGAGTAATTATAGTAGTTGTACAGGTAGGAGCAGTGAAAATATATGTAGCAGCAGTGCAGCGCTCAGGAAACACAGGATGAAACTCTGTTTACCGCCAAAATTGGTGGGAAAACTAGTTTGGGTTTAGGGTTATTTCCTTTTGTAAAATTTTCATTCCCAGTTAAGACTTCGATGCCCTATTATGCCGAAACTGGCCGTTCTCGCCCCTAATAATTCCGTCTCTGGACTTTAGGGATAACTCTAATGGACACTTGAGGAATGGAAAAAGAAATTTGTAGCAATGACATCCAGTCGTGCTAATTGGGAAAAATCACAGTAATTGTACTTATTTGAATGGATTGAGCTTCATCACCCATTTGGCAGGAAGATCCAGAAGGGGCCCATTGCAATTTGAACTCAAACAAATCTCTGTGGTCTGATGAGGAGACAAAAGGAAATGCCCACTTACAGCAATGCCGTTTGCCATCACTCCCCAAGAAAAAACAGCAACCCAGAGCACCTTTTAACCCACACTTTCTGGCAGACCCGTTTGCATCATCAAAATTCAATGTGACGGAAACTTTCTGGCAGTCCCATTTTGCATCATCAAAACTCAATGTGACGAAAATTTGGTACTGAGTTATTCCTCAGATGGACCCGCTCTCATTTGGTGCTGGGTACCACATGCCACATTCAAAATCAAAAAGGACTGGAGCAATTGTTGCAGCAGAATATAAACATCAACAAACATGTGCATTCAGATAACAGCACGACAGCAAGTTTGCGGCAGAGAAGGATAAAAACAACAGTACCAACAACAACATCCTGCATTCACATAACGGAACGGAGGGGACTGACAGTTTTGGGTCTCAGTCAGAAACTCAAGGTTTAACTCTTAAAAGCCTAAGCCCTGGGAGGGGGGGGGAGGATCATTTTCTTTACCAAAAAGAGCTTTCAATACACTTCTTCATGGATCTATGCATATATTAAGAGATTAAAAAAATGCACTGTTGGATTTGAAAATATATATATTATAAAGAACAAGCTGTAAAAGTTTCAAAACTTTTGATAAATTTATGAGCAAGGTCAAGCATATGGAATGCACCAATCTAGAAGAGGGCAGCTTCTCCCCCAAGAAGCTATGGTAAAACTTTGAGCACACTAATTTTGCACTTGTAAAAAAAATAGTGAGACATTACCCATTAGGGATTTTTTGGGAAATTTCTTTATGTAACCTAAGAGGCAATCATCCACAGGAAGATGGAGAAAAGGGGCGAGCATCCCTAGGAAGATTTAGCCAAATCTGGCTATAAATCGATGCGGAATACGAATATTTAATTATTCTTCTATATTCATGGTTACACATTGAAAGCCAAATATAGAAATCTGACAATTTTTACTCTTTTTTCCCCCTCACTTAAAGTGCACTTAAAGTGATAGAAACCTTCAAAATCACTTCATTTTCAAACTTTTTATTTCTTATTTTGGCAAAATTTCATCAGTAAAAATAAGTCTGCTACTGATGCAATCAAGCCTCGCAACAACAGATTACATCTTACCTATCCCATGCGAAAATTTCAGATCATGCAAGGCTAGAATGAGTTGGATTTAACACTTCCAATGAATGAATGCTCATGTAATTTGGTGCTTCAAAAAACAATTCCCACGTTTGCAATAGTTGCCCCATTATCAATCTCTAGCCCATTGTTGTCTCACAATTGGGATTGACCAAACACCAATTACATTGCACTAAGACAACTAGGGGCTAGGCTAGGAAAGCTAACCAAGTGAAGTTTGAGCCTTGAGCAACCCTCTTCACACATGGGAAAATGGTCACCATCCCCACCCCCAATTGAAAAGATTTTTGTCTTGTGCATCCAACTGAAAGAAAGACAACATTTAAATATATGTCATCCATACCTATTTAAAATTATTTTTAAAAAGCCAGATTTGTCATTATAGGCATGTAGGGGTTAAAACATTTAAATTTGTACAATATTACCAAAACTAGTAATTGCATATGGAAACATGCATGTCTCTACTTCAGAGTCACCAAAAAAGGAATGCTGCTTTGAAGTGATGAGATCTCTCAAAGGATGACACCTTAACCATGCTCTGGGTTACCATTGTAAGCACTTGATGAGTAAGGGGTGCACCAGCATGGGTTTGTAATGTTTAAACTTTAAACCTACAGTGTAGAAGTTATTGAATTTTGAATAAATTTTCATTGAATTTTTTTAATAAAAAAATGCAAATTGGGGCCTACTCTTGATATTATTGGAAAGCCTTTGATAAGCAGGGTTGCATGAAAGGGATTTTATAAACTAAAAACCTAGTGTGTGGAAGACATTTAATTTTTGAGTATTTTTTGTGATTGAAAATTCAGTAAAAATGAAAATTTAAAATTTTAATGAAAACTAAAATTTTAACTTAGGTTAATAAAGTTTACCTTTTATCTTTCAGAAATCATTCAATATTACAAACCATGGAGCATGCTCAAAGGCCAAGCTAATATCATTTATAACCAAATTTGGCTAAATCTTCCTATGGATGATTGTCACTTTGGCTACATCACAAAATTGACCCCACAAAAAAAAAAGAAAAAAAAAAGAGAAAAAGAAGGCTTCAAAGTAATGAAAAGGGGGGGAAGTTCAAGAAGATTTAAGTTAAATAAATATTGTCCATAAATGTCTTTAAGAATGAACATACTTCATTGATAACTAAACACCTGCCAATTTGAAAAACTTGTTTTGATCCCATAAGCTAATAAGCCTCAGTGTATGGACAACACCTGTAGCCATGATGGTCCTTCATTGTCCAGCTACATTATTGGGTTTGCAGTCGCAGTGAGAACTGACAATTAAAACATGAACACAAAGATGGATACAGTAAAGATGTCTCCAAAGTGGACCCCAGTTGGGCCCCACTCTCACCACCTCTTTTTTTTCATTTCATCCTTCTGTTGTGTTATCCCTCAAGCATCCAAATAAGGGACCAAAATGGGGCAAACCCAGGTTGGGATTCCCAAACTAGGCATAATAACTTTTTTTGGGGTCACCTACGGGCTCTGCTATGAGACTATACGTGCTAGGGCTGGGAGGTTAGGGGGCTATGGTTATTGGCTATATGGCCATTAGTTATATCGGTATTGACTATGGCTATTGCTATTGGCTATGGGTATTAACTGTTGACAATTGGAAATTGGGTATGGGTATTGGATATTAGTTGCTCGTTATGGGTATGTGGCTATGGTTATTGACTATATGGATAGGTTTAGGTTTGGTCTTTTAGGGTTTGGGGTTAGGACAAGCTTCATGTGAGTTTGGATGTTTAGGGTTTAGAGTTATGATTTTTCAAGCATGGTCTGATTTTTAGGGTTTCAGACTTTTGGAACATAACATGGTTTGTGTAGAATATGGGAGTTAAAAATCAAAAGTTATAGTTAAAATTAAAAGACACAACTATGAATTAAAGATAATGATGAAAAATGTTGTTTTGAGCTCATGTTTTTGTGTATGTAAAATAAAGAAATTAAAAATCAGCCCTAAAAAGGTGGTTTAAGGTGAAGGTAAGTTGGAATTTGTAGATTTAAATTCTCATGGCAAGTATACAAATAAGAGATCATTCTTGTAAACTTTTTCCTATTTTCATTTGAGAACTTGAAAGATGTCTTTTTCAAGCTCTTCAAATGGTTCTTCTTCAAGTAGTGATGTTTTTATTTTGGCCTCAAGTAATGAGAAGATCCTAGAAGATATGGATCAAGATGATCTCATGACCTTTCAAATGATGTTAGTGACAATTTGCAATTTCAATGAATTTTTCACTTCACATGAAATGGAGGAAGGGATACGGCAATCCATGGACATAGTTGTTAGTGTTTGGGACATATTGGTTACAATGTGAGTCACACCAAGATTATTCTATAGTTTGGGTGCGAGTACAGAGATAGAAGTCAAAAACCATGTTGAATAGTGATGAAAATTGTGAACTTTTTTACATGTGTTTTAAAAATATATTTTAAAATTATGTTAATCATTCCAAGTTGTACTAAATGATTAATATGAAAGTTGAGGAAGTCAAATTAAAAATTTATTAAATTAAAATTTGGGTTTTGATTTTTAAAAGTGATGCTTGAAATTGAATAGGTGTTGCGTTAGATGTGATTAATTTTACAAAGGACTAAGTAAAGGACTATTGTAATAACATAATTTTGATGGTAAAAAAATTTAAATGATAACAAACTACTACCCAAGTTCAAAAAACACTCACAATTTAAAAGATATGGAATTTTTAAAACTTAAAAATTCAAAGTATTTTTCAATTTTTAAAAAAAAAATCTTTTACCACATATAAATGGGGTGTAATGTGCATCATATATAAAAAAAAGTTATAGTTTATGATATTAAAAAAAAACTTAAAATAATTAGCATATTTTGATATGATTCAAAATTATGATATAATTTCAAGATGAAATGCAAAATCTGGTAGAATTTACAAACTTTGAAATTTTCATATTTATTCAACAATGATTAACACAAAGCATGTGATCTATTGGGGCAAGTATATGTATTTTTAATAACAAGTTGCAAGAGATTTCATTCAAAAATTCTTTCATGTGAAAAAGTGAAAAAAGATTAAAAAAGATTCACTATCCTTTTGGAAAGTAATCCCATTGGCTTCTATCTATGTACTTGCACTCACTTGACAAATTTTACATTGCAAGAGTTCAATGAATTGGCTTCTTTTGTAATCCCTACCATAAAAACCCATGTTAGATCCATAGGTTAGCCTCTTATTTCATATGTATTTTCAATTATAGGCTAGGTTTATTTACAAATTTAGGCTTAGGGTTATGGTGTAAGGGTTAAGGTTAGGGTTTTCAAATCTTCAATTTAAGCTTTCAAATTAAGGTTAAAGGCTTAAAATTTTTAATTAGAATTAAATGTCTGATTTTTATGGTTTTAATGTTTTAGGTCTGATTTTTTAGGGTTCAAAATTAAGGTTTAGTAATTAGGATTTAGGGTTTCAAGTTTGTTTTTAGGGTTCCTCTTAGGGCTTAATGTTTAGGTTTGATTTTAAAGGTTTATTGGTTTTTTTTTTAGGGTCAAAAATTAAGGTGACAATTTGTAACTCTAATTTTAAGGTCTTCATATTAAGTTACTAAGGTTTGAAGTTAGGGTTCAATGTTTGGAATTTAAGGTTAAGGTTTTTAGGTTTGATTTTTAAGGTTTTCAAATCTAATTTCTAAGGTTTAGATTTAAGGTTTAGGGATTAAGGTTAGGGTTTTTAGTCATGATTTTTAGGTTTCAGGTTTGATTTGTAAAGTTTGGTGGTTTAAGTTTGATATAGGTGGCTTAGACTTAAGGTTTAGTGTTTAAGGATTAGGGTTAGGGTTTTTTGTGTTGATTTTGAAGGTTTCAACCTATGGATTAGGGTTTAGGTTTTATTTTGAAGGTTTTAAAATCTTAATCATAAGGTTTAGAGTTAAGGTTTAAGGTTTAGAAATTAGGGTTAAGGTTTTAAAGTCTAATTTTAGGGTTTCAGACCTGATCATTGAGGTTGAAAGTTAGGGTTTATTGCTTAAGAATTAGGGTTAAAGCTTTTAAATCTGATTTTGATGGTTTCAACCTAGGGCTTTAGGTTTAGGTCTAGTTTTTAGGGTTTTTAGACTTGATCATTATGGTTTAGGGTTAGGGTTTAACGTTTAAAAACTAAAGCTATTACTTTTATGTTTGATTTTAAAGGGGTCTTACTAGGATTTGGGGTTTAAGTCTGATTTTAGGGTTTCAAATTAAAGCTTAATGTCTTGATGTCAAAATTAAAGCTTTTAGGGTCAAATTTATAAGGTTGTAATTTGATTTTTTGTTTTCCATCAAAACAAAGGACGTTCCAATTGTTTTATGCAAGCCATCAAAGTTGATATCTAAACAACACTTCTTGAACTTCATTTTTTACACGAAGCACAATAACTTCATGATGTATGTTACCTTCATGTGAAATTGGTCAAAATTTGATTTGTGTGATGTTACATTGTTCATTGTATCATGCATTAATGGTGCATTTGTAATTGAAATTGCATGGCCAACACTTGAGGAAAAAGTTGTTTTAGGTATTTAATTTCAAAAGTTTTCAAGTTGTATTGGGTTTCATTGATGGCAATTTGGTCAAGATTCGAAAATCATGGAATAACAAACTGCACAACAACTAGTTTAATAGTTGGAAGAAAATCTATGCAATGAATAACATGATCATTCTTGAGCATCATAGATTGTTCATATACAAAGACATCAGCTACCTTGGGTCCTATCATGATGTGAACATTTTACAACAGTTGAACATTTACCGAAACTAACATCAATATTTCATTCATGAAGATGATAACTTTGAGTATCTCTTAGGAGATCCAAAGTACATGGGTGAAAAGATGTTCATTATTTGCAAAATAGGGTGATGGGAGTTTGCCCTAAATGCAATGACAATAGTCAATAAAATGGATGTAGGTTTTAGGGTTCAAATGGAATGGGGGATTGGTGGATTGAAAAGAAAATGAAGATGCCTAATGAAGAGGTTCAATTCAACTAAGCCAAAGTATACACATTTGTTTTGAACTATAATTTTTCTCACTAACTTCCTATGTAAAAGGCATATGGACCTCAAATTTGAAGTGACGAGGGACCAAAATCTTGATCCAACTAGACATGGTTAATAACGAAAAGAATTTTTTAAAAAGGTCCAAAATTGTTTTAACCTCTTATTTAAATTTCTCTTTTGATATGATACTTAAATCTTTAATTGCCTTTATATTTTTAGTGTTGATTTTTTTTTTTTTTTGGGTTCATTGTTGATTTCCATTTTGCTTATTAGGAAGACATTTTAAAATATCAAATGTGGAAGCAAATTGGGATATGCCATTGTTGCCATGTTCTTAGATTGGTTATGTAA
>Ga0209611_10000634_pt1 | contig 54367 bp, 34 predicted proteins | sample S1TSphgellanicum_3_FD_187693 | JGI IMG/M metagenome (GOLD analysis project Ga0209611, IMG submission 187693) | Host-associated microbial communities from peat moss isolated from Minnesota, USA - S1T2_Fc - Sphagnum magellanicum MG (SPAdes) (version 2) | ecosystem: Host-associated > Plants > Peat... | reverse complement strand
TTCCCCTTTTTTGTTTGCTAGTTGTTTTTAATATGTTTTTCCAAAATTTTTCGATTTTTTTCTTGTTCTTGTTGCATTGCATTTTTCATAATTCCTATTTTTCCTATTTTTTTATTTAATTTTTTTCTAATAATTTTTTGTTTGATTGCTACTTTTCATAGAGATTTTTGTATGTTGGAAGAAGTTGGGCATTTTTTTGTTTGTTTTACTTTTTGCCAATGATTATTAGAATTAAATTTTTTTTTATAAATGTTTAGATTCTAAATAACTTTTTTAGGTCAACAACAACTAAAACATAAGACACTAAAAACACATTTAAAATACCCTTTGACAAAATATTTTTTGGTTTCGACTTTTCCATTCTAATTTACACCTCTTGTGAAAATTGTTGTTGTAAAATGGAAAATAAGAGTTTGTAAACACAATCCAACACTATTATTAGCAATGAAGAAATAATGAAAAAGTTGAAATATTTTGAAATATGCAAAAGTTGCATGTCCAAAAAGATTTATGAAGACCCCATGATAAAAATGCATTGTGTTGGTCCTTATATGTTATAAATGACAATGACATTGTTGATGGAAGAAAACCTTAGATCATGTGTTGTATCTTTTTTCACATTAATCCTATCCTTTTTAATCCAAGAACAAAGAAAGGAAAGGAATTATATCATATTATTCAAAAATAGAATAGCAACACTGAAAAAAGATGTGGATGTAAATTATGATTTACTTGTAATAAAAAGAAGGCTAGATTGATTATTTCCTTTGAAGAAGAGGAAGTAATTAGTTTAATGAAAGTTGTATTGAAAATAAAAACTTACAAAAAATAGAAATAATGTATTTCACTTTGACATATCATACATTTTTGGTGCAAAAGATCCTTTTAAGAAAGATGTTGTGCAACAAAAACAATTTTTACAAGACATTGGTTTTTTGGTTGTCAAAAGTCACCTACCTATTCAATTTGTAGGGAGTACATGGTTAAAGTGTGTTGCACTGCACTTATTTTCAAGAATTGTGTTTCCTTCCAAAAAAATGTTTTCACAAGAGGTTTTATTTGATTTGGTGAAGGAGAATAAACAAGAATATGTTTTGCCAAGTTGAAAACATGTCATTATGTAACTGTGACCGGATAGGAAGGCAATTAGATAATGTTCTCATGTGAACATAACAAGTTTTTAGGGTTTTGGTTTTTGTTTTTAATGGCCATCAACTTTCTACATGTTAACGGCGGAAATTATTTCGTCACTATTTGTTAGCTGTAGCAATTACTATTTCAAGAAAACTTGTGAACATGAGTAGGAGGTCTTGTTTGTTTGTGTATTATGTAAAACATATAAGCAAAGAGCTATGGATGGCTAAAGAAGCTACGACATTGAATGGAGGTTTGGAGAGTAGGACGGTGGAAGGCATGATGATAAAGAGAATTCAAAAGCAATGTAAGTAGGTTTTTCTTCTTTCATCATCAATTTTAGGAGATGGTAGGTTTAATTTGTTGTGATTGATAGTTGTTAATTTTCGTTATGCCAATTACTACACTATGGCAAACAATATGTCCTTGGTAGGAATATATTATATTTGGGGTTGATGCTAAGGATTGATGATGAAAAGAAGGAAGTCCGACCTATAGAAAAAAAAGGCATGTAGAAGGATGAATATGAATTTTGAATGGGGACTTTGTTGAATCTCTTTTTAATCCATGTCATAGGGCAAGTCTCTGAATGAATACTAGAAGCCTCGGTGGGGTGTCTTTGGGTTGGACATAATGAAAGAAATGAGGACAGAAGTGGGAAGTTAATAAAAATATATTTGTAGTCCATACTTGCACAAAAATCTGTTTATTTTGAGTGGTTTTAAGTAAACTTGGTATACATCACTCATACTTTGATTTGGACATAAAGATCAAGAAGTCTTTGAGATTAAGGTTTATTAAATAAGGAACTTAATGTTTTTCTGCATTGTTACATTTGGTGGAGAAGGGTTAGCAATTCACATGGACTGAAAGAACACTAAGGGTTTTAATTTCAAGCTACACCTCATTAGATTTTAAACTCTTAACATATGGTTTTAAACATAACAACAAACTATTTGTTACCACTATGACAAGATAGTGAGGGATCACATGTATGTATAGTTGGCAATTCACACATAGAACATTGAACCTTGTTTTGACAAATCAATAGCACCAATGGAATAATTGGTAGCATCGGGTTTATAGTCTTGACAATGTAAATTGTTGGAATTGATGGTGTCATAAAATTCCTAGGGTTTGTGTTTCTACTATGAGTTTCTTATGCACAAGAGATTATTTTTATTCATCCTTCTTTTCGGTTACATAATAACTAATTTTGACTGATGGATATTAAAGGGATCGCATGATGTTTTTGTCTTGATGATTAATCTTTTGGGTGTGGATTGGGAGCTTAAACATATCACAATAAGGTTGTTTGAAGCAGGTGAAACCATAAGTTGAACCTTGGCAAGAAACTTAATTGAATTGTTGAATGAATATGGTTATATATATATATATATATATATATATTGCATATGTAAAGGTTGAAGGTGCAAATTTGAATGCAATGACATTAACACTCAAAATGTGTGATGAATTGTGATTTTTTTGGTTTGGAGGATAGTTTTCAAGGCATTTGTTTTGGCCATGCATTTTTTCAAATAATGTTAATATGAAAAAAAAATTGCAAAAAAATTTAATATGTTTTCATTAAGTTGTTTAGTTTGGTTTACAAAAGTGCATAACTTAGCTAAAAAATTTGGCAAAGGTAGACATGAATCAAACAAGGTTATATTAGTTTTGGAATTTGTCCAAGAAAGTTAAATATTCTTATAATAACAAGGTAAAATTTTAAAAATATTTGTGTATATTCTAATTCTAAATCGATTTGCAATTTTATAAATTATAAAATATTAACATTTTGTTGAATATTTTTTAGGTTTGCAAAATAATCTTGTTTTAGAAGGCCTTATTATTTCAAAAGGCCATTATGTTATGTTATACCTTGCAAACTATTGTTTGTGTTTCTAGTCAAGTTCCACCTTTTCTCATTTGACATATTTTTCAAACAATTATTGATTACTCATCTTCAATTATTATTGCTTATGTTTAAAATCAATTTAGAGGTCATTGGTTGTTAAGTGATGTTGTAAATTTTGCCATCATAATAGGTCATAATTTGAAATTGCACTAGCACTATACCAACTAATGGATGATGATTTTGGTGTTGTTCTTAAATTGTTTACTTTTAACATTGAAAAGGAGGTGTGTGACATGCTTGACTCTTTCCTTTCATTTTAAAGAAGATATGAAGGAAAAAAAATTCCCAATGCTTTCATCGATCTTAGATTCACAATTTAAAAATCTTCATTTGTTTGCTGTTGAAAAGTATAACAAAAAATCTTTATATCCTATGCTTTTGAAGTGTTATCATCACTTACATCTTGTGATAGATTGTGAATTTGAATTTGTAAACTAAAAAATTGATGAAGATTACAACTTGGATATTTTTGACATGATTATTGATATGAGTGAACCAATCAAAGAGTTGAAAAATAAAAAGTTGCTAATTTTAGGAGATTTTGTGTGGATGTTAAGGAGATTAAACGTCTTTTCTTATGGTGTCAAAAACATGAATCCATTTTCCCCATTGTTAGTCTTCTTGCTTGGCAAATCCTAGGAATTGTTCAGATCACAAATAGAGAAAATATTTTTTTCTTTAGTTGACATACTCACCAACCTTAGCACATGTTCCTTATGCTTAGAAAAATTTAAAATAATAATATTTGTTAGCAAGAATTGGTTTAATGACCCAAGGCTTAATTGCAAATCTCCTTGCAATCTAATAAAAATTATTGAGATAAATGAACAATTAGAAGAGGAGTTAGAAGAATTTAAAAGAGATGAAAATTGAAATTAAAAAACTTGAATTTATGCATTTTTCAGCATGCTTATGCTTTTGCAAGTAATTTTGATTTTGATTTTTTAATTAAAAAATAGTAGATTTGTTTTTGATAAGAGGGTTGTGAGAACCGTCTTTGAAAACCGCCGGTTCAAAAATTTATGAGTGGCTCAACTGAAAACCAGTTGGATTTTTATCTTTTCAAAGTTCTGAACAGTTTGAAATTTGTTGCTGAAAATGGGTCCTGAGAACCGGAACCGACGGTTCTCATCAAAAGGTGAGAACCGCCCCCACACTGGTATGGTCCATCAAAGCTCAGTAAAGTCCATATGAGGGAACTTCATCTCTTTTTTTTTTCCTTTTTTTCTTTTTTCACGAGACATTTGAGGCATTCAAGCTTCCTGATTTCCTTGGTTTCAGGAAGCTTGGATTCCTTGATTTGGGTTTTGTTTCTGGGCTGTGGATCCATATCAGAACCATTGGAATCCAACATTTGGTTGTTCATCAGGTAATATGGAGCTCACCATTGCCAATCACTTTGTGTACATGCATCATCCTTTTACCCATGTTTCCTTCCTTGCTTTGGGTTTCAATCAATGTCATGTGTTCAATTTGGTGTTCTTTGTGAGAGTGGATTGTGTTTTTCAGATACGTAGCCATTTGGTTGCAACTTGGATACAGCTTGCTTTGTTGTTGTTGTTGTTGTTGACAGATGGTAAAGTGAAGGTGGCAGCAGATTCCAAGGATCCAGTTGCAACTGATTCAGCTGAGCAAGAGGTAGCTAGCCCTAATTGCCATGGGCATGAAATCCAAGGAGCAACAATAAACCTGCAGTTGCACATCAGGGATATGAGCCAAGCTCTTGGTAGAGAGAGAGAGGGAGGAAGACAGGTATTATATAGCAGGGGAGAAGAATGCTGCTTACTAGTTGTTTCCACCAGCTAAAACAAGCATCAGACAATGCATCACTCTTGCTTGTGGGGCTAGGGTATGGCAGCTATATGTGCACTTGACTTTGGAAGGTATTCAAAGATTTTTGAGCTCAATGAAGTGGACAATGCGGTGCTGCCATTGTTGACAATGGATGATGATCTGAGAGAAAATGGGCATTAATGCTGCAAGATGTTCACTGCAATTCAAAAATTAGGTCATGGGGCTTTGAGACATGACAAATGGTCTTCAGTCCAACACAAGAGAAAAATGTGAGAGTATCAAGAGCATTCTTTGAGAGGAAAAAACTTCAGAGCCACATTTAGTCATGCACTTCCAAATCTGCACCATCTTTGTCACACCTTGATATGTGTGAGTCCCATTCATGACGCTGCTGCAACAACAATTTCTGTTAGTAGGTGATGTTCACTACCATGATTTTGTGGTATACTTCTGCTCTCAGAACACCAGTGCCACGAATATTGTAAACTTGTACATGACTGATTAGAGTCTTGGAACTATGTTTTTGGGTCTCGACTTTCCTGTTTACCATGAAAATTTCATGGGTTCGGTGCGTAAGTATGAAACTGATAGGTTGAGCTATCTCTTCAGACAATCGGTAGTGATGTGTTCTGACTCTGTGAAGGGTTTTTGCATCCAGATTTGTGCAGGGTTTAGAAGGTGATGAACTGGCAGTCAAAATCTGCAAATTCATGAAGTTGCAAGTTGGAGATTGTTTTTTCTCAAAGGTTTTCTTGGCGTTCTAGACAATACAGCAATGCTGCCTCCAGCACCATATCAGGGCCACAGTTACAGTAGCTTGTGGGTTTGATCAGGTATGTTTTCATGGACTCAAGCGCACTGCTATGGATCTCTGCAAGAATGCATTTGTGAGAAACAACTGCAGTCCATCATGCAATTTCATCTCCAATCTCCTGCTTTGTGGTAACAAAACAGCACTGGTTTAGATTTTGTGAGAAACGAGGAAACTGTTTCTCTGCTCTTCCTCCATGATCCACAATGAGAATGGCATTGGGGAGAAGATGTTGCTTGCAGAAAAGATGATGAAGGCAATGGAATTTTTGTCCTGTCTAACAAGAAAAACCGCAGCAGCCTCCTTTACTCTGTACAAACTGGGTTTTTGATTATCTTGTTGCTGTAAATGATGAAATTCACTACACAAAAATATGCACATACATATTGTACATGTGATATATAGAGAGATGCATCGTGAACTTTTGAAAACATTTGTGATTGGTATAGGAGAAGGGTCTGCTTTGAGATCCTTAAGGGATTGGAGGCTCCTGTCTTGAGGCTGGTGGGCCGAGTGGAGAGGCTCAAATTCCCAGAAGGGTGCAAAAGCAGACCGTTCACCTGTGTATAGAAACCAGCGAGATTTTTGAGAAACTTTTGAAAACAGGATGCTTATGAAATTTATAAGGTCCCATTGAAATCAGAACTTGCACTCTCAAAAATCAGACCTGAAACCAGCGTGCATTCTGTTACCAGATGGATACCTAGACCCTAGAACCAGGGGCTTGTTGGGCCTGGATCTTGGCTGCAACCCTTTTCTTTTTTCTTTTGGGTCCTGCTAGTTCTGGTTTTCTAAGCAAAAACAAATAACTCTTTTTTTTCGTGTGGTTTGTATGGAATGCAAGTACTGTTTTGTCTCTAAGAGGCAAATATCTCTTGCACTTCATAATCGCTTGATGATTTTAATTGCAGTACAACATAGAACTTTGGTGAGGCAACACAAAAGGACTGGGTCAAATCATGTGAGTATATATTATATACTTGTACACATGAAATTGGGAACTGCAGCAATGTTTGTCCTTAGTGCCTTGGCTTCCACCCATTTAGTAGCATAAGTGGTAGATACCAAAATGTATCAGCGTGCAAAAGGATGAAGTTTGAACCTTCTTTCGCTGCAATTGGTTTTAGTTCCAGATTTTGGCGTTCTAGAAACTAGGTCTTAAGTCTTAACCAAGATGAGCTGAAGTCACATGGCCTTTGAACCGTGACCTTTAAGCCATCCTCTCTTGGCGTGAGTTAGCTAACATATGTAGTAGTTAGGTGCGAAACTACCTACTACAAATGGGCTTTGGATGTCGTTGGAAAAATATTTGACATTGGGGACTATAGAACATGGTTCAAGCATGTGTAAGATGAAGCTTGCTTTCAAGACTTAAAACTCTTACCAAATTGAATTTCATTGGATTGATCTTTCATCAACACTCGTTACGTATGTTTGACAAACTATTTTCAATGGTTGTGAACTCATAGTCCCCACACAACTAAAAGCCTAAAAAAGTTTTTCTAAATGCAAGCTTTTGTCGCCCATGTCGGTAGTCAATAGAATATTTGAGCTCATAGGATAATAAAAAGCCACCAATTGGACGACATTGCACACACAAAGAAGTGCCCCCAAAAGGTAAAATAATGAAAGAGTATATAACTTAGGGAAGGACATTATATGTGATAAAGTGGCAAATTGAAAACGTGCAAAATATAAATTGTCAACTTATGAACAACAAGAATGGAAGCTCCAATAAGGTCAGAAAGCACTCCAAGAAAATTCCTAGCGTAATTTGGGGAGTAACTTATGTTTGTAAACATCACTCTTGGAAAAGAGGAGGGATATTATTAAGCCCATTCCATATGAAGGAAACAAATATTACCTCCTTATAGGTGTATGATCCCTACTACTCTTAATAGAGTAGATCTAATCACCTTCCCTTCTTTGTGCCTCATGATGAACCCTTGTTTAGGTTTAGGGTAATCTCACTTCCTTTTAGGTGTATTATCCCTCCCACTTCAAAAGTAATAGGAAGAACCTTCCATTCCTATTCCTTGTGTTCTACCCATGCTTAGGTTCATGATAACCTTTGAGCCTCATATTTTTTGATGGGTAAAGTTGATGGGTAAAGTGCATGGGTGAGAGACATTCTCAAAATGTGTGGCTAGGCTCACCGGCGAGGCTCACCTATCACCTATCACCTAGTCATAGGCCTCTTATTTTGAGGATGCCCCCACTTGGGGGGCTTTAACTTACACTTTTAATTCTATGCAATATCATTTCTTGAGAGTAAAAGATTACTTCTATTATTGAATATACTTTCCTCAAATTATTTGTGAAGGTTCAAACTAATGTTATCGGGTTCTTGATTTTGAAAGGAACCTTTAGTTTTGGGTTCCAATTCTTCCCATTCAATAGAACTTTTGTTACAATTTTGAGAATTGTTTTTGAATTTATAAAACCTTTAGTTCAAAAGACTTCCCAAAAAAATTGATAAATGGAACTCAATGTTGTTTAAGATCAAATTCGGTTTCATCTACATTGCACTCCATAAAAAATTTGACTAAAACTAAAAAATGATTTGTAACATTGATTTCGTCCAACTTGTGTACAATGCTCAAAATAAAAGATTATACATTAATTGTTATGTACAAGCAATTAAAACGAATAACTTGCCTAAAAAGTAAGGCTTGATTGTTTCCTTCTTATAAAACTTGTACTTACTTATATACCAAAAGAACTTGGACTTGGTGAAAAGGGTGAGGGATAGTAGCTCGGTCCATGCTTGGGTTTCAATTGCGGGAAGGGATTGGTTATATGCTCTAGATCCAAATTTAATTGTCACTAAACCTTCCAAATATCATAGAGAACCGAAGAGTACCCAAAAATGGGCAAACACCGATTCAAACATAGGCATCCACATGATTTTCAAATGATCAATTGAGTACATGTAACATCCAATATGCTTGCCAAGTGAAATGCACAAACCAATTGGGAACATCCAAGAGTTCCATCCATTTGGGTTGCGGCTCAAATAGATAATAATTTAGTGAAGGCTCTTGTCTCTCAAATGGTGGAGTATGTCAACAACATATGCCGTCAACTTGTTTAGTTGTCGCTTAGTTTAACATCCTTTGTGGCCTTAAACAACCCAAGGATATGAAGATCATTTGTCTCTCTAGTTTTTAGGTTGGTTGTTTAGTCCTTAGAATCCAAAACTTGTACAAAAACTTGTCAAGGGTTTTGGAGAATGGGTAGGGCTATGTCATGCCACCAAAGAAGCCCAAATTTTGATCCATCTACAAAGGGATTTTTCTTTGGTTTTGGGAAAAGGACTTTTTGGTGTTTTGAAATAATAAAATATTTTATTTACTTATTTATTCATTTATTTTCAAAAACCCTATTTTGAAGATTTTGCTACCATGTAAAGCATTAATCAAATGACCCTTGAACAATCTCTTGCATCTAGGGTTTTGCTGTTCCAAAATGTGGTCAAAAGACCCTCATCATATTTAAACAATAAACTTGGTAATTGCACCATTTTAAAATGATATGTGTATTTCTGTACAGCAAAATTTGAACTTTCAATAATGTTTAAAATATAAATTAATTCCCCAAATGGATAGAGGAAAAAGGTGAAAAATCCCCCCCCACCAAAATAAAAAAGGCCATCAATTTAATAGCTAAAAATTGTTCAAAAGGTGATATGGAAGGCTCCAGACAAGCTTGTTTTCAGCATCCATTTCATATTTAATAATTGAAACATTCCCAATTGGAAATCATCAATTCCAAGTTCCAAAACACTAAATTAGAAAAGACCCAAGAAGAAGGGAAAAAAAAAAAAAAAAAAAAAAAAAAAAAAAAAAAAAAAAAAAAAAAACAACTTTTTCAACTTTAATCTCATATTTAAATAAGAAAAAGCCTGAAGAATGGAATCTCAATGTGTGTGTGTTTTTTTTGGTGATATAGCTGAGGTGGTGATCATGATCCATAAGCCAATTTAGCCAAATTTGGCTATTATCAGAGTATGGAAGGAAAATAATAAAAAACATGCTTTTATATATATATATATATATATTGGCTACCTACTTGAACCATGCATAGAAAATTGACCCCCCAAAAAAGAAAATTTTCTTGAGTTTTTTTTTCGAGTTTTTGAAAAAAATCATTCAAATTGACAGAGAATTATTATTATTATTATTATTTTTCAAAAATTTCGCAATTTTCGCACAAAAAGAGAGAGGCTGGAATGGGTGATAGGCTTGTTTTTTTTTGGGGGGAATTTATAAATAAATAAATAAAGAAAGAAATAAAAACTAATTAAGATTTTGGGTTTTTTGAAGGGGGAAAAAGAATCTCAGGCGTGTGAAATTGTGGAACACACGCTGCCTTCAATCTTGAAATGTGACGCAGCAGAGAGAAGATTACGGTCTACGGTTTGCGCTCTCGTGGATGCAACGTTGATGAAGATGAGTTTTACATCTATGAAGACCAGGGCTCCGGGCACATAATCGGATATTCGGTTCATGTGTAGAGGTTGTCTAGTTGGTAATTTCTTCTGCTTCTTTTTGTCTTGTTCATGCTCTTGGGCTTTGCTTGATCGCTTGCGTGCTTTGCTTTCGGCGTTTCTCCCGCACCGCTGTCTATTGCGGCCATCTGCGACTTTGTCGTTTTGTACCACATGCCGCAACGCAGCAAGTTTGTCGCCATCTCCCAAACGAAGCAACATCCACAAGCTCACTAGTAGAGAGAGAGAGCGAGAGAGAGAGAGAGAGGAGGAGAGAGACCGAAATCTCAGTGCCTGGAAGCAACAAGCTTTACTCAACAAGCTCTTCTTTTTATCTGCCTCCAGTACTAACTAACTAGTCTTGTTGCAGTCGAGCTGCAGAAAACTTCCACAAGTTTGCTGAATTCTTTTCAAGCTTTTCAGGACCTGGTTGCGAAAAGATTTGGTGCTCTTTCCAGCTGCTGCTGCTGCTGCTGCAGGAGGTTGTTCAAAGCTCTGCTGGAGGTTTTCTGTTTTTCAGGTTCGACTACTAGCTACTTCGGCTGCCGGATTCAGAGCTTCACTACTCTCAGCACCAGCTGCAGCTAGCTCATGTGCGATCATATATACTTAGAGTGCAGTTCTGGTTCTCCAATTCTAGCTGTTGGGTTCTGATCTTTTTTTGGTTTTTTTTTCTTCTCTACTTCCATCACGACTTTGTTCTATCTAGATGTTCTATCCGGCTGCAGCAGCAAGCAGTGTGAAGTCCTGGAGTTTTGTAAGAAGAGCTAGCTAGCTCAAGCTTTTGCTTGCACGCTTGCTTGATCTCCTGGTAGACTTCTCATGGTGGAATATTGAACTCTGTCCCCTGGGATCTGTTTCCACAAGACGAGAGAGAGAGAGAGAGAGAGAGAGAGAACAGTGACGTTCAAGCTGGAAATTACTTCGGTGGTTTCTGCACAATCTCTAGTGTTATTTGCAGGAGATCATTTAGTCGTCTACTAGTGTAGGGGCTTGCAGCTTTCCTTATACTGCACCCTATGATCTCTAGTTCACATGCATCGTCCCAGAGCTTGCAGCCGGGATCATTCAAGTTCGAAAAACTTCAGCTCGCCGTTGTTGTTTCATCCCTACTCTAGTCCTTGTTGGTTTTTGCATACAAAATTTTTTCTCGTATAATACTGAGCTTCTACAGTCCAAGAATCTAGCTAGCAAGGCGCAGATGAAGAAGAAGAAGACTTGAAGAAGAAGATCTTTGCTCTAAGAAATTACTCTTGATCATCTAATATGGTGAAAATACGGCTGATTGATCATCATGGGTTTTGCAGCAGAAGATCAAATGTCAACAATAAGTGTTCCATCAATCCTGAATGTCGATGAGGATTGCCAAGACCTGAATCAAGCATTCAGAGGTCCTGACCCATCATCCATGGCAATGTTCATTAGCTGCTAGCTGCTTCTTCTTGCACAGATCTATCAATGCTTGAATCCCATGTTATACAGATTGCAAAATTGTAGCATCTTCTTCCTGCATGGTACTAGCATGACTTGCACGATGATCAAGCTAAATTGGTTTTGGTTTTTCTAATTAGATCACTGCAGCAAAAATGCTCCTAAGAAGAGGAGTAGGATCCCTCCAGTACAGTGTTGTAATTCGATCATTAACCTGAGTTGCTGAAGTGGGATTTTGGGAAATGGGCCGGATTTCAGGTCTAGGTTGTGATGCAAAGAAGGTGATTGCAATTCTCGGTCATCGCACTCTAGCACAGCGTCGGGCCATAGCAGATGCTTACTTCCAAACATTTGGAGAAGATTTGCACAAACGCTTGAGATCAGAACTCCATGGCAACTTTGAGGTGTGCACAATGCTCCGAGCTTTGAGCTTCAATCTTCAAGAATAGTTTGTTTTTTTTTCTCTTCTTCACTGCAAGATTTGTTGCTGGTCTACTTCTTGTAATTATTGCAGTTCAAGAAAATCTTCAGATGGATTAGAATTGATGGGATTTGTTGGGGATACATGTGGGGGTTTTTTGTTTTGTTTTTCCTGGATTGAGTATGGTGAGTAGAAGGCAATGTTGTTGTGGATGATGGATGCGGTGGAGCGAGATGCACAGCTCTTGTTGGAGTCCATGAAAGGTATAGGCAGAAATGACACCCCATTGCTGGGGATTCTATGCTCTCGTACCCCTTCACAGCTCCAACTCATCAGCCAAACCTACTTCAAAACTTACCACAAGTCTCTGGAGAGCCAAATTGAAGGTGACACAAGTGGTGATTATCGCAAGGTGAGTGATTGACATGTCTGGAAAATCATCTGCAGATCTCAACGACATTTCTACATGTTCATTAGATCCAAAGGTGCTTGCTTGCTCTCAAGCTGTGTACCTACAATGTCAAGTTCTTGCCACTATTGCTGCAAAACACAAATTTGGATTGTAAGCTAAATCAGAGTCAGATTCTGTTGCTTGAAGATCATTGTAAGCTAAATCAGATTCTGATTCTGTCGCTTGAAGATCAACTAAATCAGATTCCAAATCAGACTCTGTTGCTTAAGGAAATTTGTAACCCCAATCAGATTCTCATGTTGCCTGAGGAAATTTGAAAGCTCAAACAGATTCTGTTGCTTGAGGAAATTTGTAAGCTAAATTAGATTCTGAATCAGATTCTCATGTTACTTGAGGAAATTTGAAAGCTATGTCAGATTCTGTTGCACCTTGAGGATCATAAGCTAAATCAGATTCTGTTGCACTTGAGGATCATAAGCTAAATCAGATTCTGGGTGCTTGAGGATTGTAAGTCAAGTAATCAGATATTCTGCCAGTTTTTTTTTCTAGTGAATTTTCTGGAATGAGTTCTGGAACAAGTTCTTGCTAATAGGTTGGGTGGTTCCCTGCAAGCTTGGGTTTGTTGTGTAGCTACTGTTGGCTCTTGTGAGTGGAAACCGATCATCCGAGTCACTGGGAGAGAATCAAGAACTAGCATTAGCAGATGCTCATGAGCTATACAGAGCAGGTGCGGCACGTTTGGGTACCAATGAGGACACCTTCATTCATGTTTTCACCACTCGCAATGCTGCCCAATTGCGCACCACCTTGCAGCTGTATGAACAAACCTTTGGACATGCTCTTGAAACGGTGAGCATAATATTATGTTTCCATTACCACCAACCCACACCCAAGATTTCTGTTACGATTTCCCAACACAGTTTTTCACCAAGTTTTCACCCATGCCTAGAATCACTGCAACAACAGCTCATGTAGCGCAATGTAGGATTTAAGGTTTAGGGTTTAAGGTATAGGATTTAAGGTTTGAGATTTTGCAATATATTAACAAGTTGTCCAACCTTAAATGCTTCCAATCAATGCAATAGCTCATGTAGCGGAATTTAGGATTTTTTTAGGGTTTAAAGTATAGGATTTAGGGTTTGGGATTTTGCAATATATTGACAAGTTGTCTAACCTTAAAAGATGACAAGTCTTTTCTTTAGTCCTCAAACTTCCTCCTCCTAAGTGCAGAATAATAATTTAGTACTTGTGATTTGAAAGCAAACACTGCCATTTAGTTTGGTTAGCTAATTTACTACTTGTAGGGGTTTTTTTCTTTGTTAGGGTGCTTAGTGATGGTGCTTCTTTGATCACATGAGGATCAAGACATTTGAAGCCTACTTACACCATCACAAATTGAATTGAATTGAGTTGAATTGAATTGAATTGAATTTTTTTGGGTCATGGGTGTTTCCATATTTTAGTGATTAAATTGAATTCTGGGTGGAATTCATATTTTAGTAAATCGATTGTCGTTGCAGGTAATTAAGAAGGAGATATCCGGTAATTTTCAGTCAGCTTTGTTGACAGTCATGCAATGCACATGTTGCCCAGCCCGGTTCTTTGCCAAGGTAAAAAAAGCTGCGCAAATTTTTTGGCAATTGGACAGAAACTTTTTATACATAATTCACGAGTTTTTTCTGAAATGGGTTTCCAAATTTTCATCCAACTTGTGGGTGGGTTTAGGGTTTAGGGTTTAGAGAACTATAGTGTTATAACTTAGCATTTGTCTTGTATGTATGTATGTATGTATGTATGTATGTATTATACATCTCCATAACACATGACACATGAGTGTTCTATGTTTTCAGAAGTTGGTTTTCAGAGTACTTTCATGAAAGTGTCTTTGTCTTTGGATGAATTGATCCTTTTTTCTTATACTACTACTACTCTTTTGTGTTTTTGAATGCAGGAATTATATCATTCCATGAAGGGGCTTGGGACGGATGACAATACGTTAATTCGTATAGTAACAACACGAGCAGAAGTTGACATGCAATACATCAAAGCAGAATTCTCTTCTCTGTATAACAAGAGCCTTGAGCGGATGATTACAGGGGATACATCTGGCAATTACCGGCTTTTTCTTCTTACCCTTGTTGGTGGCGTTTAGTCCTAATTCTAAGCAAATCGACCATTCCATGGGAAACCCAATGGTTGTATCAATGGCAATGGTTGTATCAATGGCTATAAGCTCAAAAATAATGAGCCCAAAATTCAGGAAATAGATTAAAGTTGTTGTACATTTTGAGTGATCAACCCAACATTGTCAAGCATATGACTACTTATTATTGGGAGAGTTGTTCCACATAGGCTAAGTGGTATTGGTCCAAAATTTGCATTGCTCTACAAAAGACAATACAATTCTCAAAGACCAAACAAAATGTGATATGAGAAACACTAGTTGGTAATTAAGCGGGTTAAGATTACAAACAATGTTGTGAAGTGAATTTTGTGACTTAAAAAACAAGGATAACAACCTAATATTCCATGCTACGTTCCGTGGGTTATATAAAACAAGGATATAAGCAATTTTAAGCATGTCTAGACGATTTCTATTTCATTATGGTCCATATGCGCTTATCAATGAAAGAAACAATTTGCTAATATTATGCAATTAATTATGGGGTTGATATTCTTTCAAAACTCAACATGTACATATCCTCTTCTTACTCTTTTGATTGATATACAAGAGGATATTGAGATGACATGAGGCCCCAAGATAACTTTCTTGAAGAACAATCTTGTTTCTTCATGAAGGGAGGAGATAGGTACCTAGTCTTTGAGGGATTATGTGACCCAACAACACCCACTAAGTGTACCATGTGTTACCAAGGTTTGGTAGCCTATCTTGTACACCCTCCTACTTGCACCTCGCCCTACATACGTAACTACCTATGTAAGTGGGTGGTGAATTTTCGTGGTTATTATGGTAAGTAGGTAAGGCATACGGTGGCTACTAGGTCACTTGCAAAATTTATGTAACTACCTACGTAAGTGGGTAAGTACCAATGGTAAGTAGGTGAAGAATGTAAGTGGTTGTTATGTACTATGGAGTGTACAAGGCTTGGCTGATTCTAACTCGTAACAAGCTTGTGGGCCAAGCCTATTAAGATGACTATTGTGATCTAGGAGCCAGAATCAGCCAAACGTGCCCAAGCTCTGACTTTACCATCAAGGACCCAGGTTAAAATCAAGGAACGAAAAGGAAAAAAAATTTCAGGGAGCATGGGAGGTGGGGTGATTTGGTCATATTAAGCATGTTGAAAAACACAGACATTATTTTAACCTAAGTAGGTTAGTCACTTCGTGACTACTAGGTGGGTAGAATGTATGAGTATGGTTAGTACATTGCTAACCATCCTCGTTATGGTTAGCTTAGGGACATGAATACAAAGCAAATGTGTTATCCTTGTCCACTACATGAATGGCCAATGTATGAGTGACAATTGGAGCGATTATGTAAGTTCAGAAGAAATTTTGATGCACACCATTCATTTGTTACATTTCTTAGTTCTTGTTTGCATGTGCCTTTACATGAATGAATTCTTGATTTCGTTTGCATTGTAGGACATGCCTAATTGGAAGGTGAATGAGAGACTTGGACTTTTGCTTCCCACTACTAAATTCTGAAATTTTGATATTTCATACAATAATATTTTGATAATTTAAAAAATAATTTAATTATTGCCGAATCTTTTAAGGCACTATCGTATATGCCATGTTTTGTTTGGATTTGAGGCACCCCAATTGTCATGCTTGTGTTAAAGAGATAACTTCAATGTCCCAAATTCCAATCCAAAGGTTTTTTGCCCTTGAAGAAGAAGTCTGATAGAAAATTTAATTGTTTTGTTGTCAATACGACCACAAAATAGTCTAACAAGAGAGATCCAACTATTCATTTAATAAAATGGGCAATGGACATTGGTGAATACTATAGGTAGTCTTTTGCATATTGAATTGGGTGGGCCGGGGTGAGGTGGAGGGGGTTTATTAAATTGATAAACCTCGATCTTTTTTATTGTTAAATTTTTTTCCTCACATTTTCAAATTAAAGCTTAAATTAAAATTTTAAAAATAATTTAACTATTAGAGTACATTCCATAGATCTAAAGCTTTTTCCCCGGAAACAAGGTTCTAGGATTAATCTAGAATCTATGTTTCATGCCTAATTATGTTATGATATAATTATGTTATTCAAGCAATTATTATCATTAGCCTTAACTACTTCAATCCTTCACGAAGGCACATTAATTTTATCTTTATAATTTCACCTCCTTTATTATTAAACTTATCTCTTTCTCACATACCCTTTTAATAAAACTAAAACTTTCAATTAATGTTAATCTCTTTTTTATAACTACCTTGCTCCTTTCCCCTACCCACCTACATGGATATGAAACATTGTCTCGAGAAGGACATAGGGTAGGGCACCCTAGGCATAGGTTAGGGCACACTAGGCATAGGTTAGAGAGAAGTGGGCAAAGGGCATTGGTGGGCAAGGGGCATTGGTGGGCAAGGGGCATTGGGCAGACAGAAGGCACATAGGACAAGGGCCCAAGTTGGATATACATTGCTAAACATATATTATATATTTCAATTTGATTTTTTTCTTTCCAGTAATTGTCTCCAATTTGATTTTTTTCATTTTGTGAAAAAATAATTTTGGAAAGTCATAAATCATTAGGTGTAAATAATATTTGGATATTCTAAGGAAAGTATGAATTATATCTAATTATATAATCTTTGAATTGGCACTATATAACCTTGGATTAATCTAGAGCTTTTTCCATGGCCACGAGGTTATATTATTTATTAACTAATATTTAATATTTGATTCCTTTGAATTTGGCTAACATGTTGAATAGACCATGTTTTTTTTATTGCCTAGAAAGAAAAAAATTATTAACCATTCATCACAAAGTATACAAATGATGGAAATATGAAAATTGCAAAATTTTAGGAAATGGAGTGCATGATGATTTCATCAAAAGAAATTCAAAAAAATCATACTTATTATGTTTCCATCTTATCTAGCGTTGCTATGCTTTTTTGCAATCTTGAAACATGTCTCATATTTACTTATGATGAGTGCTATAGTACAACAATGGGATTAAGCCTTTTGTACCAACACTCCATAAAATGTGTACACAATATACACACAATGACAATTGGGAGCGTATGTAAAAGATGCAAGACAATTCCCAACATAGATCCATTAGTGCATTGAAAGCCGCTACTAGTGAGTCATCTCTACACAAAGTACCTTTGAATATAAAAGGGAAAAGCAAAGTCCGAAAAATCATGAAAAAATCGCAGCTGATCTTGATGAGTAAAATGTGTGCAGTTGTGGTCATTCTACACACATGACCTAAACTTTTCATTGCACTTAAATGGGTGCGGTGAAGACCAAAACTGCACAAAACCCTAAACCACAAACCTTTTCAATTGGGTATGCTCCCCAAGTTTACAAAAATGCTTCCAAACATGAAAGATGCAGTTCGACATGAAATCGAGTATAAAAATGAACTGTTGATGATGAGGTTTGGAGCAACATGACATGCAAAAAAGTCCACAAGATTTGAAGACCCAAGGAGACTGTTTATTCTATTCAGATGTATTCATTCATGAGGGAATCGTCAAGAGTTCATATAAGCCTTTTGTTGTCTCATGCTCTCCATGAGGAAGAGCTCTCCTTGGCTGCTTTTCTATCCTTGAAAACCACATCAATCTCTTCCTTAAACGTCTCACCTGATCCTTGCCATCTCCAAAACCTACTTCAAACCTCAACAAAACAGGAGTATGTTCCACACAAATCCAACCATGTACTGTTGTTGCTTTTGTCCCTGAATTCTATAGGATGGAAGCTCCAGGTAATTATGCACCTGCAAGTTGGAAACTCCGTTTAGCATTCCTTTTCAGAGCATTGTAGTCAAAGAAGCAAGTTTTCCTAGCTTCTAATGCTACTGTCCACACAACTGATGTTGCGACCTGAATCCTGATCCTGGCAGATTTTCCAAGAATTCTCTTTTTGGGTTGAAGACTTTTCACTGTTATTCAACAAAAAATTCAACTAATTCTGCAATTTGCTTTGGAAAATTTCACCAAATTTTCGGTATCACAAAAAATGAAAAATAACAATGCTGCATCTATTGAGAATTTAGAGTAGTCCACTCCCCCTGGGTTACCACAGAATATACTTAAGATATACACAAGACTGACTTTGCATCCTTATACTTGATAGTCGGAATTCTGAAACATTCAATTTGGGGCCCACTGGACTCATTTTTTGAAAAGGATTGAAATATTTCGACAATATCTGCTGATTATCAGTGGCAGGAACAGTACTCATTACAACCAAGCACATCTGATGAAACATCCCACATTTAGGCAGAAGAGCACGATTGATGTATAAAACAAGTGCTCATGCCTGATGCTCTACAGGGTATAGCTAGAATACCTGTATAAAGATATGTTTCAGAAAATTCATGTGCCCAAAGGTTCTCCTCCTTGTTCTGAGACTGTAACACCTCCCACTTGAAAGTTGGAACTTGGTTCATTGTAGATTTTGGCACTAGACAATTTGTGCCAACATCTGGATCACAGTTCCACATAAAGCATCATCATTCCGCAAAGCAAGGATGTTTATATATATATATATATGATCAGATCCTTAGACTCTCAGTCATCATGCATGATCTGTTGATTTACTTTGTGAAGAATCTTGAATGGCTAAAATGATGGGAATATGTATACCTGCTGAAAGTTGGAAAGTTTTCTTCCAGAACCAGTTGTCTGTTAGCCTTTGGAACAAGTGCCTTACTTGTCAATGGCTACATTACCATGTAGTTTTGTTTCAGTAAGTCCTCCAGTTTCCTGCCACTTCAATGAAAGACACACTATAGACATGAGGTTATCAGATCTGCTTCACTTGGGCATTAGGTTTATTTTGACACTTCTGACAAAATGCATGTATCAGTTCTCCAATTGATACGATAAATACAAAATTGCTGGAGGTGTAACAGGGGAATCACCTGTCTCATCTTCACCCAATTGGGCTGTGAGCAGCAACATGATGATCTGAAGTCAGTTAGCAATGTTAAGACTTCTTGTTGCTGACAGGAAGGAAACCCATGGAAGCTTTCCATTGTAAAGAGACCTTGAGCAACACCTTCTGCTGCTGGATTTTCTCATAATTGTTGAATGCATCAGATGTAATGATCACTGATAATAAGAGAGAGAGATAATCAACATCAGTTACATAGGTTACATCAGTCTCAGCTTTCAGTTGTGGCTGATGAATGATGACAACAATCTCCCACATTGGGTTATCACCAAGAAGCTTTTGATGCCAAAACTTTTTCGACCACCACAGACATAGCCTCCCACACAATGGGTTTACTGAGATAGCCATCCAAACCCGTCTCTTCCATTGGCCCACTCTCTGGTGCAAGTGCATCTGCTGAAAGTGCGTAGATTGGAACTTTTGAAACTGGAAGTGGAAGTGCTCGGATTGCCCTTGTTGCACTCAGACCATCAAGTACTGGCATTTGAAGGTCCATGAGGACAAGATCATAGTTTTTCTTCTGCACAGCCTCAACAGCAAGCTTCCCATTCCCAACCAACTCAACCTCGTGCCCATAGTGCCGGAAAATCTTCCTGATCAGCAGTTGATTGACTTTGTTATCTTCAGCAACCAAAACACTGACAAGAGGCTTTGTCTCTTGTTCCTTGCTAGAATTGTTGTTGGGTTGTTGTTGTTGCTGGGGGGCCACAGGCTTATCTGATGAATGCTCCAGGAGAAGCTTGCTAGAGTCTTCAGCTGGACGAAGAGGTAAGATGACTGTCACTGTGGTTCCCTTTCCAAGTTCACTCTCCGGAGGCAGCATCCTACCCTGCATCAGAGCTAACAGCCCCTTGCATATTGCCAACCCTAACCCAGTTCCAGATGCATCCCTTCTTGGTGCCCCTGGCTGTGATGCAGTGAACAAGCTTTCCAGCTGCTCTTTAGCTATGCCCACACCCGTGTCAGAAACCTTGACCTTGAGCCATATATTCTTGTCTTTTGCTGTGGAACCTTGAGAATTTTCAGCAGCAGATTCAACACTAACATTCCCTGATGCTGCAGGTTTTGTCCCACGGAGTTCTGCCTCCAAAGGTGCAGAGCCACCCAAACTTTGATTCAGGATCTTTGAAGACTCTTGAAAGTTCGATGCAATGGCAGCTGGATCAACCATTGGTGGTGGAGGAATATATTGCCAAAAGACTGTGATGCTTCCGGTTTCTGTGAACTTGATTGCATTGCTCACCAGGTTCACGATCACCTGACGCAGGCGTACGGGATCACCACGCACAGCAACATTTGCTCCTGCTTCTCCCTGGATGATCATCTTCAAACCCTTCTCTGCCACCCGCTTCTCATGTAAGCTTGCAACTTGGTCAAACAAGTCGCCAAGTGAAAAGTCAATTTCTTCCAGCAGGAGACGGCTGGCTTCCATCTTGCAAAAGTCAAGGATGTTGTTGATGACTTGCATGAGCCCCTCAGCTGATTCCTGCATGATTTTCAAGTACTCTTGTTGCTGAGGAACAAGGTTTGTTAGATGCAATAGATCAAGCATTCCCAGCACACCTGTCATGGGTGTACGAAGCTCATGGCTCATCATAGCCAGGAATTGAGACTTGGCCCGGTTTGCTGCCTGAATAGCCTCACATGCATCCCTGTCTGCAGTTACATCTTCATAAAGCCACAGCCGTCCATGTGCAGAAACACTGCTCACTGGGTACGAGCGCACATGCAGGACACGACGGGGTGCTGAAAGCTCCCACTCCTCCTCAATTTCCTGATCCTCAGTCCCTGTCAATGCTTTTAACCATTGTTGAGGATCTGTCCGAGTACCACTACTATCAGCAAACTTTTTCATGGCTCCTGCCACTCTGGAAGGTTCTACTTCTCCATGTGATGGAAGCTCCAGAAGTTCAGCAGCCGCAGGGTTAATCACAACTTGTGCCATTTCATCATCCACAAACACCACCGCCTGTGGCATAAGTTTCAGAATCACATCAAAGCGCTTCCCTAACCGCTCATACTTTCGAGCCTCGATTCGATTTGACAAGAGCATTGGTAGAGATAGCACTGCATCTGCAAATATGGCTTCTGCTGTGCTTGGAATACAAGAACTGTCACGCCACAGAGCGAAAAAGATGCACTGGTATGACTCCAGTTTAAAGTGATGACCAATGAATGCTTGTGGTTGTCCTTCCAGTGTCTCAGTCAACTCCTTTCCCAGATTCAAACCTTCAGTGTGTGTCACCCTCCCATTGATAGCTGAAAGAACATCCGGACTGAATTCAATAAGATCCAAACCCATGCATCGAGGGACACATAGAAGAATCTCCATGACCTGATTCTTCTGAACTACTCCTACCACCACAATATCCGCTTTTGTAGAAGTGGCAACAATCTGAAGGACAGAATATGGCAAGTGTACAAACACTGCTCCTGGAGATTGTGGGGGTGAATCCCAGTGCAGCACTCTTCGAATAGGTTGAGAGGTTTCAGGATGTGGAACCTCATCATCTGGAGCACCCGCAGCAAGCAAGCTCAAAAAATCATGACCCCCAAGTGAATTCTCAAACCCATCACCACCATCACTATGAATATTTGATGAGCCTCCTCCTCCTCCTCCTCCTCCTGCTTCTCTCCCGCCATCTGCCCATCCATCCTCGCCTCTCAGGTATATAGGATGTGTGCTTGCCCATGTCTCTGTGAATCCTGCACCAACTCCTATCTCCCCTGCAAGCATTCCTTGGCCATACGCCAGTAATGACATTTACAACACACGGCTCCTCACCTCCTTCTTGTATATACAAATTGCCCTACTCTCCTTGTTGATTCTCCAGTATACTACTACTCCTCCTTAATCTTCAAGTCTCAAGCTCCTCCAGTCCAATCTTTCCCCACCCTAAGAAAATCCCTTTCTCCCCTACAGCAGTTTTCTTCACCAGCCTGTTCTGAAGTAGGATTAGGTCCGATTCCAAAACACACCACAACAAAATTCCATGGAACATCACCACCTTCACCACCATACCCACTTCTTTGTTTGCTTGTTGATGGGTCCCAAGAAGAAGAGGAAGATTTCCTCTCCTTGTGGTGTGTCATGGGTGTGTGTGCCACTCCCTCCTCCCTACTTTGCAACTAGTAATCTATTCTGCAATCCAAGGGGAGAGCCATTTTGGCGAAGTTTGGACACCAAAAAACAAAAAACTTGATGCTGCAACTTCCAACAACAACAACAACAACAACACCCCAATAGCATGAAACCGAAAACTATTACCCAAAGATTCAATCTTTTTGTGAGTTTGTTTGTGCTTTGCAAGCACCCAATCCTACAAAACAAGAGATTTTGATGGAAACCCTAATATTTACTAAAACTGCAAATTCTAAGACTCATCATCAAGAATCATCAGCATATTTTGATCAAATTCTCACCTTCAAAAACTTGTGGCATGAATTGAATCCAAGACCAAAGTGGGTGAGGAGACCGTTTGTTGTTCCAGGACCAGCCAGCAGCAGCATGCAACATGGAGGAGTAGCAGAAACAAAAGGAGAATACCAACACTTTCACTCAAGCCTGTTTGTTAATTTGTTTGTTTGCTTGTTTGCTGTTTGATGATCCCCTGACACTGATCTCACTCTCCATCTCAACAAAACCCAAAGGAAGAAAAATCATCAAAATCACTCCTTTGTTTATTCTTTTTCAAGTCTCAACAACCCCAAAAGAGAAAGGAAAAAGAATTCCCACTCCTTTATTTATTCTTCTTGACATCTCACCAACCCAAAGAGAAAACATCCACTCCTTTTGTTTATTTTATACCAGATCCCAACAAGTTACAACACAAAAGGAAAAACACACAACTCCATTGTTTTATTATTTCACAGATCCCCAACTACCCAAAAGAAAAAAAGAGCAGCTTTTTTGTTTATTCTTTTCCATATCTCAACTACCCAAACAAAAGAAGAAGAAAAAAAAACCCACTCCTTGTGTTTATTCTTATCTCTTCTTAGACCCACCCAAAAACAAGCCTCCTTTTTATAAGTGATTAAAAATAGCCCAACTGGTTGGGATTCCTTTGTTAGTATGGTGTTGGAAGAATCTAGATTGATGAGACTGGAGAGCTTATTGGGGGTTCAATTCACAAGGATGACATGCTAGATTTGTGACCTTGCAACACAACTAGCAAAACCCTAGTAGGTATCAACTATCAACTATAAACCTACTTTAAATATAGTAAAAAGGAGATCACCCAGATCTCTCACCTGCCACTCAAAGCCACAACTAAAAACTGTAGCTGGGTTAGTCATTGTTGTTACTTTGCAACCCTAAATACCATTTAGGGGTGAAGTTGGGTTTTTGAGGGTTCAAAGTTCAAACCAATGTTGTGGAGTTCTTTGAATTTTTAAAGAAGCTCCGGTTGCTACCCAATGAGTTTTATGTATTTGAGATTTTCCCTTTACTTGGGGATGCTAATTGTTTTGAAAAAAAAAAGCTGGTGAAAAAAAAAGGGCTATATGTCAAAAGCATTATATAATACATAGGTATGCATTTCCATATTTTGCAATGCATATGTGGTTATGATGAATTATTACCTATGGTTCAAATTATGATGACTACCCAACTATGGAATATAATTGCTTTTGGCATTTTGTTCATGTTCATTACTCTAGTTACCTTTGCACAAGGTTCTTCCAATATGCTCTTGGAAGCTCCTTAGATTTTATCTACCATTTGCCATCATAAGGAAGCTTTGAGTGTATATTTTTGAAGGCAAACTATTTGTGTCATTCTATTTGTGTTAATTTCTTAATATGACTTTCTCAAAATGTCACATGTTCATGTTGGCATTACCAAGTGCACAAACTAATTGTCTTTCTCCTTGGGAATATGCCCTACTTGTGTAGATAGTTGAATTTACCCTCTATTTGCCCACTCATGCTTCCATGGTGAATACAAGGTAAATGATAAGACGTTTACCCGTACCCTTACCCGGTGAACATGGTAAATGCTCATCATTTACCTTAACCTGTTTTGGAAGCTTTATTGAAGCCTATATATATTATATACCTTCTTACCTTTAGCTGCCTTATGCTCTTTTTGAACATTTGTATTTAGCCTTACCCATCTGGTATATAAATATCCATGTACCCCACCCAACACTTGTAACTTTGGAAGGAGGCAATTTGGGCAACTTTGGTTTGGCCCAACTATTTTGTGATGGTAAAAAAAGGTGACATTTTTGAAATGTGGTCCCATAGGATGGTGAAGAATCATTTTCTATTTTGTGATGGTTAAATTTTTGACATTTTTCGCATGTCTTCCAATCAGATGGTGAAAATTTCAATATAAAGGAAACCCAAAACTCGGTCATATTAGATATCACTTATTGCATAGTGGGTCATGCAGTTTATCACATGTCTTGAGATATTATGGTTGGGCTTTTGTCATGTGCTTTTTTATCGACATTTACAACTATCATTGTCATCACATATACAAAATATAATATGAAAATATCTTGAATAGTACACCATGTTTAAAAAATGGTTACTCATTTGTAATGAAATGAAAATAGCAATCTAAGCCCAATATTTTCACTATCACAAGATTAGCACAATGCACAAAACAAATGAAAACTTGCATGAAATATAGTATAATGTGGTAAAGTTATAAATCATCAAAAATGATTTGAAATCACACAAATTATGATCATGTCTCATTCACATAATATTTCAAACTTTGTTTACACTTGAACCAATTTGAAATAAAAGCTCAAACAACTAAGCTAACTTAGTTTATCCCTAATTAATTGAAATCTAATTGAGTAGCTAAATTAACACACCTAACATCTTGTTGGGTTCTTGAACTTCAAACATTTGTATAGATTTAAGCAATCTTTTAATTTTCATGGTTAAAAAATGATAACCTTTCAAATGTGGTCTTATAAGGTGGTGAATTATTAGGTTTCAATGACAAATTAAACATTTTTTAATAATTTTTTTTTGTTTTCTTGCAAATTGGTCTGAGTAGTTGTGTTTATTTTTCACATTATGATTTTAAGGTTTATCCACCAAAGTTTCCCACTTGCTAGATTTGTTTTTTGAAAGCTTAAGTTCTCAAAAGTGGTAGTTGATAGATCATAAAAGGATGCTTAACGACATTTTATTAACGATTAAAAATATTTGAAAGGTTTTTATCTAGGTTTGCTAAAAGCATCATTGAGGATATTAATTGAAAGTAGGAACAATTTTGTTGTAGGAGTTTTTTTTGACAAATGTTGAAATTATTATTAAAAGATATGTCTTTTCCTTTTGAAGATGTGATTGAATGGAGAGTTGGACTCCACATTGACAAACTTTTCAAACATCTTTTTTGCATTTTATAATTGAAAATATTGGCAACAATCATGGATTCTTTTGGAAGACTTATTTTGGGAATTTGTTAAAAACAGGTAGGTTCCAATGTATGTCCTCCAAATAATATTTCCAAAGCTATGATGATGTACCATCTTAGCTAATGAGACAATTTAGTTGTGTGTCTTAATTCAATTTTCATAATCATTCAATTTCAACCTTCCAAAATGTTCATAATTTATAATTTTTTTAATTACCCAACCGTTTTATAGCTTTTATGGTTGCTTAATTGTAAAATAAAGATTGAGAATGGATGGGTTAACTTTAGTGTTTATGATAATGAAACAACAAGGACAATTTCAAATGAAAAATGGTAACAAAATGAACAATGAAAACAACTTACAACATCAATATCAAATAAACAAACTACTTCTTATTAAAGAATGAAACAACCTCCTCCAATAATTGATATACAAACCTTCATTGCTTGAAGACTATGTTGGCCTTGCCCTCCCCAACCCCAATTTTTTTTAAATATGTAAGAAAACAATACTATAAAACCAATGTTGGCCATGGAGAAACCATTATAGACATATATTGTTTCCCACAAAAATTATGAATTGAAGCTAAAATCATGAAGTGAAGCACCTTCCAAGGGGAAAAAGTACCACATTCAATTAAGTGACTAACCGAGAAATCCAATGTACAACAACAACCACATAGAACACACCTTCAAAAGAATTCCCTACATACCTTAATACCTTGGCCAATTCGACACTAATTATATTGTTTTCAGAAATGTCAAAATTTTCAAAAATAATTTCTTCCAAATCAAAAAAATATTGTGAAGGAAAATAATTGATATATTTAAGAATATTCCATTTGTTGAAATGAATGTTTCAAAATTAATTAATTATTGGATGGACATGTGTTGAAATGGCCTTGATCGTACTACGATGGTATTATATTACATGGAGGAAAGGCTATCAATCATAACTTTTTACTACATTAAAAAATGATATCATGTTTTGACTATATTTATTTATTTATTTATTTATTTGAATGCATTGACATTTCAATTTGGACACCTTTGTTAGGTGGGATCCTAAAAACCCCCCTTACAAACTTTGCAAGTGTCAGTGCTTAAAACCCCCCTTTGTCAGGTGATAGGTCATATTATTCTCTTTACAGACCTAGCTAGGGTAAACAAACCGGTGTCTGAACACTTAGTGTATCAGACACCTCGTTCTCACTCAATCCTCATCTATTCACTACGAGGTCTGAAGAGAAAATATAGAGAGTTATATAGCGTTCCTAGAGCACTTTAAATCCCTGAAAACAGGTTAAAATTGAGGAAGATATCTCCCTTTAAAGTTCAGGGGGTAAAAAGGTGAGAAAGAAAATTCTCTTGAACACATGGTAGGCCATGAGAGTGCACAAACACACTTAAAATCAAACATGAGACCTGTAGCTGACAACAGGGCTTAGAGATCAACAGACATGGGTGTAATTCTTCCCATTTGTGAAACCAGCATTCACATTTCTCAAAGTCTGTGGGTGGAACTACCTTGTTCCTCCTCTTGGTCGTGATCAATCCACTTTTGGTCATTGTCAATCCTCCTCTTGGTAGCCATTGATTTTCCTTACCATTGTTTTGTTTTTAAGGTCCCAACTTCCTGCAGCTAATCATGATCTTCCTCCTCCTTGCTGTGTTTCTTCTAATGGTGTTAAGTTCCTCCTCATCACAAATTTTTCTTGTGAATTCTTCCTCTTCATTGTAATACTCTTTCTAATCGAAGTATTCTTCTTGGTTGCAGTCTTTTTCCTGGTCGTGGTGTTCTTCTTGGTTGCAATCTTTTTCTTGGACGCAATCTTTTTCCTCGTCGTAATCTTCTTCATGGTTGCATTCTTCCTCTTGTTCTTCATGGTCACATAATTCGTCCTAGTTGCAGAGTTTTTTCTAGTCGCGGTGTTCTTTTTAATCATTGAATTCCTTTTAGTTGCATTGTTCTTCCTAGTCATTGACTTTTTCCTAGTGGCAAAGTTCCTTCTCTTGGTCATGACTTTTCTAAAGCTCATGAAGTATATCTCCTGGTGGCTGCGATCCTCTTCCAAGTCACCTGTTTCTAGTGGACCTAAACTCTTCATCATGTTCACATTGATCCTCCCTGCTACTGCTGCTACACATCTTGAAAGTATCATCACCTCCATGTTGTTGTTGCTTGTGAAATGTTGTTATTCTTTGTGATGAGATGGTACTAGGCTTTGAAATGTCTTTAATGGTTGATCTTCCTCTTCATGAATATCCTCATGGTTGATTGATTGATCCTCCTCCTAGTTGAGTAAAAACGCATTAAAATGAGCCACTTGTGCCCTTTTTTTGGTCCTTTTTAGGACTTTCTTTGACCTAGTTTATGACTGTACATTATAAATAAATATTTTTTGACTGCATCTTGATCCTATATGATGTATATTATACATCCATGTTCTTTTCACATACAAATGAATAAGTTTAGTGAAAAAACACCCCCAAAATTCAAGATATTAAAAGTCAAAAGCGCTTCTGAAACAAATATCATTAAATAAAATTACACTACATGTATAAATAATAATCTTATAAAATTTTAGACCTTTTTTCTTTTTCATCTATTAACATCAAAATCCTCACCAACTTTCAGATTGATTAATGTACATTTATTAAGGGAAAAGGACTTTTGATCACACAAAAAAACCCCTATCCACACAAATGTTTTAAGTTTTTAAATCATACAAATGGACTCTTTATACATCATGGATTGGTCTCAAAATTTGTGGGTTGAAATTCTGGTTATAATGGAACCTATTCCAAAAAACAAATTGAAATTTCAAGTTATTATGTTTTTATGGTGTTTTCCCAAATATATAATAGTGGTGTAATTGTTTTTGGGTGTCCATGCCCATGGTGGCTCCTTTTAGTGCGTATTTATATACCCAATTGTGATCTCCTTGTTGCTACCTTCATTTCGAATGGTTTTGAAATGCTCCTCTTCACCTAGTCATGGTTCTGAAATGTTATTGGTTTTATGACAATTCTCATTTCCTTTTCTTGGTTGCAATGTTCTTCTTGTCATTGTGTTTATTTTGATCCCATTTATTTCCTCTTCTTTCTTTTGGTCAATCGATCTTTTTCTTAGTAATTATTTTCTTTTAATCCCCTTCAATTTCTCCTATTGGTTAATCAATCCTTCTAGCATTGTGTTTATTTTAATCCCCATTAGTTCCTCTCATTTTGGTCAATCGATCCTCTTTGAAACTAGAAAAAAATTGTCTTTTGCAATTTATCTTATGTAACTACATGTGTCGTATGCAAATAAAAAATGTTGCATGCAACTATTTTTTAGTTGCATGTGACATGTGTAGTTGCATAAAACAAATTGCAACAAATAGTTCTTCTATTAATGTTCTTGGCATCATGTTTGTTCTAATCCTTATCAATTCTTTTCTTCACCTTGGTTAATTGATCCTCCTCCTTGCAATGTGTTTCTTCTAATCCCCTTCCATTCTTCCTTCTTTTGATCGATCAATCCTCCTCTTGGTCTAGGTGTTTTTCACTCATTTATGATCATTTATTGCTTTTGAGGTTCTTCTACTATGTTGTGGCCTTTAGTTCCATTTGGTCATTCAAAGGCAATAACCTTGGTACACAATGCCATCATGTTTATTGCCTAGCTTGTGCTTGCATCTTAGCTTGTTGTTGAGACAATGTTGTGCTTCCAACGTTCATGCCCATGTACCCACTCGAATCTACTTGCACGCCTCTATGAAAGTTCTAATGAAATTTGTCACCCATGGCCCTTATAGTTGTTGAAGTCCAAGTTGTAATAAACATTGCCCTAGCCATTTTTTAGTAGCTCTTTGAGTTGCATAATCTACCATAATCCTTGGATCAATTGCTCTTTTGGTTTGCTTATCCTTCCTTTCCTTTTGCCTTCCCTTTGTAATTTCTTTTGTAGTTGCCTTGTTCATGGCTTTTTTTCCCATAATATTAGGGATTCAATAATGTTATAATATGTGATTGAGAGTAGTCAACTAATGGTACCCTTCCTTTTGTTTGTTTTGTAGGTACGAATGAAGTAATGAAAGCAAATTATGGGCACTCATGGATTCTTGAGTTAAATTCAGGATGTTGGGTTTCATGCAACAACCCAAGATTATCTTCATCTATGTTTACAACATTGATATCTTCAAGTTGTTTTTCTAGCATTATAAGACACTGAGGCATGTCCACAGAATACCATTGGTTAGCTTTTGACCTATTAGTAGGTAAATCATTAGTTGTTGTTTATTGAATTGTTTCGGCTTTATGCATAAGTTTTGCAATGATTGACTCTTCCCCCAATCATGATCATGATCTTCTTCATCTTTAATTCATTTTGTTGTTCATTGATGCTTGTTGCAATTTATATTTCAAATGGTTGATTCTTGCTATCCATTGCCTTATGGTTGAAAAACCACATAACTATAGCCTTAAATCTAGACTTGTTTTTTTGTGCATGATTGCTTTGAGGCCTAGGGATCTACCCATCTAGCTAAGGTTTTCCTATTTGCTTCCATGTGATTACTTCTAGACATAACTACATCTTTAACTTTTCTTAATGTTATTTTAAATGGCTTGAAACAACTTACATTTAATAATTGTTGAACATCAGATGTATGGGATGGCAGGGTGATCATATTTAGCCCAAGCTCTAATGTTTGTTCTATTATTTCAAGGGTAATATGGTTGTGATGCCCATCTAAAATTAACAAGTCCCTATCGATGAGAAACATTCCACCTGGAATAGACTTTTTGAAGAAAGAAAGGAACTCTTTCAACAAGAAGGAAATCATCCTAACTTTCCTTTGCATTACCATGTAGGTCCTTGATTTGTAAAATTTGATGTAATCATTCAAAAGTTTCTCACCTCTGAAAATGTAAAACCCTAGTTTTAGTTCTTACAACATTTATTGTACAATTTATAATTAACCATTCCTTAGACTTGGGAATGGTGATATACATTACATTTTATCCTCTCCTTGCCAAAACCCTTGCACTTGATTGTCTGTCAACTTGAATGCATGTTTCATCTGAATTCCATATATGATTTGCAAGATAATTGTGCCAATTATATAGTGAATGCATGTTGGCGTAGAATAAATTATAGGAACTAGGAATCAATCCCTGTGCTCTACAAACTTCTAATCCTTCTACTTGTCAAATGTTTAGTTCAAAGTGTTTGCATTTGAACCAACATCACCAATTGTTCCTTAGTATCCCATTTTGAAATGGTGTAGCCTTTGTTTGTGTTAACTCTACAACCTTCATCTTTCGTTGTTGTAGGCTTATAACAATCCACAATCTTGCATAACTAAAATCTAATTAATCACTATTACATACTTTTCTTTTGTAAACACACTTCTTAATCACATCTTCTTAGATCTTGTTTTGTTGTTTAGGTGGTTAGAAAGAAAACTCAAAGGAATGTTCCATCGCTTGTTTGCATTCCTTAAGAAACAAGTCCCATTTTTAGCAACATCCATTGCCTCTTCCAATGCTTGATCTATCCACATGCCTTTTAACTTTATTGTAGGGATTTTATTCAAACTCTAATTTGAACTTGGCCCTTGTGCATTAAAAATAGGGGGTATGTTTTCCTTATTTGCTACTTGCAAGTCCGCATGGCTGCTTTGTCGCTTCGCGACGCATTCAAGTTCATGGTTGTTGTGATATTCCTAGTTCTAATTTTTGGGAATTTGTTGGTGTGCATTTTGGCCCAACCAATGGTATGCCTTTTTTTTTTTGTATACAACCCAAGAATCCAAAAAATGCAACAAATCTAAAAATGTTGTTAATGCATGTTCAAGTATTGTATGTTAGAATAAACAAGAATATAAAATTTTGAAAAATCTTCCCACACTAAATCAACATTTTTTTTTGATGTGCAAGTTGTTGTGGGAAGGAATATATACGAACAATTGATATGAGATAATTGATCCCTTGGTCTTTTGAAATACCTTGACCCAACATTTCGGACTATAAACTTTTGGTTCTAGCAATAGTCCAAGTACTACTTAAATCTTAGTTTGTAAATCCTATCTATGGTTTTTATCTTTATTTTTTATGATGATCCCAATTCTACATGTTCTATTTTCACCTTGAGATTTAATTGTTGTAGCTTTGATTTTGGAGTTGGTCCTTGTTCTTCAACATGCTTTACTATCACTTTGACATCTAGTTTCTACATATCTACTTTTGTACTTGGTTCTTGATCTTCTACATGGTTTGATTTTTCCTTTAGACTTGTTTTTTGAAGAAGAGTTTCAAACTTGATGTACCCTCTTCTATGATCTCTACTTTCACTGGTAGATCTTCATTTTCATTCACATTGGGACCCAAGAATTCTAAGCACACTTGGAATTGTTCTTTTGCTTTAGTTCGTAGAGATGACATACTTAAAAGAGAATTGGAAACAAAAATGAACTAGTGTTTAGCTTGAGATTAAACTTGCTTTTCATTGACTTTTTTTTCAAGGGAATTTGAAATGCTTTTGCATAGTAGGAATATGGAAGGGAGTCTCCTTTTGAGGACCAATAAATAGGCTTCTTTGGGGGACTCCAAAAATTCATGTCCTTTGTTGATTTTTGTGTAAAGTACTTTTGTTGGGATTTAGGGTTTATTTATGAACAATTTGATGCCCTTCAATGTGACACATAAACTCCCATCACCAAACGTTTTCTTTGGCTCTTTTGTTGCTCTGTGAAACCGAATCCAACCTAATCCTAATCTAACCATTGGCTTTTAATGGACCAGTTGGTTTTTTGCCCTAATTTGTCTCAAAAGGCACCCATAACGAAACACTCTGATGTGAACTAAAGCCTTCCTTGTTATATTTCTTCAGTTATGTGCATGAAACTATGTCTCCCATACCAAATAGATAAGACAAAACAGCATTCATTTTTTAAAAATATACCAACCACCCCTCCCCCCTTTAACTCCACACTAAACCAACATTCCATTCTCTTCCATTAAAATAACTGAACATAAGTTTTAATATCGAGCATTCAGTCAAGGGAAATTTTTGAAAGGATTGTAGGTGCACAAATGATTATTGACAGGCATCAGCCTGACCTAATGGGGGGGAAGTTTGATTACTGGCTCCTGTTCGGTGGGGGCCATGTTTACCCTAATGTGAGTGTGTACCACCTTGGAGGTAAGTCCCCAAGGAATCCCATACACCACCCGCTTTGTGATGGATTTGTTGAATCAATTTCAACAAAAGTGCATTGTGTGGTTGCTCAATGTTTGTGACTATACATCCCTGGGTTCGTCTAGATCATGAGCAAAATCTTGGAGTTGTTTGCCACTGAAAACTGGATTGGCCTGTTGAAAGCATGCAACTGATCAACATCCCATGTCTTTTTTAACCATAGCTATCTTTGGTGCCAATGTATGGCTTGTGAATCTAAGGACTCATGAGGTAAAAGGTGGGCAATCTTGTTTGGGCATTTTGGCAACTGCTGAGAGATGTGCAGCTCATGTTCAGGCCCTATGAAACAAATTATCATTACACAAAGACTACTACTAGCAGAAGAGTCAGAGAGCCTGAACTTGTACCATAACATTTTTCTTTCTCCTTTTTAAGTCATGAATTGAAGGGATGACTACAAACAAGTGAAGTGCAGATCTATGAGCCGACATGATACAGAACCAGTATCAAGCTAGTGGTGTTCACCTAGATGAAGAAGGAAGTAGGTACTTTCTCTGCAAATTGTATTGCCCTTGGTGTCATGCAAAATCAAGCATGCACTTAGTTAGTGGGGGTTAAACCCACAACCACTTGCAATGGGTACACAACATTACCCTCACATTAGGTTAATGATCAATAGGACTAGTTTGCCAAGGGAGAGAAAACACAGATCCAGACATCATAATGTTGTCGCATCCTCTTTTGATAGACAAATATGGATATACCCATCAACTGGTTCCAGCTTATGCATCTGGCATGCTTGTCTTGTATGCATAAATGAATAAATTGTTTTTTTACAGATTCGAAGTAGTGCACTCTATATCGAATCCTATGTATAAATTGAAGTCTTATGCAGTAATGGTCTCTTTCCATTAGGCTTTGATCACAGTCTAATGGAGAGCCACTGAAATGGAGCCCTGTTTCTTGCTGCATGGACAGGCAATTGCATTGGAGAGTTGGAACTGGGTTGAAATATGTAGGTAATTAATGTTAGGAACATTTCATATGTAGGGAACTTTCTAGATAACTTAAAAAGAACACATGTTTTGCCAAAAAACAAAAAAAAAAAACAAATGTCATCTTCGAGTGATTTGTAGTTTGATTCACAGTTCACAGAGAGCTCTGCAGTTGGTCAATGCTTGACCTCTAGAGCTGTGAGGTGACTGTGAGCACAGCTAGATGAAACAATTGCAATAAGAAGCTATGTTTAGGCAGAAATTGTGATCATAGCAGCCTAATGGAAAGAAGCCCGAAACCCATCACTCAACTGATATACATATACCTGCATACTGCTCCATTGGTTGCATCCACAGTCCTCATCTGCCAAACACATTCTGCCACCCCAGGTCTTGGTATGCACGCCAGAGATATGGTGCCTATTTGAGACAAGAAATTGGAAATTCTGGGCAATAAAATACTTGCACACGACATGCAACAAAGGCTATTCTGATGCTTGAATTCAGTTCAAGGGGAAAAATCTTGAACCGCATTTGCTCCCCACAATTCTATTGCAATGACTAGCTTAAAAATGAGCTGCAAAGCAAACAATGAAGAAATTGCATTGAAAGTGATGTCAATCTCACTATTGTGACGGGTACAAAAGGATGATACCACTGTATGTGTCTGTGAGGGAAGGATTAGCACTTGTACAGTTTCTTCACTTGACATACCTTCCCCCCCCGCCCCCCCTACACTTGATGCTTCCTTTGAAGCATCTAACTCAAGAACAAAGTGCTTCAGAGATTTTTTTTTCCTGGACTGAAATCCTTGCTGCCAAAATCCTTTGGATATCTCATTGAATTCTGTTGCCATGACAGATTATAATCCAATGTGAAGAGTCTTCTGACAATACAAGGTTTTACAGCAGACATGGTTGTGAAGCTTCCATGACAACAAAATTGCTCAACATAGAAATTCTTGCTCAGATGATATTCTAACACATGAGCTGCTCTCAGTTTCCAAGCAATGTCAAAATGCATGTGCTTTCCATTGAGCTGAATTTTGTTGTTGTGGGTCAAAATTATGCTTTCTTTTGTTTGAAGAAATTGCATATGCATGTATTATATTTCAAAGTTATTCCTTCTGGTATGTTTTCTTAAGTAGGATGCTGGAATTGGTTTCCAGAAATCAGCTAAGAATCGAGTTTCTGGTGGTAAATTATTTGGGATGCCTTGAGATTATAACATGATCTATATCTCTCCACATGATCTCCTCTGCAAGTCCTGCCTACAATTTCTGCATTACCCAAGTTTTTGTCTGCATCAAATCTCTGAATGAAGTTAAAGTGTAAACATTTATTCCAAGCCTCTGTGGTCTGTGGAGAACATTGGGAGCTAAGCTTTAGATGTGTGTGAACTTGAGTGGAAAATGTATTTGAAACTACTGAAAGTGGAGCCATGCTTTGGATCTTTGCAAACTAGACTGAAAAGGAACACAACTTCAGAGGTCTTCATTGAGATGAAGCTGTTGTTCATTGATGCTTGACTGTTGAACCGCCAAGTTGGATTTGTTTAGGGTTAGGGTTAGAGTTGTTTAGGGTTGGGAGTGGGTGGTTATTAGAGCATCTCCACCGGTGCTCAGTATGTGACTCCAGACAGTAAAATGTTTTGTGAAAAAGCCAAAATGTGCCGGTTTAGCTCAGGAAATTGGTTTTTCTGCAGTACATTCGTGCAGCTTGCCCTGGCTGGTAAAAGGCGCAACACAGTTGTGCATCTCCAAAAAAGAGTAATAAATTGGACCTAGCTGCGGCTCAGTAATTCTGATTGATTGATCATAATGATTGGTCCAGGTGGTTTGCTATTAGTAGTTCTCACGTATTTGCAGTTCCAGTTACAGTTTTATTGGTGGGGTTGCCCAAAAAAGAACAGCTAAATTTTGACATTTAATTTTATTATCCAGAGTGAAATACTGAGCACCGGTGGAGATGCCCTTATACTGCAGTACAAGATCTTGTAATTTAGTGTGTTGTGTATAGCACATGTGGTCCTGATCATTCGACCTCAAACTTTCTTCTCTTTGCTTCTTGATTCTGGGAAGCAAAATGTCAGTTAGGCTGATTTCCTCCCAGAATTATATACTACCAGTGAGAAGAATCTTCACAACAGCACTACTAAGGGGTTCCATAATTGAAAAGTACCCTAGTACCTTGGCCAATTCGACACTAATTATATTATTTTCAGAAATGTTGAAATTTTCAAAAATTATTTCTTCCAAATCAAACAATATTGTGAAGGAAAATCTGGAATATTCGAGAATATTCCATTTGTTGAAATGAAAATTTCAAAACTAATTAAATTATTCAACAGACATGTGTTGAAAGGGCCAAGGTAGTTTGGTATCTCATGAATCTCTTTTGAAAGATGTCAGCAAGGAAACTAGGAAACAGAGATGGTACCTAATAGTATTTTTCACTTCAATTTTTTTAGTGTAGTCAAAGTGGCAATCATCCATTAGAAGATTTCGTCAAATTTGGCTATAAACTATAAACAAGATATATGAGAGTAGAATATTTTTACATCCTTCTCTATTATTGTTGTTGGCTATACCTAACATAACCTAATACAGAAGTCTGGCAATTTTTAAAAACGATTTTCTCAAAATTTTGGAAATAAAAAGCCCCAAAAATCTCGGTTTTTGGCCATTTTATATTTATTAAATTCTCCAGAGAAATTGCTGGTAACTAAGTCTGGGTTCTACTTAACATTAGAAAACTCTAGTTTCACTACCTACTAGTGTAGCTTGTGCCATTGGCCCAAGTGTGAACACATTGAGGGCTCAACAGATTTTTCCTTTGAAACCCCTTTTTTGCATTGTTTGTGAATTTCCAGCAACAAAATCCACTCTAAAAGCAATATCTTCCACACCTTAGGTCTGAACATTGTGAAATAAACTCTATTAAATCTGACTCACCAAGAGCTTTCCGACAACATCAAGAATGCTTCCAAATTCCAATGCAAATTTAAGTTTTGATTTTATTTAATTTTCATTGAGAAAATGATTCAATAATCAAAAGATTCCACACCGTAGCGCCAAGCAGTCTGAAACTAAGTCAATGCACCCCTACTCATTGAGAGCTTTCCAATGATATGAAGAGTGCGACATGAAATATGGTTTGGTAGATCTTAGTGTACTATGTAATAGAAGATTGTATTCAGGGTTCTTTTTTCCTTCAATTTTGTGGTTTTGAAAGTTTGGTGACATTCTTTTCATCTTTTTCCAAATTTCAAGTAAAATACAAAAATTTCCAAAAATTTCTAATTTTTTTAAAGACCACTACTATACACTGGCGACATCCAATAATGCATGGGCTAAATATGGCACTTTCTTTCTTTTTTCCTTCAAAATATGGCAATTTTGGGCATTGTTCCTAGAAAAATCCTTTGGACAAGTTGCAGGCTCCCCTTCTTTTTAGCCAAAGCGGTGAAATTTTGCCACAAAAGAAACTCGGGATAGCCATAAATAGTATTAAAATAATATCAGCTGGATAAACCTAAATAGTTTCAAAATTTTCCCAAAACTGGATAAGTGTAAGAATTTATAGGCTTTGCAAAATTATCAATCCTAGGAAGGGTAGAGATAATATCTCATCACTTACCCTATACATATCAATTGGGTAAATGTAAGTTAGATAAAATATTTATACAAGTACATGACACATTTCAAAGCACAGAAAGACAATCAATTATGCATTGCAAACATGAATATGTGAAACTTCACACATTCTATAAAACAAAAAAGAGAATGAAAGCAATCAATAGCCTTTTCAAACACACGATTCTTATAATCAAATCTACAGGGGTTTCAAGAGCAGATGGTAACAATTTTGTTAAAGGCAAAAATAAAATTTCGAAAGTTTAGAACTAAAAAAAAAAATGAAACCATAGAATGTAATTGAAATGAAAAAAAATGTAATTTACAAACTTGTTTTAATCACAAATTAATCAAAAAAAAAATTCACAATAATTGAACCTACTAACAACTAATATATTAAATTTTAATGTACATGCTAGTTCTTTTATAAAGAAATTCTAATTAGAGATTTACACATACTGTATATTAATTGTAATTTTATTTTCAAAATATACATCGTCTTATCTTTTGAACTAATTAACTAATATTTTTACTTGACAACCAACATATTGTTGCACCCTATATTTTTACTCACATATTTTTTACTTTTCTCAAGTAATGTTCCCCCAGATATGGTCATGGGCTATAGGTTATAAGTGTAAGGTTTAGATTTTAGGATTTGTACTTGGTATTTTTTGGGTTTTAAATTTAGGTTTTATTTTTTGGAGTTTTTGATTTTATTTTTAAATTTTAGGATTTAGTTTTTGGGGTTTGTGTTTGATATTTTTAGGGTTTTATTTTTAAGGTTTCGTGATTAGACTATCAAATTTAGGGTTTAAGGTTTATGGTTTTTGATTATAAAGTTTGATTTTTAGAGTTTGATTTTTTTCTTTTAGTGCTTAGGCTAAGTTTAAAGATGAAAATTAACTTATCATTTGAACATAACAAAGGAATTTCTAGGTGTTTCAAACAAGTCATGGAAGTTCATGCTTAAACATCTCTTCAACTTTATATTGTATATGAAAAAGGATAAATATGACCATGCGTGACACCCTCATGTGGAACTGGCCAAAATCAGCTGTGTGTGATGACACATTATGCATAATGACATTGCACTTGTGGCCAAGATCTATTGGTTGACATTGGAGGAAAAAGTTGTTTTGAGTACCCAATTGTAAGAGTTATTGAAGTGTATTGTGTTCATAGATGGGACCCTACTTGAAATTTGAGAACCTTGGAAGAATGTAACACACAAAACCTAGTTCAATGGTGAAAAATAGATTTATACAATGAATAACATAATGATTTTTGATCATCATGGGTTGTTTTTATACATAGACATTGATTATTTTGGGTATTATCATGATGTGAGGATCTTGCAAGACTTGAGCATCTATAGAGTTTAACACTAGTATTTCACATATGAAGATGATTATTTTGAATATTTTTTGGGATATCCAAGGTACATGGGTGAAAAGATGTTTATTATGTGTAGGATAGGTTGTGTGGAACTTGCCTTAGATGCAAACAATGATGAAGTGTGAACATTTAACAAGATACATGTAGGTTTCATAGTGCAAGTGGATTGGGGGATGGTGGGTTGAAAGGAAAATGGAGACACTTCATGAAAAGGTTTGATTCAACAAAGTTGATGTGTCGACATATGTTTTAAACTTTAATTTTCAATATTAACTTCCGACAAAAAGTGAATGGACTTCACATGTGAGGTGGTTGGGGACTAAAATCTTGACCCAATTGCACATGGTTAGTAAAAGGATTTCTAATTATTATAGGTTCAAAATTGTTTAGACCTCTTATCTAAACTCCTCTTTTGATATAACACTTAAATATATAATGCCTTTAAATTGCTGATTTTCACCTTCTTTTTTTGCACATTATGGATTTCCACCTTGCCCACCAAAAAACATCTCAAATTTTAGAATGGATGCAAAGTAGGATGCCACTATTCACTACACTAAAACATGATTTTCATGATTATATTCATACAATTACACAATTGAATAAAATTCATTATTTTTTCCATTTTGATACAAAAGATTACAAAAATGGCATAAACAATGGGTTTGATTCGACTACAATTGTATTTTTGTAGTCATGAAAGTCACATTTTGGTGTAATGATTGCTATGTTCTTAGATTGGCTTTGCAAGATCTTTGCCTTGGTCATCATGCATTCACCATCCTTTGCAAGTAGTCTAAAGTTTAAAGATGCATTCAAAATAGGTGTAGAAATTTCAAGCTCAATGTACTTAAAGGTAGGAATTGTTGTCTTGGAATAGGGTACCCCATATAATAAACTTTGGCGGCTTTTTAGAACATTCCTTGAAGCATACCCATTTTTAACTTTCAAACATTCCAACATTTCATCACACTGAAGTGTTGCCCTTTCAAACCCCTCCTCATTATAATTTCATGTTTTCAATTCCTTTAAAGTGTTGCATAGATTGTCTTTCAAAATCTCCTTTGCAAACACATAATTCAGGTACTTAACCTAGTAATTAACATACATTAATTTCCACATTGCATTAGGATTAAATCAAGTTACTTATTTCTTACTTGTGTGATATGTGTTGCAAAGGGAGTAGTGTAAGATGTGGCCTTGTTGCTAAGGTCAAAAGATTCCACAATTTACTTAAGGATTTTCTCTTTATGGGGTGGCTTTGTCTAAATGTGCAAAACAATAGATTTAAATATAATTTGTGTCTCCATCCAATCATCATTTTCCATTACGTGTTGTTGCCATGAGGTTTATCATCCCTTTAATCATAAACACAAATCAAAATGACCATACCCACTCAAACCTAATGACAATTTCAATCTTTAGATTTTCAAAATTGTCTTTAGATTTAGACAATTTGGTCAATGGATTTCCAAACCTCTTTTTGGATTTCATGCATTTGGTCACTGGTTTTCCAAAATAACCTTTAGATTTTGGGTGAATGCATGTTACAATGTACACATTAAAATTGTCATAGTTTGACAATTTTCAATACCTATTTGGGTTTCATTCATCATGGTGAAAATTTAGAGAATAATTTTCATTGAAATTTTATAATAAATGATGGTTTATGTCCCAACCTAACATTATGTTATGAAATCAATGCACAATTTTCAACAAAATATTATTTTGATTTGCAGAGTCTTGTGACATCTTTGCAATTTCAACAAAATGACTAAAAAGTACTACATTTAATGATAAATTTTCATGAAATTTTACACATACAAAAAAAATAATAATAAAGAACAATCTTTTCCATCAAAGTTTTTAATTTTTCTTAAGGCCATGGAATTTGGATCATGATATTAAAATATGGTTTTAAGGTTTTATTTGAATTAAAAAAAGAAAATTATGATAATTTGAATTTTTAATTATCATGGACCTTTCAAGAATCACATTATTGAACTTTGGAAATTCATAAGTAAATCATATTGTGAGCTCAATTAATTACCTAATTTTCAAAAAAAAAATCTCCAAAAAAAATCTTAAATATATCTCCAAAAATACCTTAAATTATTATTTCTCAAAAAAATTCAACAAACATTCAAACATAGTGTTTTTAATCAAAACATTCAAAGAAAGGAAGTACTGTTATATTCTTGAATTTTAAAAAAATGCAATGATAAAATATCCTTAAAATCATTAAAGTTTCAAAATCTATACAATTAAACAAATGTGCAAGGTGTTGGTGAAAAGCTTAAAACATAAGCTTAGAACAACTAGCTCTTGTGCGAATGAGGCAAACTCATGAAGTGTGTGAGTCAAGTTCCTCAAGCTTGTGCCTCCCTCAAAAAAATTCAAGGTGCTCTCCTAGTGGTGACCTCCCTTATAGACATTGGCATTCCTGTTTCTCTCCTTCTAGAATTGGCAATGTCCTTTAAGAACCAAATTTACATTTGTTTTCTCTATACATGTTTCTTTTCCCTGCTCAACAACTGACACAACTCAACACTAGCAATGAGCATGATTGGGTGAAAGCATTGAAAGAGGACCTTTCGGACTAACACAAGAGGAGAGTGACAACAAGGTTGTTGTGGTTGTCTATGGGCCAAAAATTTGGCATGAATTCAATTCATGCTGGATTGAATAACTATTTTGAGTTTGGGGGCCCTGTTGGGCCCCTTTGTATTTTTTTTTTGGTGTTGATCTTGTCCCATGAATTGGGCAAACATGGGCTTTCAACGCTATGTATGCACAACTTTACACATAATTCTATTAACTAGGTCAAATAAAGAGAAGGTTAGTTTAAAATATTTATAACTTGAGTAGGCTAATTAAAACAATAATGGAAAACATTTCTAGTTGGGCTAAATACATTCCCTATCTTGTTATGTAACCATGGGTATATAATGATAAAAGCCCGACTACCCCATATTCAACATTGGTGCACTCTTAACTAATTTAGAGTAGCTCCACTAGCACTAATAAATTGATTTACACAATATATTTTGGATTAAGTACAGTCATTATGTGTCAATTTGAGCCAATAATGTTTTTACACATGACTCTATGCTTATAAAAGGCATTGCAAAATAAACTAATCACTTTTGATTATCTTGCTAAAATGATTGGCTTTGATGAGAGCATTTAATAATCTCTCACATTATATTGTTTCATTTTCATGTCTATGGGTAAGAATTGAGAAACAATTAGTACATTATGTTATTTGTAGCCAACAATACCAGAGGCCTAAATAGGGGACATGGGTCAAATCATTCTCAGAACATCCCAACCCACATCCCTTATTTGAGGGTATAACATTGTTTACCACATCTAACATAGCTCTAGTGTTGATTATTTTCCCATCCTCTCACACGTACATTGAAAATTTTGTAATGTGAAAGACTATTTGAATATGACCACTTGGGCCAATCAAAAGTGGTAAATGTTGTTTTGGTTGTTTTGGAGATCAATGTATTAAATGTACATGTTTATGAGTCCAAGTTGAGGGTCTAAAGTTCATCCCAACATATTATGTACATGTCATTTTACTACTCCTCGTACTTCTATTGGTGTTTGAAGTAGTTTTAATTTCTTGTGTTTTTTTTTGAGCTGGTGTTTGACATGTTGTTACTTCTGTGAAATGTTTTGAGGAGGTACATATTTGAGGTTTTGTCTTAATAATGAATTTGGGGTTTAGGGGCCATGTATGTAGTTCTTCTTACTTTATGGAACATTGCTTCAAGCATGTAGACTTTGGCACAGGTCAAGTTCCTTGGGCTGAAACCAGAGGGTTCTCTAAAATAAATTTAAAAAGTTGAAACCCGAACTTAAGGTTCTCTTGAAAAGCTAGAACTGGACAACACAGGTTCACAGAGGCTACTTAAAAGAAAACAGGAATGTACTGTCCTGATGAATGTACCTGAACACCTTCCATATATGCACATAAGACTTGCAAAATGATAGAAACAATGATTAAGCCTATGATAGAGGGAAATGATAGAGGGAAGTTGTGAGGACCTTCAATGAAATAGAGCATTGCCATTTATAGAAGTTAGTACATTTACAAAGTAGGAATTCTGTTGTCAGCACATTTACAGAGTAAAAAATCTGTAATAACAAAACAAAGGTGTTCTTGTGCATTAAGTGATTTCATTGGATTTTGAGTGAATTCACTGGTTGTTCTAGTGAAGAGGACTTACTGAATGCAATGAATTTATTGCATTGTTTCAGTGAAGAAGGATTATTCATTTCCACCCCATATTTTGTTATAGGGAAATTTGGGTGATACAATAACCTGTGAAAGTTTTTCAACAGTGCAGACAGAGGACAATTGGATTTTGAACTGCACCTAACTTGCACATTTGTTAGCGAGACTTGGGTCCCAGGGACAAATTAAAATTTGGGGACAAGACACATGAAAGAGAGAGAATGATGAGGAAAGCACCTCCTCCCTAACAAACAAGTGTGTTGATGGGGGAGGTGGGGGGAGGGGAATCCTCAACAAAACATGGGTCCAGACTTCCAATCTTGAGCGCCAGCTCGTAAGTGCATTACGGTGATCTATCTTTACAAGCAATTGCCCCTATCATTGTGCATCATGCTATGTCTCCTTTTAGTCCTATAAATCTAACCTCACCCAATGGAGCAGAGCATCCGAGTTTGACAGTGGCCTAGAGTTCTTGCTCATCATCGCTTTCTGCCAGACTCTAGCCTTTCCAGGCATACACTAGATCTCGAGATTGAGTATAATTTATGTGCTCATTCTAATTCAATTGTAATATCGCTACCTCTTTGATCAGTCCCCTCTAGTACTGAATAGATCCCCTGCATATATAGATCTCCTCTGATCTGGAGCCTTGCACTAGCATTGTTCTTAGTCGAGCTTCAACCTCTTCTCCAGGGCATTGGCCTGTGCTTTCTCCCTCGTGTATGAATAGATCTCCTCTGAGCTTCAGAAACGAAATCTAGATCTTCGATTTTGGAATAGTACTGTTGTAGACAATTCTCACTGGGATTAGTACTGTCTCCCAATTGGAAAATTATATCTAGGTGTTTGGTTTGGGAGCTAGCTGCAAAGGATAGTCGAGTACCTAAGCAAGCACAGGAGAGTTCGGCATCCTTTTACGAAGTCAATCGACAGTTGCTGCAGGTATGGGATTCACGGGAATCCGGCGGGCTCTGGTGTTGTTGGCTTCTGTGGTAGCTGCCTTTCTGGCTGTGGTGGCTCATGCAGCGTACTTTCCCGTTGGCTTCAACGAGAATTACGCATCCAGCACCAACGCCGAACACACACAAGTTTTGGATGGCGGGGAGGTTGTCAATTTGGTCCTCGATCAAAGTTCTGGTAATAAATTTTGCTCCATTCTTCACACTCGACAATTCTTGCACTACTGAATGTAATATGTGTCGGAACAACAACCCAGATAGCTTTCGACCTTCAGCTGATCTTCATCTGGTGCCAATTGAGCTGCATTGCTTGGGATTTAGTTTCTCGTCAGGCTTGTACTAATTACCTTGATTCCTGCATCCACTAGTTGGAAATTGTTACAACATGACGCGATGTGTCCTGTTTGTTGACCATGTACAGCTGCTGCATTTGGATCCAAGGGGTTATATTTGTTCGGAGCTATCGGCATAAATATCAAGCTCGTCCCTGGCAATTCTGCCGGCACTGTTACTGCCTACTACGTAAGACTTTATACAACTAACTTGATCGATATATAGGACTAAATTGCAGATCACACTTCTTCAGAGCTACTGTTGTGAAGAAAATCAACATAGTTTCCTCTTGAGGGCTAATGCTGTGAAGAAAATTAACATGGTTTCCTCTTGGGTGCTAATGTCTCTCGAGCCCTTGCCAAGGGCGATAATCCAGGAAAACCCTCAAATGGGTTCCTTCCCCTATACATGAAGGAGGTGAAAACTTGCGCTCGATGGATCACACAAGAACCTGATTCCATAATTCCGGGGCATTGCCTGATAATTTTAGTGAAACCCAGTCATGAACTTACTATTAAAGATCACTGGTTGTTCAGTGATGGCGCTGAATTCCAAAATTCGAACTCAAGATTCTGCACGGGAAGAAGTCCTTGATGCCTCGCTCGTCTCTTGTTACCCTACAGATCTGTGCAGGAAATAGTTTAATTTTCTCTAAGAACGTCCTCGTCGCCCTCGTGCATTCCAGCTCTGGTCCATATAATTGAAGAGACATAAAATAATGTTGCAACTATATTGCATGTTGCAGTTGTCATCGGGAGGAGATCATCATGACGAGTTGGACTTCGAATTCCTGGGCAATGTGAGCGGTCAACCCTACACGCTACAGACAAATGTATTTGCCCAAGGAGTTGGGGGGCGGGAGCAGCGGATCAGCCTCTGGTTCGACCCAACTGCAGAATTCCACAGCTACGCCGTGCGTTGGACCAGGGAAATCATCATGTAAGAAAATCCTGGTCATGGATCCAAGGACAAAACTAGTGAGTCGCAATTCACATTCGCTTATAATTATGCTTCATGGTGGGTATGACCCACGGGTGGGGGACAGTCTCAAAATGCAAGGCCTGGGAACGCCCCCACCCATGGGCCATACCCATCCAACACAAAGCCCCTTCATACTTACACATCCTCAATCAATTTGAATGTGCATGTTTTGAGTCATTTTGGAGTGGAAAAAAGCTTATGCATTTGAGTCGGAGGTTGGGATGTGAAATCATAGCCAACAGGCAGACACGGCAGGAGGAGCCTTCAGGTAGCTGGGGTATCTCCAGGGAGGAGTTCTATGTCCATCCCACCTTAACTTGTGATATTTTTTCCATGGAATACAGATTCTTTGTGGACGATACACCGATTCGTGTCTTCAGGAACAATGAGATTCTGGGGGTGCCATTTCTCAACGCACAACCCATGGGTATATATGCCAGCCTCTGGGATGGGAGCTCATGGGCCACACAAGGGGGGAAATACCCTATTAACTGGGCTGCTGCACCTTTTGTTGCATCATTCCAGGGATTCGGGGTAGATGGGTGTGAGGTAGTTGGTGACAACATTGCAACTTGCGCAGCTGGTCCTGTGTATGCTTGGTGGAATGCGCAACGATATCAGTACCTAACTGCACAACAGATAGATGCTTTGAAATATGTGCAAAGCACCTATCTCTATTACGACTACTGCGCCGATAGAGTTAGGTACCCTATTGAACCATTCGAATGTGTGAAGAACTGGTATGGTTCATAGGAAAAGGCAGCTCCAAGCTTAGGATTGCAAACGTCACATTTTGAAGCATCAGGTATTTATATAACTGCCATTGAGACATTTCATGAGCAAGAAATGTGAGCGAGTGCATCATCATGATAGCTCCATGGGTGATCCACTCACTAACAACTAGATAATAATAATTCTGCTTGCCCATGTTACACAGCTAAGATTGTAAAAGCATGTGCCCTACTGGAGACATCCAACATCATGGTGAATAAACAGGAGGAAAATCAATTGTGAACAAGATTTTGATCTAGTAATTGGAATAAGCATTTCTTTTGTCATGTTTTGGATCAAACATCTCTACAAACCATGCAAATTATGTGTCAAGAGGCGTGTTAGTTTGAGGCTTGCCAATGAAGCATATATATAGAGATGAAGTTATTTTGGGGAAACAGAAACCAGAAAAGTATGAATATTTCCATTTAATCACAATTTCATTATCTTATAACTTCATAACTCTTGACTAGATTATAATTTCTTGGGGCCCCCATTTAGTGCTATTTGGAATTTTCAAATTTGATAGAGACTAGTTGAAATAAGGCAAGTTCCATAACCAATGGTACTAAGTGTGCCCAATGTCTTTGTTGTTTGCATAGCTACTTGAACTCATGTCCATGGCCCATCTTTGGGGGGGAAGGGGGTGGGTTCAGAGATAATTTATTATTTAAAACTAGTTGGTTGCTTGCATCACTTGAGAGGTGTGTTTTATTTATCACAGCGAGTGTGAACCAGCACCCATGTTGGTGCCTTCACCAATTTTTTGAGTGAGACCTCTTAGAGGCCATGTTAAGCTCCAAAAATGTTAGATTTGAACTGAGAGACCCTAATTTTAAGCATGGGATATTTGTAATATTTATTTAGAAATAATTTTAATGAATTTTGAGATTTTTACTACAGTACCAACATGGGTGCTGATTCACCCTGAAATATTGTTGCAGAGTTTTTTTTTAAAAAAATTTAGGGGAAGGGTTTAGGTTTAAACCTTTTTAAATTTGAGATTCCTCAAGGCCAATTGACTGTAGACCCTTCCCCTAAAGCAATTTTTTAAAATTATATTTATCTATTTATTTGAACAACCAACCTAGTGAGTAACTTCCTTCCAAGTTATGAAAATTCCCTCCAGGTTGTGGAAGTTCCTCTAACAGCTTGGAGCGTAACTTTCACATATCAAAAGTTTCTCTTCCGTCCTATCCATGCAACAAGTTTTCTTAGGCCCGGTGAGGGACCAAAAAATACAAAGATAAAAAGTTGCAATGCTTTATGACTGGGAACTGTGTTACCATGTACCTACTATATACATCTCTGAACCTGACACTGAAAATGACTAATTATTAGTAAAACATTGTTGGGAGACAATTGTTTTATTAATTGCATATTAAATAGTAACATACCACCTACATGCATTCATTAGTTATGTAATACCAAGATTTAGTCATACATCATATATAAGGCCCACTTTAGACAAGGTTCCAAGACCAAGTCAAATCAAATAGTGATTTAGGCTACATTGGTTTTTAAGGGAAAACCACTTGGTCCAGACCCGAAAAAAAAAAGCTTAAAGGAGAGCTCATGGTTTGAAGAATCAAAGTGTAAGCTATGGTCTAAGGTTGTTCATTTTTTTATTTTTTAAAATTATTATTATTATTATTATTATTATTCTTGTTCCTCAAGTTTTGTGAGAATAGGAGACATACTATGGGTTGAGTATATTGTTGCAACTCCTCCATTTTTCACCAATTTTAGAGTTGACATGGCAAGTTTTGTGGATCCTCTCACAAGGTGATTCTTTTTGACCAATTCTAGAATTAACTTGGTTAGTTTTGTGGATCCTCACTAGGTGATTGCTAGAAGGAGTGCATTTTTAGCCTTTCTAAATGCACAAAATGAAGGTGAATCAAAAGATAGGAAAAAAAATGAAGGATTAAAGTTTTAATTTTCACAAGTGGAAGGAAATTTGAATTTATAAGAGATGCCTAAACCAATTCCCATTCCAAAGATAAGCACAAAAGAAAAAATAGTTGTGATATCTTGTGCCTACACTCATCCATTGTGTAAACTAAGAACAAAAAATAAGAAAAAAATTCACAAAAGTAAAAAAACCCATGGAAAAAAAAAAAAATTAATTTTTTTACCAAAGGTTAGCATAATCTTCTCACATGCCAATCACACTTTTTTTATATTGGAACCTTGAATTGGACCCCAAGCCTTTTAGACACAATCAGTATACCTTTAAAAAAAAGTTTTTTTAATGTTAAGAAAGGTCCAATTCGCTTCCAATTTGTCCTTAGGCTTTTGGTCGCTGGACCTTTGACTAAAACAGTCTTTAATTATATAGTTAAAAATAACTTATTGTTCTTCTTTTGCCGTACAATATAGGTATTTAGCTTAAATTCGCTTTTTTGATGATCATAATTCTTGTAACTTCTTTTGTTATTGTAATTAAAAACATATTTTTTTTTATGATCTTGGTGTTTGTTTGTTTATTTTTTATTTTCTGTTTTTTTCCTTTAGTTTATTCAATAGTTTATGGGCCCACGCATTGTTATGTGATGTGTATTTATTTTTGAGAAAAGTAGATTTATTAAATTAATTAATTTTTGAATCATGGATGCTACGGAGTTGTTAGAGCTCCAGGCTATTGAGAAGTACAACAGGAAGAATATTACATGTTGGCATTTTCATATAACATTTATTTTCAAGTCAAGAAAATTGTTGGACATTGTTAATGGTGAAGAATTCATAAACTACACAACTAATAATGAGGATTGGTAGCAAAAGAATTACAAAGTTTCTATTTAAGTGTTTTACAGATTGTTGATGTTGTGCACATGTAGATGAATTTGGGTTGTATATCAATAGTGAAGATGTGGAAGCAATTCATTTCAATCCATGGGCAGGCCATAAAAGAAAGTGTTTCACACTTATGGGAGAAGTTTTACTGGTGCAAATTACAGGAAGGCCAGTCGGTGGTGATCTTCTTGAATGAACTCATGTCCATTCGCAAGTAGTTAATCGAAGACATGTAAGTCATGATTGATGATCATGAAATGATGACAAAAATTAAGGTAGCCTTGCCTTATAGCTTTGATCCATTGCCGTTCATGTGGGATAGTGTTCCATGAGGAGAGAAAACATTACATGCCTTGACTAGTAGATTGTTGAAGATGGAATCATCTATGAAGCATAAACAAGATACTTTCGCTGAAACAACAAAGTCAGAAGTAATTTATGCATCAAAACCAAATAACATTAATGCATCCAATGGAGCAAGTGGCTCCAAGTAGTACATGAGAACTAGAAAATTTTTAGAGCTTTAAAAAGAAGAAAGCTCATGTTGAGCATGTGAAAATTCTTAAAAATCAAACATGTTTAATCAATTTTGTTCCATGGCAAATAATCAAGTTGTGATAGAACTATGTAGTCACCAATAGTGTGTTTTTATCCAAATATGGATCTTCATGGAATGATTGCATGGGGATTTACAAAGTTTATTAGATTTTAAGTACTTACATACCCATTCCCTTCTTCAACAACACAAAATGTTATTAAATATATATAGAATATATAATGTTCATAAATTATGTATTTCATTGTAATGGGGATAAAGAAGTTGCATGTAACTAGATTGTTACACAATTATCTAAAGGCTTGTTATATCCTATTTACCTTAAGAAAATGAATTTACGAAGAAAATTTTACTATCAATGGTGATGAGGTATGAAAGAACATCAATTCTAGGATGTCAAGACAACATTCTAACCAAAGTACAATCAAAGAATATTTAATCAAAACATATGTTCATAAAAATCAAAGACTATTTTGGAAAATGTGCTTAGCATTGGATTTTGGAAGGCACTTGAAGTGCTACAAGCATTGAAAGATTGAGTTCGACACCCATAATTGACATGCAAGGCATATGTGTATAGTTTTGTAATGTTATCTTATGTCATCACCAAAGTTGCTCCCTTTGTCAAGCACCTTTTTTCTCACTATAATTTCATCATGTTAAGGAAGAGAGTTGAGTTCCTCATGATTTGTCAAAGTTGCCAACAAGCTATTTCACTAATGTTGGGGATGGGATCCATATCAAAGGCTTAAATTTACCAAAATTTTGGACATTTAGTATCAATTTGAATCACAATTTTAAAATATTTATAATATAATAATATTATATTATTAGTCCAAAAATGGGATGGAGTTCATTAATCTAAATCATTATGAACTTTTTAAATGAAATAAATTCATCTCACTCTAATCATTTCATTTTGTTTAAAATTTTGTCACTATAATCACTATGTAATATTATCATGTTTCATTACTAATTAACATAATTCATTAGTAATTAAAGTAATTCGATATAATTTTTTTTAATGTTGTTACTTTAAGTATTGTAAACTATTATAAGTCAATTTATTCTAAGTTATTATACGTTAATTTACCTTAAATTATTTAAAATTATTCTACCTTACATTATATTCAACTATTATTGGTTATTCCAACCTATTATTTTACTTTAAACTATTATAGCTTAAAATAGCCTAAGTTGAAATATTTTAAAATAACAAAAAATAGCTTAATGTAAAAAAACTTATAATGACCTACAATGGAATAATTTATAATAGTCGAAAATAGCCCAAGGTATAACAATCTAAAATAACTTATAATAGTAAAAAATAACCTCGAATAACATAGGGTGAAATCATCAAGAACATCCTAAGGTGGAATAAACTAAAATAGTTAAAAACTACATAAGATAGAATAATTTAAAGTAGCCTAGAGTGGAATAGCCTAGAATAACTAAAAGTAGAATATCTTAAAGTAGCATAGGATGGAATAGCCTATAATAGTTCAAAATAACCTAGGGTGGAATAACCTAAAATAGTTTTAAATGGATTAATCAATAATAGCAAAGGGTGGAATAGTTTAAAATAATTAAAAATAACGTAGCTTAGAATAACCTAAAATAACCTAAGGTTAAGTAGCCAATAATAGTCTAGGGGGTGGGTGTAAAAATGAGTGGACCAATTTTTGAGCTTTTAAAAAACATTTGCAAAGTGTGTATCATTCTAATGACCATATTTGATAAGTTTTTTTTGTTTTTCCTATACCAATTTAATTTAAGGATATTGATTTGAATATGTATTTATTGGACATCTATTAAATTTCCATAATAAAGAAAAACATAAGAAATATGAACTTTCAAAATGAAACATTATAGACTATAATCTTGACAATAGTTTTTTAGATGGACTTTGAAATGGTCTAGTCATGTATGATGTGTTGGCTAGGGATTTGATTTTGGTTACATAAAATATTAAAAAAACTAAGTTTAAAAAGTTTTGCATGATGACATTTATAAGATTTTACCTTTGGATTTTAAAAAAAGTTTAAAAACACTATGAGAAAATTGTGTTTATTGCAACTTGTTTGATGCAACTAAAAAGTGTCCAATGCAATTAGATTACAACTAAATAGACAAGTTACAACAAACATGATTTTCTCATAGTGAAATAAGGTTTTTGAAAAAGTTATAAAATATTAGAGGAAAAAAATTTAGATTATTCTTGTGCATGTGTTCAAAAAAAAAAAACCTTTAAATGGGCTTTAAATTAAGTGGAAAAAATTCCCAAAGAACAAATGGAAAACCTTTCTAATGCACTTTAACTCACAAAAAATACCTTTGTTTTAGCTTTTAAAAGTGGTCATTTCTTGTAGCCCATTAGTCCATTGGGTGTGATCACAATCAAATGAGCCAACAATGATGAAGGACTCAAGGACTATAGTCCTTTTTATGGTCATTTTCACTTTTTCATAGAAAGGACTTTTGAGATGAAATCTTTTGTAATATGTTACTAAAAATACATATAATTTTTTCAGTACATCGCACTTTTTGTATTATCTTTTCATGAATAACTAAATTATTTTTTTAAGTGTACAAATTCTACCAAATTTACATTTTGTTTTGAAAAATTATTTTAATTTCAAATTGTGTGAAAAAATGTTTATTATTTAATTTTTTATTTTATTGTTTCATAAACTACAACTTTGTTTTAGATGCTATGTACATTACACCCCATTTACATGTGGTAAAAAACTTTTGAAATTTTGAAATTATGTTTAATAAGCTTTTAATTTTTAGAATGTTAGAATTTCAGAACTTTCAATTTGTGAATTTCTTTTTGGAATTCTTGAACATTCATATTAGTCATTTAGCATTACATTCCATGATTAATGTGACATTAAAGTGACGTCACAAAAATATATTTAACAAAATTATAATTTTATAGAGTTTTGGTGGTTTCTTAATGTGCTTTTTGGCTCATTTAATTGTGATTGCACCCCATTCATTTTGTTCACCCACCCTATGTGGATTAACCAATAACATCCTAAGGTGGAATACCTTAAAATAACTAAAAGTAGCTTAAGTTAGAATAACCTAAAATGGATTAAACAATAATGACTTAAAATAGCTAAACATAGTTTAGAATAGAATAATTTAAAATAATTGAAGGTTAAATAGCTTATAATAGTTTAAATTAAAATAGTTTAGAATAGCCAAGGGTGGAATAATCAAGAATAGTCTAAAATAATCGAAGGTGGATAATTTAAAATAGTTGAAAAGTAACGTAAGCTAGAAAAACTTCAAATGGCCTATGATTAGCATAGGAATCTAACCTATGATAGCCTATAATAAATTAAAAAAATTGTGTGAATATAAATATATGGTGACAAATCATTTCATTTAATTCATTCATGATCAAATGCTTAAAGAATGGTTTCTTAAGCATGAAGGTGAAGGGAGGCAAGGGGTTCAAACTTTCACATTTGCACCCTAAGTTGGTGGATTAAATTGGTTTAGATTAACCTAGGTCTTTAGGTGCCTCACATAATCTAGGTTCCTAGTTAACTATTCTTCTCCACCTAACCTATTTATGAATTAGGAAACTAACCTAGTAAATTAACTATCAACAAATTTGATTAATTATTAGTGAATTAATTATTAATGAATTCATTTGTTTATAAAACTTGATTCATGTTCATTAGGAGTTAACCGCTTTCACCATAGTAAATTTGTTCAAGTTCATTGAAAATCTATTGAAATACAAAATCAACTAAAACACATATTGATGTAATGATCAAGATTCAAGCAATGGTTATGATGGATTGTTTATAACTCAAATTATGATGATTATTTAACTATGGAATATATTTGTTAAATTGGCATTTTGATTATGTTCATTATTCTAATTACCTTGAATTTGATTCATGATATCATACACTACTACTAAAGTGAGGTGTAATTTACTAGCTTAAATCAATGTGGGACCTTAAAAGTGAAATAACTTCATTGCATTTTACTGATTTCACCTAGTGAAAGTTATTTCAATATAATATCACTATGTAGACATCATGTTTCATTTCTAGTTAACATAATTCACTATTACAATTTACTATAGCAAATAGGTTTATTTTTATGTTTTTAAAAATATTCTATCTATGCTAGTTTATAATATACCCTATATTATTTAAAGTTATTTTAATTATTCTAACTTATATTTTATGTAATTATAGGCTATTATAAATTATTGTACCTTAAATTATTATATATTATTTTACCTTAAAGTATCTTAATTAGTTTATTGTAAGCTTTTAAATTATTTTAAATTAAATTATTCAACTAACTTTAGGCTATACTTTAGTTATTTTATTTTAAATTAATATATGTTATTTCAAGTTATATTTTAAATTATTCAAGGTCATTTTACTTTATGTTATTATAAATTATTTTATCCTAAGCATAATAATTTAGAATAATCTAAAACAAAATATAATGACCTAAGGTAAAAATAACTTAGAATATAAAATAATAACCTATGAAAAATAATTTTAAATACCCTACAATATAATAACTACCAATAGCCTATGATATTATAACATAGAATATCAAACAATAATTT